>ERZ779637.253-NODE-253-length-39117-cov-6.838027_pt1 | contig 39117 bp, 38 predicted proteins | sample MGYA00514196_ERZ779637 | MGnify/ENA primary metagenome ERZ779637 (study PRJEB29562, sample SAMEA4376700) | mouse gut metagenome | isolation source: Cecum | study: EMG produced TPA metagenomics assembly of the A DSS colitis mouse model was used to assess the...
TGGTGTGAGAGGTCGGAAATTTCTCATTTAGAGAAATTTCCTCCTACTCGATTTATAAAAATGCGTGAGGTGGAAGATTATAATAAAATATATTATACTATACGCAAAGATAATGCCGGGGTTATGGAGGGAGAAAAATATCATGCAATCATTTGAAGAATACATGAAGAATTTAAAACAATGGCTTCAGGATACGGCAGATTCCCAACTGGAAGAGATGTCTGACTTTTTTACAAAGAGGCTGCATGATTACGAAGAGCATATGGCAATTTGGGAGAAATCTTATCGGATCTTTGCTGAAGTATTACCTTTAGAATGTCAAAAAATTTTAGATTTAGGTTGTGGGACTGGGTTGGCGTTGGACAAAGAAAGCCTGCATCATTTCCTGCCGGAACGTAAAGAGGAATTGTACCGGAAAATTTACTGCAGTCTGAAACAAGGCGGCATTTTTATTTTAGGAGATTACATTGCCTGCTGTAATGAAGAAGAGGAACTGTTGCGCGGCGTACACCTGAATAAAAGGAAACAGTCGGCAATACCGGAGAATTGTTATGTACATTTTGACATTCCCCTGACCTTGGAACATGAAAAAGAATTATTGCAAAACGCGGGATTTGTAATTGAAAAAGTATTGGATGGCAGCGCAACGATTATTATAGCCGGGAAAGGAAGCGGTCAGACCTCATCATGCACTTCCTCCAAGGCGACGGTTATATAATTTTGTATGCCTTTGTCAAGGGAGGGTAAAAAGCATATTAAAAGCCGCCGCGGGCAATACTGAAAGAAAAACGGGGTGAAACAAAGGCGGTATTATGAAAAGCAGAAAACAAATGCGGAATATCTTTATTAAAAAAATGGACGATATTCTGGTTAATTACTATAAGGCAGTCGATTTTTCCGTTTTTACATCGGGAGAAGACGTCAGGCCTTTTGAGGATATTTACTGGCAGGAGGTTCTGAAACTGATCGAGCTGATGCGGGAACTGGAGCTGTTAACCGGCAGCGAATACGGTTTGCTGCGGGATGTATACGCGGATTATTTCAGCTTTTATCCCTGCTGAAAAAAGACAGCGCTTTCCTTACGGATATAGCTTTCATAGGGCACATTTCCTGGCAGCAAAAACAGGAAATGCAGCCCTTTTTTTGAAAATGAGCTTTCCGGTTTTTGAATTTGATAATATGGGCGGGACAGCTTTCCGCACATTTTCCGCATCCTACGCATAATTCCGCGTTAAGCTGGGGATAGGATTTGAGCAGTCTGCCTGCAATCCGCATAAAAGGTTTCTGTAAAAATGCAGGCAGCGTACTGGAAAAGTCCAGACGTTTGGTATCCGGAACCTGAAAGGGTGTCAGGTTATCCGGTATGGGATCACCGGCCAGAGTAAGTGCGTCCGGTTTGGCAAGGCCTGCTTCCAGAGCCTGCCGGAGCATCACGATATTTTGGGGAACAAGGCCCATAATGCCGGCGGCAAACCAGTCCTGTGTATACAGATCCCGGGAAGCAAAAAGCAGATGCAGAGGGTGGGACGTTCCTCCTGTGGGACCGTTGCCTTCCATTGCGTCTATGGCGTCTATAATCGTCAGGTCCGGCGCTGCCGTCTGTGCAAGTTCAAGAAGCATGCGGGAAAAATCTTCGATATCCGGAAAACGGTAATGCATCTGCGGTTTTTCCAGACCGGGAATTGTGCCGAATAGATTTTTAATACCGCCGGAGTATCCCGTCATGGCATGTGTTTTCAGCTTACAGATATTGATGATATAATCGGCGTCGCAGACCGGTGTGATCATATGAAAGGAATGGTTCATAAACCCGTCGGGGCAGTGAACCGTTCTGGCGGTAAAATCCATGTTCAGCTTCAGTTCCGGTTCCAACTCTTTCATGCCGCAGACATGATAAATGTTTTTCATGTATTCCGCGTTATACAGCCCGCCGGAACTTTCCGCCAGGGTGATATCGGTTACATGATGCTCCTTAAGCCAACGTGCTACCGCTTTAATCACAAGCGGATGGGTGGTAGCGGGAAACTGCGGACTTTTGGCCATAACAAGATTGGGTTTGATGACAACCTTCAGGTCAGGCCTTAGATCTTTGGCAATTTCCTGGTCCTCCATGAAATTACAGACCGCGTTGTAAATTAATTCCTCGTCATAGGATGGGACATAATAAAGAGATTGGATCATGGGGACCTTCCTTTTGGTAAATTTGCTTAGTTTACGGAAAAGTATAGGGGATTGTTTATGTTTTGTCAAATTTTTAAACAATTTTCTAAACAATCTTAAAAAAAGGTATTGCCAAAATCAAATCTATCATGTATAATACCAAAAGTAATCACGCATAGGGCTATCGCCAAACGGTAAGGCAACGGACTCTGACTCCGTCATTTCAAGGTTCGAATCCTTGTAGCCCTGTTTAACGCTCTCGTTTTTAACGGGAGTTTTTTTTAACTCGGGAGGAGTACCGCAATGTATGAATTCACCGGTAAAATCCGTTACAGCGAAACGGACAGCGAAGGCAGATTGTCTCTGGAGTCTTTACTGGATTATTTTCAGGACTGCTCTACCTTTCAATCGGAGTCTCTGGGCGTGGGTCTGGAATATTTGAAGGAAAAACATCAGGCGTGGGTGCTTTCTTCCTGGCAGATCGTTGTCAGACGTTATCCGGGACTTTGCGAACAGGTAGTTGTTGGGACGTTTCCTTATGATTTAAAAGGTTTTTTAGGGTTCAGGAACTTTTATATGAAAGACAGCGAAGGTAAGTTTCTTGCGTATGCCAATTCTCTCTGGGCGTTGGTAGACATGCGGACAGGTAAACCGGCGATGCCTTCGGAACGGATATTAAAGGCTTATGTTGTGGAACCAAGGTTTGAGATGGAATATGCGCCCCGGAAGATCCGTATTCCGGCGGAGGGTGAAGACGGCGTTAACTTCAGCAGGCCGGAAGATCTGTTGGTAAGACCCTATCATCTGGATACGAACCATCATGTGAATAACGGCCAGTTTATTCGTATGGCTATGAGTTTTCTGCCGGAGGGTTTTACGGTTACGCAGCTGCGGGCGGAATATAAGAAACAGGCGTTTTTAAATGACGTGTTAAAACCCTGCGTGGCGGAATCCGACGGAATTTTTGTGGTGAGTCTTCGGGACGGGGAAGACAAACCCTACGTCAATGTAGAGTTTACGGTAGAAAAGGAAAGTGTATCTGCGGATGCGGACATATAGATTACGGAAAGGCAGCAGGACGTTATGATAAAATTGGGAGAAAAACAGGAATTGGAGATTGTAAAGCAAGTGGAATTCGGCGTTTATCTGAGCGATCCCGAAGAAGCCCTGCTAAGCGGAGCGGAGGCGCCGAGGGTACTTCTGCCGGTAAAACAGGTTCCGGAAGGCGCAAAACGGGGAGACAGACTTACGGTATTTGTATACCGTGATTCCAAAGACAGGCTGATTGCGTCCACCCGTATGCCGAAGCTTTGCCTGCATCAGGTCGGAATGCTTACCGTTAAGGAAGTGGCAAAGATCGGCGCCTTTCTGGATTGGGGACTGGAAAAAGACCTTCTTCTTCCTTTTGCGGAACAAACGAGAAAAGTGCGGGAAGAAGAAACCTGCCTGGCCGCAGTATATACCGATAAAAGCGGGCGCCTTTGCGCGACCATGAATGTGTATCCGTACCTGCGGACCGACAGTCCGTATGGGAAAGACGACCGGGTAACGGGGACCGTTTATGAGATCAGCGATAATTTCGGCGCGTTTGTAGCGGTTGACAATGAATTTTCGGGATTGATTCCCAAAAAGGAATGGTATGGGAACGCCCGGATCGGGGATACTGTAAATGTCCGTGTGACCGGCGTCAAAGAGGACGGGAAGCTGGATCTGAGCATGCGGGAAAAGGCATATCTGCAGATCGAGACGGACGCGGAGCAGATTTTGGCCCTGCTGGACAGTTATGACGGGGTTCTTCCCTTTAACGATAAGGTTGATCCGGAAATTATTCGGCGAGAAACGGGGATGAGCAAAAATGAGTTCAAAAGAGCCGTGGGACATTTGCTGAAGAACGGTCAGATATGTATCGACGGAAAAGTAATTCGAAAAACGGTAAAGGAATAGGTGATTATGAGAGTAACAGGTATTAAAGACGTGGAGGCGTTTATTAAAGTAATCGACTCCTGCAGCGGAAGAGTGGAACTGGTAACTGCGGAAGGGGACCGACTGAACCTCAAATCAAGACTTGCGCAGTACGTTTCTTTAAGCAGACTGTTTGCGGACGACAGTCTTCGGGAGCTGGAAATTATTGCCTCGGAACCGGAAGACGTTAATAAAATTATTGGTTTTCTGATGAATTAACCGCAAGAAATATTGTTAACGATTTTTTAAGAAAAATCTGAAAAAATCATATGGCAATTTAGAAAGAAAACGTTTATAATGAAAATAGATATAAATTACAACGGACAGGAGGTTTTAGGATGGATATTGCAGGATTGGCAACGGCTTTATCGACTGTTGATGTACAGACAAAAGTCAGTACTGCCGTTCTTGGTAAAGCCATGGACATGAACGAAACCCTGGGTGCGGGACTTGTGCAGATGATCGATTCCGCAGCTATGGAGAATTCGGTGACGCCTTGGATTGGAAGTAATTTTGATGTAACGGTATAAGTAACGACTATGCCGAAGCCGGTATTCAGGTATCGGCTTCGGTTTTATTTTGCCAAATTTTAGAAATAAAGTTTTGTGAAGTTTGCATAAAATAAAAAGTAGCAGAAAAAAGAAAATAATTTGAAAAAGTGCATAAAATAGTCAGGATTATCTATGGATTTTTTTGTAGAATTGAATTAAAATGATAAATGGGTGTTGCAAAATTGTAAAAAACTATAAGAAGACATTGTGAAAAATGTCAATGAAAAAGAAGGAGTGGGGGAAATGATATCCAATCAGATTTTACAGAATACCATAGAGGGACTGAAACTTATATCCAGGGTGGAATTATGCGTATTGGATACGGATGGTAAAGAAGTTGCTTCGACGGCGGATATGAGCGGATGCGCCAGAACGACTGTAGAATTTGTACAGTCGCCGGCAGATTCACAGGAGATTCAGGGGTATCAGTATTTCAAGATTTATGACGAACAGCAATTGGAGTACATACTGATTGCCGGAGGAGCCGGTGAGGACGTATATACAATCGGCAAAATGACGGCTTTTCAGATTCAAAGTCTTCTGGTAGCCTATAAGGAGAGGTTTGACAAAGACAATTTTATAAAAAACCTGCTTTTGGATAATCTTTTGCTTGTAGATATATACGGACGTGCCAAGAAGCTGCATATCCAGACAGATGTGCGCAGGGTTGTTATGATTGTGGAAGGCGATAGCGGAAGAGACAATAACGCGCTGGAACTGATCCGCACAAGCTATGGGAACAGCAGCAGGGATTTTGTTACGGCGGTGGATGAAAACAATGTGATTGTCGTCAAGGATTTGGCGGAATCCGATCAAAATAAGGAAATCACCAAAGCGGCCGGAGCCATTGTCAGCCTCCTGGCGCAGGAGGGAATAAAAGATATACATGTGTCTTACGGTACGGTGGTGCATGAGATTAAAGAGGTCAGCCGTTCCTATAAAGAAGCTAAGATGGCGCTTGACGTAGGTAAGATTTTCTTTGATGAGAGAAGTATCATAGCGTACAGCGAACTGGGGATCGGACGTTTGATTTATCAGCTTCCCATTCCACTTTGTAAAATGTTTATACGTGAAATTTTCGGCGGGAAGAGCCCGGATGATTTTGACGAAGAGACACTGACTACCATACATAAGTTTTTTGAGAACAGCCTGAATGTATCGGAAACGTCCAGACAGTTATTCATACACAGGAATACGCTTGTGTACCGGTTGGATAAGCTGCAGAAAAGCACAGGGCTTGATTTGCGGATTTTTGAGGATGCCATAACCTTTAAAATAGCTTTAATGGTAGTTAAATACATGAAATATATGGAAAAATTTGATTATTAGAATACGGGTGGTAAATCTATGAGCGCGAACAGCAGGCAGAAACGAAGACAACAGGAAACAGACGGGAACGAAATTATCTTACTGGACAACGTAAGCAAAACCTATTCTACGGGAGCTCCGGCGTTAAACGGCGTTACCCTTAGCATCAATAAAGGGGAGTTTGTCTTTATTGTCGGAGACAGCGGTTCGGGAAAGTCAACTTTGATTAAGCTGCTTTTGCGGGAGCTGACCGCTACAAGCGGAACAGTTCGTGTAATGGGGGCGGATCTTGCGAGAATCCGGCATGGAAAGATACCCAGGTTCCGCAGAAATCTGGGAATTGTATTTCAGGATTTCCGGTTGCTGAAGGATCGTAATGTATATGAGAACGTTGCGTTTGCACAAAGAATTGTGGAGACGCCTTCCCGTGAGATCCGTAAAAATGTACCCTCTATTCTTGCGACGGTAGGATTGGCCGGTAAATATAAGGCAAGGCCAAAACAGCTTTCCGGAGGAGAACAGCAAAGAGTGGCGCTTGCAAGGGCCCTGGTTAATAAACCGGCGATTTTGCTGGCCGACGAGCCGACCGGGAATCTGGACCCCAAGAATTCATGGGAGATCATGAAACTTCTGGAGGAAATTAACGAAACCGGTACGACGGTTTTGGTGGTGACACACAACAGAGAAATTGTTAATGCCATGCAGAAACGAGTAATTACCATGAAGAAAGGCGTTGTAGTCAGCGACGAGGAGATGGGTGTATATATCGATGAAGAGGATTAGCACATTATTTTATACATTGGCGCAGGGATTTCGCAGTATATTTCGTAATAAGTGGTTTTCCCTGGCATCCGTGGCTACGATTGGCGCGTGTTTGTTTTTGTTCGGCATTTTCTATGCCGTTATAAGTAATTTTCAGAATATTGTAAAAAATGCGGAGAAGGGCGTATCCGTTACGGTATTTTTTGACGCAGGTCTCGGAGAGGATCAAATGAAGCAGATCGGGGATCTCATCAGTCAGCGTCCGGAGGTGTCGGAGACCCGGTTTGTTTCGGCGGATGAGGCTTGGGAAGGTTTCAGGGGAGATTATTTCGAAGGCTATAACGATGGTTTTACGGAGAATCCGCTGGCAAACTGCGCCAACTATGAAGTATATCTTTCCGACGTTTCACTGCAGGGCGCCTTGGTGACTTATATTGAGTCTATCGAGGGGGTAAGGAGAGTCCGCCATTCCGAGCTGACGGCTACGATGCTGACCGGGGTGAATCTGCTGATCGGCTATGTGTCTTTGGGAATTATTGCAATTCTTTTGGCTGTTTCCATATTTCTGATCAGCAATACGGTAACGATTGGGATTTCTGTACGAAAAGAAGAAATTAACATCATGAAATATATAGGGGCAACGGACTTTTTTGTCAGGGCGCCTTTTGTGGTGGAAGGCATGCTGATCGGTCTGATCGGCGCTGTAATTCCGTTAGGCGCAATTTATTTTCTTTATCAATATGTATTAGAATATATTGCAGGGCGTTTTGCCACGCTTTCGGGCCTTTTAAATTTTTTATCAATTCGGGAAATCTTCGGAACACTGGGGCCGGTAGCATTGGGAATCGGCGTAGGAATTGGTTTTCTGGGAAGCTTTACGACGGTGAGAAAACATTTAAGAGTGTAGAGATATGAAGTGTAAAAAGACAGGGTTTATTTTGCTGCTGTGTTTTCTGGCCGGATTTTTTCTCACAGGCAGTCAGGGGAGTATAAGCCGGGCACAGATTACTTCGGACAGTATTAAAGAAAAAGAAAATCAGATCGATGCCGCGGAAGACGAAAAGAAAAAACTTCAGCAGGGACTGACGGATATTAAGAAGATGAAAGAGGAATTGGAAAAATCCAAGGATAATCTGGAATCTTATATTGTCCAGCTGGATGCAAATCTGAATACGGTCAGTGAAAAAATTGCCGAACTTCAAAGTACTATTGAACAGAAGGAAGCGGATATTGAGGCGGCAGCGCAGGAGTTGGAAGCGGCTTTGGAGACGGAGCAGGGACAGTATGAGGCAATGAAAGTGCGCATCCAGTTTATGTATGAACGGGGAGATAACTTTTATCTTGAGGCAATACTGGGAGCCGACAGTTTTGGAGAGATACTGAACCGGGCCGATTATTTTGAAGAACTGGCTGCTTATGACAGAAGAAAACTGGAAGAATATATGCTGAACCGGCAGATGATTGAATTATGCAAAGAGCAGCTGGAACAGGAAAGAGAAATACTGAAAGAGGCAAAGGCGGTTCAGGAAGCGGAACAGGATAATCTGGAAGAACTGATCAACGCTAAGGAGCGGCAGATAACGGCTTTTGAATCGGATATTAACAATAAAGAAGCCGCGATTAAACAGTATGAAGAAGATATTGAGACGCAGACAGCTTTGATTTCCCAATTGGAGGCGGCTGTTGCGGAAGAGAAACGCAGGCTTTTGGAAGAAAGCGGAGAAGTAATCACATATGACGGCGGTATGTTCCAGTGGCCGGCTCCGTCTTATACGAGAATATCCAGCGAGTATGGAAACCGCCCTCATCCGACTTTGGGTGTGGTGCTGTTTCATAACGGTCTTGATATGGCTGCGCCGGGCGGAAGCAAAATACTGGCGGCTTACGACGGAAAAGTGGTTGCGGCGGATTACAGCGCAACAATGGGGAATTATATCATGATCGATCACGGAGACAGTTTGTATACCGTATATATGCATGCCTCAGCGCTTTATGTTTCGAAAGGGGATCTGGTGATTAAGGGAGAACATATAGCGGCGGTGGGAACAACCGGGCGTTCAACAGGCAATCATCTTCACTTCAGCGTCAGATTAAACGGCAGTTATGTAAATCCGTGGAATTATTTTGCACAGTAAAGGCAGGGATTAATATTGGACAATGATTACAATGATTATAGTTATGATGCCGGCAGGAATCAGGAAAAGACAAAGGCAGAGGAAATTGCGCTTATAGAACAGATGAACAAAGACAAGGCAGAGATGAAGATCTACTTAAAAGGCATGCTTGCCGGGGGCTTATTTGTTTTATGCTGTTTTGTGATTGTTCTGATACTGCGTATCGCAATCGGTAAGCCTCTTTTTGCTGTTGATGAACCTGAAAAACCGGTGGAGCAAAGCAGAGAAGACAGTGCGGTTACAGCCGATGTAATGACTAAGATGCAAAAGATCGAAGCTGTTATAGACGCTTATTTTTATAAGGAGGAGACGGATAAACAATTATTGATTGAAGACGCCTATAAGGGTATGATGGCATCTTTGGGAGATCCGTATTCTACTTATTATTCTGAGGCAGAGCTGCAGGAATTGATGGAACAGACGGAAGGCATTTATTTCGGAATCGGTGCATATGTCAGTATGGATAAGCAGACCGGTTATGCCATGATTAACGGCGTGATTGAGGGAACCCCCGCGCAGGATGCAGAGCTCAGGGAAGGCGACATTATTTATGAAGTTGACGGTAAGTCGGCAGCCGGTATGGAATTAACGGAAGTTGTGGCCATGATAAAAGGGGAAGAGGGAAGCACGGTTCATCTGACTCTGGTCCGCGACGGTGAATATATGGAAAAAGATGTAGTCAGACGGCAGATCGAAAGCCCTACCGTTAATTATGAAATGTATGAAGGACAGATGGGATATATTCAAATTACGGAATTTGACGACGTAACGGCGGATCAGTTTGCGGAAGCTTTGGCAGTGCTGAAAGAACAGGGCATGAAAGGAATGATTTTAGATTTACGCAGTAATCCCGGAGGCAATCTGGATACGGTAGTGGATATAGCAAGTATGCTGTTGCCGGAGGGTCTGATCGTTTATACGGAGGACCGTAATGGAAACAGACGGGAATATAACTGTGACGGAACCAGAGAGTTCAAGCTTCCTATGGTAGTGCTGATTAACGGATACTCGGCCAGCGCGTCGGAGATTCTTGCCGGTTCCATTCAGGACTATGGGATCGGAACGCTGCTTGGAACAACTACCTACGGAAAAGGGATTGTCCAGCAGGTGGTTTCCTTAAAAGACGGATCGGCAGTGAAACTGACTGTAAGCAGTTATTATACTCCTAACGGAAGAAATATTCACGGGATCGGAATTGAGCCTGATGAAGTGTGTGAATTTGACGGGGAAGCTTACTATGACGCCGAAGTCAAAGTGGATAACCAGCTGGAAAGAGCGAAAGAGCTGCTGGCGGAAAAGATGAATTCCGCGGGTTAGCAAGATGTTCGGTTTTGAAAATAAGAAGTGCAGAACAAACATTCGATTTAGTTCTGTACTTTTTTTTCGTTGTCTGTTATAATGTGGCAAAGGAAGAATTTTTGTGAGTGAGATAGATGATTATGGACGAAAAAAATATATGATGAGTTAGATGGGTGTGAATCAAGATTTGATTATAATAAAAAGACGGATGGGGATGCGTGGAGGGAATTTGTTACAGATTTGAAGCTGCATGTTACAAAATTACTAGAAGAGGGCCGCATATCTACATATGTAATGTGTTTTTCCGAGAAGGGAGATTTGCTGAGCCAATGGCGTGGCTATGCAGACGATGCGCAAGGTATGGCACTGGGATTTGACTTTAATATGCTTGCAAAGTATGCTGAAAGTTCTAACTTGCTTAAATTGGAAAAAGTGGTTTATTTAACAGAACAGGAACGAAGGAATCTTGTAAAAGAAAGTGTAAAAGATCTTTTTTTCATTGTAAATATTTTGTTACGGGCCAGAATAGAGGGAAATATAATTATACAAAAGGGAATTAAGTTTGGTAATTATATTTTTGAAAATATCTGTTGGAATATTCTGCAACAAGTAAATGATACTATATGTTATAAGATGGCTGGTTTTGAAGAAGAAAGAGAGTGGCGTTTATATTTTGATAATTCTATTAATAAAGAGTACGGTGAATGTGAGATTGTCAGATATTTAGGGAATAATCAACATCTAAATCAATGTGCGATAGATTTTATAAAGGATAAATTGGATTTTCAACCAACAAGGAAAGATATGATTCCATATTTGTGTATTCCATTTGAAGATATCGAAATGGAAAAAAGAAATGTAATACGAGAAGTTATAATAGGACCTTGTAATTTGATAGATGAAAGTACAATGAAACTGTTTTTGCGAAAGCAAAGAATTGAAAATTGTGAGTTTAGAAAGTCTAAAGTCAGATATACAAGGCGATAGAGTAGCAAGTAGACAGTATTTATAAAGGGGATGAGTTCATGAATCATAGTCAAAAAACAGAGGTATTAATTAGTGAGGATGCGCCTATTGAAAAGCTATGCATCGAGACGGTAGCTCTAGTCAAGTATGCAAGAAATATTGCTGTTCAGCAAGTAAATATGATACAGTTGCTTACCTATTATGCTATTGGGAAATGGATTATAGAAGTGCAACAAAAAGGTGAATCAAGAGCAAGATATGGCAGTCAAGTTATTAAAAGGCTATCAGAAGAAATGAAAAAGAATTTTGAAAGAGGATTTTCAGAGGATAGTTTGAAAAATGTACGGAAGTTTTATCTGACTTACAAGGATAGAATTAGCGAAGCAGTGCTAAATCTTTTTGCTGTTGAAAAAAGCGAAACAGTGTTTAGCCTTTTTCAAGAGAAACCGCCCTTCATAGTATCATGGTCACATTATTTGCAATTAATGCGAATAGAAAATGAAGATGAAAGAAGTTTCTATGAAATTGAATCAGCGAGATCCGGATGGAGTGTTCGCACTCTGCAAAGACAATATAATTCTAGCCTTTATGAAAGATTAGCGCTTAGCCGAGATAAAGAGGCTGTTTTACAGTTGGCAAAGAAAGGTAATATTATTACAAAACCAGAAGATATTGTAAAGCAGCCAACAGTATTAGAATTTTTAGGAATGGAAGAAAAGACGAAATATTCAGAAACAGATTTAGAAACGGCAATTATTGATAAACTGCAGAAATTTTTGCTGGAAATGGGAAAAGGATATCTGTTTGAATCGAGGCAGAAACGTTTTACTTTTAATGAAGATAGTTATTATGTGGATTTGGTTTTCTACAATCGTCTTCTTCGGTGTTATGTGCTGATTGACCTGAAAGTGGATAAATTAACACATCAGGATATTGGACAAATGCAGATGTATGTAAATTATTATGATCGGTATGAGAAATTGGAAGATGAAAATCCAACGATTGGTATTCTGTTATGTAAAGAAAATAATGATGCATTAGTGGAGATTACATTGCCGCGAGATACTAATATTTATGCTTCTGAATATAAGTTGTATTTACCTGATAAGAAATTATTGCAAGACAAGTTACGACAGTGGATAGAAGAGGCTGATGTAGAATAGAGTGGTAAAGTACTTGTAGGTTTATCATTAAAGAAATGGGAGGTTTGTTATGTACGAAAATAAAAAAGAATTATTATCAAAATTAGAATTTGGAAGTGTGGATTCCGAGTCGGAATTAGATTTAGATAGAAAATTTATAAAAACTAAGGATTTTGAACAATTTATTAATCCACAGAAATCTTTGGTTTTAGGGGCGAAAGGTTCTGGAAAAAGTGCCCTATTTCAGATGTTTTCTAAGTATGAACAAGTAGCAAAGAAACTTGCAGGACTTGATAGAAAAATAATTATAGTAACAGGAACAGGCTTCAATGATTTGAAGGAATTACAAACAGATGATTTTAGAAAGTTATTAAGGAACGAGGAAGCTGATTTTAATAAAATATGGGAACTTTATATAGCGGTGAAAATAGCAATTAAAATGGGAAAGGAAGGATATTACTGTGGGGAAAATTTAGTTGAATTTTATAGAAATGTAGGTATTATGGAGGATTTTAGGATTTTAAATATCCTGAAACAATTATGGAGTGTGGTTGTGGGAACTCCAGTACAAGGTATAGACATTGATATAAAAGGTGTAAAAATTAAAATTGGTGGAAAATATAGTATTGATACACAAGATTTATTGGGTGACATTAATGATGTTTTAGAGCAGGAATGTTTAGAGTGTTGGATTTTATTTGATAAAATTGACGAGTTGTTTTCTGATGATTATGGAAAAAGAAAGATTTGTATAGAAAGCCTTTTTAGAACGTATTTGAGTTTCGTTAATAGGTTTCCAAGAATAAAATTTAAAATGTTTTTAAGGAATGATATCTGGTCTACACTAGAATTTGTGAATAAAAGTCATTTGTCGGATAAAAGTGTAGTACTTTCATGGGATAAAAAAGATTTGCTGATTATGTTAATGCGTCGATGTTTAAATAATGAAATGGTGGAAGAATATACAGTAAACGAGATAGGGTTGGAAAAGGAGGAGTTGTTATTGGCTCCAAATTTAGAAGAGACTTTTTATACTATATTTGCTCGTCAGGTGTATAAGGGGAAAAAAGAAGCAAATATGATTGATTGGCTGTTACAACGAATAACAGATGGGTTAGGGGGGAAATATCCGAGAGAATTTATCAATTTTGCTAATTATTCTAAAGAAGCACAAGAAGACATAGAAAATTTTGAAGAAAATTGTTTGATTTCTGGCATGGCAGTAAAAAAAGCTTTTTCTAAAGTGTCTGAAGTTAAATGCGATACATATTTGAGTGAGTTTCCAAAATTAAGAAAACATTTTGATAGGTTTAAGGGAAAAGATACAGCTCGATATAGTAGAGAAGAAATATTCGTACTTATGGATGGATTGGAACCCCAAGGAGATGATATGCTTCAAGAACTTTATGAAACAGGAATGTTAGAAGCAAAAAGGGGTAAAGCATTTGCAGATAATTTATTTGAAATCCCTAAATTGTATAGAATTGGTTTGGGATTAGTTCTAAGAGGAAGACCATAGTTATAGAAAGGTATAGTACCATGGATCATTTTGAATTAGTATCGCAATATCAGCCAACCGGCGACCAACCGCAGGCAATTGAAGAATTAGTAAAAGGCTTCAAGGAAGGCAACCAGTTCCAGACACTTCTTGGCGTAACCGGCTCTGGCAAAACCTTTACCATGGCCAACATCATCCAACAATTAAATAAACCAACGCTTATTATTGCTCATAACAAGACTCTTGCCGGCCAGTTATATGGTGAATTCAAAGAATTTTTCCCTAATAACGCAGTGGAGTATTTTGTGTCCTATTACGATTATTACCAGCCGGAAGCCTACGTTCCCTCTACCGATACGTATATTGCCAAGGATTCCTCTATCAATGATGAAATTGACAAACTCCGCCTGTCCGCAACGGCGGCTTTGACGGAACGGCGTGACGTGATCGTCGTAGCCAGCGTTTCCTGTATATACGGTCTGGGAAGTCCGGACGATTACCAGGAACTGATTGTATCTTTGCGTCCGGGCATGATTAAGGACAGGGATCAGGTGCTCAGGGAATTGGTGGCGATTCAATATACGCGCAACGATATGGATATACAGAGAAGTACCTTTCGTGTCAGAGGAGATGTCGTTGAGATATACCCCGCAATAGGCGGCGATTACCTGATCAGAATCGAATTTTTTGGCGATGAGATTGACCGGATTGCAGAGGTTGATCCGCTGACCGGACAAGTTCACGCGGTATTGGAACATATTGCCATTTTTCCCGCATCTCATTATGTGGTTGCGGAGGAAAAAATCAAGAGAGCCTGCGTCGAAATTGAAAAAGAACTGGAAGAACGCGTTAAAACTTTCAAAAGCGAGGACAAGCTTTTAGAGGCCCAGAGAATATCGGAGCGGACTAATTTTGATATCGAAATGCTGAGGGAGACCGGTTTTTGCTCCGGAATTGAGAACTATTCCAGGCATCTCAACGGCATGGAAGCAGGAGAAATGCCGCATACCCTGATGGATTATTTTGGAGATGATTATCTGATTATAATTGATGAATCCCATATAACCGTTCCACAGGTCAGAGGTATGTATGCCGGCGACCGTTCAAGGAAGCAGACTCTTGTGGACTATGGGTTCCGGCTGCCGTCCGCTCTGGATAACCGCCCCTTGAATTTTGAAGAATTTGAACAGCATATTGATCAGATGCTTTTTGTGTCCGCAACCCCCAATGTGTACGAAGAAGAACACGAATTGTTCCGGACGGAGCAGATCATACGCCCTACCGGACTTTTGGATCCCAAGGTTGAGGTGCGCCCGGTGGAAGGACAGATTGACGATTTGATCGGTGAGATCCGCAGGGAGACGGAAGCACATAACAAAGTGCTTATTACGACGCTGACCAAACGGATGGCGGAAGATTTGACGGAGTATATGGCGGATGTGGGAATTCGGGTGAAATATCTGCATGCGGATATTGATACCCTGGAACGGGCGCAGATAATCCGCGACATGCGGCTGGATGTGTTTGACGTACTGGTGGGAATCAACCTGCTGCGGGAGGGACTTGATATTCCGGAGATTTCGCTTGTGGCGATTCTGGATGCGGATAAGGAGGGCTTTTTGAGATCCGCAACATCACTGATCCAGACTATCGGACGTGCCGCCAGAAATTCCGACGGACATGTAATTATGTACGCGGATACCGTAACGGATTCCATGCATGTGGCAATTACGGAGACGGAGAGGCGCCGGGAAATTCAGGAGAAATATAATGAAGAACATGGAATTACACCGCAGACCATACGCAAAGCGGTGCGCGACTTAATCAGCATATCTAAAGTGATTGCCAAAGAGGAAGTCCGGTTTGAAAAAGACCCCGAATCCATGTCTGAAAAGGAAATAGCAAAATTGATCCGGGATATAGAGAAAAAAATGCAGAAAGCGGCGGCAGATCTGAATTTTGAAGCGGCAGCCGAACTGAGAGATAAAATGCTTGAACTTAAAAAAGTACAGTTAAATCTGTAGGAAAGAGGTTTGGAATTATGGCAGATGCAAAAAAAATGCTTCCCCGAAAAGAATATATAAAAGTCCGGGGAGCAAACGAGCATAATCTGAAAAATATTGATGTGGATATTCCCCGTAATGAACTGGTGGTGCTCACCGGTTTATCGGGTTCCGGAAAAAGTTCCCTGGCGTTTGATACCATTTACGCAGAGGGCCAGAGACGTTATATGGAATCGCTGTCTTCCTACGCCAGACAGTTTCTGGGACAGATGGAAAAACCCAATGTAGAAAAAATTGAAGGACTGTCTCCCGCTATTTCCATTGATCAGAAATCCACCAACCGCAATCCCCGTTCTACCGTAGGCACAGTAACGGAAATTTATGATTATTTCCGTCTTTTGTATGCAAGAATCGGAATTCCCCACTGTCCCAACTGTGGAAAAGAGATAAAAAAGCAAAGTGTAGACCAGATGGCGGATCAGATTATGAGTCTGCCTGAGGGGACGAAGCTGCAGCTGCTTGCGCCGGTGGTCAGAGGACGGAAAGGCGAGCATGTTAAGATCTTTGACCGGGCAAGAAAAAGCGGTTATGTGCGCGTCATTGCGGATGGAAATATGTACGAACTGTCGGAGGACATTAAGCTGGATAAGAATCTGAAACATAATATCGAAATCGTAGTAGACAGGCTGGTTGTAAAAGAAGGAATCGAGCGCAGGCTGACGGACTCCATAGAAAATGTGCTTGCGCTGGCGGAAGGACTTCTGGTAGTCGATGTGATTGGCGGAGAAAAAATCAGCTTTAGTGAAAGCTTTTCCTGTCCGGACTGCGGAATCAGTGTCAGTGAAATAGAACCGCGGAGTTTTTCCTTTAACAATCCCTTCGGCGCCTGTCCGGACTGCGTGGGCCTGGGATATAAAATGGAATTTGATATAGACCTGATTATCCCGGATAAAAGTCTGTCCGTTAATGAAGGCGCGATAGCCGTTATGGGGTGGCAGTCCAGTAATGACAAGTCGAGCTTTACCAATGCCCTTTTGCGCGCTCTCAGTGAAGAATACGGGTTTGATCTGGATACTCCTTATGCGGAACTGCCCGACAAAGTCAGAGATATCATAATTAACGGAACAAACGGCCATCAGGTTTCGGTGTATTATGAAGGGCAGCGCGGAAAGGGAGTATATCCCGTTGCTTTTGAAGGGCTGATTAAAAACGTGGAAAGACGTTACAGAGAAACTTCTTCCGAGGTGATTAAACAGGAATACGAAACATTTATGCGCATTACGCCCTGTAAGCTCTGTAAGGGAATGCGCTTGAAAAAGGAATCTCTTGCGGTGACCGTCTGCGATAAGAATATTTATGAGGTAACTACCTTTTCCATTGAAAAGCTTCTGCATTTCTTACAGTCCATGCAGCTTACGCCGACACAGGAAATGATCGGAAAACAGTTGTTAAAGGAGATTCGTGCAAGAGTAGGATTTCTGATGGACGTGGGCCTCGATTATCTGACTCTTGCCAGGGCTACGGCGTCTTTGTCGGGAGGAGAAGCGCAGCGGATCCGTCTGGCTACACAGATCGGTTCAGGTCTGGTGGGTGTATGTTATATTTTAGATGAACCCAGCATCGGTCTGCATCAGAGGGATAATGACAAGCTGCTGGCAACGTTAAAAAATCTGCGCGATCTGGGCAATACGCTTTTGGTCGTAGAGCATGACGAAGATACCATGCTGGCGGCCGATTGCGTTGTGGATATAGGACCAGGTGCCGGAAGCCACGGCGGCGAGGTTATAGCGGTAGGTACGGCGGAAGAAATCATGCAGGTGCCGGAGTCCGTTACGGGGCAGTATTTAAGCGGGAAAAAACGGATTCCCGTCCCAAAGATGAGAAGGAAACCGACGGGAAGCATCAAAATTTTGAAAGCAGCCGAGAATAATCTGAAAAACGTAGACGTAGAGATTCCTCTGGGAATTGTAACCTGCGTAACGGGTGTATCCGGATCGGGAAAAAGCTCTCTGGTGAATGAGATCCTTTATAAGCATCTGGCCAGATCGTTAAACCGCGCCAGGACCATTGCAGGGAAACATTCTGATATCAAAGGGATCGACCAGCTTGACAAGGTAATTGATATCGATCAGTCCCCCATCGGCAGAACGCCCCGTTCCAATCCTGCAACTTATACCGGTGTGTTTGATCAAATACGGGATTTGTTTGCGGGAACGGCGGACGCCAAAGCAAAAGGCTACAGCAAAGGGAGGTTCAGCTTTAACGTAAAAGGAGGCCGCTGTGAGGCCTGCGGCGGCGACGGTATTATAAAGATCGAAATGCATTTTCTGCCGGATGTCTATGTGCCCTGCGAGGTCTGCGGCGGAAAGCGTTACAACAGAGAGACCCTTGACGTTAAATACAAAGGAAAAAATATTTACGACGTACTGGAAATGACCGTGGAAGAAGCAGTGGGATTCTTTGAGAACGTACCTTCCATACGCAGGAAAATCGAGACGCTGCACGACGTCGGCCTTTCCTATGTGAAACTGGGCCAGCCGTCTACGACGCTTTCGGGCGGAGAAGCCCAGCGGATTAAGCTGGCGGCGGAACTGAGCCGCAGAAGTACCGGAAAAACTATCTATATTTTGGATGAACCGACAACCGGCCTTCATTTTGCCGATGTCCACAAACTGATTGAGATTCTCCACCGTTTGGCTGACGGAGGCAACACCGTTGTGGTCATTGAGCATAATCTGGATGTGATTAAGACCGCGGATTATATTATTGATATGGGTCCTGAAGGCGGCGATAAAGGCGGGACCGTAATTGCCCGGGGCACACCGGAGGAAGTGGCGGAAAATCCGGTTTCTTATACCGGCCTTTATATAAAAAGAATGTTGGAAAAAGATAGAGGCTTGCAAAATAGTACCAAAGTACTATAATCAATTCCGCGTATTGTCCGATAAATTATATAGCAGGGACGCATTTGATGGAATGAAAGGATTTCGTTTCGTTATGTGCGTCTTTTTCTAAATTTTTTGTGAAACCCCTTTGAAAAACGGTAAAGATAGGTTATAATGTTTTCGTATGTTTAAAAAGCAGTATGTTTAATGCATGGGAAATTGGAAAATATTATGATAAGGACACCACAGAAAGGGGTATGTAATAAATGCAGTATACAGATATCGGAATTGATTTGGGAACCGCCAGTATTTTGGTTTATATAAGAGGCAAGGGCGTTGTTCTGAAAGAGCCTTCTGTTGTGGCTTTTGACAGAGATACGAATAAAATTAAGGCAATCGGTGAAGACGCGCGTCTGATGCTTGGAAGAACTCCGGGCAATATTGTCGCCGTAAGACCTCTGCGACAGGGAGTAATATCGGACTACACCGTTACCGAAAAAATGATGAAATATTTTATCCAGAAAGCCCTTGGAAAAAGAACTTTCCGCAAGCCGCGGATTGCGGTGTGCGTGCCTTCCGGGGTTACGGAAGTAGAAAAGAAAGCGGTAGAGGACGCTACTTATCAGGCGGGCGCAAGAGAAGTGTCTATTATTGAAGAGCCGATTGCGGCAGCGATTGGAGCAGGCATTGATATTTCCAAACCCTGCGGCAATATGATTGTGGATATTGGGGGCGGTACTTCCGATATTGCAGTTATTTCCTTAGGAGGAACCGTTGTCAGCGCATCCATTAAGGTTGCGGGCGATGATTTTGACGAAGCGCTTGTACGGTATATGCGTAAGAAACATAATCTCCTGATCGGAGAGAGGACTGCCGAGGATATTAAGATTAAGATTGGTTCCGCCTTTAAAGGCGCGGAAGTGGATTATATGGACGTAAGAGGGCGTAATCTGGTAACCGGTCTGCCCAAGACGGTGCAGGTTTCTTCGGAAGAGACAGAGGAAGCGCTCCGTGAGACGACAGCCCAGATTGTGGAGGTTATTCACAGCGTACTGGAAAAAACTCCGCCTGAATTAGCGGCCGATATTGCGGACCGGGGCATTGTATTGACCGGGGGCGGGAGTCTGCTGCGCGGTCTGGAGGATTTGATTTCCGATAAAACCGGAATTAATACAATGACTGCAGAGGACCCTATGACGGCGGTTGCAATCGGGACCGGCAAATATGTAGAGTTTCTTGCAGGATATAAGGAAGATTAAGAACAGGAGGAGATTCCATGCTGAAAGGGTTATATACAGCGTATACAGGACTTCGCAACGAACAGTATCATATGGATATTATGTCTAATAATCTTGCCAATTCGGCGACGGTAGGATTTAAAAAAGAAGGTTCTACCAGCCAGACTTTTGATGCGGTTTTTGCTTATAAGCTGAAGGATGCTTCCGATGCGGCAGGCAATCTGCCAAGACGTATCGGATACAATAATCCCGGAGTCAAGATCGGAGAAGTATATAATGATTTTACCCAGGGACCGCTTCAGGTTACGGATAATACTTATGACCTGGCTCTCGGAGGCGACGGATTCTTTAATATAGAGTTTAAAAATAAAGCGGGAGTAACCTCGACGAAGTATACGCGGGCCGGTAATTTTACATTAACTAAAGAAGGATTCCTGGTAACCAAGGATGGAGACTACGTTCTGGGAACCGGCGGAAGGATTCGGCTGGATCCCAATACCAATACGACGATTCATAAGGACGGAAGCATAGAACAGGACGGGAGAATTGTATCACGTCTGAGGATTACCGATTTTGAGGATTATGATTATCTGATTAAATATGGTGAGACTTATTTCGAGCCGGTTGAGGGTTATAAAACTAAGGCGGCGGACGTGCAGGTGTTTTCCGGGTATCTGGAAGCGTCTAACGTACAGGTAGTATCGGAAATGGTCAATATGATCAATATTACCAGGGCGTACGAAAGTAACCAGAAAATTGTTCAGACATATGATTCTACATTAGAAGCGGCAGTGACCCAGTTAGGAAGACTGTAAGAAAGGCGGCAGTAATATGTTAAGAAGTTTATGGAGTGCGGCAACGGGTATGATTGCCCAGCAGACTAATATTGATAATATAGCAAATAATCTCTCCAACGTTAATACGGTGGGATATAAAACAGCAATGAATGAATTTAAATCTTTGTTGTACCAGAATATTCAGACCAGAACCACATCTGCTACGGGGGATCCCAAACCGGTAGGAGCACAGGTTGGACTGGGCGTAAGAAACGCTTCCATTGTATCCCTTTTTAAGCAGGGGCCTACGCTTGCAGTGGACAGCGATACTGCGCTTGCAATTAACGGGAAAGGTTTTTTTGGCGTCCGCGGCGCCGACGGGGAAATTTATTATACCAGAAACGGTAATTTTCAATGGTCGTTAGGCAGTAACAATACGGCGATGCTGACTACGTCGGATGGCTATCCCGTTTTAAATACGGCGGGCAATCCGATTTCCCTGAACCGTACGACATATGTGCCTACGAATATATCCATTAACGCGGAAGGACAGTTATGTTATCCGGATGAAAACAATAATCCCAGGCCGATTGGAATCAAGGTTGGGCTTTTCCAGTTCAATAATCCTGCGGGATTGGAGAAAAAAGACGGTACGTTGTATCAGGTAACGGATGCGAGCGGTCCGGTTCTGAATGAGGCGACCAATGCGAGATTGCAGCCAAGCGAAATTATGCAGGGATATCTGGAGGGCTCTAACGTTCAGGTAGCCGACGAAATGGTGAATATGATTATTGCACAGCGTGCGTATGAATTGAATTCCAAAGCCATTCAGGCGTCCGATGAAATGATGCAGCAGGCAAATAGCTTAAGAAGATAGTACACAGGAGCAACATAATAACGAAATTCAGTGAATGAGGTGACAAAATGGATATCGGAGGATTAAATTCCAACTATACGGATTATCTGACCAGCGGGGTAAAGAACAGTCAGGCAGATGCGCTGAGGGATCAGCTAAAAACAGATTATTCGAAAGCGACTGATGAAGAATTAATGAATGCATGCAAGCAGTTTGAAGCGTATTTTCTGGAGCAGGTATTTAAAGGAATGCAGAAAACGGTTCCGGAGTCCCAATTCAGCAGTTCGGCTACATCTTCGTTAGTGGATTATTATAAGGATAATATGATACAGGAACTGGCAAAACAGAGTACCGAGACAAACAGCATCGGCCTTGCACAGACCATGTATGAGCAGATGAAACGTAATTACAGTATGAATCAGCAGGAAGAACAATAAGAATTCAATGGTTGTTAAAGAATAGAAGGCTGCCCGAAGGCGGCCTTTTTTCGAATGGGAGAGATACCGAATGGAGACCATTAAAGGATACGTAGAGCATATTATCTATCAGAATACGGATAACGGCTATACGGTTTTAAATCTTGTCAGCCAGGGAGAAGAAATTACCTGTGTAGGAATACTGAAGAATCTGGGGCAGGGAGAGACTGTAAGTATCCAGGGAGAATATATGGCGCATCCCGTTTACGGGGAACAATTCAAGGTACATTCCTTTCAGGTTACGGCGCCTGAGGATAAAGAAAGTATGGAAAGATATCTGGGCTCCGGTGCGATTAAGGGGGTTGGAGCTGCACTGGCTGCGAGAATCGTGAAAAAATTCGGCGACGAAACCTTTCGGATTATAGAAGAAGAGCCGGAACGGCTTACGGAGGTTAAAGGGATAAGCGAACGAATTGCACGGGAAATTTCGGCTCAAATGGAAGAAAAAAAGGATATACGGGAAGCGATGGTATATCTGACACGATTTGGGATCGGCAATTCGCTTGCGGTTAAAATATATGAAACGTATAAATCGGGTCTTTACGGCGTTATGCAGGAGAATCCTTATCGTCTGGCGGAGGACATTCCCGGAGTGGGTTTCAAGACGGCGGATGAAATTGCTTCCCGGATCGGAATTCATACGGATTCCGATTACCGGATACGCAGCGGAATTTTGTATATGCTGCAACAGTCTGTTCAGGAAGGACATACCTGGCTTCCCAGAGAGATTTTAATGGAACGGACCGGCGAATTACTACAAGTTCCCGTGCAGGCAATCGAGCCCTTATTGTCCAATTTGATGATGGACAGGAAGGTGGTTATAAAACGAAAAGGAGAGGAAGAACAGGTTTTTGCGGCTTCTTATTATTATGCGGAACAGCATTGTGCAAAAATTTTGTCAGAATTAAACGCCTTTATCTTAAATAAAGAAGATTTCCTGCCCTGTGAAGAGGAACGGCTTATCTGCAAAATAGAAAAGTTGGCGGAAGACGAGGGAATTGAATTGGACGGACTGCAAAGGCAGGCAGTACTGGAGAGCATAAAAAACGGAGTTTTCCTTTTATCCGGCGGGCCGGGAACCGGAAAGACCACGACAATTAATACCATTATTCGTTTTTTTGCTTCGGAGGGACTTGATATTTTTCTGGCAGCGCCTACGGGAAGGGCAGCAAAACGGATGACGGAAGCCACCGGATATGAAGCGAGAACCATTCACCGGATGTTAGAGCTAAACGGGGCTTTATCGGAAGAGAACAGGAGCGGCGTCCGGTTTGAACGCAATGAAGAAAATCCTCTGGAGGCGGATGTGATTATTATAGATGAGATGTCCATGGTGGATCTGCCGCTGTTCCGGTCTTTGCTTCGCGCCGTATCGCCGGGAACACGCCTTATACTGGTAGGGGATGTGAATCAGCTGCCCAGTGTGGGACCGGGACAGATTTTGAAAGATCTGATTATGAGCCGGCGCTTTCCGGTAGTGATCCTGCAAAAAATTTTCAGACAGGCAGGAGAAAGCGATATTGTAGTTAACGCCCATAGAATCAATCATGGAGAAGATATTGCATTAAATAATAAAAGCAGGGATTTCTTCTTTCTGGAGAGAAACGATGTAAATGTTATCTATAAGCATATGATTCAGTTGATTAAAGACATGCTTCCCAAATACGTAAAAGCGGAAGTCTTCGAAATACAAGTGCTTACCCCCATGAGAAAAGGGAATCTGGGTGTGGAAGCATTAAACAAAATTTTACAGCAATATTTGAATCCGCCTTCGCCGGACAAAAAAGAATATATGGCAGGCGGTATGGTTTACCGCGAGGGCGATAAGGTGATGCAGATACGAAACAATTACCAGCTGGAATGGGAGGTTGTAAGCAGATACGGAATTCCGGTAGACAAAGGGATGGGGGTCTTTAACGGGGATATGGGTATAATCCTGGAGATTCAGGAATATACATCTTCACTGGTAGTGGAATTTGATGAAAGCAGACGGGTTACTTATGCATTTTCACAGCTGGATGAATTGGAACATGCCTATGCGATTACCATTCACAAATCGCAGGGAAGCGAATATAAGGCTGTTGTAATGCCTCTTCTTACCGGTCCGGGTCTTTTGTTTAACCGGAATTTGCTATATACGGCGGTAACCCGCGCCAGAAATTGTGTTACGATTCTGGGAAGCAGTGAAACCGTGCGGAATATGATCCGAAATGAAAGAGAACATAAACGGTATACCGCATTGCTGGATAGAATTGAGGAATGTAATGTCTAAGGGGGAGTTTTATGAATTATATTAAGGAATTATTATTTCCGCTAAGATGTCCCGTGTGCGATGGGATTGTCGGATTTCGGAAACGGGGAGTCTGCGAAAAGTGCGAAGGAAAACTGGTTCCTGTCGGGGAACCATGGTGCTGCAGATGCGGCAAACCCCTGCGGCAGGAAGAACGGGAATTTTGTTATGACTGCACAAAAAAGAAGCATTATTACAGAAGAGGGCGAGCCGTATTTACCTACGACAGCGCCGCGCAATCGATTTATCGTTTTAAATACGGAAGACGGCAGGAGTATTCGGCTTTTTACGGAAAAGCGGCGGCTGATCTGCTGGCGGATGAGAAAGAACTGAAAAAAGCGGAAGCGCTGGTTCCCGTGCCCTTACATGCATCCCGGATGCGGCAGAGAGGGTATAATCAGGCGGCCTTGTTTGCAAGGGCTCTGGGAAAAGAGTGGGGGATTCCGGTAAGGGAAGATTTGGTTGTACGCGGCAGGGACACACAGCCGTTGAAGCAATTAAATCCCGCTCAAAGACAAAATAATTTGAAAAGGGCTTTTAAAATAATTCAAAATGATGTAAAATTAAATACGATTATAATTGTTGATGATATTTATACGACGGGCAGCACCATTGATGCGATATCCATGGAATTTTCCAGACATGGGGTGCATACGGTTTATTTTATAACGCTCGCCGTCGGAAAGGGAATATAAGCCGGCCGGAAGCGTGGGAATTTCCGGAAAGGCAGAAAAGGAGAAAATTATGAACGTAAGAAATTGTAGAAAATGCGGCAGACTTTTTAACTATGTATCCGGTCCTTTTGTCTGTCCCAGGTGCAGGCAAGATATGGAAAATAAATTTCAGGAAGTGAAAACGTATATACGTGAACATCCGGGTATAGGGGTACAGCAGCTTTCGGAAGCCTGTGAAGTGGAAACCAATCAGATTTATCAGTGGCTGAGAGAGGAGAGGCTGGAGCTGACAGCCGATTCCGCAGTCGGACTGAACTGTGAGAATTGCGGGAAAGCTATTAAAAGCGGCCGGTATTGTGAAAACTGCAAGCATGATATGGCGGCCGATTTTAAAAAGGCAATTGGCAAAACAGGTTCTGTTGCGGCTCCGGTAAAAAAAGACAACAGTTCCAAAATGCGTTTTCTGGAACGTGAATAGTAAATAGGAGAGTTTTCATGTTAAATGAAGAACGAGTAATACTGATGACCCGGATGGCATCCTATGAAAATGGGGAAGGCAGGGGCAATATGAGCATCGGCAATTATTTCCGAAGCGATTATATAGGAAAAGAAGTGCTGAAGGCGGTTATTTGCGCCACGATATCCTTCGGATTATGTTTTGCGCTTTATTTGTTTTATGATTTTGAAGGATTTATGCTGAATATATATAAAATGGATCTGCTGCAGTTTGTGAAAAATATACTTATCCTGTATGCTGTTGTTGTGGTTATATACGGAGTTATATCCTATATTATATTTTCGATACGTTATAAAAGGGCTAAAAAGAGCCTGAAGAAGTACTATAATAATTTGAGAAAGTTATCCGGCCTGTACGATTAAGACAGGATGATTTTCGAAAGGATTAAGAATGACCAGTTTACTTGTATTTAAAGAATACCTCAAAAAGTTTTATGGGAGTTATGAGGTTTTTATTACGCCGATTCTTAAATTTTTGCTGGCCGGGTTGTCTTTGTTGGTTATTAATACGAGCCTCGGGTTTATGGAAAAAATTAACAATGCTGCAATTTTACTGATTGCGGCGTTAATGTGTTCTTTTCTTCCGGTTGGATTCATTTTGTTTTTTGCGGCGCTCTTCATTTTACTGCATCTGTACGCCCTGGCTCTGGAAGTGGCGGTTGTAGCCCTGGCATTGTTTATGGTGATGTTTTTGATGTATTTCCGGTTTAGCCCCAAGGATACGCTGGTAGTGCTGTTAACGCCCATTTGTTTTATGCTGCGTATTCCTTATGTGATGCCGATCGCAATGGGACTGGTCGGAACACCTGCGTCTGCGGTGTCTGTAAGCTGCGGAACGATTGTTTATTATCTGGTTTCCTATGTCAGCGGCAATGCGACTACATTAAGCGCTATGGATGCAGGCGAGGCATCTGCAAGATTTCGAATGGTTATAGACAGTATGCTTGGAAGCAAGGGTATGCTGGTTACGGTAGCGGCATTTGCAATTACCGTTATTGTAGTTTATACCATCCGCAGAATGTCAATAGATCATTCCTGGACTATAGCTATGATAGGAGGAGCGATTATCAATATGGTAATTCTTCTTCTGGGAGATTTGATTTATGACACCAAAGTTTCCGTTATAGGCGTTATGTTTGGTACGGCGGTTTCCGTACTTTTAGCAAAGGTACTCCAGTTTTTTGTATTAAATTTAGATTACAGCAGAACGGAAAAGGTACAATTTGAAGACGATGAATATTATTATTATGTGAAAGCGGTGCCGAAGATTACCGTTTCGACACCTACCAAAACAGTAAAGAAGATCAATACGCAGCGGCATAGCGTGTCCTCACAGAACAGAGGAGGTACCCGCAGCACGGGGACCAGAGGAGCGGGCCGGACGCGGAGTTATGATCAGGAATGATAAAGCAGATGGGAATGTAGCAGATGGAGCAGCTGACCGCAGAGGTAACAGAATTTATAGGAAGCATTCGTTTCCCCTTAAAAATTGGTGTGACGGATATTTTAGAGATATTAATTATCTCCTATTTTGTGTACCATATTATTGTGTGGGTTAAAAATACCAGGGCATGGGTGTTAATGAAAGGTCTACTGGTTATTTTTCTTTTTATGCTGCTGGCTATTATTTTTAAAATGCAGACAATTCAGTGGATTGCAAGAAACGTCCTGGGATTTGCCGTTACCGCTTTAATCGTTATTATGCAGCCGGAACTGCGGAAGGCGCTGGAAGAACTGGGCAAGAAAAATCTGTTGTATTCCGTACTTCCCTTTGAATCCGCAAAAAGGGAAGACACCCTGATGTCCGATAAGACCGTACAGGAGATCGTAAAAGCCTGTGTGGAGATGGGGAAGGCTAAGACAGGGGCGCTGATTGTAATTGCGCAGAAGCAGTCTTTGAATGAGTATGAGAGAACGGGAATCGATGTGGATGCAATTGTAACCAGCCAGCTTTTAATCAATATCTTTGAGCATAATACGCCGTTACATGACGGTGCGGTTGTGATCAACGGCAACCGGGTAACTTCGGCAACCTGTTATCTCCCGCTGTCCGATAATATGGAGCTGAGTAAAGATCTTGGAACCAGGCACAGGGCCGGCGTCGGAATTTCCGAGGCAACGGATTCACTGACCTTGATTGTTTCAGAAGAAACCGGAAAAATCAGCGCGGCATACGATGGAAAACTGGAGAGAGGATTAAGCGCGGAACGTTTAACACAAAGGCTTTCCGGCTTTAAGAATAAGGAACCGGAAGAAGAAAAGGCACATATAAAAGTAAAAATAGAAAAACGTATCAAGCGAAAGGGGAAGAGTCAGGTATGAAGAAAAAGCTGTTGAGTAACTGGCCGTTAAAGATAGCTTCCCTTTTGTTTGCGTTCTGTCTCTGGTTAATCGTAATTAATGTGGAAGATCCGACCAATACGCAGACCTTTACCAATGTCTCCGTCAAATTCGAAAATACGGAGATATTAACGGAACAGAATTTAATTTATGAAGTTCTTGAAAACACGGATTTAGTAAAAAGTATTACGGTTTATGGGCCAAGAAGCGTAGTGGCGCAGTTAAAAGACGAGGATATCATTGCAAAAGCAGATTTTAATAAACTGACCGATGATAACACCATACCGATTGAATTTTACACTACCAGCAGATATAACGCGGATATTACCAGAATCCGCGGCAGTATTAACACCGTAAAATTAAATATCGAGAATGAGAAAACAATCCGCCTTATACTGCATGTGAATGCGGTGGGGGAAGTGGCGGAAGGATATATGCTGGGAAATATGATTCCGGATCAGAACCAGATTATTGTTGTGGGAGCCGAATCGGTAATTAATACTATTGACAAAGCAGTTGCAGAAGTGGATGTAACGGATGCGACGGCAGGGATTGCAACTTATGCGGATGTTAAGCTTTACGATAAGGAAGGAAATCTGGTGCAATCCGATGCCATTAAGCAAAGGGTGACCTCCGTAAGGGTTGTCGTCGAGGTGTTGGCAACCAAAAGTGTACCGCTTTCCTATACGGTAATGGGGACTCCTGCCAACGGATATATGGCTACCGGTGAGGTTGTGAGTGATCCGGCCGCAGTATTGCTTGCCGGCGCCAGCAGTGTACTGAATAATATCAGCCGTATTGAAATACCGGCTGAGGAACTCAATATCACCGGGCAGAGTGAAAATATGATAACCATTGTCAATATAAAGGATTATCTGCCGGGTAATGTTAGTCTGGCAGACAGCGGCTTTAACGGCAGGGCTGCCGTAACGGTTTATATAGAACCTACGATTACCAGAACTTTCCGTATTAATTCCAACCAGGTAAAGGTATCCAATGTACCGGATGGATTTACGGCAGCTTTTGAGAACGATAAAGAATTATTGGAAATTGTATTGACCGGATTGACAACGACAATCAATCAAATTAACGCTGACGACATAATCGGCTATGTCGATATGCGGGATGTAAAAGAAGAGGGGAATATTACAAGGTGGAGAAAAGGGACTTATGAGACCACCGTGCAGTTTACTTTCCCGGAGGATATCAAGACGGAACAGCCTGCCAAAGTAGGAATTGTTTTGGAAGAAGTGGAGGAATAAAGCAAATGGGACGTTTATTTGGAACGGATGGTGTCAGAGGCGTAGCGAATGAGGAATTGACACCTGTGCTTGCAATGCAGCTAGGGCAGGCAGGCGCATTTGTATTGACAAAAGAAAACCAGCATAAACCAACGATTATGGTTGGGTGTGATACCCGAATTTCCGGGGATATGCTGGCAAACGCGCTAATGGCGGGAGCATGTTCCGTAGGGGCAAACTGTATTTATGTAGGTGTTGTTCCTACTCCGGCGATTGCATATCTTACGAAGAAATATAAGGTTGATGCCGGCGTCGTTATTTCTGCTTCGCATAATCCGGTTGAGTTTAACGGAATTAAATTTTTTGACGGAAACGGATTCAAACTTCCTGATGCTTTGGAAGATGAGATAGAAGAATTAATAAAAAGTGATATGCATGGTATTAAATTTCCTACGGGATCCCGTGTCGGGAAGATAAAATACCGCAATGATGCGAGAGAAGAATATATCAATCATGCCATTCAATCTGTTAACGTTGACTTAAGCGGATTAAAAGTCGTGGTGGACTGTGCGGAGGGAGCCTCTTTTTATACTTCCGTGGAAGCGTTGAAAGAGCTGGGAGCCAATGTGGTAGCCATACATAATAATCCTGACGGTACGAATATTAACGCAAACTGCGGTTCCACCCATCCGGAAGAACTGCAGGCAAGGGTAGTATACGAAAAGGCAGATATCGGCCTTGCTTTTGACGGCGATGCAGACCGCTTAATGGCCGTGGATGAATTGGGCAATCTGATAAACGGCGATCAGCTTATGGCGATTGTGGGTAATTATATGAAGAATCAGGGATTGCTGAAAAACAATACCATTGTTGCCACCGTTATGAGCAATCTCGGATTTTTTATGATGGCAGAGCAAAACGATATTATGGTTGAGCAGACAAAAGTCGGAGACCGTTACGTATTGGAACGCATGCGGGAAATCGGCGCCAGCTTGGGCGGAGAACAGTCGGGGCACGTTATTTTTCTGGATGAGAATACGACGGGAGACGGCCTGCTGAGCGCACTCCATTTACTTCAGGTAATGGTTGAAACGAAGGAAAGTTTGTCAGAATTGTCTGGCATTATGGAAATGATGCCGCAGGCACAGGCAGGCGCGAAGGTAGCCAATCATAAAAAAGAAAGATATCTGGATTATCCGGAAATTGCCAATGCCATTGCGGAAGTTTCGGAACGCTTCCAGGGCGAGGGCAGAGTTCTGATTCGCCCGTCGGGAACGGAACCTCTGGTAAGGGTTATGATTGAAGGAAAAGATCAGAAGCAAATTGATGAAGAAGCAAAGCGTCTGGCAAACTTGATTCAGGATATCATGTTCTAGAATGTCGGTGGATATTGCTATGATTAATTAATCAGGCGATTGTAAGAAAATACTTGGCATGTTTTGGAAATAGTGATATAGTTAAAACAGCGCGTAAGGTTTCGGTTGGGAAAATGCGGTAAAGACAGATAAGAAATGGGAGGGAGAGCACCATGGTAAGCCAGAAGGTAGTAATTAAGAACCCTACAGGACTACACCTGAGACCGGCAGGTATTCTATGTAAGGAAGCAATGCAGTTTAAGTCATTGATTACGTTTACGTTCAGAGAGAATACGGCTAATGCAAAAAGTGTCTTGAGCGTCTTGGGTGCATGCGTAAAGTGCGGTGATGAGATTGAATTCACCTGCGACGGCGAGGATGAACAGGAAGCGCTAAAGAGTCTTGTTGCAGCGATTGAGAACGGTCTCGGAGAATAACTCCGGATACAGGAGCAATTAACAGCCCATCTTGGACGGATGGGCTGATTTTATGTAGAAAAGGTGAGGTGTTATTATGTTAAATTATAAGAGATACAAAAAGAATCCGGTGGTAAGCTATCCGGAAAGACAATGGCCCGGCAAAGAAATAGAAAAGGCTCCGGTATGGTGCAGCGTGGATTTACGGGACGGTAATCAGGCCCTGATCGATCCCATGGTGGTACAGGAAAAAATCGAGATGTTCCAATATCTCATCCGTCTGGGATTTAAGGAAATTGAAGTGGGATTTCCGGCAGCCAGCCAGATCGAATTCGACTTTTTGCGTCAGTTAATTGACCGCAGGATGATTCCCGAGGATGTAAAAGTACAGGTATTGACGCAGTGTCGTGAAGAATTGATTGACCGTACTTTCGAAGCGATCGAGGGATGCAGCCAGGCCATTGTACATATTTACAATTCCACTTCTACCCTGCAAAGGGACGTAGTGTTTGGGATGGACCGCGAGCATATTAAAGAGATCGCGGTGCGCGGAACAAACATGGTGAAGGAACGTGCGAATAATTTTCCGGGTAAAATTATCCTGGAGTATTCTCCGGAAAGCTTTACCGGAACGGAACTTGACTTTGCGCTGGATATCTGTACTGCGGTACAGGAAGCATGGGGCGCCGACAAAGAAAATCCTATCATTATAAATCTGCCTTCTACCGTAGAAATGAATACGCCCAACGTATATGCGGATCAGATCGAATGGATGAACCGCCATTTTAAAAACCGTGACAGCATTATCCTGAGTGTGCATCCCCACAATGACAGGGGAACCGGCGTGGCAAGTACCGAGCTTGCGTTGCTTGCCGGGGCGGAACGGGTGGAAGGCACCCTGTTTGGCAATGGGGAACGTACCGGTAATGTTGACATCATGAACGTGGCCTATAATATGTTTTCACAGGGAATTAATCCTGAATTGAATCTGGAACATATTAACGAAATTATAGAGATTTATGAGAGATGCTGTAAGATACCAATTCATCCCCGGCATCCCTACGCGGGCAAATTGGTTTTTACCGCATTTTCCGGTTCCCATCAGGATGCAATCAATAAAGGGGTAAAAGCTATGCGGGAGCGCGGCAATGAGCACTGGGAGGTGCCTTATCTTCCGATTGATCCTTCCGATATCGGAAGAGAATATGAACCGATTGTCAGAATTAATTCCCAGTCCGGCAAGGGCGGCGTAGCCTTTATTATGGACACGTATTTTGGATTTAAGCTTCCCAAAGGCATGCATAAAGAGTTTGCCAATGTAATTCAAAGCATATCCGAGAAACAGGGAGAAGTTGCGCCGGATCAGATTATGGATGCCTTTCGTGAGGAATACCTCGATAAAAAGGAACCGATTCACTTCCGCAAACTGCATGTTGTGGATTTAAGCGGCGAGACCGAGAGCCGGTTTGACACGAAAGTGACCGTTATTTATACGGATCATGGCGCAGAAAAGTCCTTTGAGGCTGTAGGAAACGGACCCATTGACGCCGCCAAGAGGGGACTTGCGGAAACTTTTGAACTGGATATTAAGATCCTGGATTATGAGGAGCATGCTTTACAGAGCGGTTCCAATTCCCAGGCGGCGGCTTATATCCATTTGCTGGATGTAGACAGCGGAAAAGTTACCTACGGCGTAGGCGTAAGCTCTAATATTACAAGAGCCTCGGTACGGGCAATTTTCTCGGCTGTAAATCGTCTGGGACTGGGCGAAAAGAAATAGGAACGGAGGTGCAGGAAGATGGGACTGCCATGGATTCCGACGCCGCAGCGGTGTGTGCTTTTTGCCTGTTCCGCTCAGATCGGCCGCCATACGCCGGTCGTTCTGCAAATGCCGGCTTATGACCGCCGTTTGGAGCAGGCCGCCCGGCAATTGTTTTCGGAGGTTGCAATTTCTACGGGAGATTTTGCCTTGTATTCGGTGGGGAGCGGCGCGCCTGATTATGATTTGCAGCGGCCGGAAGGTTATTTTCTTTCCATTCGTTATGATACGGTACAGATTTCATCACAGGATGCGGTCGGCTTGTTTTACGGTATACAGACTTTAGGCCAGTGGTTCCGTATGCGGGAGCGTCCTTCCCTGGAAATCTGCGACTGGCCGGATCTGGCGCTTCGAAGCGACTATCTGGATATGCGGGGGCTGTATCCTAAATTTGAAAATCTTCTTAAGTATGTAAAAGAATTGGCACAATACAAAATAAATACGCTTGTTGTAGAGTACGAAGATAAGCTTCCGAGGAGTAACAGGGAATTGTGTCATCCTACACAGTGCTGGAGTGTTGAACAGCACAGGCTTTTTCTTAAGACGGCTTCGGATTATTTTATCGATGTGATTCCTCTGCAGCAGACCTTCGGACATTTGGAGTATGTACTGAAGCTGCCGGAATACCGTCATCTTCGTGAGACGCCGGATACGCCCGGGGAAATGTGTCCTCTGCGGGTAGGAGCGGCAGAACTGGCGGAGAAGCTTTTAGAAGAAACGGCGCTTTTGCATCCGGAAAGCAGGTATCTCCATTTGGGGTGCGACGAAGTGTGGAGTCTTGGAAAAAGTGCGGAATGTCGGGAAAGCGGAAAGAGCCGTGGGAAAATAGCTGCTGAGTATATTAACAGACTGGCTGAAAAAACGGTTTCCCTTGGGAAAATTCCAATTGTCTGGCATGATATGCTGGCGGAAGGAAGCGATGCGGAGCTGGAGGGATTGAACCGAAACCTGCTTGTCGCCGTCTGGTTATACAGTCCGGAAGCTGTCAATGCACAGGCGCTTTCTCTTATGGAACGTTTTCATGCGCTGGGCGTGCGTACTCTGCCCTGCAGCTCCGTAAGGGCAAGCGATATGAAAGCGGATCAAAATTATCCTCAGATTGAACAGCGTCTCCGCAATGTGGACGCATGGGCGGAAATGATCCAAAACAGCCGGTGCATCGGGATGATCAATACCAACTGGTGCAGTACATTTTCCCTGGGCAATCCTTACGGACTTTTTGAGACCAGCCGTTATCCCGCATTTTATGCCGCGGGGCGGTGCTGGAATTTGAAAGCGGGGACGGAAGACTTTCTGGAACGTTTCCTGACAGTATTTCACGGCGTGCCCGACCCGGCTTTAAGCGGGGGAGCGGAACGCAGGTATGATTACTACAAAACAGTTTCCGGTTTTCTTTCCTGTATGGATCGAAATCAGGACACGGCAGCGCTGATTGATATTATGAGACGTTTTGAATATGCCGCGCCCGTAAACTATACGGTATTCCGCGGTAATCTTTTTCCGGAGAGTGAAGTGGAGCTTTCATGCCTGAAAGAGAGGGCGCTGAAAGATTACCGTAATCTGGGCATGGTCAGGCAGGAATTAAAACAGATCCTTTCGAAGCTTCTGGATCCTGAAATGGCCGAGTTATTTCTGGAGTCCCGGGATTATCCGAACCGATTGTTCCAAAAAGAACTGGAGCGGATTTTGGGAATTTCCCTGGATGTTTCAGGTGATTTTGTGTAACCGGACCGCGCGGGAATAAAGTATTCCGCCGTTTTATCCGATATATACGATATACGTGAAAAGGATTTTGCGTGAAAAGATCAAGGAGGAAAAAGTATGGGAACGATATCGCAGATTGAAAACAGTGTGCAGACAGGCGAAGTATACGAAACCCAGTCCGCAAAAAAGAAACCGGTTAATTATGGCAAAACGGTTGGAAGGCCGGAACTTAGTGAAAAAGCACAAAAGTATTATGAAGAATTGAAAAAGAAATATTCCAACATGGATTTTGTGCTTGTAAGCAGTGATATGAAAGAGGCCGCGAAAGCGCAGGCCGGGAGTTTTGCCAATCCGCACAGACTTGTTGTACTCATCGATGAAGAAAAAGTTGAGAGAATGGCATCGGATGAGAATTTCCGCAAGCAGTATGAAGCGGTTATCAGTAATGCGGCAGTAAAGCTTCCGCAGATGCAGAAGAGCCTTGCCAACAATTCCAGCGTGAAAGCCTTTGGAATGCAGATTGATGACGGCGGCAACGCTTCGTTCTTTGCGGTAGTTGATAAGTCTCTTGCAATGCAGAGAGATATGATTAAGAAAGGCGCCGCCAGAAAAGCGGAACAGAAAAAACAGGCGGAAAAGAAACAGGCCCAAAAAGCGGCGGAAGAAAAGAGTGAGCAAAAACGGGCGGAGAAAGAAAAGGATCTGGTTACGGTTAGCGCTTCCTCTATCGACGAACTGCTTCGTAAAATTGACGACATTCTTTTTGAGGCCAGAAGTGATTACGCACAGACGGAGGAGGAAAAGAAAGTCGGACAGAATTTTAATTTCTGGTGCTGATATCCCTGGCAAGAGAAGATAGTATACTCTGAAATAAAAAAGGCTGATATACTTTGGGATTCCATTGTATATCAGTCTTTTAATTTTCTTACAGGAAATATTTATTGAAAACGCGGTGTCGTACCGTCCTGAACAATAGCAATATAAGTTTTGCCGGTATTAAGCTGCACCTCGTTGCCCTGCATATCATAATAACGTGTGGGTCCGTAATCACTGGTTTTTTCCCATCTTACGGGAATCGCTTTTCCTTTGGTTACAAAATATCCGGTGTGTGTCGTATCATGCATCCGGAAAGCCAGATATTTTTCGTCACGTTTTTCCCAATAAGCCGACTGGATAATAATATTACTGAATGTTAACTGCTGTCCGTTGGCCGCGTCTATCTGGGATTCACCATATAAGGATTTGTAATATAAACCGTCCGCTTCGTTATATTCCAAAAAAGATTTGGAAATGGGATAACAGTCGGATAAATCAACTACGCTTGCGTTTACCGCATCCGATGCATCTGCCAGGGTATTGGTTCCCGAAGCAAACTGGAAATGATCCGGCTGATAATATTCGCTCCTGTGAGTTGACGGATATCCAAGGGAATCCATGGCTTTTTGAACCGATTCGGCGCTTACGTAAGCGTTATGCGGCGACGCTTTGTCCTTGGTCCGGAAAAATGCGCCCGCGCCCGGTGCGGTAGTTTCTTTTGTGCCGTCGGAGTAAGTACCGGAAATATTCTGTATATCTCCCTTTTTGATACGCTCTCTCATATAATATACGCCGCCGAAATGAATTAAAACAGGGTCCCATTCGCATGCCATATATAAATAATAGTCGCGGCAGCTGCGGACATTGCCTATTTTTTCAAGATTCTGCCAATTGTCAATAACGGCCATCTGCCGGGAAATATTTCCCTCTTCCATACATTCATAAAGGATGTCGGCCTGACCAATTCCATATTGAGGCTGCGCGCCTTTATCGGTAGGCATCATCACGGCAATGGGTCTGGCGTCAGCCTGTTCCTGTGAGATCCATTCATTCGTCAGTTTGCTTCTGACCATTCCCTCCGCAGGAGGAGTATTGTCATCTGCATCGGTAATACCGGGATCTTCCGCTTCTTTGGAAGAAGTTTCATCTTCCTGGGGGGTATCTACATTGGGTATAATAGGATCCTCCGGCACGTCATCTTTTTTTCCGCAGCCGTACAACGTGGAAACGGAAAGAATGATAACGAGAAATAAAACTAGTGCCCGCTTCATAAAAAGTCCTCACTTTCGTATTACATTCAAAATCCTGCGACAAGAATCGCTCATATTTTTCAGTATAACACAAAATATGCCCAACGTCATTAAGAAACTATTAATTTTTAGAAAGTAGGAATAACTGGACGAGATATGTGATAAGTGCAAAGTAACAGAGTGGGTAAGGAGTACTTCAAATCAAAAAAACCCCGGCGAACCGGGGCGGGTAAATATTACTAACGGTGAGAAGGACAAGGACCCCAATTAGGGTGATTCTGTTGAGTGCCGCACACCTGACAATGATATGGATTGTTACTATCGTATGAGTAACACAAAGAACAGCGAACAAAAGGTGTCGCTGCTTTACAGGAAGGACACCATCCCGCTGTTCTCGCGGAATTAGCAACACTAACCGATAAAGAGCTGCCCAATAGTAATATACTGCTGAATACAATAGCTATAACCTTTTTAGTTCTTTTCATAGACAATTCTCCTTTTCTTGTTAATAAAATAAAATAATTGTAATTAAATTATACTATATAAGAAGTAATATATAACAATTATAAAACTAAACAAAAAAGGCGAATTAAATCTGTGAAAAATGCAAAGCAGCGGATGAAGAGAGACAGCAGTTCTGCCAGAAGAACAGTTTTGGGCGGCAGTAACCCCGGTGCCGCCCAATAGAACCCTTTTACGTATTTTATTGTATCATAATACCGTAAAAACAAAATGGATAGTATTGTCATTTATATGATGATCTTGCCGAACTTACGCCAAAACATTGAGGCAGAGAAAGAATAGGCGCACAGATCAAAGCTGAGGTAGACAAATTAATGAATAATGTGCCTGCCAGGATCCAGAGAATTATAAAATATAAGTTTTTCGAAAGATTAAGCTGGGAATCAATAGCACTGCGGATGGGCAGAACTGCCACGGCGGACAGCGTCAGGATGAAACTGGAAAGATTTTCTCCTATGTATATTGTATTTGGAAACACTCGAATTTGATCTGGGTGTTTCTTTTTGTCATAATTTAATGTATGATAAAAGAAAATATAATTAGGAGGATTGATTTTAAAATGATACAGATACTGACATATAGTGGCAAAGAGAATGAATTTAAAGGAAAGGATATTGTATTGAATAGTATTCATGACGCAAGGTCATTGGATGAATTTGATATAAATATTATTAGTTTAACGGACAAAGCAATGTGGAAGTATACGGGAACTGCATTGGATGGCATTAATAATGTGGCAGATTTGAAAAGCATGAGGACAATGCTTTTTTATAGCAAAAAATCGATTAATATTATAATATTACCCTCAAATTTGGAATATCAATATGACTATGATTCTTATAGAAGCCACAAGTATAGAGGACAACGCGAATTGAAAAATATGATCAAGGATATGGGAGTGATATTGTCAAATTTACACAGTTCATTTAATGATATAAGAATTGTGTATGAAAAGACAGTTACTAAAATTAATGGTGAGTGTATCAATGCATCTTTTTATTTTGGGGATATTAAAGATGCTTTATTAGTATCTGATAAAAGTAATAAACCAACGGTATTTCGGCAAAAAAATGTGATTTTTTCAACTTTAGATTTGCATAATTATGAACAAGTTATTAACTTTTTAAAAGCAGTGGACCTGTTTTATCAGGAGCAGACAACTCCTGAATGGATGGAGGAAATAAAAATGTTTGATGATACTCAGCAACTTATGATTATTGAAAGAAATAATCAGGTTATCGAAGAGGCCAACGAGAATATATCAAGTGCCATGGAAAAGATAAATAAGAATAGCGAATATAAGTCCATCTTATATACTAATGGGGAGGAATTAGTGAATGTGGTATTTGAAATTTTGGAAAGTATGTTGGGATGTGATTTATCACAGTTTGAGGATAAAAAGAAAGAAGATTTTCTTTTTGAAAAAAATGGACTTGTTTTTATTGGGGAAATTAAAGGCGTCAATCATAATGTGAAGAGTGAAAATATTTCTCAACTAGATGTACATTACCAGGGATACTTAGAGGAAAATGAAGAGAGAGATCAAGGGAATGTCAAAGCAATTCTGGTGATGAATCATCAGAAAAATAAAGCTTTGGATATGAGGGAACCGGTACATGAAAAGCAGATTAATTTAGCAAAAAGGAATGGCAGCCTTATTGTTGAAACAATAACCCTTTTAAAGTTGTTTGAAAGATATATAGCTGGAAATATAACTCGGGAAGAATGTTTGGAATTGTTGAAAACAAATATAGGATTATTAGAAATATAGGAGATAGCATAGGCTGTCTCTTTTAATTTTCCAAAACAAATGATTAAGAGGTGAATAGGAATGACCAAGAAACAACCCCAATTTGTAAAAGAATATCTGATTGACCTAAGTGCCACGCAAGCAGCCATACGAGCAGGATATTCCCCAAATACCTTAGCAGAACAGACATCAAGGATGTTAATAAATGTTAACATTTCAAAAGCTATATCGCAAGTGAGCGACAAAATCAAGAGTATGCTGAAAAATGAGATACGGCAGATGTAAAAAAGCGATAACGGAAACAGGCCGGGATTCAGAAATGCGCTGGCTCCCGGCTTGTAAAATCAGGAGGTTTATGGTAGTATGGA
>ERZ779637.255-NODE-255-length-38952-cov-16.663984_pt1 | contig 38952 bp, 36 predicted proteins | sample MGYA00514196_ERZ779637 | MGnify/ENA primary metagenome ERZ779637 (study PRJEB29562, sample SAMEA4376700) | mouse gut metagenome | isolation source: Cecum | study: EMG produced TPA metagenomics assembly of the A DSS colitis mouse model was used to assess the...
GTCGGTTCCGTTGGCTGTTCCGGATTATCCGGGTCTGTCGGATTCTCCGGCTTTTCTGGTTTCGGCTTGGTGTCCTCACCCAGCGAACCTGTATGATTTCCTATCTTGCCCGCATATACGAAAACACCATCCTCCACCATATAAACACTCGTTGTCTCCGGATAATTCCCCGCAAGTTTTTCAATTGTGCCGCTTTCTACTATCTCAACGCGGTAACCGTTCTTAGCCATTGCGGGTTCCCCAAAGGTCACCTGATAGTCTCCTCTGTCTTCCGCAAATGTATAAATGCCTTCCGCCGGCGCAAATGTCATAGTGGAAGCGCCGAAAGGCGTACTCCCGGTCTGTCCTGTCAGATTATAGTCAAATCCCGAAAGTTTGGGAAGATCACCCGTTCCCACCTCGACATCCTTCCTCTTTTCCACATGGGCATAAAGTCTCCCTGTCGGATAGGAAACCGTATCGGTCAATATTCCGTTCTCATCGTGTTCCACCTCTGCGGAGTCAAAAATCTTGCTCCAACCGCCGTCATCCAGATTCTCACCTGTTCCCGCGTATGCCTCCTGATAGGTAATACTGACTCCGCCGGTTCCTATGACTGAATCAGCCAATTCCCTTCTGTCCGCATACTTGTAAAACTCCGTGTTAATCTGCTCTTTGTCATCCCCCTTAAAAATGCGGGTGAGATCCTGCTGAATCGGGGACTGCCCCGGCGCAAGATAGCCGATGGTGCCCAGTGAAAATTCATATGTATTACCGTTTACTTCCACCTGTGCCACACCAGGCACAATATCCAAAATAACGAAGGGCTCTTCCTCGTGCTCCCGCACCACCTGCTTGATGCCGCCAAAAGACTCCCTCGCCTGCACCGTGGGCACGGGCACACTGTCGTTCGGCGCCATATAGAATCCGGTCAGCAAAAGTGCCGCCGCCGCGGTCATCGCCACCGCGCGCCCAAACACTTTCTTGGCGGACACACGTTTACGCGGTCTGTAGGGCTTGATCTGCTGCGGATTTTCGATCAGCAGCTCCCTCGGCACGATTTCTCTCGGCGCGCGGTCACGTTCCGCCGCCCTGCCGCCGCTTTTTGCACGCCCCGCATTTTTCCTGCCGGACGCCTTTTTGCCCTTGGCTCCCCGGATGCACAGAACCGCCGCCAGAGCCACCGCTGCCCCGACAAGGGCGGCGAGGAACAGGGCGATCGGAGCGACTGCCTTTTTGTCGTTATTTTGTTTCCCCAACGGTCTCCATCCATTTTTCCCCATAGATAACAACCTCTCTCTTATAACACCGTCAAAGCTCCCGCTGTTTCGGGTTGGGCACAAATTTTCGCCAAAGGAGCATCTGTGCTACTTCCCGTACTGCCTCCATCTGGTCTCATTGCTCTTACACAGGAACGCCGCACGATATTCATACTGTCCATTTGCCGAGTTTCGTTCAAATATCTGTATCGTATATTCATCCTGCGAAGCCTCGTAGCGGCATCTCAGCTGCATACTATCCGTACCCTGTACCCCCTGTCCAGTAGGCTGATATTTCAGGCTGACATTGTCCCTTATCTGCCAGTTGGCATCCTTCTTAAATCCAAAATCGTTGGTAAAAGCACTCTCCGACGGCAGAGGAATATACATTTTTCCTTTGTAGTTCTTTCCGTTAAATGTAAAGTCCACATTCGCCGTGCTGGGATCCGGTTTCTCACCCCTCCCAATCTGGCTGTCGTACGGTCCTACCTGCTTTCGCTCCCATCTGTTCCCGTCCGCCGGGCACTGGAATACGCCCGCGGAAATTTGCATATCCCTGCCCCATGTATTATCGTAATATTTATAGAAGAGTTCCAGTTCATAAACCTTTTTATTTTTATCCGTTATATAACGGCAGCGCATTGAGGACGACTTATACCAGTTTTGATTACTTCCCCCGCTCTCATCTGTCTTTGAAAACCATTCCTCCTGTTTTTTTGCATTCTGCCAATCGCCCTTTTCTCTGTCGAAATATTCTGTAAATTTTGCCTCAGAAGGGGTCGGGAAATAAATCTCGCCTTTCGTAAACCGATTATCGTTATAACTCCAAAAGGCATCCACATTGCCGCCATGTACCAGTTCGTAATAAACCGTACTCTTTTTATCCTCATAACACTGTTTCGTCTTGTATTTCGGGTAATAGTTCACATAGTAAATAGAAGCCCCTCCGACATGATCCGCCCATGAGCCCTGCTCATATATGATGGTAGGTATCAGCCGATATTTTCCTGCCGCCTCGGAGAATTTTTCCTTCCTGTTATTATCCAGTTTTATTTTCACTCCCGATGCCTGTTGGATTTCATTCAATCGGAGCGCTCCGCCATACGGCTCAGAAGAGCCCTCATAGTAGTTCCCCTCCGCGTTATATCCGTAAATCCTCTCCAGACCGCCGTCTGTTTCCCTATACATACTGAATTTTATATTATCATTAGCAAACCAATAGCCAAGCGTCTCATCCCTTGTGTTCTTCACATAATCCACTCTGAACTCTGTCCACGCCGGTCCGCCTATCGTAGTAACCGTCTTCAGCTTCAGTTCACCGCCAAGCTTTTTCTGCCCGTCATATTCGTAGAAAATTTCCGGCGGATTGATAATTGTCTCAAGCTTGCTTGTATGAGGATACTTACCGTTATAAGTACCTGATGCATCACATTTTTTAAGATAATCTTCTATGATATCCAGTACTGTCGGATCACTGACCTGCGCCCCAAGATCGTAATTAAGCTGATTGCTCAAACCGACGCCGGGCGGTATATCTTTCATGGGATTGAGCACCTGCAGGGAAAGATACCACGGTTTGCTGACATCCTCCACGCCGAACATATCCGGAGTCACCCGGGCAGATGTTCCCTCCGTCAAATACATCATAATCTTATCGCCGCCTTCGGTACCGTATTCCCTGATACGCGCGCAGACCACATGATAGTGGTTATAGCCCACCTCACCGGTATTATAGCCAAAGTCCGTCGATGACCCCCAATGGAGACTGCCTTTCAGACTGATATTCCCCTTCCCCTTCGCAATCCTAAAGCTGATGCCTTCCGCCACCCAGCCGTAGCTTCTGCCGAACGAGTTGCCATGCGCAGACAGCAGCGAAATACCCTGAACCACAAAGCCGTAATCGACGCTGTCCGTTGAAGCCGGCGCTTTATCCGACACCGTAAATGTTGCGTGATCCGGTGCACTGTCAACGATCGTAACAAATTCATTCGGATTCCATTTCGTTGTCGCGCCCACCTCAGAGCTGGGATCATACACGCGCCATTTCTCCGCCTTTATGATCGCGCTCTTCTCAGATATCACCTGTCTGTCTATCGTTGTGTCCTCGCCGCACACGCTGCAGACCTCTTCAAGCCGGTTTCCCGTGACATCCGCAAATACGGTATAGGTTTTGCCCGGCTCTACCAGATACACATCATCCTTCGTGTCCTTCGGCGCATCCGTCGAAAGATTTAAGTTCGTAACCCGCTTGATTTCGACATCCGCCGTGTCGGACGCCTGTTTTCCCTCGGAATCCTTTGCGTTGGTTGTGACCGTCACCTTGACCTGCCCTGCCGGCTCGTCGCTCGCCACCTTCAGGATGCCGTTCGCCGGATCTGTGAAGATCGTTCCGCCAGACGGGCTGCCCGATGCGGTCACGGACCATGTGACGCTCTTATCCGCCACATTCTGCCCGGTCACCTTGGGTATGGAGAAATGGAACGTCTCGCCGGGCTCCACGATCGGGTTATCCATGATCTTCACGGCAAGCGACTTTTTCTTGTCGAGAGGGGAAAGCTCCGCGTCGTTTACCGCCACCCTGTTGCGGATGGTCACGTTGTTCGAGGTCACATACTCTTTCTTCCCGTCCAAAAAGGTCAGCGCCAGCATCACCACGCGCTTCTCCTCCACCTGCGTCAGGTCAACGGAGAAGTCCGTTACATGGCTCGCCAATTCGAACCAGCCCGCAGGCAGCGCTGTCGGATTGCTGGGATCGTAGGTCGGGGGCGTGGGAAAAGCGATCGTTTTCGTGTCCACGTCTCCGGGCTGCACATCCAGCTCCGCATAGTAAAGCTTCTCCGCGTCCTTACTCCAGTAAAAATGATAATGCTTGTTGCCGTTTCCCTCTTTTACCTCTACCGTGGGCGTACCGGCAGGCGTCATATTCTCCTCCACCACGCCGTTGTACATCACCAGACTCTTATCCTCGGGCGCAAAGGTGAACTCCGCATCCTTCAAGGCTTTATGAGGCGTCCCGCCTCCGTCATAGCCCATGTAGTTCACGCTCCGGGTCGTGTCAATCAGTACATCCGACATCTGGTTCAGTGCAAGCTGCGCTGACTGCTGCACGTTGATATCGCTGTTTGCCGCCGCGTAGCTGTTGGAGCCGACCAGAATAAATCCGCACACCGACGCTACGACGATGGACAGAATAGCCACCGCAATCAGCAATTCCACTATAGTAAAGCCCCTCTGATCCTTTCTCACTCGCATTTCTTCACCCCGCTGCTCTTTCCCATACCTTCTCCGGCACCCATTCTTCCCTTCACGCTGACGCGCGCTTCGGCATCCCGCTACGGCGCCGGCGCTTCCGGCACCACCTCAGACTTGCCCGTAAGCTTCGTCAATACTATCTTATAATTCTTGCTGCCGCCCTCCACACGAATATACTCATAGAGGGTGCGAGTTCCATCATCCAAAAATCCGCCGGTCGCGCGGTCAAACCAGATTTCAATCTCATCTCCCGCAAGCAGCTCCGTCTCCGTACCGGTATCAGATTTATATTTCACCGACACCTTCTGCGTGCCGACCTTCTGCGCATCCCCGTAGGTCGGATAGGGGTAGGAACCGCCGCTATCCTGAACATGCATCTGCGTATACACGTTTTCGTTCGTCGAATCCCGGTAAAGCGTCATGTAAGCCGACGACTTGCCCATCGTCGTCACCTTGCAGTCCCCGATTGACCGTTGGATATCGTTGGCGCAGCTTCTCGCGTTTGCGCTGAATACCAGAATGATCGAGTAAAAGACCGTGCCCATGATAACCGCGATGATGGCGAGGACGATAATCAGTTCAATCATAGAATAACCTCTGTTATCTTTATAATAACATCTGTTACTCAAGTTTTCTTTCGCTTTATCTCTATGAAGTTTGCCGTTATTCTGCTTTCCTGCGCCCAAACTTCCGCTTCCTTCCTGTTCTTCTTTCCCGTTCTTCAAGCCTCGATCCGGCGTACGATGTCCTGCCTCCCGAGACTGTCCCTCCGCATAGGACTTACTTCTTGATCCAGTTCATATAACGAACGATCTCACTGTAGTCGAGCGACAGGTTGCCCTCGTCATCCACGGTCGGCGCCTGTGCACCGTTCTGCAGACTGCCTCCGGCGTTCCTGAACATATCGATCGGCTTCTTTAAGTCGCCGCTGCCCCCGGGAGTGCCATCATCCACCCAATACTGGCTCTTTGCTTCCAGCACATCCGCAAGCTCGGTCTTACCAAGCTTGATAGTATGTGCCCCGGTCACGGTGATCTTTCCCTTGGCGACAATCAGCCCGGTGAAATCCTGATCCACCGTCACATTGCCGAGACTGACAACCAGACGCACCTCGCTGGGTCCTCCGATCGCCGACACCGTCACATCGTTTTTCGTCAGATACGCCCTCAGACCCGCCGTCGTCTCATAAATCACATTGCTCGTATGTAGACCGTCCAGATAGTCCTCCACATTGTCTGTGGTTCCCCCGATCTCCTTACACTTGATAATGCTCTTAAACACAGCCGCCGACGCCTCTTCAGCGTCATACCCCGGGTTGCCGGGGATAACCTCGGGCGGAACAGACGGATTTTCCTTCAGGTTATAGGTTAAGCCCCTGTATTCTCCCTGAATCCGATCAATCAAGTCGTCCACATCCCCCGTCGTCCTGTCGCTCTTCACTTCCTCCGCGTTGACGCCGGTCTCCGTGTACGCATCCGGATCGATGGGGGGAGCCTCCGGGTCCGTCCCTTCGCCGGGCGTTGTTCCCCCCGTGCCGCCTTCCCCGGGCGTCCCCGCCGGAGGATTTAATGTGGTCTGATCCACGCTTGTCAAAAGCGTCACGCCGCTGTCCGTAAGAGCGCTGCTCACGAGGCTGTTGCCCAGAATCGTATACTCCGTCTTCGCGTCCGCGAAATCCCCGAGCTTAAACCCGCCGGAGAGGTATCTGTTGAAATAAGTGTCGATCTCTTCCCGGTTGGCGTGCACATTATAGTACTGCACGAAATACTTCTCCGCCGTCTCCTTCTCCATAACGAGATAGTAGTAGAGCAGCGAACCGTTGTTATAGGGCGCATAAACCTTACGAATGTGATCCATATCGTCCACGCCCACATCTCTCAGTGTCTTGCCGCCAAGGCGGTAGACTTCCCTGTCAAAATCCACTTCTTTAAAACCGACGCCGTAGGCAGTTTCATTTTCATCCTTCGTGTCGGCTATCTTATCCGCATGGAGGGGATTCTGCCCGATCACGCTCTCCCCGTCTACCGTGCCGATACACTCCGCCGGCACGAGATAAGCCACCTGACCACCCTTGACTGCAATGGACTCTCCCATCATCACAGGATTTCTCGTCGTCACAGGTCCGGGCGCCGCCAGAGGGTTCGTATATCCCGCTTCCTCATTCAAGTTATTCCCGGTACGGGGTCCGATGTAGGAGCGCCCCGCAATCAACAGCCTCGTCACCGCCGACATATCCACCGTGGAATCTTTGCCGTTTATGATAATGGCGCTGCTATTCGCCGAATCGATCGCCGCCTCCTCCGGCAGTCCGTTTAACGTGGAATTGCCGTAGCCGTAATATTCCTTCGTCAGCGCGACCTTGCTGCCAACGCCGTCGAGCGTCAGATCATTCGCCACGTACACCTTGCTGTCAAGGCTTGCCGCCGCGCTGCCAAGCGAGATATTTTTCGCGTAGATACGATTGTCCTCGCCGGGCGTATCCCGCACAGTCAGAGCGGATGCCGGTCCCTGTACCGCAATATCCCCTCTGGAAATCACCCGCAGGGAATCTTCGAGCACCAGACTGGTATTGCCGACTTTTGTCTTCGTGCCGTCCGCCTCGGTCTTTAAGCCAAGCGTAAGCCCGCCCGCGCCATTCTTATCTGTGCCCGCATACATGCTGCCCTGTGCGTTGATGATGCCGGACGTCAAAAGCTCAATCCCCTTGCCGCCGATCAGGGAGTACTGATAGAGCGAGTCGATCGACCCGTTATTTTCAAAGATAAGCTTCGGCACATCCATACATATGTCCGTCTTCACGATAGAAACCCTGTCCTCCGCGTCCGTGCAGGAGACATAGATATTTTTCAGGATAATGCTGTTGTTGTTCACGATTTCCATCTCGCAGTCACCGAGGGGATCATTCAGCGCGTTGCCGTGATCCCACGCGTCCACGTTCACGCCCCCTGTCGGATTCGCCACGCCGCGCGGAAAGTTCTTCTTATCCACATACGCTTCCAGTATATCCCTGTTATAATATGCCGAGCCGCGGGAAGGATGCTTTAACTTCTCGATCAGGGTGTCCATATAGGTAGTCATAAAGAGATTGGAACGCGCCGCCTCGGAGCCCAGATTATCCCATTTGGAAAGCACATCCCGGTAAGCGACGCCCACCGCCTCCGCGGACTCCTGCCGCAGTCCCGACATGATCTGCTCCACCACTTCCTCCGCGGTGTAAAAGCTGTTCTTGTTGCGGACATCCGCCACCTTAATCATGTAGTTCATATATGCCATCCAGAGCATGGTGGTGGCGAGAATCCCGATCATCGCCATCGCGATAATCACGATGACGATGGCGGATCCCCTGTCATCCCGCCTTTTTTTCAGCAATCTGTGAAGTTGTGCCATCTTACCGCCCGCTCTTCTCATACCTCACACCCCATTTGCCGTTCCCGACATTTTCCGCTTCCTGTCCTGAACACGCTTCTGCCAGCCACACAACCGTTGTCCGTCACCGCTGCTTCCTGCTGTCCGCGCTTTCGCCGTCAGTTCGTTGTGCTGCCGCCGATCACAATCATCCGCATGTCGTCCGGGAACCCCTTCGCCGCCGCGCCTTCCTCGTAGACGCTGACTTCCACGTCGTAGATCAACTCCGTGATCTCGCCGGACGCCGCCGGCTTTCCCATAGGACTGCGCACACCGTCCAATGTAAAGATATTCATGTTGCTGCCGCCGCTCAAATCCATGTTCGTTCCGTTCACGGTAAGCTGCGTCGGCACCTTGATATCCGAGCCGGGCACGCCGCCCATAAACTGCTTTCCTACCAGATTCAAACCCAGATTTGTCTTTAGGGAAAATCTATCGCTCACAAGCGGCGACCCGCCCCCGTCCTGAATTTTCACATTCACTCGATACGCCTGCTCCGCCGCCATAAGCTGGGAATCCATCAGGTAGTCCCGATCAGCCGGATCTCCCGTGTCGTGCCGCTGTTTTGCGATCAGGAGATTTAAATCCGCCCCCGATCCGTTCTTTACGATAATCTCATCCGGCACCGACGCCCCGTAAAGCGGATAATAAAAGATATTGACGTTGATCTTCTGATCGCCCGTCGCCTCGTCCACGATTCTCGTGATGTTGCCGCAGGGCTGCTTATCCACAATATACCCGGAATCCATGCTGCCCTTCGTCGTCACCGTCACATCCCCGCCGCTTAAATCCTTATAAGTAAACGTGTAGGTCTGGTCAACCTCCATAGCCGCCTTCTCTACCCCGTTCTCATCTTTTTCGGAGCTCGCCACGATCGTCACCTCTATCGTCCTGCTGACCTTGGTGAAAAAGGACGCGGCATTCTTATAGCAGACCATGTTCGGGTTGATCGGGTCACGCAGCTTGTCATACTCCGCGCTAAGAGCCGTGTCCGCAACGCCTGACGCCTTCAGTTTGTCCTTGATCGCCTTCTCCATATTCCTGTCCGCGAAGACACTGTCCATCACCGCCTGCCTGATCTTATCCGACTCCACAAAGGTGCCGTTCTTCTTATCGATGCTTCTGGCGTCCGCCATAGCCGCGTCGTTAAATATACCCTCGTGCTTCGTGCCGTCCTTGAACGCGCCGCACACCGTACATTTTTCCCCCTTGAAAAACGAGTCGCTGTAGCTGTGGGTCGAATGACCGGGAAAACGCGCGGGATCCATATACCCTCTGCCGTCCGCCACGATCTTTGCGTCAAACTTGCTGCCCTGCATGTTCAGCTCCTCCATGCTGAACACGTAGAGATTTTCCGCGGGATTGCCCGCGCCGTCCTTCTCAAGCGCAAACTCCTCCTTCACGCCGCCCTTGATCATTCTGCTGTCTATCACATAGAAGCCGCTCGCCGGGTCTTTAAACTGCGCCTTTATCTCCTCCATATCGTAAGCCTTCAAGCCCTCCATGATGTCCTGCGCCGCCGTGGTGGCACGCAAGGTCTGTCTGGACTTAATGTTTAGCCTGTTGGAAGAGAGGAACAGATTCAAAAGCGGAATCACAATGATAGCAAGAATAATAACTGCTATCAAAAGCTCCAGCAGGGAAAATCCGGCATCTTTATTCTGTTTTCGCCTGTCCGCTGCTGTCGTCAATTTACTTCCTCCTGTCATAGTCCTGCATTCGTTCTCGAGTTATGTAAACTTCGCAAATTACTCTTCCGCCGTTTCCTCGCCCGCTTCTCCTTCCGCGCCTTCCTCCAGATCGGGAAGATTACCCTCGCTGCGGACTATCCTTGTGCCAAAAATGTTGTCCGTGCCGAGAAGCACGCCGCCAAAGTCGGGCTGCTCGTACTCCTTGCCCTCCTGATTCGGCACACAGAACATATTTATCGTCGTGGAACCCTTTAACAGTCCCGTCTGCTCGTCATAGACAACCGCCAGATTATCAATCACCATACGATCCGTCTGCATACAGATATTCTTTATACTTCGTTTCAGCCCCTCATAGGAGACTTCGTAGTTGAGCGTAGCCCTGCGGTACATCAAGCTGAACGGGTTCATGCCTGAATCGCCCTGCGCATCTCCCGCCTCGGGCGTCGGCGCCTCCTGCGTCCCCAAGTCATCCTCTATCGCCTCCACCTCTTCGATCTCGTAGGTGGCATCGGGCATTTCCTCCGACTGCACTTCCACGACAGGTACTTCCAACAGGGCGTCTATGGTGACGGACTCCACCTCCATCGGGGAGAGCAGCTCCTGATTGATCGCCAGAAGAACCGCGTTCTCCTCACGCACATCCACCGGGAAAAGCTGAAAAATTTCCTCTATCCGCAGATTCATCTGCGCCGTCTGGCTCTCATAAGATTCCTTGTTATCGGACTTGTTCTGCAGATCCGCGATCCGCTCCTCCAGCTTCTGGTTTTCCTCCTTCAGCGCCTCCGTCTTCTCCATCGTCGGCTGGAACACGAACACATAGGAGCAGACTGCGGCAAGAATGCCCAAAAAGCCAAGCAAAAGTAATACGTCTCTCTTTGATACCTTCATCTTTCGCGCCCCCTATTCCGCCGTGTCGTCCGCAGCCGCGTCCGTCCCGTCATTTTCCGTGCCTTCTACCCCATCCGTGCCTTCCATGTTTTCCGTCTCCTCCGGCTCGTAGCCGACAGCCTGATAGGTTGCCGTCACCGTAAAGTTGACCGCATGTTCGCCGCTCTCCTCGTTCTCTTCTTCCACAAGGGAAGTCACCGTGACCAGTTCCGGCACGAGCGATTGGAAGGTTCGCATCTGCTCAACCACCTCACCCGCGTCATCCTTCGTCCCCACCCTCATATTGATGGTAACCTGAAACTGTTCGCTGGTAAGCGAAATCACATTCACATTGGAGGGCAGCTTATCTTCCAATTCGCCCAGAAACTCTTCCAGCTCCTCGTTGCGGCTTTCCGTCGCCTTGTACATGGCTTCCGCCATCATGTGCTTTGACTTCGTCTCCACATACTCATTGTAGATCGGAATAATATCTTCCAGACTGCCCGCCTGCGCCTTCAACTCCATATTTGTCTTCGTCAGCTTCGCGTAACCGATCAGGGGAACCGCCGCAAGGGCTGCAGCCGCCACAAGACCAACGCCGAAAACCGTGTATGCGAGCGGCGCCCAGTTCGTTCCGCCCTCGCCGCTCTTCTTTTTCGCCTTATCTTTACTGCGCTTTTCCGCCTCCTGCTTAAAGCCAAGAGGAGCAACCGCCGCGCCCACACAGGCTATGTACTCACTGAAACACTCGTTCCTAAAGTTCCGCATCAGGTTCCAGCCTGCCGCTTCCTTTAAGACCGTCACTGGCATGTTGGTTTCCCGTGCCAGCATCTGTGCCATTCCCTTGAAGTCCGCGCCCGCACCCGTGAGCAGGATTCTCTCAATACCCTCACCCGAATTTCTGGACGCGTAGTAGTCAATAACCCTCGTGATACCGCCAATCAGCGGCATAACCGCTTCCCGCACATCCTCTAACGCCCGATCCTTTGCAGACATCGCGGAAGCCTCCGCACGCTCGGAATCCTCAGCGTCCTCGTCCGTGCCTGCACCCGGAATGATACACTCGTTTCTCTGTAAAACACGGATCGCCTGATCCACGGAACTGACCTCGCCCCAACAGAGCGTATTCATCACTGTGTCCATGACTTCCTCAAAGCCGTAGGAAACGCTTCTGGTGAACGTCAGCACGGAGTTTTCCACCGCCATCACCAGAGACGCCCTCTCGTCTATCTTGACGATGATGTGCCTGCCTTTCGCGCACTCGTCTTTCACCACTTGGAAAATACTGTTGCTGGCGTAGTCGATCGCCGCCAGTTCCAGTTTCAGCGCCTTTGCCAAATCGTAATAGCCTGCCAGAAGCGCTGTGGGCACCGCCATCACGAGCAGCTTGTACTGCTGGGCTCCTTTGGTCTCCCCGATCGTCCCAAGTATGGTGTAAGCAAGCTGGTACTGGCTTAAATCCACCGGGAAGTAATCCGTTGCGTTGGCGTTGACCACATCCATGATCCTGTTTTCTTTTACAAAGGGAATCGTGACCTCACGACTGGCGATTTTGGAAGAGGTGACTGTGAATACAACCTGTTTGGTTTTCACCCGGTTCGCCACAAGCGCACGCTGCAGATTCTCCACATACTCCGGGGAAATCATCAATGCGCCGTCGTTTACAACCTCCGCGCCGTTAGGCACCGTAAAGCTTTTATAGATCTTATGCGTCTTCGCCTTATAGTCCACCTCGCAGACTTTTGTAAACGAATAACCGATCTCTATCGCAATCGCCTTTTTGGAAGCCATGTATTATTTCCTCCCTCACATTTTACTCACTATCTATAAAGAGACAATAAACCTGCCGGTGATTCCGTGCAGGTGAATTTTCCATTTTTTAGGGGCTAGATAAATTGCCCAAAGTACCAGTTTATCATCCTCTCTCCCCACAGCGCCGCTATCAGGACGCCCATGGACAAATAGGGGCCCATCGCTAACACCCTGCCCTCCCCGCTTGCTTTCATCCGAATCACGTGGATGACCGCGCCGAGGACACAGCCGAGCAGAAAAGCTAAGATAATCAATTTCCAGCCGAGCAGCAGCCCGCATGCCGCCATCAGTTTCACGTCGCCGCCGCCGATCGCCCTGCCGCCGGTGGCATAATACAAAATCGCTAACACAATACTGACAGAGATGGAGCCGATCAAGTAGGTAAGGATGTTGGAGAAGTCCGTCGCCGCCCGGACCAGCCCCAGTGCCAGTATAAACAGATTGATTCCAAAGGGAATCTCATAGGTTCTAAAGTCGATCACGCTCAAAACAAGGAGCGCGGAAGCCATCAGGCAGTAGAGTAGGGATTCTATGCCGATGCCGCCTGTCCATACGATACAAACGTATAAGATTCCGTTCGCCGCCTCAATCAGAGGATACTGGACAGAAAGTTTCGCGCCGCATTTGCGGCACTTTCCCCGCAGAGCAAGGAAACTGAATACCGGGATCATGTCGTACCATTTCAGATGGTAGCCGCAGCTCATACAGTGGGAGGACGTCTTCACGATATCCTCCTTCTTCGGGATGCGGAATATGCAGACATTCAAAAAGCTGCCGATCACGATGCCGAAGAGAAATATAATGCTGTAGAGTATGATATCCGGTGCCATATTGTTTCCTTCTGTGGAGTATTTGTCTGTAACGCATTACCCCCCCCCCATGCAAAAAAGCGGTTTTTTAGGTTCGCTTTTCTGTCTGAGGGGCGAGGGGTTATGTTTTGTCACTTATGACTGAGGGTTATGTCGGTTGAGTGGATTATCAGGTTCCACCATTCATAGCATTCCCCATAGCCGCGGGAGTAAATGACCACTCAATAGCACCATTAGGCAATATCTCCCCAGTAATTTCATAATTTGACCAAGTATTCTTACTGCTACACTGAATTTTGGTAATATCAAGACCTGCCTCTTCTAATGCATCTGCAGCCGGAGTTCCAACTACACCAGTTCCTGTAGCCTCAGTAATAGTGCTAGTTGTACCCTTGGTCTCAATTTTATACTTGAAAGTATTACCAGCTTCACCAAACGAGGAATCAGCCTGCGGATCTGCCGCCCATGTCTCGGCTGCTGTCATCAAAGATCTTGCATTCTGCATATCAGTTGAGTTACGGGATCTCTCCACATATTTCAGGTACTGAGGAGCCAGCACTACGATCAGGATTGCCATGATGGCAATAACGATGATCAGCTCGACGAGGGAGAAACCTTTGTTGTTCATGTTCTCTTTCTTCATTGTTTCCTTCTCCTTTTCATCATAGAAAATTGGGGTTGTTTTCGGGTTACATATATCTTAAACACGGCTGTTCCCTACTCAGCGCGCGTTTAATTCCAACTATGCAGATTCTTACTATATAATATATTCAGACTGCTTTACAGGTTATCCAATGCCGAGTACATCGTCACCATAGGCGCCATAACCGCCGCGATCAGGATGCCGACGATACCTGCAAGCACAATGATGATCATGGGCTCCATCGCCGCCATCAGGGACTGCACCGCCATCTCCACTTCTTCCTCATAATAGTCCGCCAGCTTATTTAACATTTCCTCGGTGGAACCTGCCTCCTCACCAATACGCATCATATGATAAACCATAGGCGGGAACAGACCACAGGTTCTTACGGGCTGGGAAAGAGGCACACCGATCATAATCTGCTCGAGCGCTTCCTTGAGCGCCTCCTTAAACCAGATATTCGTCATGGTGTCCGCCACGATATCCACCGCCTCGATCAACGGCACGCCCGCCGTAAGCAGGGTGCTCAGCGTTCTCGCCATCTGCGCGCTGGCGGATTTCACCACCAGATTTTTCACCGCAGGAATCTTCATCTGCAGTTTGCCGAAAAGGTGTTTGCCGGAATAGGTCTTCGCGTACGCCTTAATCGCAAATACAGCCGCTATGATAACCGGGATGATTATGTACCAGTTATTCTTAATGAAATTACTCAAGCCCACCACCGCAAGGGTGATAGCCGGAAGCTCCGTATCGAGCTGTTCAAACATATCCATGTAGCGCGGGATAACGAACACAAGCATAACGATCACGACCACAACCGCAATCAGAGCCACCACGATCGGGTAGATCATCGCCTTCTTGACAAGCGCCTGCGTCTTGGCGGATTTCTCGAACTGCACCGCCATACGCTCCATCGCCGTATCCAAACTACCGGACGCCTCGCCCGCTCTCGCCATCTGTACCAAAAGCTCCGGGAACACCCCGGGATGCCCCGCGAGGGAATCCGCGAAGCTCTCGCCCTTCTCCACGTCGGCGCGCACCGCGTAGAGAGACTTCTGCATCTTTTTATTTTCCGTGGAGTCCGCCAGCATATTTAAGGTCTCGATAATCGTAACGCCGGCGCGGGTGATACTGGCAAACTGCCGACAGAACACCGCCATATCGCGGGGCGTAGGCTTGCCGCCGAAATCAAAACTGATATCCCTTGTCAGCGCGTTCTGCTCTGTCAGTTCCAACACAATAAGACCCTGATTCTTCAGATCCCTAAGCACAAGATCCTTGTTATCAGCGTCTTTACTTCCTTTAATCTCTTTTCCGCCTTTATCGATCGCGACATATCCCCAGACCGCCATAGCATTTCCTCCGTACTTCCCCAGTGTACTTCTATGTAGATATTTCCGCAAGAGTTTGCCTGCGTCCCCTGAACTAATGCCAGAGATACTAGCGCCGATCTTTCTCGTTTCGGTACTAATTTACTACGTTAACTAACATGATAGCACTTTTGTTTTGAGAATGCAAGTGCCGCCAGTCACTTCGCCAAATACATAAAAAAGGGATTTCCATCTGTCTTTCCGGAAAAATTATCCCCCCGAAGAATCCGCTCTTCAGAAAAAACCTGGTTTACCACTTCATGATGTTGCTGATACCGCCATATCGTATTGCCTGCGCTTCGCCCCATTTCATGCACAGCTGTTATGCTTCCGACAGCAAGAATCAAGATCAGAATTAAACACCGGATATTCCTCTGTTCCAAATCTTTCTGCAAGCTCTCCGCAACCATATAGTACAAGACCAGCAGCGAGGGAATGGATGCACGCATACAGAAATCGCCCCCCGACCCCACCTTAATAAGCGGACAGACCAAAAGGGAAACCAGTGAAATATAAAACAACCAGTTCCTTTTATAATGACGGTGCAGATAAATGTAATATACACCTATTTCCAACAGTATAAACAAGACATACATGCCCAGATAGAATACGAAGCCTTCCGTATTCTGTATATGAGACAACTCCGCAACTGGTACGGTGCGTTTTTGCGCAGACAAATTCCCTGTCAGGTACAGAAGGCAAATCACTCCAATCACTCCACCAAAAAGATTTTCAAACGATAGCAACCCGTTAAGCAAACCTGCTCTCTTACCGGACAAATCCGTGCTGGCTGACTTCCCGTTTCTGCATATGACATAAACTACAAAGGGCAGCATACCCACAAAAGGAAACGTGCAGGTAATCATTCCCAAAATCCAAATGCATAAAATACGCCTGTTATTTTTTTGCATCATGATCTGTGCAAACAGAATCCATGCATAAACAGCCTGGTTAAACACCCAATAAAGCTGTGTCGTAAAAGAGGAAAACTGATAATCATTCCACCGTTCCAAATGTCCAAAAGATAACACCCAGCTGAAATTACCGGCTAAAATATATCCGCCTGCATCCAGACCGCTAAACAGAATAAACAAAACCACATGCCATACTGCCCACTTCCTCAAAAAAGAATTAATAAATACCGCACATAAAAAAATACCGAGAACCGCCCATATATACTGGAAAAAATAGCCGGCAGCAACTCCGAATAGTTTTCCCGCCGCTGCCGCCGGAAGCCAATAGCCGATGTAATAAATCAATCCCCTTGTCTGCGTGCCCTCCTCACATACGACGTCTTTGACAACCGGCCATTCATTGGCAGCCAGTATTTCATAAAGCGCATTTCTTGCCGCATGATCCCTGTTCTGCCACGCAAAATTTCCTATACCGGAAAAATACACCCATACCAAAATAACGAGAAGCATGATCACTCCCCGCATGATATTTTCACGATTCCATACCGGCAGATACAGATCCGTTTCCTCCTCCAGCGCCTTTATGAAACACCACAAAAGAAACAGACATGCCGGAGCAGCAATCCATATTTTTACCCAGCCCAGCAGAAAAAGCACGGTCGGAAGCAACACATATAGGTAGCTGGTTCCCATAATCCATTTCTTTTTCAATTCCGCTTCCCTCCCTCCAACGGACACAGGTCTGCCTCCTCCAACAAATCCCTGCTCACATAGATACTACTCCCAAAATAGTTCGCTCCCGCTTTCCACACCTGCCAAGCGTCCCCCTGATAAACCAACGCATAATCCTTCCGATTGACCGCCCCGGCGTAAACCTCCCAAAGATCCGGCATCATCCACAGCACCTGCGGCGGCTCCTCCTGTCTCCATATCTCAAACTGCTTCTGTGTCTCCTCCTCGGAGAGACGTATGTGAGTGATGTAATTGCGGTCGTCCCGCCCGCCGTTAAAGTTAAAAAACAGGTTATGCTCAAAATAGGGCGCAAGATTCACCGCCATATCGCACATATTGATATCCGCGTCCCCAATGTTCCCCTCCGTGTCATATTCCACAACCCAGCCGCTCATCATCCGATACCGTTCCAGATGGTGTTCCTTGATAAACGCCGCCTCGTTTCGTCCCGGCGCATAGTTCCTGCCAATATCCCACACACATGCCGCGCCCGCCCAGTACAGGGAAACAAACATTGCCAGTGTGACAAGCAGGACCACCGCACACTGCATCGCGCGCACCATGCTTATGTCCGTGGATATTTCCTGATTAGATGCTGCACCGCCAGCCGCCATTTTTCCGCCGCTCTCCGGCGCCTTTTTCCAATTGGACACTCTTTCCTCCGTATGCAGCGTGCACTCTCTGCCCTCCGCGGTAACCCAGCACCAGAAACAGAAATAGAGCAGCCCGATCCCGATATGATGAAAAGAAAAATACACGGCAGCGGAAAAAACCGCAAACAGGCTGTAAGGAAGAACAAGCAGAAGCGTCGTGCCCTTCTTTCTTCCACAATAGAGCATTATGCTCCAGAACATCACACCGATCAGTACGCCGCCAACCATAGCGGACGGCATCAGATATGCCTGCGAAAGAACAGCATGATCGCTGTAAATGTCCGTCAGCGCCGCGTCCGCCGGCAGCACAAGAAACATATAGAGCAGCCGCAAAGCAAACGGATTATGTATGGTTTTAACCGCGGTGGACGCTATCGCGTAGGTGTCCGCCCGCGGCACAATCATCCCGATCACCCCGATTGCTGCCGCCAGAAGAACCGCCAGCCACCAAATGCGCCTGTCCGTAACATATCTGCGTAGCCGCTCCCCTCGATTCTCGTTCCATATCTCCCACAGCCATACAATCGCCAGCCCGCCCGCTATGATAAGCCCGTAAGCAAGCGTCATGCACATGAGAGCCAGCATCGCCACATACATGCCGGGTCTCTCATTCCTGCGCCGATAGACGATCGCCAGAAGCACAAACGCAAGCGTCATCACACAGTACACTCTGGAAATCACGCCGTACTGATAAAAGAAAAAGTAGGTAAACGGCAGCAAAAGCCGCACCAGCCTTGGAAAAGGCGCATACCGCAAAATGAGAAACACCGCCGTCCCCATAAACGCCAGACTCACGAGCGTCAGCGACAGCTCATAGGGCGCGCCCGCCTTCGCAAAGGGCATCAGAATCAGATGCCACAGCGGCGGATGCCCCTCGTAATGGGTCGTCTCAAGAAACAATGTTTTAAGCGTCACTGAACGCGCAATCTGCCATGCCTCCGCCTCATCAAAGAACGGCTCATGCACAACTGCCATGCCCAGATGCGCCGCCGTATAGACGAGGAGCACAAAAATTTCGGGGACCTTTCCCGGAAGAGTCTCCGCTTTCCGCGCAAAAGCCGCCACACGTTCCGCTGCCGCCAACAGCATCCCCCCTATTTTATGTAAGAGCGGGTATTTCTGCCTCATGTTCTCTCTCATATCCTTCCCGGTACAGGTTGTCAGCCTCCTCCTCTTTTAGCTGAAAACAGGTCTGCAGCATGTTTTTGATATATTCTTTGGACTGCTTCTGCATAATGGTTTCTTTCACAAACGCAGTCGCGCTACGGATTTTTTCCTCCCGTATACCTTTCTCCATTCCCAGTTTTATTCCTCTCTGCACAAATTTATCAACCACTTCACACATCGTCACTCTGCCTCCTCTCTTTTGACGTTCCTGCATGATGCCGATATTATTGATAAAATCCTCATCCCCTGTCAATGCATACAGCATACACATTGTTCCACCTATATCTACGATTTCCTGATCCGCAGGCTCATATTCCTTTCCTTCCGCCAGATAATCAACTACCACTCTCATGTCGCTCTTAAACCTCTGTCGTATTTCCAGAGGCAGGGTTCTCATCGAATACATATGCAGGCAGACATTGTCTATGTACTTTCTCGCCATACGATGAATCTTTTCCCTGCGAAAAAACCGATAAAAATCGTGGCTGGCATTCCATGCCTTATCACCCCAATACAACACGAGCGTAATTGCGGGATAGATATCCCTGCCGTCATACTGCTGCCTATAAATCGTGCCTTCATACCCAGCCTTGCGGAGCAGTATCCTATAATCTGGTCCAGACTGATTTTCCAACGTATACTGCGTTGCGATTCTGCCATTTCTCATCTCATATTTGCTGACATCATTATATTGATTGCGCAATGCACCGTTTACAGCCTGATATAAGGACTCCGTCGGCGCGGGCTGCAAATCTTTCGCCAATACGACCCGCTCTCCTTCAAAAATCAAAGCGTTTATGGTATCTGCGAATACCTCTGCGCTGTATTCAAACCGTTTGGCTGACAAATCCTTTTGTCCCATCTGTCTCTCCTCATGTGTGCAGAGCCATTGGGACCTTCCCTTTTCCTACTTCCCATCCTGCAAACTCTGCCTGTGTCTGTGAAATTATGGCAGAATCTGCCGGAATAACTGATGCGGATACAACACCCGCCGATAGAATCAGCCGGTCTCACACGTCATGAAGACCGGCTGATTTACTTTAAGAATATCTCTTCTGCAAAAATTTGTCAAGCTTTTTTGAAAAACTTATTAACGTTTTTTAGGATATCGCCCGTTTCTTATTTCTTCCCAATTACAGATCAAAGGACACCCTCATCATCTCCTGCACAGAGGTAATTCCTTCCAGCACGTACTTGGTGGCGCTCATGCGCAGGGTATTCATCCCCTCCTCCAGCGCCTTGTTCTTGATATCCTCCGCGGTTCCGCCCTTGCTGATAATGGATTTCAAGGGCTGGCTCACCTCCATGATCTCATAGACACCGATACGCCCCTTGAACCCGGTGCCATCGCATCTCGGGCACCCGCATGGCTCGTAGATCGTCACGTCCGCATCCGGCTCCATCTGTAAGAGCTCCAGTTCCTCTTCGTCCGCCTTTTTCTGCCGCTTGCACTCAGGGCAGAGTCTGCGCACAAGTCTCTGTGCGATAACGCCGATCGTGGAGTCCGCGATCAGATAGGGTTCGATTCCCATATCCGCCAGACGGGTGATCGTGCTTGCGGCGGAGTTGGTATGCAGGGTCGAAACCACCAGGTGACCCGTGATGGAAGCCTGCACGGCGATCGACGCCGTCTCCTGATCTCGAATCTCACCGATCATGATGATATCCGGGTCCTGACGCAGAATCGAACGCAGGGCGGATGCAAAGGTCAGATTCGCCTTCGTATTTACCTGCACCTGATTGATGCCGTCAATATTTGCCTCCACCGGATCCTCTACGGTGATAATATTCACATCCTCTTTATTCAGCTCGCTGAGCGCCGTGTACAGGGTGGTGGACTTACCGCTTCCCGTAGGACCCGTCACAAGCAGGATGCCGTGCGGGTGCTTTAAGATATGATCAAATTTTTTCAGCTCATCCGGTTTTAATCCAAGCTGGCTCTTCTCTTTTGTCAGCGCATTCTTGGAGGTAAGACGCATAACGATCTTTTCCCCGTAAACCGTCGGCAGGATGGAAACACGGATATCGAACTCTTTCCTGTCTACGATCTGCGTGATACGACCGTCCTGCGGCTTTCTCTTCTCAGAGATATCCATGCCGCCAATGATTTTGATACGCGCCACGATCGCCGGCAGAAGCCTTATGCTGTAAACCGACTTCTCGTATAGGGCGCCGTCGATACGGTATCGGATCCGCACCTGCTTCTCCATCGGCTCAATATGAATATCGGAAGCACGCTGCCTGACCGCCTGATCGATCATGCCCTTGACGAGCTGCACAATAGGGGAGTTGTTTACATCCTCACTGTACATATCCTCCTGTTCGATTATCTGGCTCTCTTTTTCTCTGGTGTACTCTTCCAGCGCAGAATTTACTTCCGCCTGCCCGTAATAATTATCCAATGCCAGCATGACACTGCCCATGGTGGCAACCACAGGCTCCACCTGCAGGTTCGTAATGATATTGATATCGTCCATGGCGCCTATATCCATGGGATCGGACATTGCCACACGGAGCACGTTCATGTTATCCGGCGAATACTCAAAGGGGATCGCCCGGTGTTTCTTCAAGACATTCGCCGGCACAAGGTCCAGAATCTCCTGCGGTATCTCAACATTGGCGAGATCCACCATATCATAATGGAACTGGTTGCTCAGCGCCCTTGCTATATTCTCTTCGGTAGCGATACCCTCGTCCACCAGTGTCTCGCCCAGTTTACGCCCGCTGCCCTTCTGCCGTTCCAGTCCTCTCTGCAGATCTTCCTCCGTGATAACGCCGTTTTGTACGAGCACGTCTCCCAGACGCACTTTTTTTCTCTTATAATCCATAGCTGCCTCCCTGCCACAACCGTTTCGCGCGGTAAACTCTACATTACCTTATTCTGCATACCGTCCGGATCCTGCGCAAACTGAATCGCCATCTCCCGGTCGATCTTTCCCTCATAAAAAAGTTGTATGATCGCGTCATCCATGGTAATCATGCCCATCTTACGGTTGGTCTGCATGACAGTCGCCAACTGATGCGATTTCCCTTCGCGGATCAGGTTTCTGACCGCATGGTTCGCATGCATCACCTCAAATGCCGCCACTCTGCCCATGCCGTCCATTGTGGGAATCAACTGCTGGGAAATGACAGCTTCCAAAACGTTCGCAAGCTGTACTCTGATCTGCTGCTGCTGATGAGGCGGGAATACGTCGATCACACGGTCAACGGTACTCGCCGCACCGATAGTATGCAAGGTGGAGAGCACAAGGTGACCGGTCTCAGCCGCCGTGATCGCGACGCTTATGGTTTCAAAGTCGCGCATCTCGCCGACCAGAATAATATCCGGGTCCTCACGAAGCGCGGCTCTCAGGGCATTGGCATAACTCTGGGAATCCAGTCCGATCTCTCTCTGGTTCACCATTGCCAGCTTGTGCTGGTGCAGATACTCGATCGGGTCCTCCAGCGTGATCACGTGGGCGTCCCTGTTATTATTTATTTTGTCAATGATAGCCGCCAGCGTGGTAGACTTACCGCTTCCCGTAGGACCTGTCACAAGAATCAGCCCGCGCTTGCGTTCGTAAAGATTGATAACAGACTCCGGCACACCCAGCTTTTCCGGCGCCGGAACCTGCGTACCTACCAGACGCAGAGCCAGAGCCGCGGAGCCTCTCTGCTTATAGACGTTGACACGGTACCGCCCGAGTTCCGGTATGGAGAAGGACATGTCGTACTCTCCACGCTCCTCGAAACGCTCCCGCTGTATATCGTTCATAATGGAATATGCGACCGCCAGCGTGTCCTGCGGCGACATTTTCGGGTATTCCATGGTAATCAGATTTCCATTCACCCGCATCTTGGGCGGTATTCCCACCGTGATATGTACATCTGACGCGCCGGCGTTTTTCGCCGTCTGCATTATCTCCTGTATCGTTGGCATTTCCGTTTCCCCCTCTTATCGTATTTTACAATTCCTACGGAACCACGATCTCCAAATATTCCTCTTCCTCGACTTCTATCCCGTTTTTCTTCAACAAATCCATATCCATCACGTGACGGTTGTCCAATGTCCTCATAATATCCCTGATCTCCAGATCCTCATACAAATCTGTATCCGCCAGATCGATCACGCTGTTATCACGGAACATCAGGATTAAGGGTCTCAGTATATCCGCCTCATTCGCCGAAAGGACAAGCGCTTTCTCCCCCGTGTTCAGCTCCACACTGACTCCGGGCACCAGAATATTGACCGACTGGATCAGTGCCTCCACCACTTTGCTGTGGTATACTTTGGGATTGTCCAAAAGGAATTTCAACGCTTCCACCTCAGACGCCGGTTCCTCGTCCATTTTCATCGCGGTCATCCTGTCGTAAGTTTCCGCCACCGCCAGTACCCGCGCCCCGTTCACCAGCCGGATCGAGGAAATATCCTCTCCTGTTTTCATGCTTGCCAGCATCTTATACGCCTGGGTACAGATTCGCTTGATGTTAGGCTTTGTGGCAAAAGCTGTTTCAAGAAGGGCGTGTCCCCTCTCCTCCCGGATTTCCACCGTCATATCAACCAGAGTGCCCCCCGCAGCAGCCTCATCCTCGAAACGCATGATCTTTCCGATATCATGGACGAGCGCGGCTTCCACCGTCTCCATCTGCTCTTCCACCTTCAAATTCATAACATGTGTTATCATTGCACAGAGAATCGCCACATTCAAGGAATGTTTATATATGTAATCCTCCTTACTGCGCAAATTCTGCAAAAAATTAATTCTGGCATCCATATGTCCGTAGTTCTTGATAATGTTAGAGGCGATCATCTGGGTCCTCTGCGCACGCCCGGTCTCCGCAATCGCGTCCAGTTCCTCCCGAATCGAAAACACGCACATGGTCTGGAACCGCTCAAATTCCACGTCCGCCCTCGTCATGGGCGGCACAGGCTCCGCGGGCTCCAGAATAAAAATCCCCAGAAGCCCGAAATTTTTCACGCTGTTGATACCCTGTACCGTCAGTTTTGAATTTCTCTCATAAAGCAGAACGCCGTTTTTATTGTAGATAGGACGCGCCAATCTCATGCCTGTCTTCAAATCTTCGCTCTTTATAAAACGCATTGTCCCATGTCCTCCATTCTGTCTCTATCTGCACACCCGACTTTATGTTCGTACTCCGCCCGGCGTTTCGCTCCGCGCTTCCCTCATGCGATACCACAGGACTCATAGCCTTCTTTCAGCTTTTCTAATGCCCGCTTCTCAATTCTGGACACGTAGCTTCTGGAAATGCCAAGTCTGTGACCAATCTCCCGCTGGGTGATCTCCTGTCCGCTCAAAAGTCCGTAACGCATCAAGATAATTTCCCGCTCCCTGTCCGAGAGCCTTTCCGTGATCAGATTTTTCAGTCTGTGCAGCTTATCCTCCACTTCCATCCTGTCGATCACGTCCACCTGATCCTGCTCGATCACGTCGAGCAGGCTGATTTCATTGCCCTCCCTGTCCGTACCGATCGGTTCGTACAAAGATACTTCCCGGGAAGTCTTTTTCTTCGCCCGAAGAAGCATCAGCAGTTCATTGTCTATACAGCGCGACGCATAGGTGCTGAGCTTCCCCTTCCCTGCGTCGAAGGAATCTATCGCCTTGATCAATCCGATGGTGCCAATGGATATGAGATCTTCCATGTCCTCGTCCACGTTCTGGTATTTCTTGGCGATGTGCGCCACCAGACGCAGATTCCGCTCTACCAGAATCCCTTTGGCCTCCCCGCGCTCTCTTTCGCTGCCTGTTTTAAGCCGCCCGAGATAAACGGCTTCATCCTTCGCAGAAAGTGGCTGACTGAATGTTTTCAAAAGGAGCCTCCAAAGTCCATTTACTCTATTCTATGACCCGGTGGCTTCCCAAGTGCCTTTCCATCTGTCCCAATTCGTAACTATTCGGTACCTTCCTAGTTACGCAGGCTTTTTTTATATTATACAAGCATAACCGGCGAAAGTCAAAATAGAAACGCCGCAAATACCGTGTTGCTCACGTCAATGCCGCGGGGCGTGAGCCGCAGGCGCTCTCCTTCCCGTTCCATCAGCCTTTGCCCGGTAAAAGTCCGGATCTGCTTTCCGTAAATTTCATCCGCGCTTTTTCCGAAATACTGCCGAAATTCGCCCAGATCCACCCCTTCCGTCAAACGAAGCCCGAGAAACATAAATTCCTCCATCTGCTCCTGCACGGTGAGGGGCTGCACCTCGCACGCACCCGCAATGGTCATCCGCGCCGCCCGTTCTGCCTGTGTCTCCTCGCTATATACGCCACGGCTTTCGTCCACCGCTGTCATCCGCTCCACGTAAGCCTCATAATCCGCCTGCCCGTCCGGATTCTTCCACCGCACGTTCCCCACCATGGAGGACGCGCCCAGACCGAAGCCCGCGTAGTCGCCCCTGCGCCAGTACACCATGTTGTGGCGGCACTCCCGCCCTTCTCTTGCATAGTTGGAAATCTCGTAACGCCAAAAACCTGCCTGTCCCAAAACCTTTTCCGTCAGTTCGTACATCTCCCGATCCTCGTCCTCATCAGGAAAGGTATAGGATTTCCGATTTACATAAAGTGGAGTCCCTTCCTCCAAGATCAGGCTGTAGGCGGAAATATGCTCCGGTGCAAGCGATACCACGCGTTCCAGCGTCTTTCGGTAGGATTCTATGCTCTGCCCGGGCAGCCCCGCCATCAGATCAATATTGATATTGCCAAATCCCGCCTCCCTTGCCCGCCGGTAAGTCTCCAGAAAGGTGTCGTAGTCGTGAATCCGCCCGATACGCTTAAGTTCCTCGTCTTCCGTGGACTGCAGACCGATACTGAGACGATTAATACCATGCGTTATGTAATTGGCGAGCTTCTCCGCCGTCACCGTGCCGGGATTGCACTCGATCGTAATCTCAGCATCCTCCGCCACGGCAAACCTGTCTCTGACCCGTTCCAGAATCCGTCCGGTTTCTCCTGCCGGAAGGAGAGACGGCGTACCCCCGCCAAGAAAGATGGAGACCACCCTGTGATCTCCATAAAATATCGACTGTTCTTCTATTTCCCGCAGCAACAAGTTTACATAATTCTCCATTCCCCCGTCATGCGCCGGGGCGGAGAGAAAGTCGCAGTACAGGCACTTCCTTACACAGAAAGGGATGTGGATATAGATACTTAGGTTTTTCAACTTGACCTCCATTCCGAAGCATTCTGCCTATACCAAAATAATAAACGGCTCATCATAATACGAAATTAACGAGTCATGTGTCAGAAACATTAAATTTTCTGCCTTTGCCTGCGCCACCATTATTCTGTCAAAAAGATCTTTATGTGAAGGCGCATTTTCCGGACGCTTTAATGTTTCCAGCGCTGAGACATGCCTATTAAAAACAGGCAGCACAAGATATCCATTTTCTTCACAGCCCTTTTCCAAAAGGCTGCTGTTTATTCGGAGTTTATTCGGAGTTTATCCGGATGCAGCATATGCTTAATCGTAATTTCCCAGACAGAAGCTGTACTATAAAATATTTCATTTCTCCCATCAAGAATCATGTCTTTCGCCTTTTCCGGCAGCTTGAGATCATTCAGCACCGCCCAAATAGCGATATGCGTATCAATCAATATTTTCATCCACGTTATACTCCAAACATTTCGGCTATTTCATCATTACAGTCATCTATATCATAATCTGCGTCTATCAAATCCTGACCTTCTAAGCTGCCAATTCTGCGTACTCTGTCTCTATACACAGCCGATTCACGTAGATTTTCCTCAGCACTTTCCTTTGGCTTCATAAAGCGCTGTATCATATCAAGCAAGAACTGCAAATTATCCTCTGATAAGCCGTTAAGGGACTGTATTACCTGTCTCTGCAATGTTGACATATCAATTACCACCTTTCCATATTTTTATGCCCCGTCTCCTAGTTGTCGTCCAGCTTCAGCACGCTCATAAAGGCGCTCTGGGGAATCTCCACATTGCCCACCTGACGCATCCGCTTCTTGCCCTCTTTCTGCTTTTCGAGCAGTTTCTTCTTCCGGGTGATATCACCGCCGTAACACTTGGCGAGCACGTCCTTGCGCATCGCCTTCACCGTCTCTCTGGCGATGATCTTGCCGCCCACCGCCGCCTGAATCGGAATCTCAAAGAGATGTCTAGGAATCTCATCTTTCAGCTTCTCGCACATCTTCCTGCCCCGCTCATAGGCGCTGTCCGCGTGAACGATAAAGGAGAGCGCGTCCACCTCGTCGTGGTTGATCAGAATATCCAGCTTCACAAGCTTCGACTGCTCGTACCCCTTTAACTCATAGTCGAAAGATGCGTAGCCTCTGGAACGGGACTTCAGCGCGTCGAAAAAGTCGTAAATAATCTCATTCAAAGGCAGCTCGTATTTTAAGAGCGCGCGGGACGCCTCGATGTACTCGGTGCTGATGTATCTTCCACGCCTCTCCTGACAAAGCTGCATGATCGAACCGATAAACTCTGTGGTCACCATGATCTCCGCGCTGACCACCGGCTCTTCCATGTAGTCGATCTCGGAAGGATCGGGCAGGTTGGACGGATTGGTCAGCTCAATCATCTCCCCGTTAGTCTTGTATACTCTATAAATAACACCCGGTGCGGTAGTCACCAGATCCAGATTGTACTCCCGCTCCAGCCGCTCCTGTATAATCTCCAGATGCAAAAGTCCCAGAAAACCGCAGCGGAACCCGAAGCCAAGCGCAATGGAAGTCTCCGGCTCATAGTTTAAGGACGCATCGTTGAGTTTCAGCTTCTCCAGCGCGTCACGCAGATCCGGATACTTCGCCCCATCCGCCGGGTACATGCCGCAGTAAACCATGGAGTTGACCTTCTTATAGCCGGGGAGCGGCTCTGCACAGGGATTGTCCATGTCCGTCACCGTATCGCCCACGGCGGTGTCCTTCACATTCTTGATGGAGGCGGTGAGATATCCGACCATGCCAGCCGTCAATTCTTCGCAGGGAATAAACTGCCCCGCGCCGAAATACCCGACTTCCACCACCTCTGCGGTGGCTCCCGTCGCCATCATCTTTATCTTCGTTCCTTTTCTGACCCTGCCCTCCTTGATGCGGCAAAACACGATCACGCCCTTGTAGGGGTCGTACACGGAGTCAAAAATCAATGCCTGCAGCGGATTGTCTGGGCTGCCGCCGGGCGCCGGAATCTTCTCCACAATCGCCTCAAGCACATCCTCGATGCCGACGCCGTTCTTCGCGGATATGAGCGGAGCGTCCTGCGCCTCAATACCGATCACATCCTCAATCTCATTCTTCACGCGCTCCGGATCCGCGCTGGGCAGGTCAATCTTATTGATCACGGGAAACACGTCCAAATCGTGGTCTAACGCCAGATAGACGTTCGCCAGCGTCTGCGCCTCAATGCCCTGCGCCGCGTCCACCACAAGGATAGCTCCGTCGCACGCTGCGAGAGAACGGCTCACTTCATAATTAAAATCCACATGACCGGGCGTGTCTATCAGGTTAAAAATATACTCGTTCCCATCCTTCGCCTGATAGATGATGCGCACGGTCTGCGCCTTGATGGTAATGCCTCGCTCCCGCTCCAAATCCATATTGTCCAGTATCTGCGCCTGCATCTCGCGGCTGGTCAGAAGCCCCGTCTGCTCGATGATCCGATCCGCCAGCGTGGATTTGCCGTGGTCGATATGCGCTACGATACAAAAATTTCTGATTCTGCTCTGATCCATTGCTACCTCCCTAGGAATTGCGAAACTCCTTTCCGATTCTCGAAATTGCACAAATAGTATAAGATTGTGATGAGTTTCGCAATTATCTAGCATAGTATATCAAAATCAAAACAGAATGTCCACTTTAATCCCCCTCAGACTCCTCACCTGCCGCTCCCTCCCCTCGCTCCGGCTCTTTTCCGCTGAAGACCAGATCAAGCACGTGCGCCAAAACATCACATGCGTTATGTATTTCCTCCTCCGTATTGTTCTGTGCACCCAGCTCAATCAGCAGGGACTTCGGGCAAAGGTGCATATTGTAACGGTACGCTTTCAGATAAATCCTGCGGGCGATACCGGGGTAGTATTCGTTGCACGCCGCCTGCATCTGGAAGGACAACGCCAGATTGTCCGCCAGATACGGATTTTCCAGCTGCGCAATCTCCCCCTTTTTCGTGCGGCACAGCCCGTTGAAAAACATAAACTGCGCGGTGGGACGCCCCTGCAGATCCATGACGAGACGCCTGTCCGCCGGCATTTCATCCCGGTGCAGGTCGATCACCGCTTCTATAGACGGGTTCTGTGCCAGAATCGCCTCCACCGCCGGCAGGGAATTGCTGTAGGCATAGTCCCTGTCTTCATCATAACATCCGCTATGGTGAATCACGTTATACCCATAATTTTCCCGCAGAAGCTTTGCCAGATATTCTCCCGCCCCCAGAATCCCGTTGTTCTCATCGCCGGGCACGGAATCCACGAAACTCTCCTTGGAGTGGGTGTGGTAAATCAGAATCTGGGGCGCCTCCGTATCCCCCTGAATCCGCATGTCCTTTTCCAGAAGGGTCTCAGCCCGCAGAAGCCCTTCCCCCGCGACGGTGGTGCTGTCTATCGCATAGAACGCCTTGACCAGCGCTTCGTAGGAAGACAGTTCCTCCCACTGGTACCGGTAGCTTTTTTCCTCCATACAGACAAACGACCGCTCTTCCTGCGTATCGTCCTCCGTCTCCTCTTCCTCCTGTTCCGCAGATAAATAACGCTCGTTTTCTTCTAAGAACGCCGACTCCATATTCTTTTCCAAATGCATAGCGTCATCGCCGTAATCCAGCGCCTCCTCCGGCAGCCCCCTTCGGTCCTCGTCGCTCCCCTCCGGCAGAAGAAGTCTGGCGTAATCGCTCTCCGTCACGCCGTCTCCCCCGTTCTCAAGCGCATAGAGCAGCCCCGGATACGGAAAAAGCAAAGCCCCTCTCCAAAAATTATCCCCGCTGACATGACGTTCTGTCTCACTCATCCTCCGGATTCCGGGCAGGTACGGTTCCATCACCAGCTCCTCTGCAATCCCATGCAGGGTGGAAACTTCCGTCTTTTTCTCCCGCTCCCGTAAAAGCTCCACACATCCGAATCCCACCGCAATAATAACAACCGCTATTAAAATATGTTTCAACCACTTTTTATTTGTGTACATACTACAGGTATATGCACGGCAAATATCAAAGATTCAGCGCGCCGTTGATCCCGTCGCAGATAATATGGCTGATCTGGCGTATCTGCTGATCCACGTCCTTCGTGGTCACATACATATTGTTCAGCTCCTTGAGGGTGGCGGGTCTCTCTCCCATGGCGTCGCCCACGATCGTCGCCGCGTCCACCACCGTCGGCACGCCCAGCGCTAACACCGGGATATGAAGCGTCTCCTCCGTGATGGCGTTCCTGTGATTTCCCACGCCGGAGCCGGGATGAATGCCCGTGTTCGTGATCTGGATGGTACGGTTCAGACGTTTTGTGGAACGAGCCGCCAGCGCATCGATCGCGATCACCAAGTCCGGCTTTGTCTCTCCGATCACCCCCTTGATGATCTCCGCGGACTCCATGCCCGTCTTCGCCATGACACCCGGCGCCAGACTGCTCACCAGATGCATTTTCGTCCGGTTGTAAGCCACCTTGCCATACTCCATCACAATATGCCGGTTGACAAAGAGATTATCCACCACGTTCGGTCCGAGGGAATCCGCCGTGACCTCCCGGTTGCCAAGCCCCACTACAAGAATCGACTGCTCCTCGTCGGGATTCGGCAGAATCCCACGAAGCTGCTCCGCCAGAATGCGGGATATCTCCTGATGATAGTCCTCCTCCGGCTCCGTCATGGCGGGCGCTTCCAGCGTGATATAAGTGCCCATGGGTTTCCCGAGCGCCTTTGCGCCGTTTTTCGTCTCTATGACCACCCGGGTGATATGCACGTCGCTCTCCTCATCATAGTACTCTTCCACTTCCACTCCATGAAGCCCGGACTCCTTTTCTCCAATACCTTCTCTGGCTTCCAACGCCAAGTCCGTCCTGACATTTGACCAGCTATCCATAGCAATTTCCATTCCTTTCCATTCTGACAGGTCTGCCACGCAGCCGCTTACTTTTCTCTTGCAGCTATTATAGTTTATGCGGCATTTTCCCGCCTGCCCATTTTGTTTTCTATTTTTTGCAAAAATAAACAAAATATGTATTGACATCCCCATTTCCATAATCTAAAATAATATGCGTGTGTCTCTGTCCAATATAAAAGAAGAAAATAAATGATAATGTTTCAAAATGGAGGATGTTATGGCTAATATCAAATCTGCGAAAAAGAGAATTCTGGTAAACAAGACGAAGGCTGACAGAAACAAGTCTATCAAGTCCGGCGTCAAGACAGCGATCAAGAAAGTATACGCTGCCATCGAGGCGAATGACAAGGCTGCCGCTCAGAGCGCGCTGATTGCCGCTACTTCCGCAATCGACAAGGCTACCAAGAAGGGCGTATATCACAAGAATACCTCTGCCAGAAAGGTTTCCCGCATGAACCTTGCCGTGAATAAGATGGCGTAAAGAGCGGTCGATATTCTCTTATGATATGACAGTATGAAAGGCGGATGCTTTGGCACCCGCCTTTTTCGCATGCCCGGCAGTATCTTATGTAAACTGCTCCAAATACCTCTTAGACTGCGACAGGGATTTCCTGACTTTCTCCCTGCTGCCCTCAAAAGCCCTGTCCTCCACTTCGATACACGCAAATCCGTCATACCCGGTATCCGTAAGCGCCGACACAAAAGCCCCCAGTCTATATCGCCAAGACCCGGTATTTTCGGCTGCATAAAGTCCAGTGGATATGCCATGACCCCGCACTCCGCCAGCTTATCTTTTCTTATTTTAATGTCCTTAAAATGAATGTGAAAGATCTTATCCTTAAATTCATAAACCGGCTGGATATAGTCCATGCCCTGCCAGACAAAATGACTCGGATCATAATTTAAGCCAAAATAATCGCTTTCTATCCGCCCGAACAGTTCTCTATCCCTATTTTAACCCGGTTTTCCTCCGCATACCTTATAATATCCGGTCACACCTCATCAAACAGCGCCAGATTCTCCTCTATGGTTTTATGCTGGTCCCTGCCGATAAACGTCGTGGTCATATAAACTCCCAGAAGCGCGGACGCCCTGATGACTTTTTTCAGATGGCAGATATTTTCCTTTCGTTTTCCAAATCTCCATCCATGGTGTTAGGATAAAAGGCAAGGGCGGATATCTCAATCTTTCTCTCCTTCGCACGAATCATCCCCATCCTGTTTTTCAGTTCGGCGCCCAGAAATATATTTTCCGCCACCGTCAGATTGTCCACCAGATCGATCTCCTGATAAATCGTTGCAACCCCATGCCTCTTCATCCACAGACCATGAAATAACCGCTTCCAGGTCGTCCGCCAGATCCGGCGTCACAGAGGCAATGGGACACGCAATCAGCTGATTGGGCTCTTTCCCGTTCTTCACCCCGTCAATTCCCACGCTACACCTATGCCAAACTGCGCATTCAGGGATACTGCGAAACACTGGAACAGGCGGGAATTGCCGTAAATCCCCTCCACATCGTCACCGTGTCGGACGGGAATTTCAGCACCGCTGTCTCCGCCATTTCCGCATTGCTAAAAACAGCCGCCCCGCCGGATGCCATATTCTGTGCATCCGACATCATGGCTGCCGCCGCCCTCAGGGCTTGCGCCCTTGAAGGCTTCCGTGTTCCACAGGATATTATGGTTGCGGGATTCGACAACATCGACATCTCCGTTATGACCACGCCAAACATCACCACCATCAACCAGCCCAGACATGACATGGGATTTATGGCGTGCACGCAGCTTCTGTCCATGGTCGCCGATCCGACGAAGCTGCCCCAACGGTTTATTTTAGATGCAGAATTGATTATTCGAGAATCTACAGATTTTTAATAGAACGTGTATTCTTAGCGGCTGTGTCCGCCGCCTCCGTGATGACCGCCTCCGCCTCCATGGCTTCCGCCACCGCCGCCGTGACCGCCGCTGCTCGTCTGGATTTTCCGCTGCGTCACCGTCTTTCTTATAAATCTATCCTGAGATGCCCGGAAAACAGGCTCCCTGCCTGCCACGTAAGTAGTCGCCGTGGTCGTCTTCTTCCCCTCTTTGGAACGCCAGTTTACCGCCGCAAAAATAACAGCAGCTATTATTCCAATCAGCCACGGCACAAATCCCGGCACCGACAGATGAGACACCTTCCAGCCCATCATATCGTGGTAGAAGTCGTTGACGTAGGTCTTGTATGCGCGGTAAGGGTTCTTTTCCACATAGCGGTACACATTGTCAAGAAGATGATCGATATCTTCCACATAATATGCGTCCCGCGCCCGCCCCGTGGTACACATCCACGTATGTATGCTGCCGTCGTCCTCCCTCGACCAGTTGTCCACAAGCATCACGCCGTCGCCATCCGGTCTGTCGTAGCCGAAGCCCATGTTCTCCCAGCTCTGCTCCGCATACACCCTCACATACTCCTCTGAGATCACGCCCGGCTCAATCGCTCTCGCATACTCCTTCAAAGGCTCATTCAGCGTGACAAGCACAATATCACAGCCCGTCTGCTTCTCCCGCTTAGCGATCAGCCTGCGCAGCTTCTCCTCCTCTTTGTCCGACAATACGCCCGCGCCGTCAAACACTCGCTCATCCGTCAGGCATTCGGTGTTCGTCCTCTGATAGTTAAGAGTCTTCGCCAGCCCCCAGTGCCCTATGTGGAGCACTGCCGCCAGAAGTGCGACGGCGGCAAGAATGATGTACAGCCATTTAAAATAACGAAAATATTCTCTCACAGCTTTCGCCCTTCCTTCCTACAAGATTTCCAGTACATGAACCGCCATATAACAGAGCGCCGTCACCGCCGCAAACACCGAGGCGCTGTAAGCAAGCACCTTTCCCCGGGAAACAGGCGTCACACCGATCACCTTCGCCGTCTGCCCGTTCACATGGTACAGATACGACTGATCCTTATAACGATAAACATACTGCCAGACGGGCATCAGCGCATAGCAGAAGCCCTCCCTGTGCAGATTCAGATTTTTCCGGTAAGGGCGCACCGTGGTATAACCCATCAGAGAACCCTGCAGCAGTTCCTCCGACGCCTGCCTTGCCTTTGTCTGCGCCCGCGTGTCCAGCTGCTCTGCCTCCTGATTATAGACCTCCCCGAAAAAGCCGGACATGTACTGCGGCTCAAAGTCCGCCAGAGCCTTGTAATCATAAGGCTCCATCAGATCCATAACGCGGTCGTCCATAGCGATCGACGCGTCCACTGGAATCCGGTCAAAATCCACATCCATCTGCCGGATGATCTCGAAGTAGGAAGTTTCCGTGTACTCCGTGTCACCGCTCCGCCACGTCCTGACGCGCGTGCCCTCCCCCGCAAAATCGTAGAACGCGCCGTAATCATAGAGCCAAAAAGGCACGTAAATCCCTTCCATTTTTTCGAGACTCTTCGCGGACAGAAAATCCGAGGGCGCAAACAGCCGCCTTGAAAATTCGTGGTCCATTGCCGCCGCCGCCAGATCTTTTCCTATGCAAAAGGGCAGAATCAGTTGCGGCTCAAAGGCATTTTCCACCCGCTCGTTAAATATGAGATATGTGCCGCAGTGTTCGCATTTGCACGCAGAAGTAAACTCCGTGATCTGTAAAGGCGCGCCGCAGTTCACACACTGTACGAGGGAACTGTCCGCCAGCTTTTCCTCGCTGTCCGTACTCTCGCAGTGGGGACAGTACATTTTCTTCTTTTCCGGGGAATACACCGTATTACCACCGCAGTTTTTACATTTAAATAACATCCGTTTTCCTTTCTCAGCCTAATCTGTCCTTCCGTCCCAGCAATATGTGCACAGCTTGCACCTATCCATGCCGACGGAGGCAATCATATCATCCAGACGGTGGTACCGCAATGTGGTGAATTTCAGCTTCTCCCGGATTCCTTCGAGCATCTGTGCGTACTCCGTGCTGTCCGGATCCGCGTAAACAGACAGGTTCGGGTATTTATTTTCCCCCTCCAGCTCCTGAATCACCCGTCTCGCGATCAGTTCCATCTCCGACGTGGAACGGGAGAAGTTCAAGTATTTGCAACCGTAAAGAAGCGGCGGGCATGCCGGGCGGATATGTACCTCCTTCGCGCCGCTCTGGTAGAGGAACTCCGTCGTCTCCCGAAGCTGCGTGCCGCGCACAATGGAGTCGTCGATCAGAAGAAGACTCCTATCCTTAATCAGATCGTGCACCGGAATCAGCTTCATCTTTGCAATCAAATTCCGCTTGCTCTGGATCGTGGGCATAAAGGAACGGGGCCACGTAGGCGTATACTTGATGAACGGTCTGGAAAAAGGAATCCCCGACTCATTGGCGTAGCCGATGGCATGTGCCGTCCCGGAATCCGGCACGCCCGCCACGATATCCGGCTTCACGTCGTCGCGCTTCGCCAGCATTGCCCCACAGTGATACCGCATCTCTTCCACGCTGATTCCCTCGTAGGACGAGGACGGATAGCCATAGTAAATCCATAAAAACGTACAGATTTTCATATCTTTGCCCGGCGCGGCAAGGGTCTGCACACCCTCCGCCGTCACAATGACAATCTCTCCGGGACCGAGCTCCCGCTCCAGCACATAGCCCAGATTCAGATAGGCAAAGCTCTCAAAGGACACACAGCAGGCGTCATCTTTCTTTCCGATCGTGACAGGCGTGCGCCCCATCCGGTCTCTCGCCGCGTAAATCCCCTTCGGCGTCATGATCAGTATGGTCATGGAGCCGTCAATCAGCTCCTGCGCGTACCGGATGCCCTCGATCAGATTGTCCCGCTGGTTGATGACCGCCGCAACAAGCTCTGTGGCATTGATATCGCCGCCGCTCATCTCCAGAAAATGCCCTTTGCCGTGTTTAAAAATTTCCGACACAATCTCGTCTTTATTATTGATCCTGCCAACCGTTGTGATCGCATAGGTGCCGTGATGGGAACGGATAATCAGCGGCTGCGGCTCATAGTCCGAGATACAGCCGATGCCAAGCGTCCCGTACATCTTGTTTACATCCTTGTCAAATTTGGTGCGGAACGGCGTATTCTCTATGTTGTGAATGGCGCGGTTAAATCCCGCCTCCGTATCATAGAGCGCCATGCCCGCCCGTCTGGTTCCCAGATGGGAATGGTAATCCGTCCCAAAAAACAAATCAAAAATACAATTTTCCTTCGATGCCACTCCAAAAAAGCCGCCCATACTTTCCTCCCGTTTTCTTATGTTGTATATATTTCACAGCCGCAGCGCCCACCCTCTTTTACGCGGTTAAGCACTTTCTGCGCCTGCCGGTACATCTCCTTATAGCTCTCGCCCGATTCCCCCAAAGCCGCTCCCGCGCTCAGCGTGACGGTGGGTATATCCTTGTCCCCGTGAAGCAGCCTGTCGTTCACGACGGCGATCCGTCTGCGGATGCCCTTCACCTGATCGGCTGAAATCCCCTCGATCCAGATACCGAACGTATCGTCCGAAAGCCGCCCTATACCGTCTTCTCCCCTGAAATGCTCCCGAAGCGCGGCATAGACATTTTTAAGCACGCGGTCGCCCGTCTCCCTGCCATAGTTGTCGTTGACCTCCTGCATGTGATCCACATCCACCAAAAGAAGGCAGCCTTGCATATACTCGCCTGCCAGTGCGTCCTCCACCATTTTCTGAAAAGCGCTTTTGTTCACCGCGCCCGTGAGCGCATCCCGTTTCCCGGGACCGTAACTTTTCCCGGCTGCCCTTTTCTGCGTCTTCTGCTGTGCCGGGGAACGCCGTAGAATGTTTAACACCGCTGTTTCCTCCTAGCGTTCTGCCTCTTTTATCTTACTGTATATTGGGGCGGGTTGCAAATAGATTTTGTATCCAATAAATATTTGACAATTTTCTTACATATGCTATACTGTGAATAAGCTAACTCGTTTTAAGTTTCGCCGCAATGTTATCCGGATCTTTTTGGATTTCTCCAACAATCAGTTCTATTGCCTGCACAGAGTATGTATATGAAGGCTGTGCATACTGTTTATGAATGTAGCAGTACTTTTCATTCTCTTTAATGCCGTATATCTTATTAAATAAATTGAATATGTACTGGTTCATATCAAAATTAATGCCCATCATCCGCAGTCGTCGCGAAATTTCCTTAATAGCCGTTTTATCCAATTCTGTCCATGGGTAGGAAAGGTATAAGCGGCTTCTTTCCAAAAAAAGTAAAATCACAACAGTTAAACCTGTTTGAGCACTTTAAACTAGCGGACGGAGGAGCGTTCGTCTTTTAAAAATGGGAAGCTCAAACACAGATATGCTTGAAACCATGATGATCTGATAGTATACTACAATTACACAGAAGAAAAGGGCTACAGAGTGCCAAAGAAAACACAGGACTTAAAGCCTGATACAGTACTGAAGAATTACTGGAGTGACAACGGACAGTTTGCCGATTTCTTTAACGCAGCCCTGTTTGACGGTGAACAAGTGATCTCTCCCGATGAACTGGAAGACGCAGACACAGAGGAATCTTCTTTTCTTGAGCACAGGGAATATGCCGAGAGCATCAAGGCATCCAAAGACAACATAAAAATCCATAAAAGATCTACCACTTACGGGGTTGAATTAGTCATGCTCGGCATAGAATCACAGGAGCATATACACTATGCCATGCCGATGCGGGTCATGGGCTATGATTACGGCACATACAAAAAGCAGTATGACCGCAATGCAAAGAAATATCATAAAAAAGATGGAATGACAGATGATGAATATCTTTCCCGAATGAAACGGACCGACAGGTTTACCCCTGTCATCACGGTTGTTGTCTACTATGGCGATAGAGCAATATCGCATTTTTTGACATGCTGAAAGTAGTGTTAGGCAAAAACATCACAAAGAATGAAGCAAAGGAAAAAGTCATAGAATATGCATTAGAACATAACGTAGACGAAACGGTGGTCATGACTGTGGCGGGAGCCACAAACCGAAAGATTGATTACAATGCATTATACAAGGAGATGTTACCATGTGTACTTTATTTGATGAAATTGAAAAAGAAGGAATGATTAAAGGTAAAGCAGAAGGTATCATTGAAACAGGAATCGATCTGGGTCTTGCCAAAGATGATATTCTGCAAAGGCTCCAAAACAATCAGCCCGGCTAAGATTGGTCGTTTTCTCCCGTCTCTAAATGGCTAATTTTACCCGGTGCTAACATCCTTTCTTTGATATTGGTTTTAGTATATCAGATTCATCAAAATCAGTCCGAAAAAGTGTCTTAATATATGAGACCATTATACGTGGTAGTGTAAAATGAATTTTTTGCCCCCTTTGGCGCAAGTTACAAAAAGTTGCACCATTCCGGCGGACAACTAAATGAAGAACTGCACAACAGCAGCTATTACTCCAGCAAGACCAATCAGGTATGAAACAATAACTGATTTTTTACTTGCCTTCTCATTTATTCTATCTAAAAGACCTGTCTCTTTGTCATCAACCGCTAAAGCATTATCAGAAATATTCTTTGATAGCTTTTCGCAAATTGCCTGAAGCTCTCTGATCTGAGTTCCTTTTTCAAGGTTTGATTCCATCAACTGGCTAATTTGCTTTGCTAATTCTTCATCTTTCGCCGCTTGACGTGCTATCTCTTCATCCTGATTCTTATCCTTTTCTTCACCGGCATCGATTCTTTTTCCAAGCTCTGCATAGATATTATTCATATTAGTCTTAATACCTCAGTATCATTACCTTGTCCCTTGAACACTTCCATATCTGCAAAAAAGGACATCCCTGACCTGTAAAATCTACAGTTCTGGAATGTCCTTTTCCCAATGCTTCACTATATTTTTAACATACGATGTTGCCTATCCACAATCTATATGATTCCAAAATGTCTAAACGCCTGCATAATCGCATCTTCCTTCTCTGGTGTACACTGTGGCTGTCTCGCATTGTCTGATTTAGCCCGATTGAAGTTCTCATCGACATCCAATCCACACTTCTTCTTAATCTGTGCGATATACAGTGATGAAACCTTCAGTCCTGTCTGTTCCAGTACATAAGCCTTTATCTGCTCATAAGTTGCTTTTCCCTTAAATTCAGATAAATCCATATCCTCCAGAGAGAAGTTCACCTTCACTTTTCTTGTATCGGTCATTCCCTTGGAAAGTAAGACAACAGTTTCGACGTTATTCCCTTTGTTGTCTAAATTTTCACCTATATTCTCAATATCAAAAGCAAACTTTATCTTCTTAATATAGGTCTTGCTTTCCTTGATTTCATCCTTTTTATATAGCTGTATTTCTGAAATCAGAGAATGTAGCACATTTCTTGTACCGCGGCGAAATAAAGTACCCATCTACCGCAGCTTTCCTGCAGATTAAAT
>ERZ779637.257-NODE-257-length-38915-cov-7.460319_pt1 | contig 38915 bp, 38 predicted proteins | sample MGYA00514196_ERZ779637 | MGnify/ENA primary metagenome ERZ779637 (study PRJEB29562, sample SAMEA4376700) | mouse gut metagenome | isolation source: Cecum | study: EMG produced TPA metagenomics assembly of the A DSS colitis mouse model was used to assess the...
AATATTCCTCCAGCTTCCGGCACTTCCTCATAATCTCCCGGTTCTGTCCGTAATTAATATTCAGCATGACTGCATGGCAGTCGATCGCTGCGTTCCCCCTGTTCATCCCTTCCGGAAAGGCGCTGTGTAAATGGAATACCTGACGCTCCGGCTGCATCCTGGTTCCGTTATAAAAAACCACAAACTGCGGAAAGGGTAACTGAATCTGTTTGCTGCCGTAAATATCCCTATCGTCCCCTGTCATTATTTTCCGGTATAAATCCGCAAAATAGAACAACCCCCTCAGCGGAAGATTAGGACTATAAGTACTTTGATGCTCATAAAGATTCAGAATATCCTTAACCAGAAAGGATACATCATTTTTCATACCCATATATACAGCATCTTCCAGTGTATTGATCTCCATATCCTCCGGATTACCATAGTCCGTACCGTTAATGGCATTATAAAGCTGTAACAAATCCTCCTTCTCCCGAAAAATCAGTTTGAACAGTCTGTCCTTATACTCCCTGTTCACACAATTTCGTTCATTTCCCATAGACTACCTCCATTATAAGTTTTTTTAATAAATCCTGCAAGACTGAAATATGGCTGATAAAGCCGGAATTTGTAGAATCTGTAAGACTCTGTTTTAGAAAATATAAGAAATTCATGGATAATTAACAGTTTTACTTTATCGTAATATCATTTACCTGTCAAGTAAATATCCATAACTTAACCTCCGGTTACAAAAAATGCCCGTTTCTTAATTATGGCTCCATTGAAAGTAAACACTTCTCCGGTTATACTGTTTTTAAACAGACACATGACGGGAAATAATGTTTTAGAAATCAGAAAGGACCGGGATTATAATGGAAATGAAAATAGGAGCCAGACTGGCAGAACTTCGCAGAAAAAAAGGACTGACGCAGGAACAGCTTGCGGAAAAGCTTGGAATCTCAGCGCCAGCCGTCAGCAAATGGGAAACGAATAATTCCTATCCTGACATTACCCTGCTGTGTCCCCTTGCAAGGGCTTTGGATACAAATGTGAATACCCTGCTGCAGTTTGACGAGGGCCTTACGGAATCGGATATTATTGAAAAGACGAATACCATTATCAAAACAGCCAGGGATAAGGGAGCCGAGGCAGTTGAAAAAGAAATTCTTGACCTGCTGCACAAGTATCCCGACTCTGTTCCCCTGAAATTTTATAGCGCCATAGCATGGGACACTTTTTTTCTGGTCTTTCCCACAATCGAAGAAGAAACAAAAAAACGCTGGAGGGAATTAAAAAAAGAACTGCTTACCGAAGTCCGCCTGTCGGGAACCGGCGCCTACTGGCAGACTGCTACCCTGCAGCTTGCTACGGCCTCGATACAGGAAAACGATCTTGAAAAAGCCGAACAGCTTTTAAAAGAATTGCCGGAGCATGCCGTAGACCCTACGGTTACATGGTCGCTTTTTTATCTGAAAAAGGAACAGCCCGAAGAAGCCCTGAAAACAACCCAGAAACGTTTATATTCTCTGGTACGCCATGTACTCGAGTGTCTTAGTATTATGCTTAATCCCCAAATCGTTCCGGATATGGAGCAGGAGCTTAAAATCTGCCGGGTATATAAAACCGTCGATACGCTTTTTGGCTGCAGCGGTATGTATGACGGTTTGTTTTTGATGATTTATCTTCAGATGAACCGTCCGGAGGACGCCGAAGCCTGTCTGGAACGTTACATCGATGCGCTTACAGGACCGGCCCTTCTGCCAAAACCGTTTCTTTTCTCGCCGGGCCTTCCCATAAAGGAAGAAGCCCGGCCGGCGTCTTCGGCCGAGCTCCGCAAAATGCTTTTAAAAGGACTGGAAGACGAACAGTACCGCGAATTCCTGCAGCGGCCCCGATGTCAAAAAGCGCTGGAAAGGCTAAAAGCAAGTCTGTAATCCACAGTGTGCCCGGCGCCCTTTAAGCCGACGTCTGTTCAAATTGTGAATTATACAGTTCCGCATAGAATCCGCCCATGGCAAGAAGCTCTTCATGACTTCCCTGCTCCACAATATCTCCATCCTTCATAACCAGAATTACATCCGCGTCCTTAATCGTGGAAAGCCTGTGGGCAATCACAAAGCTGGTCCGGCCCTTCATCAGGTTATTCATGGCTTTCTGAATACGCGCCTCCGTGCGGGTATCCACAGAGCTGGTCGCCTCGTCCAGAATCAGAATCGGATTGTCCGCCAGAATGGCTCTGGCAATCGTCAGAAGCTGCTTTTGCCCTTGGGAAACATTGCTGGCGTCTTCATTCAGTTCCATATTGTAACCGCCGGGAAGGGTTGAGATAAAATGATGGGCGTGGGCCGCTTTTGCGGCGGCAATTACTTCCTCGTCCGATGCCTCCAGCCGTCCGTAACGGATATTTTCCATAATGGTTCCTTTAAACAGCCAGGTATCCTGAAGAACCATCCCAAAATTCTCACGCAGTATACTGCGGTCAAAATCCTTTACATTATTTCCATCCACCAGAATAGCGCCGCCGTTCACATCATAGAAACGCATCAGCAGTTTTACCATAGTGGTCTTGCCTGCCCCGGTAGGCCCTACAATCGCCGCCGTCTGCCCCGGCTTTATTTCACAGCTGAAATCATGTACGATGGTTTTCTCCGGAACATAGCCGAAGCTTACGTGTTCAAAAGTAACCCGTCCCTCCATGCCCGCCGGTTCCACGGGATGACCGGAAGCCTGTTCTTCCTCTTCCTCATTTAAAAATTCAAATACACGCTCTGCCGCGGCCGCCGTTGACTGGAACATATTAGATACCTGCGCCAGCTGTATGATAGGCTGCGTAAAGCTTTTTACATACTGGATAAACGCCTGGATCTCTCCCACTTCAATGACGCCCCGTATCGCCAGTATACTTCCCGAAACCGCTACGGCCACATATCCCAGGTTTCCGACAAACATCATAACGGGCTGCATCAGTCCGGAGAGAAACTGGGATTTCCATGCCGATCTGTAAAGTTCCCGGTTCGTGGCTTCAAAAGTTTCCAGCGTTTTTTCTTCCCGGTTAAAAGCTTTAATAATATTCTGACCGCCGTAGGTTTCCTCAATCTGGCCGTTGATCTCACCCAGTGTACGCTGCTGCGCCACAAAATACTTTTGTGAATGTTTCATTACAAATCCGATAAGGATACCGGAAACCGGCAGGATCACCAGCGCAATCAGGGTCATCAGGGGGCTGATGCCAAGCATCATGACAAGTGTTCCCACCAGCATGGTTACGGAAGTAATCAGGGTTGTAATACTCTGGCTCAGACTCTGCCCCAGGGTATCCACATCGTTGGTTATACGGGAAAGCACTTCGCCTACCGTTCTGCTTTCAAAGTACTTCATGGGCATCCGGTTGATTTTCTCGGATATCTCCCGGCGGAACCGGTAGCAGAGTTTTTGCGACACTCCTGTCATTATCCATCCCTGAATAAATGAAAAGACGGCGCTGATTACGTAGAGGGCCGCTAAAAAAAGCAAAATCTGCGCAATTTTCGTAAAATTGATTCCTCCCGTTCCCGTAAGCTTCGCCATCAGACCGGTAAAAAGCTCCGTAGTGGCCTTACTTAAAACCTTCGGCCCCACAACGTTAAAAACGGTGCTTCCCACGGCAAAAACCATCACCGCAAGAATGGCGTACTTAAAATTCCCCATATAGCGGATCAGCTTTCCGATGGTCCCTTTAAAGTCTTTCGCTTTTTCACCGGGCATCATTCCGCCGCCGGGCCCGTGTCCCATTCCCCTGGGACGCCCTGACTGTCTTGTATGCTCGCTCATTATGCCGTTCCTCCTTTCAGTTCCGCTTCGGAAAGCTGCGATCTTGCAATTTCCTGATACGTTTCACAGCTTTTAAGCAGTTCTTCATGGGTTCCTCTCCCCACAATTTTCCCTTCATCCAGAACAAGAATCTGGTCCGCGTGTAAAATTGTGCTGATGCGCTGCGCCACTATGATTACGGCGGCATCCCGCATCTTTTCCGTCAGCGCACGGCGAAGCGCCACATCGGTCTTGTAATCCAGCGCTGAAAAGCTGTCGTCAAAAAGAAAGATTTTTGAATCCTTGGCGATTGCCCTGGCAATCGAGAGACGCTGCTTCTGCCCCCCCGATACATTGGTTCCGCCCTGCGCAATCTCACTGTGATAGCCCTCCGGCTTCTCCGTAATAAACTCCTCCGCCTGCGCAATGCGGGCCGCTTCCGCCATAGCTTCATCCGTGATGTGGCTGCCTCCGAATTTAATGTTGGATGCGATGTCCCCGGAAAACAAAACGCCTTTCTGCGGGACAAATCCTAAAAGGGAACGGAGCTTATGCTGGCTGATATCCCGGATATCCACGCCATCTATTGTAATTTTGCCGCCGGTCACATCATAAAACCGGGGAATTAAATGCAGCAGCGTGGATTTTCCGCATCCGGTGCTTCCGATAATAGCTGTAGTCATACCGGGAAGCGCCGTAAAATCTATATCCTTTAAAGCGTCTTCGTCGGCGTCAGGATAACGGAACGATACATGCTCAAACCGTACCTCGCCTTTTACCTGCTCCAGCTGTCCGTCTTTCACAGATTCCTTATCCGTAATGCCCGGCTCCGTATTCAATACTTCGTCGATACGCTCCGCCGCCACGCCGGCACGGGGCAGCATGATGGAAATCATAGTGATCATCAAAAACGCCGAAACGATCTGCATGGTATACGTAATAAATGCAAGCATATCGCCGACCTGAAGATTGCCCAGATCAATACCTTTCGCTCCGAACCATACGATCAGAAGCGTAATACCGTTCATAATCAGCATCATAAGAGGCATCATAAAGTTCATCACCCGGGATGTAAAGAGCTGCGTTCCCATCAGGTCGCGATTCGCCTTATCAAAGCGTTTTTCTTCAAAGCGTTCACGACTGAAAGCGCGGATTACCGGCACTCCTGTCAGAATTTCTCTGGATACCAGATTCAGCCGATCCACTAAAGTCTGCATCTTTTTGAACCGGGGCATGGCGATCTGCATCAACACTAAAACCACTAAAATAATCACGGCCACCGCCACGCCGATTATCCACCCCATTCCGGTTCTGGTTCCCATTACCTTCACAACGCCTCCGATACCGATAATCGGCGCATAGAGAACAATCCTGAGAAGCATTACGCATACCATCTGTACCTGCTGGATGTCGTTGGTGCTTCTGGTAATCAGGGAAGCCGTAGATAACCGGTCCATTTCCGCATGGGAAAAAGATACCACTTTCCGAAATACTTTTTCACGCAGATCCCTGCCTATTTTTGCCGCTACGCGGGAAGCAAGCAGACCCGTAAGAATGGCCGCCGCCATCATGATCACGGAGAGCAGAAGCATTTTGCCTCCGGTAAGCCACAGGTAATCGGTCTGAATCCGGCCAAGGTCCATGCCTGACGCCCGGTACTCTTCCTGCACGGAAAGAATGGCGCTCTGAGTAATCAGGGAATCGCTCATACCGGCAATGTCTTCCGCAGATAAAAGAGCCATGGGCGCCGCAAGAATTTCTTCTAATTCCTTAATTGTCTCCGCTTCATCCGTATTGAGGATGTAGATGCCGTCTTCATCAAGAGTATACGCCGCCTCCACCGCAGCCGCCTCCTCTTTTTGCAACAACAGGCTTAACTTATCCAAAGTTTCCGCCCGCATTTTTTGCGGCGCCACACTGTCAATTCCCTGCTGGCCGATACCGATATCCACAATATCCGCCGTATATTGGGGCAAAGCCAGATCGCAGAGAGCCTGCACCACTAAAAGAGCTAAAATTGCCAGCGCTGAAAGCCTGGAATCCTTTAAATATTTCAGAATCTTCGTCATTTCACGACCCCTTTCCGAACACCGTTTTCCGGTAAATTTTTACAAGGCGTTATGTATTCATAGTATCTGATTATAAAAAATCGGAAGAGTGAAGTCAATTAACGATTCATAAACTTTAAATAAAAAAAGAAGTATTGCAACGGCATATATCCTCTCTCCGGATCAGGGAATATATGCCGTTGCAATGCTTTCCTTTTATAAGGTTACCCTTTGTTTTTTTAATATAAGCAGCGCTATTAAGATTCCGGCCCCGGTTCCGCACAGCAGCGCCGCCATCAGTCCGGCTCCTGTGACGCCTCCGGCCAGATCCATAAGCAAATTTCCCGCTTTGCCCGCCAGGGAATCCGGATGCTTTTTTCCCGCTGAAAGAAGCCTTGGAATACCCATAAAACCCAGCATCCAAAAGGCCCATATGCCCCAGTAAAATTTCGTGCTGAATTTCATGATTAACGCGCCCAGAAGAAGAATTAATGACGGCAGCCCCAGCACAAAGCCAATAAAAACAGCAGGTCTTCCAAGTATCCAGTCTATATCCATTCCGCATACAGCGCCAGGATACAGCACCGGGTAAAGCGCTCTTTCCAGAAAATTGACAAGCTTAACTATCCCCAGAATTATAAGACCATTCAGCACCATACACAAATACCTTGCCGGTACAAAGTATCTTCTGGCTTTTCCCATGGAAACGGCCAGGTTAAAGTCGTATTGTACGGAAAAAATGCCTCCGAACAAAAACATGGCCTCTCCGAACATAAGCGAAAGAATCGCCCCTACATTAGCATAGCTTCCTTCCGATTTACCCACTGTTACCATGCCAATCAGGATAAACACCATTCCCAGCAGGGCTCCTGCCGCCGAAATACCGGCATAAGAAAAGATTTCTTTATAATTAATCCGAAACGTCTGTCTTAAAGTGTTACCAAACTCTTTCATCACTACCTCCTTGCTGCCAACAGCCCGCGAATTTGGACGTCGGCTGCCAGTTACATAAACTGCAGATTCTTTTTTCTGACAATTGTATAAAACACCGTAATAATGCTCAAATCCAGAACCGCTCCGACCAGTAAGATCCAGGGAGCCTTAAGAATTTTTAAATCGGCGCCGGATAGGTCTATCAAATCCATGCTTCCCCCGACGGATACCATGCCAATGATTACGCTACCGATAACGGCCATTAATACGGCTATATAGACAATCATTCCTATTGACTTTCCAAAGCGCATGGTGGCCGCGGCAATCAGATTCGCCATTGCAAGCCAAATAAAATATAGGCCCGCCACGCCCATAAGGTATCCTGTAAGAAGATTCCAGATCCGTGCGTCGAAAAAGTAAAAAAATATATAGAACGCCGCCACATACTCGGCAATCACCAGATGCTGCATGACCTGCATGGCAATAAAGCTCATCTTTCTGCCGCTGCCCAAAGACACGGTTAGGGGAAAATAAATCTGCTGATTATTAAACGCATTTACAAAGGCAAGTATTATCGACACCATGATCAGGTAGGAAGGAAGCTGCTTTCCCATTTCTTCCATGAAATTCTCGCCGCTCATAAACGTTATAAATGCAACAATTCCAATCACCCATACTCCCATCATAAGCGCTGTTTTTTCTAATATTGCCCCCCAGTAAAGCAGATTTCGTCCGATTCCTTTCATTTGCTTTCCGCCTCCTTGCCGCACATTGCTACAAACACTTGCTGAAGGTTCATTGGCTGTATGGATAATTCCGCATTTTCAGGTATTGTCTCGCCGGGTTTTAAAAGAACCGTTACGCCTTTGCTGCGTCCCAATTTTTCGGGATGATAAACCTTCCGCCCTTCCACGGCGCGGTCCACTTCTTCTTCTTTACCGCTGATATGACGGCTCCTTTCCAACAGCTCCTGGGTATTTTCTTTTAGCAGGATACGCCCTTTATCAAGGATAATCACTTCCTCGAAAACGTCCGCCGCTTCCTCAATAATGTGCGTGGATATAACAAAGGTACGTCCGCTTTCCGAAAATTCCTCCAGCAGAATTCTGTAAAAAGCTTCTCTTGTCACCACATCCAATCCCGCAACCGGTTCATCCAGTAAGGTAAAATCGGCCTTGCTGGCCAAAGCCACAATAATGGTGACCATGGACATCATGCCTTTGGAAAGCCTGTTGATCCGTTTATTGACATCCAGTTCAAACTCCCGTATCAGCTTCTTAGCCATCTGCTTATCCCACGCCGGCATATAAATAGAAGCCGCCCGCAGGTATTCCTTAACCTTCATGGTATTGGCGCCGTTGCCGTTCATGGGATTGAGCTCTCTGGAAAAACAAATGTGGTTCAGCGCCTCCTGCTTCTCCCAGACAGGCCCCCCATTATAGGATATCTCTCCTTTTGTCGCCGGGTTCTGTCCCGACAGAATAGATAAAAGGGTGGTCTTCCCGGCTCCGTTTCTTCCGATCAGTCCGTAAATTTTGCCTCTTTCAAGCTCCAGCGTCACATCCTGAAGCACATCTTTTTTTCCGTAGGTTTTAATTAAATTATTGCAGATCAGTTTATCGTTCATGATCAATTCCTCCCTTTGCTTCACAGATCATGGCAATCAGTTCTTCCTTTGAGATTCCAAGGCTTTCGGCCTCCGTCAATAATGTTTTGATATAGTTGTCGTAAAACTCTTCCTTTCTTTTCATTCTGATTTTCTCCTTCGCTCCGGCGGATACGAACATTCCAATCCCCCGCTTTTTGTACAATATGCCGGATTCCACTAAAATATTGACTCCTTTTGCAGCCGTTGCGGGATTGATCGTGTAAAGCCTCGCCAGCTCATTGGTGCTGGGAACTCTTTCCTCTTCCTGAATAATATCTCTCAAAATATCATTCTCAATCATCTCGCTGATTTGTAAGTAGATTGATTTCTCCTGTGTCAGGATTTCATTCATTCGAGGGGCTCCTTTCTTTAAGTTTCTTGACAGGTACAACCGCTGATTTTATGCGCCAAGCCAATCAGTTCATTACTTATGCAATTAACCATATCACCAATACATTTATATGTCAACCCGTAATCTTAAAAAAATCTTCACTTATATTCAGAAAAAGATAATAAAACCGTAAAGAAAACAGCAAACAATCATCTTACTATTTTGGTAGGCTATTATAGACATGCAGATAAGGGAGGAAGAAATTATGATGAAAAAATTATCCATTGCGGTCTTTTTTGGAGGGCGTTCTTCGGAATATAAGGTGTCGCTGGAATCGGCGTATTCCGTTATCAGGAATCTTGATTCCGAAAAATACCGGGCGGTTCCGATCGGCATTTCTCCGGACGGCAGGTGGTACTACTATACAGGCAATATAGAAAAAATTTACAAGGATCAGTGGCTTAACGGTGAGGATTGTATCCCTGCTGCGCTTTCACCGGATTTTGGCGCGCGGACACTCCTTATTTTCAGAGGGGAGCGTATGGAGAAATTGTTCCTTGACGCCGCGCTTCCGGTTATGCACGGAAAATACGGAGAAGACGGCTGTATACAGGGGCTCCTTGAACTGACGGGAATTCCTTTAATCGGATGTTCGGTTTTGGCTTCCGCATTGTGTATGGATAAGGACCGGGCGCATAAGCTGGCATACCTTGCCGGAATTGACGTTCCCAAGGCTTTTACCGTTTGTTCTTCTTATGACAAAGAAGTCCTTTTGGAAGAGGCAAAAAGAATCGGATATCCTCTTTTTGTTAAACCGGTCAAAGCCGGCTCTTCCTTTGGCATCACAAAAGTACTCCGGGAATCGGATCTGGCGGCGGCAGCGGCCTGCGCCTTTGCGTATGACGGCGAAGTAATTATTGAGGAAAATATTCCCGGGTTTGAGGTTGGCTGCGCAATTATGGGAACAGACCGGCTGACGGTGGGAGAAGTGGACGAAATCGAGCTTTCGGGAGGTTTCTTTGATTATACGGAAAAATATACCCTGAAAACTTCCGCAATTCATGTTCCGGCACGGATTGATAAAGCCACAGCCGGACGGATTAAGGAAACGGCGGTAACTTTGTACCGGGCTTTGGGGTGTTCCGGTTTTGCCAGAGTGGATATGTTTCTGACGCCGGAAGGCCGGATTGTTTTTAATGAAATCAATACGATACCCGGTTTTACGGAACACAGCCGTTTTCCGGGCATGATGAAAGCGGCGGGAATCTTATTTCCGCAAATTCTTGATACGATAATCGGACAGGCGGTGATGAGTAAATGAAACCAATAACCACAAAGCAAACGAAATATGCGCAGTACGGCGGACTTGATCTGTTCCGTCTGGCGGCCGCTTATCTTGTAATCGCTATCCATACATCGCCGCTGGCCTCCTACAGCCTGCAGGGAGATTTCTTTTTTACAAGAATTCTGGCGCGCACGGCCGTTCCGTTTTTCTTTATGGTCACAGGACAGTTTATACTGTCGGATTATTTAAACGGGAAAACCGGGGATTGCTCCGCCATTTTCCGTTATCTGAAAAAAGTTTTGCTGCTTTACGCAGTCTCCATAATTTTGTATCTTCCGATCGGTATTTATGCGGGGCATTATAAGGAGCTTACGGCGCCCTCCCTTTTAAAGATGCTTCTTTTTGACGGCGCCTTTTATCACCTTTGGTATTTTCCGGCTCTGCTCCTCGGCGTTTTAATTCTTTGTCTTCTGCGCCGTTTCTGCTCTGTGGGCGTTTGTGCCGCCGTATCTCTGGTTCTTTACGTTTTGGGACTCCTTGGAGACAGTTATTGGGGAATTACTTCCCATATTCCAGGGTTGTCTTCCGTTTATGAGGCCGGCTTCGGAATCTTTTCCCATACCAGAAACGGTTTGTTTTTCGCGCCTTTGTTCCTGCTGATGGGAGCGGTAATTTTAAACGAGAAAAAAGGCGGAAGCATAAAAACCAACGGGGCGGGACTTGCTTTGGCGTTTCTACTTATGACGGGAGAAGGATTTCTTTTGCATTTCCTGGATTGGCAGAGGCATGACAGCATGTATCTGACATTGCCGGTCTGTATGTTCTTTTTATATCGGCTGCTGCTTTGCCTTAACCGGAAACCGGTACGCTTTTTGAGAACGGTTTCGGCCTGGATCTATATTCTGCATCCGGCCATGATTGTGGCGGTAAGGACTTTGGCGCGGATTCTGCACCAGACCGGTCTGCTTGTGGATAACAGCCTGATGCATTTTCTGGCGGTGTGTATTGTGACAACATTGGTTTCTTATGTCTTTGTAGTTTTGTCCGCACGTAAAAAAAAAACGTTTAAGCAGGACCGGGCGTGGGTAGAACTGGATATGGATGCGCTTTGCCGCAATGTTTTGGCTTTGCGTTCTCTTCTGCCGAAGGACTGTAAGCTGATGCCCGCACTAAAGGCAAACGCTTATGGGCACGGAGCCTTGCCTGTGGCAAAAGCCCTGCAGCAAATGGGAATCGATTCGTTTTGCGTGGCCTGTATTTCGGAGGCCGCCGCACTGCGTAAAAACGGAATAAAGGGGGAAATTCTGATCCTGGGTTATACGCACCCGAAGCAGTTTCCCCTGCTGCGCCTCTACCGCCTTACCCAGACGGTTGTAGACTACGCTTATGCGGAAACGTTAAATCAGTATGGCAAAAAGCTGCATGTGCACATCGGAATCGACACAGGGATGCACCGACTGGGGGAACGGCATGAGAACCTGGAGCAAATCCGTAAAATCTTTAACATGAAGTACTTGAAAATAGACGGCGCTTTTACGCACTTATGCGCCGATGACACGGAAAATCCAAAGGACAGAGACTTTACCTTAAAACAGGCGGAAGCTTTTTATGATGTGATGGAAAAATTAAAACGGGAGGGATATGTCTGTCCGAAGATTCATTTGCAGGCTACCTACGGAATTCTCAATTATCCCGAGCTTGCCGGTAATTACGCACGGGCGGGCATCGCTCTTTACGGTATTTTGAGTTCCGACACAGATTTTGACCGTTCTCATACGAAACTTTTTCCGGTATTATCTTTAAAAGCCCGTATCTCTTCCGTGAGAGAGCTGCATGCGCAGGAAAGCGCGGGATACGGCCTTGCCTTTACGGCAAAACGGCCTACCCGGCTGGCTTCCCTTGCCATCGGATATGCGGACGGTCTTCCCCGCGGTCTTTCCTGCGGCACAGGTTCCGTTTTGATAAAGGGAAAACGCGCCCCGATCGTGGGACGCATCTGTATGGATCAGACTCTTGTAGACGTTACGGACATTCCGGAAGCAGCGGCCGGCGATATCGCTGTTTTAATCGGCAAATCGGGAGAGGATGAAATTACGGCTTATGAACTTGCCGCTAAAACAGGTACGATTACTAATGAAATTTTAAGCAGGATCGGAGAAAGGGTTGTTCGGGTGTAACGTTTTCCGGGAATTTACTCCCCGCTCAGCTTAACCACCAAAAAATCCCCGCACCATTCTATGCTTCCCTCCGCAGGGTAACACGGCATTTCCAGCGCCTGGGCGGCAGCCTGAGCCGTCTGCGCAGCGGTAGGCGCCTGATAATTGGTTCCCATGCAGTGCATAAAGCCGATGATCCGGCTGCTGCTCCAGTAATTTACGGGTTCCACCTCGGTATCCCATGCAAACAGGGATTGTCCCATAACGTCACCCGTCAGGCTGGCACAGTTACCGGGAGCGTTTCTTTTTCCCACGAAAACTACCGTTCCCGCATAATCGCATTTTCCCGTAAATTTGATAATATCCTGTTCCAGATTTCCTGCAAGCCATAAATCTTCCTGATAACGCACCGCGTCCGAATAGTACAGACGGCAGGTTATGTCTGTCTGCTGCCAAATAGCGGTAAAGCAGAGAAGAAAAAGGATGGTTTTTCCCACGGATGTCAGTATTCCTTTTTTACTCTCCCGCAGTAAAAGGCCCGCCAGATATGCCATAAACGCCATCGTAAAGGGAAGCGCCAGCTGTCCCCGGATAACGGGCCTTTCACCAAGTACAAGCGTCAGGTAAAAAGGACTGGCAAGAAGAGCGGAAAGCAAAAGGAGATTCCAGATTCTGACCGGAAAAGAATACCCGGTATTGCTTTTGTCCGTACCGTTTCCTCTGTTTCTACGGATAACCAGCGCCAAAAGTACCAGCGCCAGCCAGAAAAACGCGCCAAAGTAAAAAGTACCGCTGCCTGTCAGCACGTCCCGTACATGCGCAAAGATTCTTCCGACGCCTTCCCAAATCTGATCTTTTTTCCATTGAACCTGCCTGGATAAATAAGAGGATTTGGAAAAGAATAAGGCCGTAATAGTCTGATTTATAATGAAGGCGGTCAAAAATACGCCGCCCAGACGGAACACATAAAAAATTTCTTCTTTCAGGCGGGCTTTTCCCTTTCCGATGCACATACCGTGAACGCAGGCCGTTGCGGCAATTCCAAACAGATAAAGAGGCGCCATGGCCTGATAAACGCCAAGAGCCGGAATCAACAGCAGCGTCCCCAAAACGAAACGGCGGCGGTGCGACAAAAGCAGGCTTGTCCCGCACAGCACAAACGCCAGGGTCACTTCCGCCCCCTGCAGAGAAAAATATAATTGCTCCGTTAAAATGGGATGGGTGATTAACAGAATCCCAAAGGCAAAATTCAGGTATCGCTGTCCTGTTTTTCCCGTTTCACCTCCCCGTTCTCCGCGTACCGTTTCAAATAGAAAGGTAAATATTACAATTGCAGCCGTTAAAAACAGGAGAGCCAGCAAACCGGCAAAATAGGGATTGTAATTCTGCTGTCCTAACATCCATTTCAAAAATACAAGTCCCTGCCTGCCAATCCCTATCCAACTCTCATATATTTCCCGTCCTTCAAAAATAATTTTTTCCGTGTCGATTCCGTTGTTGGTTGAAAACAGTTTATCCCCGTGGATCAGGCATACGGAAAAGCCAAGCAGTATAATTACATATCGGTTTCTTTTTATATAATGTGCAAATTCTCTTAGAAGTTTTGCATAATGTGTAAATAATTCCGCGGTGCTATGCTTTATTTTGTTCAATGCAGATCTCTCCATTTTTTTCAGGAAGGAAGCAGGCTCCGTTCCTGCAGCGATAATACACTTCCCCTTCTGACGGAATCGGATATTCTCTTGTAAAAGGCGCCGCTTCCCCTAAAAGCGCTTCGTTTTCTCTGTTTTTAAAGAGTACGGCCGGGCCTGTAAACAGAGATTTTGTATTGTTTTGTTTCAGGGAATCCGGCGGCTCCTTTCCCGCTGAAACGCAGATCAATTCTTCGGACGGATATACCGCAGCCTGCAGTGCGAGGAGCGCAAAGCAATGGTTAACGGGTTGTTCTTTCAGGCTTGTGTAAAGGTAAGAGATCTGCCTTTCCGCTTCTTCTTTCCACTTCGGTGAAGCCGTATAGGCTTCCAGCCTCTTAAACAAGAGAGCGGCGGCGGAATTGCCGGAAGGGATGGCTCCGTCATAGAGTTCCTTTTGTCTGAACAGCAGTGTTTCTCCGTCTTTCGGCGATGAAAAAAAGCCGCCGGCAGTCTCGTCGGAAAAATATTGTAAGATTTGTTCTCCCCGCAATACGGCTTCACACAGATACTCCGTTTCAAAAGTGCTTTCATATAAAGCTAACAGAGCCAGTCCGTACGCCGCATAGTCTTCCAGCTGTCCGTCAAAGGCCGCCTCCTGGCTGCAATAACGGCGGTATAATCTTCTGTCTTCCTTTTCCATATTCTCCGTAACAAACTGCCGCGCCTGTCTCGCGGTCCGCACAAATTCCATGGAACCGTACAGGTCCGCCGCCTTGGCAAAAGCCAGAATCGTCCATGCATGCCAGGACAAAACTGTTTTTTCGTCCCGGTGCAGACGCGTTCTTTTCAGGCGGTATTGATATAGTTTTCTTTTTTCTTCTTCCATTTCTTCTATAACGGGGCGTTTACTTCCGATCTGATTAGGGATGCACGGCGTTTCTCCTCTGGTAATGTGAAAGGCTTTGCAGAAAGCCTGTCCTGTGTGTTTTCCCAGAACCTGTTCTATTTCCTTTTGCGTAAACACATAATATTTTCCCTCCACTCCGTCGCTGTCCGCATCCTGACCGCAATAGAATTCGCCGCCGTTTCCGGCAAGCTCCCGCAGAATATAATGAAGCGTGCTTTGCGCCGTACTTTTCCAGTATTCTTTTTTACTTATCTTATAAGCGCTCATGTAGGCAAGGGCAAGAAGCGCGTTGTCATACAGCATTTTCTCAAAATGGGGAACAAGCCATGTGTCATCCGTTGAATACCTGGAGAATCCTCCCCCTATGTGATCGTGAATACCGCCTGCCGCCATGGCGTCAAGCGTTTTTTCAGCCATGTGAAAAGCATTGTCGTTTTCTTCATAATGAGCCGCTTGAAGCAGAAAAAACAGCTGGTGGGGAACCGGAAATTTGGGCGCTTTTGAAAAACCGCCGTGTTTTTTGTCAAAACACAATTCCAACTGCCCCAAGGCATCCGCCAGTACTGTCTCTCCCGAAATCCTTCCCGGCCCCTGTCCGTTGTTTTCCTGCGCCTGTCTTTCTCTTAAAAGCTCCGTCATCCGCGCTCCGGCCAGAACGGCTTTTTCTTTCTCCTCTCCCCAGAGCCGGTGCAGGTGATTTAAAAGCTCAATTAATCCGGTTTGTCCGAGGCGGCTGTTGGCGGGAAAATAGGTTCCTACAAAAAAGGGCTCCCCGGCAGGCGTCAGAACCGCCGTTAGAGGCCACCCTCCGGAACCGTTGAAAGCCAGACACGCTTCCATGTACACGCCGTCTATATCCGGCCGTTCTTCCCGGTCTACTTTTACCGCTATATAATTTTGATTGAGAATATCGGCCACGTCTTGATTTTCAAAAGATTCATGGGCCATAACATGACACCAGTGGCAGGTGGAATAACCGATGCTTAGAAACACCGGTTTATCTTCGCTGGCCGCCCTTTCAAAGGCTTCGTCACACCAGGGATACCAGTCCACCGGATTTTGTGCATGCTGCAAAAGATAGGGGGATTTTTCATTTTTTAAACGGTTCATACGCCATTTACGCCTTTCTCCGGTTCTGCCCGAAAGCAGTTTTTGTTAATGTTTCCGAAACAGGAGAAAATATGCGTTTTTATTCCGTATCTTTTCATCAGGCAGCAAAAGTTCCGCCAGCGCCGCCAGTGCGTTTCCAAAAGGCAGAAGAAGAAGAGTGGTTGTAACATTAAAAAAGGTATGCATATTGGCAATCTGCGCGGGTATGTTTTTTGGCGTAAGAGATTCTACCCAGGAGGTCAGGGGTGTCGTCAGACAGATAAAAGTGAAAAGAAGGGTTCCGATTACATTAAATGACAGATGGATAACGGTGGTGCGTCTGGCATTGCGGTTCATACCGACAGACGCCAGAATGGCGGTAACGCAGGTTCCAATATTCTGCCCGAACAGCACGTACACCGCGCCGGACAGGGAAATACCTCCGCCCGCCGCAATAGCCTGCAGAATACCCAGGGATGCCGAAGAGGATTGAATCAGCGCAGTAAAAACCGTACCCGCCAGAATTCCCGACAAAGGATTTTTAAATTCTGTCATCATGGCAAGAAAGGCTTTTGATTCCCTAAGCGGCAGCATTGCGCCGCCCATCATTTCCATCCCGATAAACAATACGCCAAGGCCTGCCAGCACTCCGCCGCCGTGTCCCCACACTGTGTTTTTTCCAAATGTCATCAAAATTACTCCCGCAAATGCAATGACCGGCGCTGCCGCTCCCACATTTAAAGCAATCAATTGCCCCGTAACGGTAGTCCCGATATTGGCTCCCATAATTACCCAGACAACCTGCCGCAGAGTCATCATTCCCGCGTTTACAAATCCCACTGCCATAACCGTTAAGGCCGATGAAGACTGAATCAAGGCGGTAATCACAAGCCCTACCAGAATCCCGCTCCACCTGTTTGCAGTCAGCCGCTCCAATATTTTTTTCATTCTGTTTCCGGCGGCGTCTTCCAATTCCGAACTCATAGTCTGCATACCGTACAGAAACAGGGCAAGGCCGCCGAGTAAGGTAATAAAGTTTTGGATCTCCATTATGATTCCTCTCTATTGTTAATTTTATATTTATAATTCTTTAATCTGTTATTTATTGATTATATGTTATATATGTTGTATAACATATACAGAAACAAGAGGACGCATAAAACCCTGAATGTTTCAGATACTATACTAATAACTATTTATATATATTGATAAAGGAGTGGTAATTATGTTAAGACCGGCATTATTCAGAAACACGAAACCCGTAATGTTTGACGATTCATTTGATCATTTTTTCCATGACATGTTTCAGGACTTTTGGGGAAATCAGGAACTGGGCTCTCTGGCAGCTTTTAATACGGATGTGATTGATCGGGGAGATCATTATGAACTGCAGGCGGAATTGCCCGGATTTGAAAAGGAAGATATCAATATCGATCTGAAAAATGATATGCTGACGATTTCCGCATCTCATAAGGAAGAATCTTCCGAAAATGAAAAAAAGAATTATGTCCGCAGGGAACGCAGATACAGTTCTTATTCCAGAAGCTTTCATGTGGAAGGCCTTTCACCGGCAGATATCGACGCTTCCTATAATAACGGTATTCTGGAGGTTCGGTTCCCTAAAAGGGATTTGGTATCAAAGGAAGAAGCAAAACGCATAGAAATCAAGTAAGATCAGGTGCCTGAAAACAGGAAAACCGTTTACCCAAGCAGGGTTTCATAAATGTTTACGGCATTTATGAAATCCTGTCAGGTTTGTCCTGTAACTTTTCATTTATTCTTCTTTGAGAGATTTACTCAAATTACGCTCCCTGTGTTCCTTAAGCAGCCTTTGCAATTCTTTATATTCCGCTTCCGTTACGGAATAGTCTTCAACAATTGCCCCAAAAAATCTTTTGGGTCTTTCACATTTTTTATTTTCGGATATCTTCTGTTTATTTTTTAATGATAAAAACCATTCTTTTAGCTTCATATTTTATTTCCCCTTTCTATTTATACTTATACCCCATTTTTACTTTTGTAACCAAAACAATTGGAAACTGTATTAGTATCGCTTTAAAAGCGATACTTGCTTATTTATATCGTTTTTTATCCTTTTTAGTATTGCACGTTTTATATACTTTATAATTATAATACATGCACTATAACATCGTCAATATGCTTGTAAAATAGTGCTCAAAGAAATGCTCTGCAGGAAAACTTGTCAGGGTTCCTCCATTATGTTATTATAATGTTTATGGCTTATCCAGCAGGAGGTTATTCCATGAAAATAGTAATCCTGGAACGTAACAGCGCGGGAACCGATATTGAAATGGATTTTTCAGATTTAGGAGAAGTTGTCTGTTATCCTAATACGGTAACAAAGGAAGAAACGGCATCACGAATTCAGGATGCGGATATCGTTGTAGCAAACAAGGCTCCGTTCTGCGAGGAAACACTGCAGGGAGCCCGCAGGCTTAAGCTGATTTGTGAACTGGCAACGGGCTTTGATAATTGTGATTTGGAATACTGCAGCAAAAGGGGAATTCAGGTGCGCAACGTCGTGGATTATTCTACCGCCATGGTAGCCCAGCATACTTTTGCGCTGGCTTTAAGTCTTCTCGGCAGGCTTCCTTATTATGACAGCTATGTCAAATCAGGCGCTTACGGCGCACAGGATCGGTTTTCCAATTTTGAGCTGCCGTTTCATGAACTGAGCGGTAAGGTATGGGGCATTATAGGCATGGGGCATATCGGCAGACGTGTCGCAGACATTGCCGCCGCTTTCGGGTGCCGCGTTATTTTTTATTCCGCTTCCGGTACCAGCACATGTACGGATTATGAACGGGTTAATCTGGATACTTTATTAGCAAAAAGCGACGTATTGTCTCTCCATTGTCCGCTAACCGAGAGAACCCGGCATTTAATTAACAGAAACGCTTTGAAAAAAATGAAGCCCTCCGCAGTACTGATTAATGTTGCCAGAGGCGCAGTTGCAGATAATCGGGCTCTTTACGAAGCGCTTACCGGCGGATGGATCGCCGCCGCCGGCCTGGACGTACTGGAGGAGGAACCGATCGGTCCGGACAACCCATTGGGACTGATACAGGACAGCTGCCGGCTGATTATAACGCCGCATCTGGCATGGGCAAGCGTGGAAGCCAGAAAGCGCTGTGTAGAGGAAGTCCGCAAAAATATTAAGGCTTTCCTGCAAAATGAACCAAGAAACATTGTTAACCCGTAAAGGGATAAGAGACAGAAAGGTATGGCATGTTTAAAAAATTATTTGACTTCGGAATGAAAATGTACAAAAAGTATGAAGAAATTGTTAATTATCTGATTGTGGGCGTGGCAACCACGGTAGTTTACCTGATTGCCTGTTTTATATTTGAAAAGTTTATCTGGGATCCTGCAATTCCTTTTGAAAATTTTCTGATTAATACGTTTGGCTGGCTGGTGGGCGTTATTTTTGCCTATATTACCAATCGAAAATATGTCTTTAAAAGCGAAAGCGAGAACGTGGCGGGAGAAGCCGCAAAATTTGTTGGCGGAAGGCTGTTAACCTGGGGGCTGGACGTATTTATTATGTGGCTGATGGTAAACGTATGGGAAATTAATTATTGGATTGCAAAGTTGTTTGTATCCTGCGTACTGGTTATGATCGCCAATTATCTGATCAGCAAGTTGATTGTTTTCGCAGGCAAACGGGACAATCATCCCGGCACAAAACCGGAAAGGGAAAATATCGATGAAGGAAAAAAGTAATCTGAAAAGAAACGTCTCCGCACTCACGGGTGTGATTCTATTATGCTTCATAGATCAAATCACAAAATATTTTGTATCTTCCCGTATGCTTTTAGGCGAAGTCATCCCTCTTATAGAGGGCGTATTTCAGCTTCGCTACATCCGTAACGATGGGATGGCATGGAGCCTGTTAGAGGGAAAACAGATTATATTTGTAATCTTAACGCCGGTTGTTATGTTTTTTCTGATTAAAGTGTTTTTATGTTTACCGGAAGAAAAAAAATACGGCCCCATTCGGGTGATCCTCGTATTTCTGACGGCGGGAGCCATGGGAAACCTGATCGACCGTATATGGGGCGGTGAAGTATTATTCAAAGGAAGCGTCATTGATTTTTTTGATTTCTGCCTGATTCAATTTCCAGTTTTTAACGTAGCGGATATTTATGTCAGCTTATCCGTCGTTGTACTTCTGTTCCTGATGCTGTTTTGCTATAAGGAAGAAGATTTTGAAATCATTTATGACAGTTGTGTCCGTTTTAAAAAGAAATCTTAATCTAAATTTTCGTAACAAAATCCCGTACTAATGCGGAACAATGCGCTGCCGCCGCTTTTTCAAAGTAGGGGTAATCCATGTGCGCGCTGTCGTCCGCTTTATCGGATATGGCGCGGATAATAACGAAAGGAATACGGTTTAAATAAGCCGCGTGCGCAATCGCCGCTCCTTCCATTTCGGTACAATAACCGCCTACGGCCGTAATAATATGCTCTTTGGCTTCTTTCGAAGAAATGAACTGATCGCCACTGGCAATCTTTCCGGTCCTTACGGTAATATCACAAACCGCTTCCCGGCAGGAAACCCTGGCAGCTTCCACCATTGCCGTATCCGCAGGGAAAAATCGTACATCCATACCAGGAACCTGCCCAATCTCGTATCCCAGAGAAGTGACATCCATGTCATGATAAACGGCTTCCGTACCGATCACAAGGTCTCCGATGTCAAGTTCCGCGCTCAGCGAACCTGCAACGCCGGTATTAATGATATGGGTAACAGCAAAGCAGTCAGCCAGTATCTGCACGCAAATGCCCGCATTCACTTTTCCGATCCCGCACTGCACGATTACCACTTCAGCCTGGTTCAGAGTACCTTCGTAAAATTTCATGGAAACTTTTTCCACAATCCGCTTAACGGACATTTCTGCTTTTAACGCTTCTACTTCCAGCTCCATAGCTCCGATAATTCCAATTTTGTTCATTATATCTCTCTCCTTTAAGCTCGTCTTATTCGGGATAAATCAGTCTGCTGTCGTCAATGGCATATAAAACCTGTTCCAGATACCGGCCGGCCAGGTAATTGGCCATAGGCAGATTCATATCCAGGTAATTGCCGCAGTCTTTGGGATCGGCGCCCGGTACGGCGTCATGAAAATCTCTGATAAATTCAAACAGCTCCGTTATCAGCGGGGCAATCTGCCTTGAAGTGTAATCACCGGCAAGTAAAAGGTAAAAACCGGTGCGGCACCCCATGGGCCCAAAATAGACGGTGCGTTCCCCAAATTCTTTATGATTCCGCAGGAAGGTTGCGCCAAGGTGTTCTATTGTGTGAATCTCTGCGGTATTCATGACAGGCTCCTCGTTAGGAGATGTAATACGCAGATCAAAGGTTGTTATAACGGCGTTCTGAAAAGTATCTTTTCTGGAAACGTAGACGCCGGGCTGCAGTTTGATATGGTCAATTGTAAAACTTGTGATCTTCTCCATAATAAGTCCTCCAGGAAAATAAGGTAAACAGTATCAAATAAACTCTATCGGATTTACCGCTAAAAGTCAAGAGCGACAAATTTGAAAAAAGCCGGCAAGGCGGTTGAATTTATAGCTTTCTGAATGTATAATAGTAAAAGATTTTAAACACGCAGGAGGATGTTATGGCTTCCGTAATAATTGAAAAAAATAAGATATTATTTGAATCCGGCAAACCCTTCGGAGAACTTTTTGTAATTTTAAAGGGCAGCGTATCCGTATCTTTTCCCGGCGGAAAATTTACTCTGTCCAAGGGTGATGTTGCCGGTATCTGCGAACTTTTTGAAGACGTACACTTTATGACTTGTAAAACTCTGGAAGATTCGACCGTGGTATCGTACCCGATTTCGGACATTGCCTCCCTGGATTCGTTTTTCCGGGCCAATCCCGATTACAGTGTCTTGTTTGCACGTTCCGCTTTCCGTCAGATGAACGCTCTTTTACAATGCTGTGAACTGGCGCGGTTCCGCTGCGGCGAGCTTTATACGGCCTGCACGAAGGATTATTCCATGTACAATGTCTGTTGTATGCGCCATCAGGTTGCCGCAAAGAAGCTTCCGGGGCTTTCCGATCTGTCTCCCCTGATGGAAGAAGCGCCCCTGGACGACTGGGCCGTTTCCTATTACGACGGTTTTGAACATCTATTATCGGAAAACAGCGGTTCTGTCGTTCTTTCCAAAGCTCCCGCCGTTCCCGCCGGGTTAATTGCCGGTATCTGTTCAGACTTTGTAAAAACCGGGGATTCCATGGAAGCGCTTGCAGAATATCAAAAGCAGGTTCTTTCTATGTATCTGAATGAAGACGGCGAAGACCTATTTACATTTTATATGGATTTGTATGAAAAATCGGCCGCCGGTTCTTCTGACTTTAAACTCCTGCAGGCTGCTATCGGTAAAATGATTCAACGGCTTCAGTCTGCTTCCGATCTGAATCAGGAGCTTTATGCAAAACGGGCCGCCGCATTCCAGGCTGTTATAAAAGCAAAACCCGCCGCCGCTTCTGCTTCCGCTCCCGCAGATCAGGAGAAACCCGCTTCTTTAGACGCTTCTTTCCTGCAGCAGCTTACAGATTCCCTGCATACGATTCTGTCTTATTCGGGTGCGGATTCCGAACAATGCCGCCAGTTTGAGGAACTGATTAACCGATATCAAAGCATGGATGATAAAAATGCCTCGGATGATGATTCCAGACGTCTGCGGCAGCAAATTACCGTTCAGTTTTATGAATTGTATGGAATGGTCTTTTTCAAGGCTGTCAAAGATTCTTCCATGCCGCTCGCAGTCCGTATGTTCCTTTATTTCGGATATGTTGACGAATTATTGGCAGGAACGGAAAACACGGCTTATCTGGGACAGCTTGCTGACCGCCTGTCAAAAGAGTCCAATCCCCATACGTTTACTCTGTATGACTGGATGCTTGCCATCTTAAACGGGGAACGGGAACCCAGCCGGAATGAGTTTGACGAAGATTATACCAAGCACCTGCACACGATGAAGATTTCCGGAAAAATCAGCGCCGAAGAAGAACGGGAATTTGCCGACGACACGTCGAAAAAAGTGGAATATGAGCTGAAGAATATGCTTCCTCCCGTTAACAAAATGACCAGCGGACGTATATCTACATTCTGTCCTGTATTTTCCGGACATAATGTTTTGAAGGCTCTGGACGCATCCTTTATTTCAAACGCTTCGCTGCAGGCCGCTTTAAACTACAATATTTCTCTTGATTTCAGCGCCTATTACAGAGAATATGTCTATACGAATACAGAGGTTAATATTCCCAAAGAATATTTCCATTTGGAGGTGCTTCCGGATGTGATTTTGATGCCGGGCATTGGTACGAGGGGCGTTATGTGGCAGGAAATTGAAGGCCGCCGCAGAACCACTTCCGCACGTATGATGCTTCCCATTTTTTATCTGGATGATCTCCGTTCGGCCGTTGTCCGTCTTACCGGAGAATATCGATGGGAAATGTGCAAGCGTATTCAGGGTCCCCGCTGGAATGATCTCTCCGAGCGTTCCCTGACCAGCGAATACTTTGATTATATTCAGTTTTATAAAAAGAATCATGAACTTTCCCCCGCCACTAAGGAAAAGATCGGTAATGCCCTGAAAAAATCCCGCGGCAGCTTTAAGGAAATGTTTGTCAGAGACTATATTTCTTATATTTTATTTGAAGGAACAGGGTCGCCCAGATTAACGAAGCCGGCTCGAAGCACTCTGTTTACGTATTGTCCTTTTGCCAAACCGGTACGGAATACGTTAGGCGGGAATCCAATTTTCAAGGAAATGATGGAACGTTACGACGCCCGTCAGAAACAGCAGATTCATAAGATCGATATTTTAATTAAAAAGGTGGAAAACAGCGGACACGAAGTCCCCAAAGAGATACGGGACGAGTGGGATTATTTAAACTGCTAGATCTTTTTACAAGTATAAAAAAGGATGTCAGCTTGCGGCCGGCATCCTTTTTTACAGGTTATCATTCATTTTAGTAAGCTGCAAATCCGTTAAGAATCGCATCTTTCTGATCTTCATAACCTTCAACCCATGTGATTGTCATGCTCATCATACGATTGCCGACTTTTCTCATGTAATATTCCTGATTCATCTGCATTCCGTTTGCTTCTACGGTTGCAGATAATTTTTTGTAAGCCGCTCCGGCAATCGTAGCATCCTCAACCGTATCGCTGAGGTTAACCGTCATGGTCGACATTCCCGTAACCTGCTCCTTGAAAAGATCTATATATTTATCTAAAGATACGCTGGTCTTCTCAAGAGTAATATTCGCGTTAGCCGCTCCTAAAGAATCCGCCACAACCATTTCGTAGATCGTGGTAAGCTCCGCATATTTTTTCTGTACATCGGTTACGTCGTCTCCCATCATTTCCAAAGTCATGCCCATCATCTGGGATAACTCTTCTTCACCGGCAAGTGTGAATCCTTCCGGAGTCGTAAAACGGAATCCTAAAAATTCAGTCTCGTATCCGCTGTCCGTAAACGTGCCGGGGGTATAACCTTTGCCGCCGCACGCAGTCAGCAATACTGCGACAATCACTAATGCCATTGCAAGGAATCTCTTTTTCATGTTGCTTCTCCTCTCCTTTTCCCGCTTAATTTGTTTTGATGCGATACATATTTTAGCATAATAAATATACCAATACAATCTTAAACATCAACAACTTTAAAACTAAAAAGAAAGAATTTTTATGGCATTATCGATAAAAACTTTTTGTATTCACCGTTTATAATCTCTTTAAAAGAATTTCTCTCTGTTCTTCATATCCCGGCTTGCCAAGAAGTGCAAACATATTCTTCTTGTAGCTTTCCACACCGGGCTGGTTGAAGGGATTCACGCCCAGCAGGTAACCGCTGACACCGCAGGCAAACTCAAAGAAATAGAACAGCTCTCCGAGGAAAAACTCGCTGACCTCGGGTACATTGACAAGGAAATTGGGAACCTGTCCGTCCGTATGGGCCAGAATCGTTCCGTTCATTGCGCTTTTATTTACAAAATCAACGGTCTTGCCGGACAGATAATTAAGTCCGTCCAAGTCCACCGGCTCTGTGCCGATAATGATCTCTTCCCGGGAAGCTTCCACATTGATTACGGTTTCAAACATGATTCTTGCACCGTCCTGAATAAACTGTCCCATGGAATGAAGATCCGTAGTCAGATCTACGCTTGCAGGGAAAATACCTTTCTGGTCCTTGCCTTCGCTTTCACCGTAAAGCTGTTTCCACCATTCGGATACGTAATGCACGCTGGGTTCATAGTTGGCAAGAATCTCAACGCTTTTGCCTTTTCTCAGTAAAATGTTGCGGGCTGCCGCGTATAAAAGCGCGTCGTTCTCTTCAAAAGCCGCATTCAGCGCGCGTTCTCTTCCGCTCGCCGCGCCTTCCATCAGTTTATCGATGTCCGCGCCGCTTACTGCAATGGGAAGCAGACCTACTGCGGTCAGCACGGAAAAACGTCCGCCTACGTCGTCCGGCACCACAAAGCTCTCATAGCCCTCTTCCGAAGCAAGGTTCTTAAGAGATCCCTTCGCTTTGTCCGTGGTTGCATAGATTCTCTTTGCTGCCTCTTCTTTGCCGTATTTCTTTTCCAGCATCTCCTTAAAGACACGGAACGCAATAGCCGGCTCCGTGGTAGTTCCCGACTTGGAGATCATGTTGACTGAAAAATCCCTGTCGCCGATTACATCCATCAGGTGTCTGATATAGGTGGAGCTGATGGAATTGCCCACAAAGTATATTTCGGGAGTCTTGCGCATCTCTTTGCTTATTACATTGTAAAAGCTGTGGCGTAAAAATTCGATTGCGGCCCTTGCCCCCAGATAAGAGCCCCCAATGCCTATTACCACAAGAACCTCGGAATCACTCTGAATCTTCGCCGCCGCTTTTTTAATCCGGTCGAACTCCTCTTTGTCATAATTTACCGGAAGATCCAGCCAGCCAAGAAAATCGCTTCCTGCGCCCGTTTTGGATACTAACAATTCTTTTGCGTCCAGGGTGAGCTTCTTCATTAAGTCCATTTCATCAGCCGAAATGAATGAACTTGTCCTGGAATAATCAAAGGTTACTTTCCTGTTCATGATATCACTCCTTTTGAATTATTTGTATTTCTTTCCAAACAATTACAGTTTAGCAAAGATATTATGGGAATTCAAGAGGAATTCTGCACCGGTCTTTCCTCATGCCAGCAATTCTTTCAGCAGATCTTCCAGCTCCTCTTCTTCCATCTGCGAAAGAATACTTTTGGCGCTGACGGCAGGTTTTTTTGTTTTATCCGGCTGCAGCGCTTCGGTAATTATGTCTTTTTCTTCTTCCTCCGGAATTTCCAGGCGGTTCACCATATGATTCTCCAGATAATCCATGAGGTTTACCTTTAAAATTCCGATCTTCCCTTTTACATCTACCATGGACGATATGGAAAAGTACAGATACAGTCCAAAGAGGCTGACGATATAATAGGGCAGAATTTCTCCTAACACCGCGCCGTCCACGATAGCAATACAGGCGCCCAGTCCCGCAAAAAAAACGGATAACAACATGAGCTGCCCCGACATATGATATAACATGCGGAAAGATAGTTTGCCGAGCGACAGGCGGTTTAAAAACTTGTCCACAAATACCGATATGTTTGCCACCCCTGAATTCATGCGATAACAGTTGGCAAATTTCAGTTTGCATTGTTTTAACAGTTTGTTTGTCGTAGCAGACATGTTTTCTGTCTCGGAAATCAGATTCTGGTACAATGCACCAATCATAATCAGAAGAAAAATGCTACATACTAATAAAAAAATACCAATGCCCATCATCCATTTTTGTTCTACGAGTTCCTTTAACATAATGATACCTTGCCTTTCCGCAGCCGGCTGCCTGTCCAAAAACAAATGAACGAAGCTGCGGCTGCCATGTATGCTCATTATAGTAAATATGGATGTGATTCTCAAGAATTCCCGTCCCCTAATTCATCGACAAATTCCGCAAAACGGGACTGGTATCCTGTTCCATTTTCTGTTATAATTCTACCTTAGAATTATATATTTATGATCCGGCTTTTACGCCGGAACAGTCCAGCAAGAAAACGAGGTGGAAAATTATGAGATATCAAACACAGGGAACCTGTTCTTCCGCAATCGACGTGGAAGTAGATCAGGGAGTTATCAAGTCCGTAGCTTTTACGGGAGGATGCCACGGCAATCTTCAGGGAATCAGCCGTCTGGTAGAAGGAATGAAGGTAGAAGATGCCATTTCCAGGTTAAAGGGCATTAAATGCGGCTTTAAGTCCACATCCTGCCCGGACCAGCTTGCCCGCGCACTGGAGTCCATGCAAAATTAGTCAGCCTTTATAATCCCGGAGGTTTTTCTGTTATGAAGAAAATTGTTTTGACCGGCGGCGGCACCGCGGGACACGTTACTCCTAACATAGCCCTGCTGCCCCGATTGAAAGAGCTTGGTTACGAAGTTTATTATTTTGGCTCTTACGACGGTATCGAAAAAAAACTGATAGAAGATTTTGAACTTCCGTATTACGGAATTTCTACCGGCAAGTTCCGCCGTTATTTCGACCCGAAAAATTTTACGGATCCTTTCCGCGTCGTGAAGGGATTTTCGGAAGCCAGAAATTATTTAAAGGAATTAAAACCGGATGTAGTATTCAGCAAGGGCGGTTTTGTCAGTGTGCCGGTTGTACGCGCCGCCGCGTCTCTGGATATTCCCTGCATCATTCATGAATCCGATATTACGCCGGGACTTGCGAATAAATTATGTATTCCCGTAGCGGATAAGGTCTGCTGTAATTTCCCGGAAACCTACCGGAAGCTGCCTCCGAAAAAGGCTGTGCTTACAGGCTCTCCCATACGTGAGGAACTTGCCGACGGAAACGCGGAAGCCGGCCGGAAGCTGTGCGGATTTAACCGGAATAAGCCGGTTATTATGGTGATCGGGGGAAGTCTGGGTTCCCTGAACGTAAATCGCTTCGTACGTGCCGCGCTGCCGCTCCTTCTGGAAGACTTTCAGGTGGTTCATCTTTGCGGAAAGGATAAGGTGGATAATCTTTTGTTAAGTCAGCCGGGTTATAAGCAGTTTGAATACTTAAAATCCGAGTTGAAGGATATTTTTGCCATGGCGGATATTGTGGTATCCCGCGCGGGCGCCAATGCGATCTGCGAGCTTCTGGCGCTTAAAAAGCCGAATATCCTGATCCCGCTTTCTTCCTCCGCCAGCAGGGGCGACCAGCTGCTTAACGCCAAATCCTTCGAGTCCCAGGGATTCAGTATTGTAATCGATGAAGACGATTTATCGGAAAATCTTCTTGCGGAGAAAATACACGAACTGTATTTTACAAAACAGACTTATATAGACGCTATGGGAAAGAGCAGGCAGTCGGGGGCTATCAAGACGATTATTGACCTGATTGAAAATGAGGTGGAAGCCGCCGCTCAAAAAAAGGAGTAAGACTTTTAAGAAAAAGCCTTACTCTCTTCAAACCAGTTTTTTACCGCAGTCAGCGATTCTTTTATGGCCGTTGTCTTTTCCACGGCCTCGGGCACGGGCGCTACCATGTCCGGCACCATAATCACCTTCATACCTGCGTCGTAAGCGGAACGGATACCATTCAGGGAATCCTCGATTGCAAAGCTTTCCGCAGGGTCTGCCTGTAGTTTTTCGCAGGCAAGAAGGTAGATATCCGGCCGGGGTTTGCTGTGCAGGATCTTGTCTCCTCCGATTACGACCGGAAAATATTCCAAAAGCTTTGTTTCTTCCAGGTATTGTAATACTTTTTCCGTCCGGGTGGAAGACGCAACCGCAACTTTTGCATGATGTTCCCGGAGATATTTTAAGAGTTCCCGGACTCCCGGTTTGACCGGAAGTCCTTCTTTTTTCAGTATGGATTGTATTTTTTCCGTGTATCCGGCGCGGAAATCTTCAAAATCAAAGTCCGTTCCGTAATGCTCCTGAAAAGTCCGTATCGTATCGGTTCGGTTTAGTCCGATACATTCGATGATCAACGGCTCCATATCTTCGATTCCTTTTTCTTTCGCCGTTTCTCTCCAGCTTTCAATATAGATACGTTCCGTATCAAACAGGACTCCGTCCATGTCAAAAACAACCGCTTTCATATCCGTTCGATCCTTTCTTAATGTACTGTCAGCAGGACGCGCGCTTCGTAAGGCTGCAAAATACCCTCCCGATGCTCTGTGTAATTGGAAATCAGTTCTTCTCCCGTAACGTCCGTAAACACGCCGCAGGTAACCGTATCCTTTGTAAAATTACACGCAACCGTCAGTTTTTCGTTTCCCAGAATTCTCTCGTAAGCATAAATCTTTTCGTCGTCTTCCAGAATGGGTTGAAACCGGCCTTCTACAATGAGTTCGTATTGTTTTCTAAGGGCGATCAGTTTCCGGTAAAAATGAAAAATGCTGTCGGGATCTTTCAGCGCTTTTTCGGCATTGATAACGGGATAGTTGGCGTTCACGGCAATCCATGGCGTTCCCGTAGTAAAACCGGCGTTTTCCCGGTCATTCCACTGCATGGGAGTGCGGGCGTTATCACGGCTGATTTCTTTTAAATAGCGCAGCATCGTGTCCGCATCCAGGCGTCCGCTTTCCACATAATCCCGGTACGCGTTCAAAGACTCAATATCACGGTAATCGGAAATGCGTTCAAATCCCGCATTCGTCATTCCCAGCTCTTCCCCCTGATAAATATAGGGTGTTCCCTTCATCATGTGCAGACAGACTGCCAGCATCTTGGCCGACAGCTCCCGGTATGCGGGATCGTCATTGCCAAACCGGGAAACCGCCCGCGGCTGGTCGTGATTATCCCAGTAAAGGCTGTTCCACGCTTTCCCTTCCAATTCTGTCTGCCAGCTGTTCAGAATCTTTTTCAAGGGAATAAGAGGAACCTTTTTGTCTGTCCATTTTCCGTATTCTCCGGCCGTAATACCAGTATGCTCAAACTGAAAAACCATATTCAGTTCTTTTCCGTCCAAAGAGGCATATTTTAATGCTTCCTGTCTCGTCACGCCGGCGGCTTCCCCGACTGTCATGATATCGTAACGGGACAGTACTTTCCGGTTCATCTCCTGCAGATATTCATGTACGTGGGGACCGTTGCATACGGCGCTGCAGCAGTCTCCATACGCACCCTCCGGAGCCTGAACGTCCGGAAGTCCCGGTTTCTTGGAAATCATGCTGATTACGTCCATGCGGAATCCGTCGATTCCTTTATCGCACCACCAGGTCATCATGTCAAACACTTCCTGTCTGACCATCGGGTTATCCCAGTTTAAATCCGGCTGCTTTCTGGAAAAGCAGTGAAGATAGTACATATCTGTGGTATCATCGTATTCCCACGCGGAACCGCCGAAGCTGGCTCCCCAGTTGTTCGGTTCTTTTCCGTTTTTTGCATCTCTCCATATGTAATAATCGCGGTAAGGATTGTCCGTTGACTTTCTGCTTTCCACAAACCATTTATGTTCATCGGAAGTATGGTTTACCACCAGGTCCATGACGATACGGATTCCTCTTTTATGCGCCTCCGCCAACATTCTGTCGAAATCCTCCATGGTTCCGAAATCGCGCATGATTTCCTGATAATCGGATATGTCGTATCCGTTATCATCGTTGGGCGACTGGTATACCGGCGATAGCCAGATCACGTCGATTCCCAGCTTTTCAAGGTAATCCAGATGTTCGGTAATTCCGTTTAAGTCCCCGATTCCGTCTCCGTTGCTGTCCGCAAAGCTTCGGGGGTAAATTTGGTAAATTACGCTGTTTTTCCACCATGTTTTCATTTTTTATGATACTCCTTTCCAGGTTTTATATTCATAATTCTCTCCACAATTGGGTTCCTGTTTTAACCTGCGTTTGGGAAAGTACAATAAGTTTTTTATGTAAAAAAGGCTGCAGATGGGCTTTGGCTTCCGTTTTATTTTCCGTGGTAAACTCTTTGTCCGATAAAACCAGTATGAGCTTTGATCGGGCATAAAATTTTTTCAGTAACGCAAGAAGATTGTCCCATTGTTTTTCCGATTCGCAGCTGTTATATGATTCGAAAAAGGAACCTGTCTGCAGCAGGGGAAGGGCTGTTACCTGCTTTATAAATTCCGGTTCGTCTCCCCAAAGGATTATGTTGAGTCTTACGTTTCTGAATATTTCATTTTGGGATTTCAGGATTTGGACGAGGTCTTTTGCACGCTGTGCAGCCTCCTCTTTCGGAAGATTCCTGTCTATGACAATTGCCATTTCCAGGATGCCTCCGGTATAGTTACCCTGTACGTGGAGTACGTGTTCTACGGCATTTTTCAGCTGTATTCGAATTGCTGCGGTTATAGACATAGGGTCACCTCATTCAAATATTCCGGTTTCAAAAAGCTTCGACAGATTCACTCCAAAACCCTGATAAATTTTCGTTTTGCGTTCCGAATAATCCGTTTTGCCATGTCTTATAAAATAGAACATTTGTTACCCTCCTGCAAATCCAAATACCTTTTCAGCCAATGACAAAGATTCCTCAATCGTTCTTAATTCATCTCTTAAAATCACATGAAATCCCGAACTCAAAAATTTATCATAGTTTTTCTTTGAATTAATTCTCTTTAAGCATTCTCTGAAATTATCCAACGCCTTATCCGGATTTTCTTCTTCCAGTAATAATTGATACAAAAACTGCTTCTCTTTGTCCGGTCTGTCAAAGAATCTATTAACCGATATATCGGGATCTGCCAACATAATCAAAACATGGTCTATATCCGAAATACTCCATAATACTTCTGTCGGGATATTTGTATCTACAAAAACCTTTTTTCCCTGCCCCGATACCTCCTCTAATATTTTTAATTCCAAAATAGTGCATTCTTTGGTGCAGCCATTAATCCATGCCTCGTACTCATCAGGTGTTCTTCTTATGAATTCACTCCAGTTAACCAAATCTCTGGTATACGTTAAATTCGGAAACTCCGCACTATTCAAATCTGCAATAAGCGCATCATGATAATTCTCTTCACACGCAATACCATCATATTTATTTGCCAATGCTTTTACTATAGTAGATTTTCCGGCATATGCAGTACCATTTATAAAATAAACATTTTCAAAATTCATATTGAATAACACCTCTTCAGTTCCGCCATGGTTATATAAAAGCGTCTTTCCCACGCATATATCATATCGGCATACCCGATCTTATGTCAATACCTTCTCTTAACAAAGGCACAAAGAAAAAAGACCCGTTTATGAACAGGTCCTTTTCCCGCGTTTACTGATTTTTTGCTAATGTATTCTGGATAATTTCCAAAGCCAGTTCATTGTCCTGCTGGCATTTTTCAATAACGGCTTCGTCGCCGTTTTCAGATGCCTCCATGGTGTCCGCGCCTAATTGTACAAAGCACACGTAAGATCCAAAAGTTTCGATGCGGGATGCCTGGATTTTGCCGATGTTCATAGGGTATTGCATGGTATCGTTAACCAGCCTGCTGCGGTATTCATTCAGGGCTTCTTCCACCGCCGCGACCTGATCTTCTTTTGCTTTTATCACCAGAACGGTATCCACATTGGTGCTGATCATGGGAGATTCGCCGTAATACTCTTCATAAAGATCCTCCGATACGCCGTAAATGTCCTTTAACATTTCTTTGGAAATCTCGGTATCCGGCCAGTAATTGTCTCCAAATTCATCCGTCAGCGCTTTTTTGATATCCTGTATGTCGACGCCGGCGCCGTAATCGGTTGAAGACTCTTCATATGTGCTGTCATTTTCTGTGGTATCGCCTGACGGAAGGGTTTCTCCTTTATTATCATCTTTCTTGTTTCCGCATGCCGTCATGGAAAAAAGCAATGCTGCCGTCAGAAAAATTATAGCTTTCTTTTTCATGGTGATCCTCCATTCTGAATATTATAATTCCCTGTTTTTACCTTTTTATACAGATCTGTATTCATTTAATATGTTTTGAGGAAAAAATTTCCTGCCTACATCGTAACACATTTGTTCCAAAAAATCTCTAAAATGTTCCTTAAGATTTTATGCTGTTTTTGTTAAAATATACTTTTCAGCCTTGTATTCTTGAAGAAATTTCCTGCTCAAATTCCAGCGCTTTTTTGTATTTTCTCTGTCTTGTATACGCCTGTGTAATGATGTCCCGGTAAAAATAAAGGTGGCCGAAATGGCGCTCCCGCTTTAATGCTTTTATCAATTTTTCCAAAAGTTCCAGATAAGCGGGATCATCCATAAAGTTTTCTTTACACTCCCAACAGGCTTCTTCATACTTTAAAATATCCGCTTCATTTTTATCTTCCGACTGCGCGATCCGTACGCGCATTTTTTCCAGGTATATCCCGGCCTGTTCTTTATTCCCGCTCCGAATAAGCGCAACGGCTTTTTTGTGATCGAGCGCCATGGAATCCGGAAGATTTGAAACGCCGGAAGCCTCAGCCATATCCAGGTATTTTAAAGATAAATCGTATTTTTTCAAACTGATGTAGGTTGCTCCCATGTTATAGTACAGGTCGGCGCTCGCTTTTTTCCACTCCGTATTCTGCAGCAGGCGCATACTTCGTTCATAATAAAGGAGCATCATTTCTTCCAGGTTGAGACAGGCATAGGCAGTGCCGTTCAGGAAAAAATAATCTGCAAGCCGGTATGTATTGCCTTCTTCCACGGCTGTGGCAACCAGCTTGTTTTCCATGCGGTGTATGGCCGTATAATCGCCCTGCATCATGTATGCTTCGCAAAGCTGTGTTATGGCAAACGAATTTCCCAGAATCCGGAGGGCTTCGTTACAGTACTCCACACTTTCGGGAAAGCTCTGCCTTTCCCATGACTGCAAAATTCTGTAATAGGCCAGCTGTTTGGGCCGCATGTATTCTTTCAGCGTCTCTAACAGCTCAGGCGTACCGCCCTCTTCAAATCCCTTAATCAAAAGCCAGTCCACGGCCAGTCTGCTGTAGGAAAGAACCGTATCGTTTTCGGCTAATTCTTTATATACCGTTTCGGTGTCTAAACAGTACTGCAGGCGGTAAAAATAGTCTTCTGTCTTTGTCTCCCATTCGGTTAGCGCCTGTTCATTTTCTTCATAAACAATACCCAGTCTTTCAAACAGCGCCGCTATGATTTTGTCATCCGGGCAGACGCTTCCATGCTCAATTTTGCTCATATAGGAAGGCACGCAGATCCCGTAACAGATTTCTTTCTGTCCTTTATCCTGCCTTATTCTTTCCATCCGCAGCAAAGCCCCGGCTATTGTATTTTGCCGCATGTAATACCTCCAAAAATTTTTATTTATATATTGACAACTTTGATTCAAATAGTGTATTATTTTAATGTTGCAAAGCTTATTTATAGCGGCGTGTGGCTCAGCTTGGTAGAGCGCTACGTTCGGGACGTAGAGGTCGCAGGTTCAAATCCTGTCACGCCGATTTATTATTGAAAACATGGGCATTTTTAAAAATAGGCATCCTCACTTTGGACGGTTGGGATGCTTATTTCTTTTTATGATTGTCTATATAAGACAGAACCGCAAATATATGAGAAAGGTTTGGGTAAGGGTGTGGGCGAAACAAATATTTCAGACGGGAAACTTCGCAGGGAAAAAATACTGGAACTGCTTTCCAGCAGCCGTTTACCCGTGTCGGGAACCGAACTGGCCAGACTATTCGGAGTCAGCAGGCAGGTCATTGTACAGGACATCGCCTTGCTTCGGGCAAGCAGCCGGGAAATTCTTTCTACAAATAAAGGGTATCTGTTGTTCCGGTCCGTGGCGGAGGAATCCGCCGCCTGTATGGTTGTGATGGTCAAGCATACTTCGGATCAGGTTTTTGATGAATTTGCTACGATTGTGGAGCTGGGCGGCCGTGTTCTGGATGTCTCGGTCGATCATGATTATTACGGGCAGATTCAGATTGATCTGCTTATTCAGGATCTTAACGATGCAAAAGAATTTGTTCAAAAAATGAAAAACTCTTCCTCGCAGCCGCTGAAATGTCTGACAGGAGACGTTCATTATCACACCATCGCGGCTCCTTCTGAAAAGGTATTGAATATTATCAGAAGGGAACTGAGAGAGAAAGGCTTTTTGGTGGAAGAAGATAACCAGGGCGCTTTACTTCCTGTGCTTCGCCTCAATTCTGAGATACGCAATCATCATTCCGATTACCCAGATCATGAGTGCAACAATTAAAAAAATGAAATACGGGGAGTTTTGTTCCTGGAATAGAAACGGTAATCCGGCTATTTCAAATACCGCTGTCCCTATAAACCATAGTACGGACACCGCTTTGTTGTATTCTTCCACATTTTTTACGGCCGGCGGTTTTACAAAGGTAAAGAAACCTGCAGGCTCATGCGACCTGCGGCAGCTGAATCCTATTGCCAAAAAGACGATTGCCACAATGCTCCATATAATAAATCCTATAATCATTTCGTTATCTCCTTTATGTCACTTCGTATATACCATTATACCATACCAATAATCAAAAGATGAAGCGGATAATATATGTAACAAGAACCATTGTACAAATTTATTGATCTTCCGGTTCTTTCCCCGTTGTCCGTTATACATACTGATAAGGGGAATTGATAATATAACCGCCATTTGTATAAGTCCATAGATCTTGTCTATTGTAAAAAAATAAACAACCGCGTACATTGCCACATAGATAACCAGCCAAAGCGCCTGTATCACTGATATCCATTTTAATGGAACGGGAGTCATTTCCAAAAGCCTTGGTTATTCTAATCACCAATGCACGTTTTGCCTCTGAATCCAATTCACTACACTGATTATTAAATACCGGAGGAATCATAATACTTTTATCTTCCCTTTTGAAAACCTTATGAATCGCTGCATTTTTAATTTTTAAGTTAGTAAATTCTCCTGCCATATCACATTGCCCCTTTGTACATTTTTCTTTAGCGTACTACAGGAAGCACATGATTTCAACTATTTATACTAAAATAATATACATTACTTACTTTTTATATATTTACTATACCATATGCAAACATATATTCTATATTTATTTTCAATTTTATAAGATACCCTCTCTTGCCAAGGGAGGGTAAAGTAGATAAAAACAAAAGCCCGTCACTTCGACAGGCTCATGTTAACCCCATACCATTACCTGGCAACCCACTTTTTCAAAATCCCCAGGAAAATTCTGCTGGTCTGCGGGAAACGCTCCATGATTACCCTTTCCAATTCAACCGGATCAATCGGATTGTCCGTGGAAAAGGTTACGGCGCCGTTTACCTCTTCGCCGATGGCAATTGTCCCTCTGGCCGCCATACCCACGGCAACCCGGTCTCCCTTGGCCGCCGCGCCCACCGCATAGCTTCCGACGGCGGAAGCGCCTAATGCATAAATGCCGAAAGCCACGCCGCCGATGGCAATCACGCCGGCTGCTATGCCTCCGACAGCCAAAAATCCCGCCGCTATGCCTGCAAGAGCCAGCAAGCCGATTCCAAAACCGCCCACGGCAACAAGACCGATACTGAGTCCGCCCACGGCCACCACGCCGATTCCTATATCTCCCACTGCAATAATTCCTCTGGCGGTACAAATGCCGCCCCGCATCAGGTTGATATGAACCAGAGGAATTCCCCACAGGGTTTTTTTGCTCTTGTATTCATAATGATAGGGACATACCGAAAAGCGGTTTCTTACGGCTGTAGAAGAATTCTGTGCCCGATCCGCAAAAAGCGGATTGTTTAAAAGTTCGTCAAGACTGATTTCAAACAGCCGACTCAATTCTAAGAGCTTATCCATTTCCGGCGTGGTCTGTGCCAGCTCCCATTTAGACACGGTCTGCCTTGTTACATTCAGCCGGTTACCCAGTTCTTCCTGAGACCAGCCTTTTTCTTTTCTCAGTTCCATAAGTTTCTCATGAAATTCCATTGGTATACCTCCATATATTGCATGCCTGCTTTTGATACACTTATTTTACTGATTTGTGTCTGAAATGTCTGCCAATTTGTACGGGAAATGTGTCAACCAAAGTTAACATTGCCTGCTTCTTGCACATAATGCAGGGCATTGCGCCGATTGGCTTCCGTCTCCTGAGGCGTAACGCTGCGCACAATCCTTCCCGGATTCCCCAGCACCAGCGAATGATCAGGTATCCGGGTATTCTGTGTAATCAGTGTTCCCGCTCCGATAATGCAGTTTTTACCGATTTCGGCGTCGTTTAGCAATATGGCTCCCATCCCCACCAGGGTATTATCCCCGATTCTGCAGCCATGTATAATCGCTCCGTGTCCGACGGTCACGCCGCTGCCAATCTGCACGGCCGTATTGGCGTCTACATGCACCACGCAATTATCCTGAATATTGCTGTTGTCACCGATCCGGATTGGTCCCCGGTCCCCGCGAACGGTTGCGTGATACCAGATGCTTGCATGTTCCCCAAGCGTTACATCCCCCAGTACAACGGCCCCTTCTGCCACAAAAGCAGAATCCGGAATCACCGGCGTTTTTCTTTCTTCCATTATCACAACCCCCTCCTTATTACCATAATCACTTTTGGCAAAGCACTTACTGCACTGTAAATTCCGTCCATTCTATATGGTTATACTGCATAACATCATCTGCCTTTTTCGCCGCCCGCTTTATCATGCACCGTTTTCATGAGCTGTCTTCCGATCCCTCGCCCCGCATAATCCCGGTCCACTCCCAAATCTGTCACATAAAGCCAATATGCATAATCTGTCAGTCCAAATAAAACGCCAACTATTAAGCTTGGGATACTAAAGACATTCCTATCCCTTTTCTCTGATATTCGGGCAGAACAGAAAGCGAAGCCAATGCTAAAACGATCAGCATGTTCGGCACTGTCAAATGCAGCTTTAACTACAGAATATATAATATCACAGTCCTTAGATTCTTCTTTCCTTATAAGCATCATTACCTCCACGATCCCACTCTGCGGAACCTAAATCTTGAAGAAAAATACCGCATTCCAAGCGTTATTCCGTGTGAGACTTAGAACTTCCAAGGCAGCTGTGCTGCCTATGCGAAACAGCCTCTGCTGTGAGCGTCTAGAAGTTCTTCTCACACTCTAACCCCAAAGCATATAACCAAGGGTAAGCACCAGGCCCATACAAAACATAAACAAGCCGAAGGAAAGGCTCCTTCCGATAATCGTATTATTTTCCTCAAGCTCCTCGTTGAGCATGGCCAGTTTATGCTGAAAAGACACTTTAATGGGTTTCTTTTTCCGGAAAAGCTTGTTAATCACCAGTTTTCCGTCGTCCAGAATAACGCCTATGGTGTGGGTAACGGCCGTGCCTTCCTCCAATTCATGAGGAATCCCACTGTCTCTGTATATGGTTTTGCGCAAGAACAAAAGCAGGGTATCCAAAAACTTATCGCAGACCCGGAATATTGTACTGAACACAAGATCCAAAAAGGAAAGCAGAGGACGGTATACCACGTTTTCCAGATCCAGGGCTTCGTTGCGGAAATTCACATAAACACGCAAGGCTCCCCTCTCCTTCGTTTTCTTTCTCATCAGGCAGGTTCTGACAAAGAATACGTATAAAAGAACGCCTATGGTAAGCGAAATCAGGCTGCCCTTTAAATTTTCCAGGCTGAAATACGCCAGGGAAAGGGACGGGATTTCCGGCCCCATAAAGCTTTGTCCCATATCCGCCAGCCTTCCGAAAATCCGGTTAGGGAAAAGGCCGGATAAAAGAAAGAGAAACGCAGAGCACAGTAAAAGCATCCTGTTCACCCGGTTCATTTCCCGCTTCTTTTCATCATATTCCCTCTGCAGCGCATCATCTTCATTTTTTTCAACAAAAACAGCGATGTAGAGCTTCAGCATATAAGCCAGGGTCATGCCCCCGCCGATTAAAAACAGCCATTCTACAAGCTGCATGGCCGGAACGCCGAACAATACTGCCGGAGCGCTGCCCGTTTCCAAAAGCTCCGTATATTCCACAATGCTTTCATGTATCAGCGTTTTACTGATATAGCCGCTGAATAAGGGTACGCCGGATATTCCCAGTGCGCCTCCCAGAAAGACCGCCTGTAAAAACGGCTTTTTTCTTCCGAAACCGCGATTGTCGTTCAGGTTCATCTTATGCAGTTTCAT
>ERZ779637.258-NODE-258-length-38909-cov-13.191898_pt1 | contig 38909 bp, 28 predicted proteins | sample MGYA00514196_ERZ779637 | MGnify/ENA primary metagenome ERZ779637 (study PRJEB29562, sample SAMEA4376700) | mouse gut metagenome | isolation source: Cecum | study: EMG produced TPA metagenomics assembly of the A DSS colitis mouse model was used to assess the...
GCTGACGGACCGTATGCTGGCAGAGTTCCTTGATATGGACAGGAACCTTGTGGTAAACCTGCATATCCAGTCCTTAGACCAGTTAAAGGCAATCAAGACGGTAAAGAGCAAGGTGACGGATATTGACCGTATGAAGCTGGAAGAGCAGAAAAAGGCAGTGCGGAGCGGTTACGATATGGATATCATCCCTTCCGACCTGAACACTTACGGAGGGGAGGCAAAGCGTCTTCTGGAAGATTTACAGTCAAGGAATGAGAGGATGTTCCTTGTGACAGCCCTTTTCATGAACACTGCAAAGACAAAACAGGAGCTGGATAACGGGATATTCCAGACTTCCGGGATCGCACAGAAATACAACTGTTCCCTGCGGAGACTGGATTTTATGCAGGAGCAGGGGCTGATGAGCAGTATCCCTCTGGGGCTTAACTTAATTCCCATTAAAAGGGCATTGACCACCACTTCAACAGCTATTTTTGTCCCCTTCACCACACAGGAGCTTTTCATGCCGGGGGAATCTTTATATTACGGTCTGAATGCTCTTTCCAACAACATGATCATGGTGGACAGGAAAAAGCTAAAAAACCCTAACGGGCTTATTCTGGGAACACCGGGTTCAGGAAAATCATTCTCTGCAAAGAGGGAGATTACCAACGCCTTTTTTGTAACACAGGACGACATCATTATCGGAGACCCGGAAGGAGAATATTATCCTTTAGTCCATGCCCTTGGCGGTCAGGTGATCCATGTATCAGCTACCAGCCACGACTACATTAACCCCATGGACATCAACATGGACTATTCGGAGGACGATAACCCGCTGGGAGTAAAGAGTGATTTTATCTTATCTCTGTGTGAGCTGATCATGGGGAGCAGGAACGGAATTGAAGCGGAGGAAAAATCTGTAATAGACAGATGTTTACCTATTGTCTATCGGAAATATTTTGAGAATCCTGTGCCGGAAAATATGCCTGTGCTGGGGGATTTATACCAGTGCCTTAGAGAGCAGAAGGAAGTGCAGGCACAGAGGATCGCTACTGCGCTGGAAATCTATGTAAACGGTTCTTTGAAGGTATTCAACCACCAGACAAATGTGGAGCTGGATAACCGGATCGTCTGCTTTGACATAAAAGACTTAGGGAAGCAGCTTAAAAAGCTGGGAATGCTCATCGTGCAGGATCAGGTGTGGAACCGGGTAACAATAAACAGGTATTCAAATAAATCAACACGGTATTACATAGATGAATTTCATCTCCTCTTGAAGGAGGAGCAGACAGCGGCTTATTCCGTGGAGATTTGGAAGCGTTTTAGGAAATGGGGCGGTATTCCCACTGGAATTACGCAGAACATCAAAGATCTGCTTGCCAGCCGAGAAATCGAGAATATTTTTGAAAACTCTGACTTCATTTACATGCTGAACCAGGCGGCAGGGGACAGGCAGATACTGGCAAAACAGCTCAATATCTCCCCGCACCAGTTATCCTATGTGACAAACAGCGGAGAGGGGGAAGGACTGATCTTTTATGGCAGCACCATTATTCCTTTCAAAGATAAATTTGACCGTTCATTGCGGCTGTATAAGCTGATGACAACGAAGCCCTCGGAGATTGGGGAAAAAAGGGAATGAGGGCAGAAGAACTATATAACAGGATATATTGCATGGACTGCATGGAGCTTCTTGCACAGGTTCCAGACGGTTATGTGTCCCTGATACTCACTGACCCGCCCTATGGCATCTCTTATCAGAATAACTTCACGAAGAGAAAGCACCGGGTACTTACAGGGGATGAGGGCATGGATTACGGAAGGTTTGCAAAGGAGAGCTACCGGATACTGAAAGAAGATTCCCATGCCTATTTCTTTACCCGGTTTGACTGTTACCCTTACCATTATGAGTGCTTAAGGCAGGCGGGATTTTCCATAAAAAACTGCATGGTGGTGGAAAAGGGGACGGTAGGCGGCATTGGGGATCTGAATGGAAGCTATGCCAGCAATGCGGAATGGGTGATCTTCTGCCAGAAGGGGCGGCGTCCGTTTAACCATACCACGCTTTTGGAAAACAGGAAAAAGGAGGGTGTCAGGTACTGTGCAGGAAGGAATGCCGGGAAGAAATACAAAACAAGGTTTAATGCCTGCTGGTTTGGCCCGGAATACCCGAAAGCAACTTATAATTCTGTCTGGCAGAAGCAGCATGGGATATACCACCCGACCATAAAAAATGTAGAGTTCCTTTCATGGCTGATACAGATTTCCAGCCAGCCGGGGGAGCTTATATTTGACGGTTTTATGGGGAGCGGGAGCACAGCGGCTGCAGCAGTGCTGACAGGAAGGGGATATCTTGGCGCAGAGATTGACGGGGGCTATTTTGCCATTGCGGAAAAACGGGCAGGGGAGGCGGTGATGGTCTATGGAGAGCAGAATGCCCATAGAGGAAGCCCTTATGGCATTGGTCGGGATTGATATTCCTAAAAAGGAAATGGAAAAGGGCATACCATTTGTTTCCTTTGTTGTGAAAGAGGGAGAAGGTGCAGTTTTTATAGAGCCGCTCCCTCTTTTTGTTGCTGACAGTCTTTTAAAGGTGCAGGAGGCGGCAGGCAGGGAGATTTTATATCGGGCAGATTATCTTTGGGGCGGCATGGGGAGATATGCATCAGGCGTCCTTATCTTTGGGGAAAAACAGGAAACTTTTCTGAAGCTGCTTGAAAGCAATATAAACTCCGGCAATGCAAAGGCAGATATCATGGGAATTTACGGTTATCTGGAAGCCCACCTTATTCTGTGCGGGCTGGAAAATCTTGCGCAGGAGGAGATAGCATTTATGGGAAGGGAAGAAGCCGGGACGGAAGACTACAGGGCAGCAAACAGTTCTTATTATAAGGAAGTCATTTCTTTTGTGGAGACAGGACGGAGATATTTAAATACAGGAACTTCCGGTGGGATTTCCATGCCGCCATTCCCGAACCGCAGTAAGTTTATGGCTGGGTGGTATTGGGAACATAAAAGCAGACAGTAAAAATATCCGGGAAACAGAAAATGGAAGGAGCTAAAATATGCGTGGACAGCATTACAGGGCAAGGGATAAAACAGTCCGGAAAATGGGAAGGGACGGTCTTACGGAAGAGAATCTCCGGAGCGGGGAAACTGTCAGGGTAAGCAGGAGGGAAGCTGACCAGCTGACACTTCCGAAAGCAGCAGCCGATTCCATGAATTTTCAGGACAGGCGCAGCTACAGGGCAGAAGATAAAAAAACAGGCGGGAAATACAGGGGCGGATATTCACCGGATTTTAAAAGACCGGATAATGGCGGTACAGGAAATACGCAGGCTGACCTTTATCAGACAGATATGGAAAAAGCAGATTCTTATAGGGAAGATGCCGGAAAAACAGAAAGCTATGGGGAAAATGTGCAGGGTATGTGTCCCAATGCGGAAAATATCCCGGAAGCAGACACCGGGATAAGGGAAGGGAGCGGCAGGCAGGTTCCGGTTTCATCTTCTTACAGAGGTTCCGGCAGGAGAAAAAATTATATTCCGGAACCGCTGGCGGCACATAACCGCAGGAATGGGAGAAACACTCAGCAGGGAAAAGATTTTTATACAGAGACGGGATTTCAGGATAGGATACCGGAAAGTACATCAGATATGGGATCAGGCAGTATGCCGGATGTGGCGGCTGCCTGTGAAGATACAGGTACAGTGCAGAATGGGCAGGGGTATCCTTCCCGTAGGGAAAATTTCAGGGAAAAACCAGCAGGAAGGAATGGGGATTCCGGTACAGAAATAAAAGCGGATCAGGACAGTTCCCGTAGCCGGAGAAAAAAGCAGGTATATGACCATGCGCGGAAGGAGAAAGAGCGGAAGAAAACGGAAGAGGGAAAGGCGGCTTCTGTTCAGAGGGAAGAAGAACGCCATACGGGAAACCAGTTATCAGCAGGGCAGGCGCTTCAGATTTCCAAGAAAGATGTGGAGAAAAAGAACAGGCGTGAGCGGCTGTATAAAGAACAGAGAAAAAAGGATTCCCGGCTTAACTTTGATGGAGAAGGGGGCATGGTGCGCGGGGCGGGCATGAGGCTGGCAGGAAGGGCGGCGGCCAAAGCTGCCGCTCTGGCAGTTTCTGCCCTTACAGATGACGGGGTAGACGGACAGCAGGAAGATATGGAAACAGAAGTGCTGCATGGCACAAAACGGGCAGGGGAAAAGACTCTCCGCTATGCCATGCGCCAGTCCAGCCGCCGGATGCAGAAAAGGAACCGTCAGGCAGGGGAAGGGATTCTGGAGGCTGACAGGAAAAAGGAGTTAAGGAAATTTTACCAGAAGCGGCGAATCAAAAAAGCCTATGCAGAGGCAAGGCGGGGAGGAAAGACAGCAGAAGAGGCAGCAAAAGCAGCGGGCGGATTTTTCGGGAAAGTAAGGAGCATTGCGGCAGATGTTTTCAGGAATAAAAAAGGCCTGTTCATTGCGGCAGTTACCGTTTTATCAATATTTTTATTCTTCTCCGCAGGGCTTTCCAGCTGCAGCGCCATGGTGCAGGGGACTTCTTCTACTTTTATCGGCACTACATACCCCAGCGAAGATGAAGATATCTATGATGCGGAGGCAGGCTATAAGGAACTGGAGGAGGCACTGGACGAGCAGATAAACAGCATGGAGGCTACCCATCCGGGCTATGACGAGTACCGTTATCAGGTGGACGAGATCACCCACAATCCTTACCAGCTAATCTCTTTTCTCACTGTGTTATATGAGGAATTTACCTATGACCAGATAAAAGATATCCTTCCAGAACTGTTTGAGGAGCAGTACCGTCTTACGGTGGAAGAAATCACGGAGATACGGACGAGGACGGAGACACAGACTGTAACAGATCCTCTGACGGGGGAAGAGACGGAAACAGAGGTGGAAGTTGAGTATGAATGGCATGTCCTGTGTATCTGCCTGACCAACAAAGGGTTTGACACGGTGGCAAGGAGCAGGCTGACGCAGGAACAGACGGAGCTTTATGATGCTTACAACCTGACCTATGGGAACAGGAGTTATCTGTTCGATATAGCAGGGATTCCGACGGAAAGCACTGGCGGAGCCAGTTATGAAATCCCGGAGGAAGCCTTAACAGATGAACAGTTTGCCCGTATGATACAGGAAGCGGAAAAATATCTTGGGATGGCTTATGTGTGGGGCGGCGCTTCGCCGGAGACTGGCTTTGACTGCTCCGGCTTTGTAAGCTGGGTCATCAACAACAGCGGGAATGGCTGGGACGTGGGCAGGCAGACTGCGGAAGGGCTTCGTGGAAGCTGTGCGGCAGTGTCCCCTTCGGAGGCAAAACCCGGCGACCTGATATTTTTTCAGGGGACTTATAATACTTCCGGGGCAAGCCATGTGGGGATCTATGCCGGAAATGGAATGATGATCCATGCGGGCAACCCAATTAAATATTCCAACATCAACACTCCGTACTGGCAGGGGCATCTGCTGTCCTATGGGAGGATAGGCTGAAATGTGTGCCGGATGACAATTATAACTGATAAAGTTACAGAAATGATTGAAAAATAGCAGCTGCGTTTTATGAAGCCGCAGGATTTTCAGGGTAATGAATCTCCATGCGGCTTTTGTAATTTCAGGGAGAGGAGGAATGTATGGCGCAGTTACAGTACCAGTTTAAGAAAAATGATGAATATTTCACGCCGCCCTATGCGGTCTACCCGATCATGGAACGCCTGAAATCAGGGGCGGCGGTATGGTGCCCGTTTGACAAAGAAGAGAGTGCGTTTGTCAGGATACTTTCTGAAAATGGCTTCCATGTCATATACGGGCATATCCAGACCGGGCAGGATTTTTTCCATACGGAAGTGCCGGACTGCGATTATATTGTCAGCAACCCGCCTTACAGCTTAAAGGGGAAGGTATTGAAGCGGCTGTATGAGATTGGGAAGCCGTTTGCAATGCTGATTAATTTTCAGGGGATCTTTGACAGTAAAGAGCGTTTCCGCATGTTTAAGGAAAACAGGGTGGAAATGCTCTGGCTGAGCCCAAGGGTCTATTACCTGACAGGGGACGGGGAACTGCCCGCAAGGGCGCCTTTCCAGAGCGGCTACCTGTGCAGCGGGATATGCGAACATCAGCTTGAGTTTGCGTACCTTGATGTTGATTACCTGCAGGGCGGCTGAAGCTGTACTGTTTCTGGTTATATCGTGCCTGGCAGGAGGCCGCAGGTATGTATCAAGCAATGATTATTTTAAGAAATGAGGCAGGAGATGAACGCAAAATTAAGCAGGATTTTAGATGAGATCAAAAGGACGGAGGAAAAGATCGCCGCATGGAAGGAGCATCTGGAGGAGCTGAATATCCGGAGAAAGCAGCTTGAAGATGCGGAGATCATTAAGAGTATCCGTTCCATGAAGCTGGAGGGCCGGGAGATGCTCCTTTTTCTGGAAAATATCCAGAATGGCACAGTGGCTGTCCGACAGGAGCAGTCCGGGCAGGCTGCAGGGCAGGACGGAGATATGCAGGAAGAAACAGAAAATATCGGAGAGCCGGAAACAGTACCGGCAGAAAGAGAGGACAGGGGAAATGAAGAGAAAGATTAGGAATCTGGCAGCAATGCTTATGATGACGGCAACGGTTTTATTATCAGGGACAATGACAGCATATGCCTATGTGGATGAAACGGCGGAGACAGAGCCGGAGCCTGTTATCATGGAGGAAACACCGGAAGAGACAGAGGCTGCGCCTTTTTCGGTGGCAGGGAACGGGGAGCTTCTGGACGACATCACCGATGATGAAACAAAGCAGTTCCTTACCGTCCAGACAAAGAACGGGAATACCTTTTTCATGGTCATAGACCGTTCCAGAAATTCGGAGAATGTCTATATGCTCTCCCTGGTTGATGAGTATGACCTGGCAGAATTTATTGAGGAAGAGGAAACCGAACCGGTAGAGGAAAAGCCTGCGGTGATCGTGGAAGAACCCCAGCCGGAGCCTGTACAGGAAGAGCCCCAGCCGGAAAAAGGCGGCATGGGCATGGGAGCCTTACTGACCATTATCCTTTTAGGCGCTGGCGGCGTGGGCGGCTATTATTATTTTAAGATATTGAAACCGAAGCGTGAGGAAGAGGAAGCGGAGAGCGAAGACCTTGAGTTTTATGACGGAGGAGCTTATGTCAATGAGGATCAGGAAAACGGACAGGAAGAGGAAGAAAACGAAGAATAGGAGGCGGCAGGTATGTTTTTAGTGATCGGTGAGAAACCCAGCGTTGCGCAGGCGCTGGCAAAGGTATTGAAGGCAGAAAAGAAAGAGGACGGGTATCTTGTCGGGGAGGGCTGCCTTGTGAGCTGGTGCTTCGGGCATCTGGCGGAGTACGCTTCCCCGGAAACTTATGATGAACGGTATGTAAAATGGGATTTTTCAGACCTTCCCATTATCCCGGAAAAGTGGGAGCTTACCGTGGCAAAGGATAAAAAAGGGCAGCTTGCAGTCTTAAAAAAGCTGCTCCGCAGGAAGGATATAGAGTATGTGGTCAATGCCTGTGACGCTGGCCGGGAAGGGGAGCTGATCTTTAAGCATGTCTATGACCTGTCGGGCAGTACACTTCCAGTAAAGCGGCTGTGGATCAGTTCCATGGAAGATCCCGCTATCAGGGAGGGTTTTGTGAACCTGAAGGATGGGAAGGAGTATCAAAATATCTGCGAGGCTTCCGTCTGCCGGGCAAAGGCCGACTGGCTGGTGGGCATGAACGCCACGCGGGGATATACTACAAAATATTTAAAAAAGCTGGCGGTGGGGAGGGTGCAGACACCCACCCTCGCCATGATCGTGGAACGTGAGGAGCGGATCAGGGATTTTAAGAAAGAAAAGTATTTTGCTGTACATATCTCCGGTGACGGGATAGATGCAGTGACAGGGCGCATTGATAACAGAAAAGATGCGGAGAAAATGTTGGAAGAATGCAGGGGCGGACAGGCGCAGGTGGTATCTGTGGCAAAAGAGGAAAAAGCAGTATCCCCACCCAAGCTCTATGACCTGACAACTTTACAGCGTGATGCCAACCGTATTTTCGGTTTCACTGCAAAGGAAACGCTGGAATATTTGCAGAGCCTTTATGAGAAAAAGCTGGCAACCTACCCAAGGACGGACAGCCAGTTCTTATCTGACGATATGGGGCAGACAGCAGGGAAAGTGATTGAGGCGGTACTTCATTCCGGTTTATTTGGAGAAAGGATTTTATCCGGGCAGGAGATACCCGCCCCGGATATCGGAAAGGTACTGGACAGTAAGAAGGTCACAGACCACCATGCTGTTATTCCCACTGTGGCAATCGGGGGAACGGATTTTTCGGCACTGCCGGAAGAGGAGCGTAAGATTTTATTATTGATTGCTGACCGGCTTTTGTGCGCAACGGGGGAGAAACACCTGTATGAGACAGTGAAGGCGGAGCTTTCCTGCAATGGAAATATCTTTACCGTTACTGGAAAAACCGTTACGCATAATGGCTGGAAGGATTTTGAAGATATGATGAAGCTCTCTTTCAAAATTGCAGAAGATATGGCGGAACAGGAAGCTGCAGGAGATACGGAACCTGCTGATAAACTGAAAAACAGTAAGATGCCGGAACTATCCAAAGGGCAGATATTTGAAAACATACAGGCAGATATCAGCGAACATTTTACCTCCGCCCCGAAGCACTTTACGGAAGACCAGCTCCTTCTTTCCATGGAGACCGCAGGGAAAGGGGAGTTTGAAAATGAGACAGAGAAGAAGGGGCTTGGCACCCCGGCAACAAGGGCGGGGATCATTGAAAAGCTGGTATCTTCCGGTTATGTAGTAAGGAAGGGCAGGCAGCTTCTTCCCACACCGGAGGGAATGGAGCTGATCACTGTGATGCCGGAATATTTAAAATCGGCAGCTATGACCGCTGAATGGGAGAATGACCTGCTCCGCATGGAAAAAGGGGAGCTGGACAGCAGGGATTTCATGCAGGGGATTACAGAACTTATAGAAAAGATACTGGAAGGGTGCAGGAATATCCCGGAAAGTGAGCTTTACCGATTCCACCAGAAAGAAAGCGTGGGGAACTGTCCGTTATGCGGAGAGGAAGTCTATGAGGGGAAAAAGAATTTCTACTGTGGGAACAGGGACTGTAAGTTTTCCCTCTGGAAAGAAAACCGCTATCTTTCCGGCATGAAAAAGAAGATCGATAAGAAGATGGCAAAGGAGCTTTTAAAGACCGGACGCAGCCATGCAAAAGATTTGTATTCAGAGAAAAAGGGGCAGAACTTTGAGGCAGATATCGTAATGAAGATAGAGGACGGACGCACATCTTTCAGCCTTGAATTCCCGAGGCGTGAGGAGGGGAAACAGAAAGGGAAGAAAAGAAAATAAGGATATTATCCCGGCAGGGGCTGCCCTGCCGGGGAGATACACCATTACAATGAAAATATAGTACAGAGAGGGGGATTTTGCCATGGCAAAACTACAGGAGATCCAGTATCTTGCCGATGATGAGGCAAAAAAGATCAGCAGCTCCCCAAGGGACTGGATGGGCTACCTTGATATGGCGGCAAGGCTGTACCGCTATCCGTTTTCAGATACGATGCTGATCCATGCCCAGCGCAAGGGAGCATCCGCCTGTGCTTCCTTGGAAGACTGGAATGAGAAAGTGGGGCGGTGGGTGAAGCGGGGCGCGAAAGGGATTGCCCTGTTTGACGACAGCGGGACAAAGATGAAGCTAAAATATGTGTTTGACGTTTCCGATACCCGCCTGATTCCGGGCGGCTGGACACCTGTCTTGTGGAAGATGGAGGAGCGGCATGAGGCGGAAGTGCTTTCTTACCTGTCAGATACATACGGGCTTATAGGGAAAGAGGCAGGGAACCTGAACCTTGCGCTTATGGAGATCGCTTCCCATACTGCGCAGGAGAACCTGGAGGATGCCATGCAGGGGCTTAAGTATGCATCTGAGGGGACTTATCTGGAAGGGCTTGGGGAGGACGCCCTCCGGGTAAGTTTCAGGGAACTTTTAAAAAACAGTATTTTTTATACGCTGTCTGTCCGGTGCGGCTTAGACCCCATGGAATACCTTGAGGAAGAAGATTTCGCGGGCATTACGGATTTTAATTCCCTTGCGGCGCTCTCTGTTTTTGGGAATGCCGCAAGCAGCCTTACGGAACCTGTCCTTATGGGGATTGGGCGGACGGTAAAGAAAATTTGTCTGAAAGAAGAACAAAAATATCTTGAAAAACGTACAGAAATAGATTATAATAAATTTAACACTTTAAAGCATGAAACTGAAAGCGGGAAGGGAGGAACCGGAGATGGAACTGACATACCACTGGGAGGGGGATTACCTGATCCCGGACCTGGCCATAGGGGAGGAGCAGGAACCCATCGGGAAATACGGGATGCTGCGGAAGACATTCTTAAAGGAGAACCGGACGGGATTGTACCAGGGCATGATGCTGTCGGGGAAACTGGACAGGCACCTGGCGGAGACAGAGAAAGCAGCCACGGAGAGGATGGAAGTCCTGATGGAGGGGCTTCTGGAGAGATATCCGGCGCCGGACAAGAAAAAGGACCAGATGGCGTGGGCAGCACACATGAACAGCCTGACGGCCATGGCGGAGGAGAGCGTCTTACAGGAACTGGTTTACAGTTAAGCGGAGCGGAAACTGAACAGGGAACAGACGGGGCAGGGGAAATAGAATCCTCTGCTTTTTCTGTGCATACGGACGACAAACAGGACGGGGCGTATGCTGATACAAAAAGATTCCCTACCGTGGAGCAGCAGATCCGGAAGATTGAAGAGCGCATGCAGGCGCTTTATGCCGGGGAGATTGCAATCCCTGCCGACGTGGTGGACGAGGTATTGCGGGCAGGCGGCAACCAGAAGGAGAGTATGCTGCGTATTATTTATAATTTCATGCTCCCCCAGACAGAAGAGGAATATACGGAATTTGTCCGCAAAGAGTACGGGACCGGGGGCAGGGGGATCATAGCCGGAGGCATAAGATATTCCGTCTGGCATGATGATCTTGGCATACAGATAGCTGCCGGGGATTCCGTGCATGGGGCGGTGCTTTATAAAGCGTTCCTGTCATGGGAAGAGGTAAGCGGGCGCATCCACCAGCTCCTGAAACAGGGGGAATATGCCCCGCAGGAGGTACTGGATAATGCCCGTCCCAATGCCATTACGGAACACGCAAGGGTGCTTGCCTACATGGAAAGGGATATGGCGGAGGGCATCCCGGAGACAGTCTTTACGGATATGGAGCCTTTCAGCGGCAGTTTCCCCGATACGGTGGAAAAACTGGAAGCGCTGCTTGCACAGCCGGGATATCTGGAGGGGCTGAATGTGCGCCTTACGGAACTTGCAGAAGCATACCGGGAAGATAAAAGCCTGATGAGGAGCCACAGGCACCGCCCTGACCGGGTAGCAGAGAAGTTTCAGAAGTTTGCAAAAGAAGCTGTCCCCTATCAGGCAAGGGAAGGGGCTGCATGGGAGGAACCCCCGGCATTTATCACACAGGACGAGGTTGATGCCTGCCTGATAAAAGGGGGCAGCTTTTCTGACTGGCGGCTGGATGTCTACTCTTATTTTATTTCAGATAAAACAGATAAGGAAAAAACAGACTTCCTGCGGAAAAAATACGGGATCGGAAGCGGCGGTGGCGCAGTCCCCGGTGCAGATGAACCCAGCGTATGGTATGACGGGAAGGGGCTGTGCCTGACCAGAGGGGAATATGACAGCGTGAAAGCGGAAACCCTGCTGAAATGGCCGGCTGTGGCAAAGCGGATAAAGTATCTGATCGAGAGTGGCAGATATTTAAGCACGGCTGACCTTTCCCGTATGCCGGAGTATGAGAAAGAACAGATGGCGGGGCGTGTCCTTGATTTTTATTACCGTATCCCGGAAGATATCATGCGCCCATGGGAGGGGAACCCGAACCCTTATGAGCATAAAGACGATATTCTCAGCCTTTTGGGGAATCCGGACGGAAAGGAATCACTTCTTAAGCATATGGGGCGGGCACTGGCAGCGCTCCCGGCAGGTTTTGAAGGTTATGAAAAAAGAGTGCAGATACTGGCAGACCTGCAGGGGTATGTGGAAGGCACTTATACGATATTTCCGGAGAGGAAAAAGGAGATACAGATCGGGGACAGCGTGCAGCTGTCCTTATTTGATTTTATGGATATGGGTACAGCCCCGGCAGGAAAGCAGACAGTACCAGAGCAGGAGATAAATGCACAGCCAGGGGAAAAAGGGTGGAATAAAAGCGAAAAACATACAGCTCCGGAAGAACAGCAGGAAGAAACCGGGGCAGAGAAGGCTGTTTTTCCTGCTAAGGAAGATACAGAAGAGAATGGGCAGCATAAACGGGTAGACGGACAGATTCTGATTCAACATACAGGAGAAGGATTCTCACAGGAACCGGGACAGGCGGCAGGGATACCGGAAGTAAAATCCGGCAGCGTACCCATACAGGATATGGTTCCCGATCAGCCGCAATCCTTAAATCCGGTCAATTTCTGCATCACCAACGATGACCTCGGCGCAGGCGGACCGAAGCAGAAATTCCGCGCCAACATGGAGGCAATCCTGCTCCTTAAAAAAATAGAAGGGGAAAACCGCACAGTCGCACCGGAAGAACAGGATATTTTATCCCGGTATGTGGGCTGGGGCGGCATCCCGGCAGCCTTTGAGGAGGGGAACGGGTCATGGGCGGCAGAATATATGGAGTTAAAGCAGGCTCTGACGGAAGAGGAATACCGGCAGGCAAGGGCTTCCACCTTAAATGCGTTTTATACGCCGCCTGTAGTCATTAAGGCGATGTATGAAGCCCTTGGGAACATGGGGCTTAAGCAGGGGAACGTGCTGGAGCCTTCCTGCGGCACCGGGAATTTCATGGGACTTGTGCCGGAAGGAATGAGTTCACTAAAGATGTACGGCGTTGAGATTGACAGTATCTCCGGCAGGATTGCGGGGCAGCTCTACCAGAAAAACCGTATCTCCGTACAGGGGTTTGAGAGCGCACAGTACCCGGACAGTTTTTTCGACTGCGTGGTGGGGAACGTGCCTTTCGGAGCATATAAGGTAGTTGACAGGAGGTATGACCGTTTCAATTTCCTTATACATGATTATTTTATCGCAAAATCCCTTGACCTTGTGCGTCCGGGAGGGGTGGTGGCGGTGGTCACGTCAAGCGGCACTATGGACAAGGCAAATCCGTCTGTGCGCCAGTATATCGCAAACCGTGCTGACCTGCTGGGAGCCATAAGGCTCCCGGAGAATGCGTTCTTAAAGAATGCGGGGACGGAGACGGTAGCGGATATCTTATTTTTCCAGAAAAGGGACAGGGCTTCTCTGGAGCAGCCGGAATGGGTAAGCCTTGGCACTACGTCGGAGGGATATTCTGTAAACAGCTACTTTGCCACACACCCGGAAATGGTACTGGGGAAGTTTGCCATGGAAAGCACGCAGTTCGGGAAGCAGGCGCTTACGGTAAAGCCCATAAGCGGGGTACTGCTCTCAGAACAGTTAAAAGAAGCAGTCCGCCAGATACAGGGGGATATCACAGACAGGGAGCCGGAGGAACTCCTGCCGGGCGGGCCGGATTCTTCCATCCCTGCCGACCCATCCGTGAAAAATTTCAGCTTCGCGGAGGTCAATGGGAAAGTATACTACCGGGAAAATTCAAGGATGAACCGGGTGGAGCTGCCCGTAAAGACTACGGAGCGTGTCCTTGGCATGGTGAAGCTCCGGGATATTACGCAGGAGCTGATCCGCTGCCAGATGGAGGACGGGAGCGATGAGGAAGTGGAAGCCCTCCAGAAAAAGTTAAATGAACAGTATGACAGTTTTACGAAAAAGTACGGGCTGGTCAGCAGCAATGCCAACCGTAAGGCATTTTCACAGGATAGCAGTTACTGCCTTTTGGCGGCATTGGAACTGGTTGACGAGAATGGAAATTTAGAGCGGAAAGCGGATATTTTTACAAAACGTACCATACGGAAGGTGGAGCCCGTTACCAGCGTGGACACTGCCAGTGAAGCCCTTGCAGTCTCCATCGGGGAAAAAGCAGGGGTGGATATCCCTTTCATGGCAGGGCTTTGCGGGAAAACAGAAGGGGAAGTTATAAAGGAACTTACCGGGGTAATATTTAAAAACCCGGTGACGGAAAAATGGGAGGCAGCGGACGAATACCTTTCCGGCAATGTCAGGGAGAAGCTCCTGACAGCGGCGCGGTATGCGGAAAACCAGCCGGAATATGCCCCGAATGTAACATATCTTGAAAAAGTGCAGCCAAAAGACCTTGACGCTTCACAGATCGAGGTGCGGCTTGGGGCTACATGGGTGGAAGATACCTATATCACACAGTTCATGGGGGAATTATTCCAGACTCCGGAGAATTATCTGGGGACTAAGATTGAGGCGAGGTACGCAAAGGAGACCGGGCGGTGGCATATCAAAGGGAAGAACCAGGATTCCCATGGGAATTCCCTTGCCACTTCCACTTACGGGACTGGCAGGGCAAACGCCTACCGCCTATTGGAGGACGCCTTAAACCTGCGGGACACCAAGATATATGATAAAGTCAGGACAGAGGACGGAGGGGAAAAACGTGTCCTGAATAAGGCGGAAACCATGGTCGCCCAGCAGAAGCAGGAGATGATCCGGGAAGCCTTCAAGGAGTGGGTTTTTAAAGATCTTGAACGGAGGGAGGAACTCTGCCGGACTTACAATGAACTGTTCAACAGCATCCGTCCCCGTGAGTATGACGGGAGCCATATCCGGTTTTCAGGCATGAACCCGGAGATCACCATGATGCAGCACCAGAAGAATGCGGTGGCCCACATCCTGTACGGAGGGAACACCCTGCTTGCCCACTGTGTGGGTGCAGGGAAAACTTTTGAGATGGTGGCGGCGGGCATGGAGAGCAGGCGGATTGGGCTTTCCCACAAAAACCTTTATGTGGTGCCAAACCACTTAACAGAGCAGTGGGGCAGTGATTTCCTGCGCCTTTATCCGGGGGCAAATATACTGGTGGCGACGAAAAAGGATTTTGAACCGGAGAACCGGAAGAAGTTCTGTTCCCGGATCGCAACAGGGGATTATGACGGCATCATCATCGGCCACAGCCAGTTTGAGAAGATACCCCTGTCCATAGAGCGCCAGATCGCAGCCATAGAGAGGCAGATCGATGACATTATCCTTGCAATCTCGGACGCAAAGGCGGCGGAAGGGGAGCGCTATACCATTAAGGAAATGGAGAGGACAAAGAAATCGCTGGAAGCAAAGCTGGAGAGATTAAATAATCAGGAACGGAAAGACAACGTGGTGACTTTTGAGGAGCTTGGGGTGGACCGGCTGTTCGTAGATGAGAGCCATTTTTATAAAAACCGCGTGAAACGTTGCCGTATAAGACAGGACTGATAAACCTGCCAAAAGCGACCAACAAAAATCACTTAGAAATAAGAATGAATTGTTAGAACTTAAATCTTGAAATCAAGGGGGAAGTACCCTTGCCACACAGAATCAACGCTGATGACAGAATATCAAAACTGTAGGCGGTGTGAGAGATAATCCTTCACTATGCGAGGCGGCTGTATCCGCCCACGTATAAAGCGTGATGAAGTCGTAACTTGACTGTCCTAAGTCCTTACGGATATGGAATATATAGTGCGGTCTTCCGAAGACTATGGCTACACGCAGAACAAGCTATGCAGCATCGTAAGAGTTGACGGGCGTCCGAAAGGGCGAAAGATTAGGGAAGAATGTATTGCTGGTTTTTCAATACATTCCTGTATGGATGAAATGCCATGCAGAATACACAGCAACTGTGATTCAAAGTGTATTTGTCCCTACGGTGTAAGGTAGCGGCCTAAGGTCTTCAAGCAGTTAAGTCTGCACAAGGATAGAGATTTAGGAACGTTTGAGAGCCTGTGTTGGAGCCATACAGGGCGGTGAAGGCACAGGAGGTCAGCAGTCCCATAGTAGTCTGAGATTGGAATAAGCCAGTTACACGGGCTGAAATGCCCACGGCGAAGGGGACTAGTCAGACCAATTTACAAATTTCACAAACAAAAGAAAATATGAACTCCCTGAAATACGGGTGACGAACTGCGAGGTGATAGCCTTGTGCATTTGAACGTCAGATTTTCAACAGAAGCGGAAATGAAGCAGACCTTAGATTTTCTCTATGCGAAATCAAAAGAGGGAATCGCTTTTACAGGTCTTATTGAAGCAATGGTCAATGAAGTTACCATTATTACCGCAATCCATAACATTAAGTCGAACAAAGGCAGTAAGACATCTGGCGTTGACCAGATGAAAATGGACAGGTATCTGCAAATGCCAAGAGAGGAACTAATTGCACTAATACGGGATAATTTCAGCAACTACAGACCAAAACCAGCAAGACGGGTTTATATCCCCAAAAAGAACGGAAAACAGCGCCCACTGGGTATTCCAACAGTTTTGGACAGAATCATACAGGAATGTGTGAGGATAATCATAGAGCCGATATGTGAAGCAAGATTTTATCCGCATAGTTACGGTTTCCGCTCTTACAGGGCACAGAAACACGCAATACGTGACATTGTAAATGTGATAAATTCAGCAACGCATTCCCCAGACCAGCCAGTATGGGCGGTTGAGGGTGATATAAAGGGCTGTTTTGACAATATAAACCACAGAATCCTGTTAAAGAAAATATGGCGCATTGGAATCCATGACAAGAGGGTAATCAAGTTGATACAGCAGATGTTAAAGGCTGGATATATTGAGGACAGCCTTATAAACGACACGGAAGTCGGTACAATGCAGGGCGGTATTTTGTCGCCGCTACTGTCAAACGTGTATCTGAATGATTTTGACTGGTTTGTAGGAAGGATGTATATGGAGCCGCACAGGAAATGTAAACACAAGTGCAATGATACACGCAGGCTGAAATGGTCTGGCGTTACTCCAAAGTACAACTACCGTTTTGCTGATGACTGGGTAATCCTGACATCAACAGAGCAGGAAGCGTACAGGTTAAAGCGTATGCTGACAAAATATTTCAAAGCGAAAATGAAGCTGGAATTATCACAGGAAAAGACCTTTGTGACAGACCTAAGGACGGAGGGAATACATTTCCTCGGTTTTGTGGTCAAGGCAGAGAGAAAGAGGAAGACCCCAGACCCAAAGACGTGGACGGAAAATCTGGTAGGGAAACCATTGCCAGATATGGAGCGGTTAAAAGAGAAAATACACAAGATTGCTGATGAAGTCCGCGAAATTAAGAAAATGACAGAAAGGAGTGTACAGGCGGCACAGATACAGCGTATCAATTCCATGATTGTAGGAGTAGCGCAATACCTGCAACCCTCGATATGTTCCCTTGCGTTCCATGCCATAGACAGAAGAATCAATAATACAGCATTGGCGGTATGGAAAAAGAGATTTCCAAAGCATTACAACGAATATCAGATTCCACTAAAAAAGCTTTGCAATCTCCCACACAGGCATGAAGGATATAAAAGCAAGACATTTGCTGTCCCTATCGAGGGAGAATGGTTTGGAATCACTATGGCGTTTATTACGCATAGCAAATATGAAAGCAAGCCCTATGACCAGCGCATGACACCCTATACGGAAGAAGGCAGGCGAATCTACAGCAGTTACCGTAGCAAGAGCAAGCCTCTTCCATGCGACAGACCGTCGGTAAATACCGCAAGGGATATACAGCTATCAGTCTATGCAAAGACAGTGTTCAATTTTGAATATTTCATGAACAGGGAATATGCGTATAACAGGGATAAGGGTAAATGTAAATGCTGTAAGAAACCGCTGTTTTCAGATGATAAGAAGTTTTGTTATCACATCAAAAAGGGACTTCCGTTAGATAAAGTGAATAAAGTGCAAAATCTCATATGGCTATGCAATGACTGTTACCGAATGGTCAACAACGGCTCAATACCGCCAGACATAGACGAAAAGGTATTAAAGAAGATTCAGAAGTACAAAAATATGTGAAATTTGTAAGCACGATATGTACCGTGAGGGCATAGAGTGTTGAACCCCGATGGAGGGTAGTAAGTTGGTTTGATGGAACGCCGGGTGCGATGAAAGTTGCATGCCCGGTGTGGAGCGGGGGAAAAGGCGGAGATAACTTCAAAACCTTACCTATCGCTATTCTTTTTATACACGAAAATGCGAAATATTGCAGGCATAGCCCAGACGGACGCACAGAAAAGCTCCGATATGTTCATGAAATGCCAGTATATGGACGAACTTACAGGGGGCAGGGGCGTCACTTTCGCAACCGGCACCCCCGTATCGAACAGCATGGTGGAGCTTTACACCATTATGCGTTACCTGCAGTACGATACCCTGCAGAAGCTGGGGCTTGGGCATTTTGATTCCTGGGCGGCGGCTTTCGGGGAGACGGTCACAGGCATAGAGCTTTCCCCGGAGGGGACGGGATACCGGGCAAAGACACGTTTCGCCCGGTTCTACAACCTGCCGGAGCTGATGTCCATCTTTAAGGAATGTGCGGATATCCAGACCGCCGACCTTTTGGACCTGCCGGTGCCGGAGGCGGAGTATGTCAACGAGGTGTTAAAGCCAAGCCCGGAGCAGCAGGAGATGGTAAAGGCGTTTGCAGAGAGGGCGGAAGCCGTCCGCAGGGGCGGTGTTGACCCGGCGAAGGACAACATGCTGCGGATCACCAATGACGGGAGAAAGTGTGCGCTGGACCAGCGGCTCTTAAACGACATGCTGCCGGATGCAGAGGGGAGCAAGGTAAACCGCTGTGTGGAAAATGCCTTTGAAGTATGGAAAAAAACCATGCAGGAGAGATCCGCCCAGCTCATTTTCTGCGACCTTTCCGTGCCGAAAGCAGGCGTTTTCAATGTTTATGACGATGTGCGGGAAAAGCTGGCAGCAATGGGAGTGCCCAGGGAGCAGGTTGCCTTTATCCATGAGGCCGCCACGGAGGTAAAAAAGGCGGAACTGTTTGCAAAAGTCCGTTCCGGGCAGGTGCGTATCCTTCTTGGCTCCACGCCGAAGTTAGGGGCAGGGACCAATATCCAGGACAGGCTCATTGCCCTCCACCACCTTGACTGCCCCTGGAAGCCTGCGGAGCTGGAGCAGCAGGAAGGGCGCATCCTGCGGCAGGGGAACCGGAATAAAAAAGTGTGGGTCTACCGGTATGTGACGGAATCAACATTTGACGCGTACATGTGGCAGATTTTGGAAAATAAGCAGAAATTCATTTCCCAGATCATGACCAGCAAGTCCCCGGTGCGCTCCTGTGAGGATGTGGACGATACTGCCCTTTCCTATGCGGAGATCAAGTCGCTTGCCACGGGTAATGTACATATAAAAGAGAAGATGGAGCTGGATATCCAGGTGAGCAAGCTGAAGCTGTTAAAAGCGGAGCATACCAGCCAGAAATACCGCCTGGAAACGGATATCGCAAGGAATTACCCGGCAGAGATCGCCGCACTGAAAGAGCGGATCGCCGGGCTCAGTGCGGATAAGGCCCTTGCAGCCCCTGTGTTTGAAAAAGGGGAGGAGGACAGCTTTGCAATGGAGATAGGCGGCAGGGAATATACGGACCGGAAGGAGGCCGGGGAGGCGCTCATAGACGCCTGCAGGAACTTTGGGAAGGCGGATACGGAAAAACGGGTGGGGAGTTTTTATGGTTTTGGCCTGGCTGTCTTTTATGACAGCTTCGGGCTGAAATATGTGTTGGACATCAAGGGGAGCTGCAGCAACAGGATATCCCTCGGCAGGGACGCCCTGGGCAATATGCAGCGCATCAGCAATGCCCTTGCAAAGATCCCGGAAGACCTGAAAGAGGCACAGCAGAAGCTGGAAAATGTACAGCATCAGCTTGCCATTGCGAAAGAGGAGGCAGCAAAGCCTTTTGTAAAGGAAGAAGAGCTTCAGGAAAAACTGGAGCGTCTGGCAGAACTGAATGTGCTGTTAAATATGGACGAAAAAAGTCCTGTAGAGACAGCCGGATTGGACGAAGAGGACAGGGATGATGATGTTGTTGATATCCCGGAGAAAGATATGGAAGAAAATATGGAAGATGAAATTGCGGAAGAGGAAACTGTGGAAGCGGAAACTGCCGGGGACAGTGTGGAAGAGAAGCCGGAAACTCCTTCCATATGGGACGAACCGGAATTCCCGAAGGAGCTTGCCTGCAGGACGGAGACTGGTTATTTTACCATACAGGATTCAGACGGGGGATATGACTATACCTTTTACGGGAAAGATTACCGGGTGGTGGACGGAGGCGAATATGAGTACCCGCCCCAGGACATGCCCATAGAGTCTGTTATGTGGGAGTTCCTTGAGGCGGAAGGGTTCTGTGTGGACGAATGTGTCATGGAGGATTATGAGGAGCTTATGGAGAAGGTTGAAGCAGTGGGGAGGGCAGATATGGAACTGTTCCGGCCTGTATCTAATAACACAGGGCAGGAGGCGGCGCTGAATGGCCAGAGCCGGGCAGGGATCGAGGAAACAGTCCTCTGTTATGCACAGGCACAGATCGAAGATGCAGGGCTGGAAGGGGAAGTGGAGCTTCTGGCAGCAAGGGTATACGGGAGCCGCACAAGGGAAGGGCTGTACCGGGAGGATTCGGATATTGATGTGGTGGTTTCCTACACCGGGGATATCCGGGAAGATTCTTTTTTTGACATACTGAATGAGGGAGACTTGAAGATAGCCGGGCTTCCGGTTGATATGAATCCGATCTCTCTGGAAAAGACCGGGACGCTGGGGCAGTACCTTGAAAATGCGGAGAAGTATCTGGACAGCAGGGAGGCAGAGATGAAAAATGCAAGGACTGCACCGGAACCTGCGGGCAGTATGGAAGCAGGGCAGAAAGACAGACCGGCAGTGGCATCCGGGGAGAGGAAATCGGTGCTGGCAGCCCTGAAAGAGAAGCAGGAAGGCTTGGAAAGACGGGAAAATATGGCAGATAAATCAAAAGAGCATAAAAGGAAGGGGCAGGAATTATGACCGGGGAAAACCAATTTGCAGTCTACCAGATGAAACAGACACCGGAAACGAGGCAGATACGTTTCCGGCCTTATAAAACGCTGCTGGAGAAGGGAATACAGATCAGGGAGGAAGATTATGAGCAGGTATATATGGGGACCCTTTACCCGCAGGATACCCCGGAGAATGTCAGGGAGCGGCTTGACAGGCAGCCGCCCCGCTCCTTTGCCGGGCATTCTGTCAGCGTCAGTGATGTGCTGGTGTTTCACAGAGCAGGGACAGTTATCTCTTATTATGTGGAAAAGACCGGGTTTACTGTCATAGAGAATTTTATCAAAAATGAAAGCAGTTCATCAGGGGCGGCAGTTTCCATAGACACAGCCAATTTCCATATCGAAGGGAAAGCCGGGAGCTGGCTTGCCTTTGACAGTATCAGGCTGGAAGGGCAGGAGTTTTTCCTTATGGAGCATGCGACCTATGGGAAAGATGCCGCATGGGTAGTGGTGGACGGAGCCGGGAAACTGGCAGTGGATCATGTCAGGAATGGATTTGATCAGGAAGTAAAAGCGAAGCTGGAAGAGTACCTCCACCCGTCACAGGGGGAAGAGGATAGCCCGGATAAGCCCCGGCTTGATAACTGGCAGAAATACATGGAAAATGGAGAATATTTAAGGAGTGCAGAGATCAGCGGAGAACAGAATTACAATATGATCGACGGAAGGAAAAATAATGGGTACAAATCCCCACCCGCCATAAGCAGTATGCCAAAGCCAAAGAAGCCACAGGGCAGGGTATCGCTTCTGGCAAAATTACATAAAAAGCAGGCGGAGATTGCACAGCGGAGCGTGAAAAAGGAGCGACAGGCGGTAGCGGAAAATGATATGGAGCGAGAACAGAAATAGTAAAAGGAGTGTCTGGCATTGTGCCGGATGCTCTTTTTTTACGCAAATTTTGTGTTGCCTTTACTGATATACTGCATTGCAGGGGCGGGAGTCATTATGTACGAATGATTTTCGAGAGCGGTTTGCTTTTGGCACAAGATAAGGACAGATTATTCAAATGGTCTAAAAAATAGTTGCAAACCAGAAAAAATGATTTATAATAGAACATACGTGCGGCTCTGGGGTTATAAGAGAATGGCTCCGGCGTGAGGATAACAGGAGTGCAGTGAAAAAGATATTTTGGCGATTATAGAGAGTGGGGGAAGAACAATCATGGCGGCAGTGATGAATGATCAGGATAAACGTGCAGTGGAGTCGATGTGCCGATGTGGGCTGGAACTTGAAGGTGTTATAGCTGTTTTTCCGGCATTTCCCAGAGAGGACGTTATGGCAGTCTATAACTCTGTGAAGGGATTAGGTACAGGCGTTGATGGGAAACCTAATGTAAGTATTAATTGTTCATAGCCAGCTATAGAGTCCGCAGGGAAGCGTTTCAAAATATGTCAGATAGTATATCCCAATGTAAGGTGAGGAGCTCTCTTATTCTTATATTGGGATTTACCATTTTATGAAATAGGTATGAAAAAGAGCGGACAGAAAACACTAAGACTAAAAAGGATTTTCTATGGTTGCTGCATTCACATAAAGGCTCCATTTCCAATTAATGACTCTTTACAAAAGAATATATGTTTGATACTATAAAAGCAAACACATGTTCGGAAAAGAGGTGAGACGGAATGGAAGATAAAAATGGACAGAAAAAGATGGGAGAGTTATCGCCTGTAAATATCCCGGTCCAGATGTTCAGTATGGGAGATACAACAGGCAGGATCACTCCAATTCGTTTCCGCTTCCAGACAGCAGAGGATACGATAGAAACGATAGAGATACAGAAAGTCATTTCCCGCGATGAGAAGAATTATGTTGGAATCCGGGAAAAACAGTTTATCTGCGCTGCAAGGATCAGTGACCAGGAAAGAATCATGGAGATCCGGTATAATGTGGGGAGCCAGAAATGGACGATATTCCAGTTCCTGGCATGATGGATGGGAGGATCTATATTTTCCATGTGGATGCAAACAGCGCCTTTTTAAGCTGGAGCGCTTCTTACCGGGTGAATGTGCTGGGAGAAAAAACAGACCTGCGGTCTGTTCCAAGTATAGTAGGGGGAGACCAGGAAAAACGCCACGGAATTGTCTTGGCAAAAAGTACCCCTGCGAAAAAATACGGGATACACACCGGGGAAGCAATCGTCACAGCGAGGCAGAAATGTCCGGGGCTGGTGGTGATCCCGCCGGACTATGGGCTGTACGTAAATGCATCACGTGCGTTTATAGGAAAGCTGAAACAGTACTGTGATAATGTTATCCAATATTCTATTGATGAAGCATGGTGTGTGTTTGACGGTTTTGAAAACTTATATGGCAGGGGGCAGATGAAAAACTTTGCCTGCCGGATAAAGGATGAGATACGGGAGGAACTTGGTTTCACTGTCAATATTGGGATCTCTACGAACTTCCTTCTCTCAAAGATGGCAGGGGACTTTTCCAAACCAGATAAAGTCCATACCTTATTCCCGGATGAAATCCCCAAAAAGATGTGGCCTTTGCCAGTATCAGACCTCTTTTTCGTGGGACGGGCAACAACATCAAAGCTGTACCGTCTTGGGATTTATACGATCGGTGAACTGGCTAAGGCAGATGATGCGGTGATAAAATCCCACCTGAAACTGCCGGGGCAGATTGTACAGGGTTATGCTAGGGGTAAGGATCTGGAGCCATATATGTTTGGCCATGAGACAAATAAAGGCTATGGGAACAGCCTGACAGCCCCTGTTGATATCACGAGTACAGAATATGCAGACCATTTGTTATTGTCTTTGTGTGAGACAGTGGGGACAAGGCTGCGGAATGACAATGTGAAGGTCAGTGTGGTCAGCGTCCATATCACAACCTGCGAGTTTATCCATGAAAACAGGCAGATGCAGCTTCTGACAGCAACGGATGTGACGGAGGAAATATTCCGGGCGGCATGCCAGGTATTTAACAAGCTGTGGGATAAGAAGACGCCGATCCGCCAGATTGGTGTCCATACTTCAAGGGTACAGGTGGACGCAGGGAGGCAATATAATCTATTTGACCTGCAAAAATTTGACCGGCTGGAAATACTGGACAGGACCATAGATGAGATCAGGAGAAAGTACGGTGAGGATGCGGTGTTCCGTGCCAGTTTCCTTAAGGGCAATGTCCCGCATATGGGAGGCGGCCTGGATAAAGAACGCCGGTCCGGGGTAACAATAGGGATAGATGTGGACAATGAAAAGACACGGATCATTTAAGTATGATAAAGGAGATGAGCGGGTGCATGTGTGGACGGTTTTATGTAGACGATGAAACAGCCAGGGAAATTGAGAAGATAGCCAGAAAGATTGACCAGAAAATGGCAAAGATGGGAGATGTACATCCTTCGGAACCTGCATTGATTTTGAGGGCAATGAAGGGCGAGATTGTGTCTGAAGTGCTGAAGTGGGGATATGATGCAGCAGGAAAAAATATTTTTAATGCACGCTCAGAGACGGTGCAGGAAAGGCCAATGTTCCGTTATGATTATGAAGACCGGCGTTGTATCATTCCGGCCAAAAAGTTCTATGAGTGGAAAAAGTCTGGTGGGAAGCAGAAGGAGAAATATGATTTCTTTTCAGAGGGGGAAACCTTATTTCTGGCCGGGATCTACCATAAAGACCCGGATGGTGACAGGTTCACGATCCTGACCAGGGAAGCAGAAGGGTGTATGGTGGGAATCCATAACAGGATGCCCTTGATCTTAACCCGTGGCGATATGGAAAAATGGCTTTTTTCTAAAGAAGAAGCCGTGAGGCTGCTGGACGGGCATTTTGATAAGCTGCAGAGAAAAAAGAGCATGCAGGAGGAATACCAGCAAATGAGCCTGTTTTAATTTAAGGAGACCTGGATTTTTCGGAAGAAGAGGAATGGAGAATAAATCCTAAGTTTTCTTTTCATTTATCCCTCCATTCCAGATGGTCCATAGGCAGGATTTACAGGCAGTGTTCAGGATATATTTTCCGGTTCCCGCTTATGTGCCGGTCTGCTCTGTGACCATCCTAGGACAGAGTGGATATTAGTACAGACGGTATTCAATTCCTTCTGGTAATCCCGGTAGTAATAATATTTTTCCTGTGCTTCTTTTTTCTGTACCAGCAATTTTTCTTTTTCTGCTTTCAGTGTCTGTAAGTTTGGGAGCTTTCCGTCACTGGATTTTTCTTTCAGGAATTTGACAGCAGCTTCATAAAGGGCAAGCTCCGGAGAATGCTCCTGCCGGAACTGCCCTTTGTTTTTGGATTTAAGGAACTGTGAATAAACAGATTTATTGGCAAGGTATTGTCCGGTATAGTGGATCTGTTCATTGACCTGCCGGAGCCTGCCTTCTGTATCTTTTAAATCCTTTCTGGAAGAGGCTGCAAGCTCTTTTATTTTAGTAAGCCTGCTTTCTATATCTTCTACAGTATCATACCCATGCTCCTGCACATAGGAGAGTGTTTTTGCTATGTTCTGGAGGTTGGAGAGTTTCACTTTTCCGGCGTAGGCTTTGCTCTGCTGTGCCTTGATACAGTGCTGTAAGTCTGTTACCAGACGCAGCCCGGATTTCTCAAATGTGGCAGCTGGCATATCTGTCCCGTCCGGTATCCTCTGCTGATGGGCAGGACGCTCCGGAGCAGGGATATTTTCTTTTGGTAAAATTTCTTTCTGCACGGTCTGGTCTTTTCCGGTATTTTCAATATGGGAATTATTTTCAATTATTCCCATAAGGTAATCTTTTTCATAGTGTGTCCCAAGGCTCCTGCCGGTGATTGGCTTTTCACGGTCCGGGTGGAGGTAGCTGAACCTGCCGCGGCTGATTTTGAATGTAATGCTGAATTTTTCTGAAAGTATCTGTTCAAATTCCTTAAGGTCATGTGCGGAGGCGGCAGCTTCATCAATGGAAACACGAAGATATTCCTTCTGTGTCTGGAATACGGTAGTGCGAGGTGTGATACCCTCTGAAATCATCTGCCGGTTGCGTTCCTCTAATTTTTTCTGGCCGCTGCGTTTTGCGTGGTATTCTTTTTCTGTCACTTTCCGTTCTGCTTTGGTGAGCAAATCTACCTGGTGCAGATTTTCCCTGATACATAAATCCATAAGCGACTGCTTCAGATAAACAAGGTAATTGTTGGTCAGGTGGTGTTTGTTCCCGGCGCGGGAATCGCAGTCACGCTCCATAAAGTCCTGACGTTCCACATCATTTTTCCGCAGGCTGTTGATGACGATATGCACATGGATGTTGCCGCTCCCGTTATGCCCGTCCGTGTGGGTACAGACAAGCGCCTGATGTCCGGGAAAATTCTTTTTACAGTATTCAAGCCCAAGCTGCTGTGCCTGTTTTCCGGTCAGCCCGCACTCGTCCCTGTCTTTCGGGTCAAAGCTGATGATGTAGTGGTGGGATTTGATATCATCATACTTTTGGCTCTTGTGGAAACGGGCATTTAGTTCCCTGCATTCCATATCGAAACTGAACGGATCACACTCTACACCGTCAAGATAATATTCTTCCCGGAGCTGCATTTTCCCATTTTCATCAAGGATCGGTTTCCCGGTGTATTCGTCATGTTGGAAAATGAGATATCTTTGTGCCTCACCATAGTCTGCATTTTTATTTGCTATGTGTTTCAGTATCGCCATGGAAATTCCCTGCCATTTTTATCACTTCATATTTCATTTCATAAATTTCTGCAATGCACCTGTTTATCGTCTGACGCATTTCCTGCGAGTGGATGCCGCCCTGGTTAAAGTGGCGGGCAATCTGGTTCAGGTTGCTGCCGATCTTACCAAACTCTGCGGTCAGTTTTTTTAGTTCCGGAATGTCTGCTACGATCTCATATTTAGCGATTACTTTTCCTTTCATTACCTGTCTGCGTAGGAATTCCGCAAGAGGCAGCCCTGCCTTGGCAGCGTTTTCTGTGATGATTTCATATTCCGTATCAGTGAAACGGAGCATGACAGGGTGATTGCGTTTTAATTCTTTTTCTTTTTTGGGTCTTGCCATATCATATCCTTTCCAGTGATGAAGCTGGATGGCTCTGCCAGTATGGCAGTGACGTCGTGCTTCATCACGCTGCGAGAGTGTAACGGGAGCCAAATCTGCATATCCGTCAGGATATGCCAACCGAGGGTATGGGGCGCGGAAGCCCCATCAAGTAAGCCGGAGTGGCTCAAAATCCACGAAGTGGGTTTTGAGTTACGCAGGCGAAACTTGCTCTTCGAGAACTGAAAGCCCTCCTATAATAAAAGCCGATTTGAGAGAACGTATGCTACCGCATGGAAAAGAAAATTTTGAGAAAAAGTAAATTGGTAGGGAATGGAAACGTGGAGGCGGCGGGCAAGGGTTGCAAGGCAACGCTTGCGTAAGAGCGTTCCCGGAGCGAAGCGGAGGGATACGGTATGTGCGAAGGAACGGAGCACATTCCGTAAGCGGCTGTGAGGGGAAAGCGTACGGTATGAGTAAGATTGTTTAAAAGTATTTTCACGTCAATTAATTTAACTGAGGACAAATATGATATTTGCAGAAAAATTAAAAACGCTTCGTAAGCAGGCGGGTAGATCACAAGAGAAATTGGCAGAGAAACTAGGTGTATCTTGACAAGCTGCCGCAAAATGGGAAACCGACACGGGTATTCCCGACATTGATAATATCATGGCGGTTTCCAAGCTGTTTGATATTTCCATTGATAAGTTGTTAGGAAATGAAAATGTAATAGAAAAGAAACAGGCGGATTACCTATTCGAGAGCGTAACATAATATGATATTGACGAGCCAAAACGCTACGATATGAAACTGGGTGGTGCAAGGTAGGTGGCACTTTCGTGATATGATGGTGAAAAAATCCGTGTCTTCGCCTTTATATCAAGCTCAATACTGTCGCATTCCAAAGAATTTATTTCAACTGTTTTTGGATTTACTATCCGCTTTTTAATATCATCAATTTTGACTGTGAAATTGCTATCAATCAGGTGTCGGCGATTTCCAAGCTTTGTATTCCCGACGGAACAATTTTCGCTGTTGTCACAAAAGGAATCGGAACAAATATTTACTATGACAAGAACGGAAAACAGGTAGAAGCGTTTGATACACCCGATGAGGACAATGTGATTGAGCTGAACGGTATTAAAAGTGAACTCATGATCTCCGAGAGTACTTTAGGGGAGGTGTAGTCATGGCAGAGAGACATCAATATAAACCGTTGCGATTCTATGTGGATTGTTTTGCGGCTACGTGGGTATTCTGGATTACAGCAGCATTTATCAGTAAATCAGAGAATGATAATGGTCTCTCTTTATTATTGATGCTGTTTGGAGTAATGGCATCTGCGGTTACGGCAGTTATTACCGTATTGACTTCAGGGAGTAAGGCATTAAAAGCTGATCTAAGGTGGAAACTGGTAGGATTTTACCGGATTAGACCGCGCAGTATCTTGGCAGCAGTTATTGGATTTATGACGATTGTGGCAGTATCAATTCTGTTATCACTATTATTTGGGAAGTCATTGAGGAAAGCGGCTGGCGTGGATACGGAGAGGATTCTGTAGCATTTCATTTTTCATGGTTTACGGAGTCGGTTATCTTTGGTTTTGTATGGGCATTATGGCATCTTCCCCTGTTTTGGATTCAGGGTACATACCATTACGGACTAAGGGAATTGGGTGTTTTTATGTGCTGAATTTCTTAATCAGTGTCAGTCCGATGGGATTTTTGACAACGTGGGTATATGTAAAGAACAACTGCAGTATGCTTGCCTGCATCATTTTTCACTTGTTTGTGAATACCATGCAGGAAAAAATAGCCTTGACGCCGCAGACAAAATGCGTGGAAACGATTGTGATATTCTTTGCGGCGGCATTTATTGTACTTACTACAAAGAGATGTTTTTTGAAAAAGAACATATTGGAAATCTTTTAATCTATCATGAGGAAAGGGAAGTAGATGACTAATTACAGCGCGTGTAAACGCACTGTAATTAATTAAAACTTTATATTCTGTTCCCGGTATTCGCTGGGTGATAATCCCGTTTCTTTTTGAAAGGAAGAAGAAAAATAGCTTCGGGAGCCAAATGAAAGTTCATCGCTGATTTCCTGAATACTCATTTGGGTTCCTGAGAGAAGTAATTTTGCCTGTCGTATTTTTTCACGTTTAATATAATCTGATACGCTATACCCGGTCTCATTTTTAAATTTATGAGAGAAGTAGTATTCTGTATAGCCCGCCTGTCTGGCTAACTGTGTGATAGAAAGTTTTTCTTTAATATGTATTGCGATGTAATCGCATGCGCTTTTTATCTGTCCGGAGATATCATTCTTTTCCTTTTCCTGTTGTACCCGCTGTACGTAGTCTTCCAAAAGAGTATTGCATGTGGTGGATGTTTCTGCAATGTTTTTGCTATCTTCAATCATCTGCATATAATAGTCATTGAGGGTATAAGCGACGGAAGGGCTTACACCACCTTCGATGGCTGCTCTTGAACAGAGTGTAAGGAGGACAATGGAGGTTGACTTTGCCCTGCGCAGGGAGTCACCTGTGTCAAAACGTGGTCCGTCGCTTAAACTGTAAGAACGTGCAAGGGCATCCAGATAGTTGGGATTTCCTTCCCGCAGCATATTCATGAATTCCTGTTCTGCCATCCATACGCCCCGGTGCTCCTCTGTAATCAGATTGATTTCAGAAGAAGAGGGATTTTGAGATGCCTTTTCCGTAAATTGAATATCATTGGTAGTAATCCGCCTGCCGGTAACGCAGTAATGCAGCATAACGGCATACTGAAAAAGCTGATTAGTAGGGATGATTGGAATATGTTCAAATAGGCGAAAAACCTTTGCACGGATATTGATGGAAAGGTTATGTTTATCCAGCTCCTTTTTAATCATCTGATAAGAGTTTCTTCCGGAATAAGCGGGTCCCAGTGCATGGATTCCGCACAAGGAATCCTCATGGTATTCAAATGCCACAATCCAGATCAGCCCCAGATGGTCATCAATAAATAAGGGTTCCTGCTTCTGGTTTTCCACATGTTTTCTGATTGGCTCTTCCAGACTTAAAAGGATTAGGGTTTTGTCGTCATTTGCAGATACATCTTCTAAAATATCTGAATGTGCAAAGACAAAATCCGGGGAAAAGCTATGCAGAGGAAGGTTATGATTACACTGAATTAACTGCTGAAAAAAATCTAGTTTTTCCTGAATATTCATATTGCTCCTATCTGCACATACTTGATGTGCATCTTAAATTTGCAAAATCAGTCGCATAAAAAGTTTTCCAATAATTTTATGTCTTCGTCCTGTTCAAACCGGATTGTGCCGTTTTGGAGTAGTTCCGGATTAGATGCTATCGTGAAGAAGATATACTGGCTTAATGTTGACTTTAGGGCAATGCGGTCGCCTTCTGAGGTTTCAAATAATACTTCGGCACTGCATTTCTGAACTTGTTTTAGGAAATTTAATATGTTTATATTCGGGTTTATATGCATAAATAGTCCTCCTTATTCTGCCATACCATCAGTATACAGGAAAAACAGAAGAAGTGTTTAAAAAATTAATTATTATGTTAAAAAATTGCTGTAATGAATTAGAAGACATGGTTTTTTTCCAAAAAATTAAAAGAAAACACGAATTCAAAGACATTGACATTTAGCAATTAAGATAGAATAGTCATAGAAAAACTGAGAGATCAGGAACGAGAAATCTGTTTGTCGAAAGAAATTGGGAAAAGTAAGGAGGCTGAACAGAATGCAATATGAAAAATTATTTCGAACACAGTCAGTATGGAAATCTATTTTTTCACTGGCGGTTCCTTCAGTAATCATTATTTTGGTTATGATTCTCTACAATATGACAGATATGTTTTTTGTGGGTCAGTTAGGAGATACAAGACAGGTAGCGGCTGTTTCCGTGGTGGGTCCGCTATTTTCTTTGTCAGCAGCAGTGGCGACTATGTTAGGCAGCGGCGGCTGTGCGCTGATTGCAAAGGCATTGGGCAGTGACCATATGCAGAAAGCGAAAGCTTATGCCAGTCTCTGTTTCTGGGGAGCCATAGGATTTGGGATTGTAATTGGCGCGGCATTGCTGTCAGCAGGAAAGGCTATTCTGCCTGTACTTGGTGCAACGGAGGAGATTTTACCGTATGCGGGAATCTACTTGTACGTTTGTGCTTTGGGTGTGCCCTTTATGCTTGCTTCCACAACGCTCGGAACCATTATACGGGCGGAAGGGGCGGTCAAGGAAGGAATGGTTGGGAATATGGCAGCCACTTTTGTAAATATTCTTCTGGATCCGTTATTCATTTTAGTTTTTGGAATGGGAGTTGCAGGCGCGGCAGCGGCAACAGTAATCGGAAATCTCGTGGGAACATTGTATTATGTTTATTTTATGAGAAAAAAGGCGGTTGTACTGAATATGAGTATTCGCTTGGCGGCGAAAAACCGAAAAGACTTGTTTGCTGTTATTTTGCTGGGAATGCCCAATGCACTCAGCAGTATATTGTCCGGATTTGCCTCTACATTTTCCAACAGGCTGCTTAGGGGTTACGGGACAGGTGCAATTGCAGCCATGGCGGCAGCAGGAAAGACTACGATGCTGATTGGGATGATACAAATGGGTATCTGTATGGGAATCCAGCCATTGCTGGCATACAATTACGGAGCAAAAGATATTGCCCGTTTAAAGGAAATCATACAAAAAGTCTCAATCCTTACAATTGGCGTCGGGGCGGTGACAGGAGGATTTTGCTATTTTTGCCGAAGCCAGATTATCGGTATGTTTATCAAAGAAAGTTCAGTTGCCGTTATGGGCAAGGAAATGGTATTGTTTCTGGTAATAGCCAGTCCTGTTATCGGGCTGTACTATCTGAGTACTAATTTTGTACAGGCTTCCGGATGTGCGGTTCCGGCAACTGTGATGTCAGTACTCCGGCAGGGAATTCTTCTGATTCCGTTTTTATATTTGTTTCATGGGTTGATGGGACTGTCCGGTATTGCTGTGGCACATACGGCAGCAGATATACTGTCTGTGGCAGTCAGCATGCTGCTTTTGTTTCGTCAATATCGTATGTTGGTTAAAAAGGTGGAAGAGCAGAGCGGAGATTAATGCATGGTCTTACGGTAAGCCTTTGGGGTCATATGATAATATTCCTCAAAGGCTTTATAAAATTGGGTATAGTTACAAAAGCCAAGCAGTTCTGCGATTTCATTAATATTCATTTTGGAGGAAAGCAGTAACTGCGCTGCTCTTGTCATACAGAGGGAAGAACTATACTCGTAAATTCCAAGGCCTGTATACTTGCGTACTATTTTGTAAAGATAGTCTCCAGAATAGTTGAAATTCTCCTCAAGCTGTCGGCGGGAAACTTTTCTGCCTGTTTTTTTCATAAATTGTGAGAGCTGTTCAAACAGTATTCTTTCCGATTCAGTTCCGGGTTTGACGGGTGTGTTTTGATAGTTATTTTGGTCAAACAGATGCCAGAACAATTCCATACAAAGGGCGCGGAGCCGGAAAGAGGAGCCAAAGACAGGTTCCTGTATTTCATGGAACATTTTTTCAAATATGGAATGGATGTGTTGTTTCACCCACGAAGCGTCTCTAAGGGGAATGAAATCAATATACTCTTTCTGTTCAGGATTTTCCTGATGCAGAGTCTGGAGAAAGAAATTCTTCATCAGTTCATTGCAGGGGGCGTCTTCCGTCGGGAAATATTGTTCCGCGGTAAACAGGTTTCTGGCAAAATTTTTGGATAACTGCAGAAACAGTATTCTTGATGCGTTATGATATTCTTCGATATGCTGTGTGTTTGTATTAATTAGGCAGCAGCTTCCGGCGGGATAAACATGCCGTTCATATTCAATGTTTTGATATACGGTGCCCTCAATAACAAACATCAATTCAAAGAAGTCATGCTGATGAAGTTTTCCGTTATCTATATAAGGTGCAATTTCTGCATTGCTGAAGGAAGTATAGAGGGAAGAACTGGGTGATGACTGCATGATAATCAAACGGGCATTCGGATTATCGGGAAGGCTTGTGCATAAGAAAAGTTCAAAGGGAACTTCTGTCCGGTAGTTAAAGGGCAGCACGAACCCGGATGGTTCCAGGATATTTTTATAGTCGCCCACAATATTCCATTTTCCTGTAGTACCTGTACTGAGGTGATACATGTTAAGCTCCTTGAATTGAATATGATATAAAAATGGGAAAAGTTCTTTTAAATGCTATATAAAACGATAACTGTATCATTTATAATTATACTACGGCTTGTTATCTGTGTAAAGAATATAAAATGGGAGGAAGAGAAGGTATGGTCAAATCAGATTTTAATTTAGAATGGATATTTTATAAGGAAGGGCATGAAAAGGATAAAAAAGAAGTAGCTCTTCCCCATGATGCCATGATTTATGAGCAGAGAAGCAGAGAATCAGTTACGGCAGGGGCATGTGGATACTTTCCGGGTGGAACATACGTCTATGAGAAGTCTTTTGAAGCACCGGTTGAATGGAAAGGCAAAAAGATAATATTGGAATTCGAGGGAATCTATCAGCAGGCGCAGGTATATCTGAATGGACAGCTTACGGGCACAAATATATACGGGTATTCTAATTTCTATGTGCCGTTAGAGAATGGTCTTGTATATGGAGAGAGCAATCAGCTTAAAGTGGTTGCTGATAATTCAAAATGCCCGAACAGCAGATGGTATTCTGGCAGTGGAATCTATCGTAAAGTGAACCTTTATGTGGGAGAGGAATGTTATATTCAGCCGGAGGGAGTAAAAATCACAACACCGGAAATTGACAGGATACAAATTGAGGCTGACGTTACGGGCGGGGAACAGCTGAGAGCATTAATATTTGACAAGGGCAGGAAAATTGCTGAAGGTCTGACAGAGGTCAAGGACTCATTGGCAAAGTTGTCACTGGACATACCGAAAGCGCAGCTTTGGGATGCGGAGAATCCTTACTTATATGAATATCAGTTAGAATTGATTAATGATGGAAAAGCAATTGATTGTGTAAAAGGATTTCTGGGAATCCGGACATTGTCGTGGGATACAAAAGGCTTTCTGGTAAACGGGAAAGAAGTGCTTCTTAGGGGAGCATGTATTCACCATGATAATGGTATCCTTGGAGGATGTTCTTTTCAAGAAGCAGAAGAGCGTAGAATACGTATTTTGAAGGAGGCAGGTTTTAATGCTATCCGGTGTTCCCACAATCCTGCATCAAAGGATTTGCTGTTGGCATGCGATAAACTTGGTATGTATGTCATGGACGAATTTGCAGATCAATGGTTGATACATAAAAATCCATATGATTACGCCGACACTGATTTTAGAAAGAACTGGCAGCAGGATTTAAGGGCGATGGTGCTTAAAAATTATAACCATCCAAGCGTGATCATGAATTCGATTGGTAATGAAATTTCGGAGCTTGCGTTGCCGGAAGGTCAGGAGTACTGTCGGAAAATGGCTGAGTTTGCAAGAAGTATTGACCCGTCAAGACCGGTAACTCTGGGAGTTAACCTTATGCTTTGCAGTATGACGGCAAAAGGAGGAGGTATTTACGGTGAAAAGAAAGATAAAAAGGGGAAGAAGAAAGAAAACCAGAATGGAAGCCAGACGATGGACAATGCTCCTACCAGTACTTTTTTCAATATGTTGATGAATATGGCCGGCGGAATGATTGAAAAAATGGCAGCCAAACCGGCGGCGGATAAAGCATCAGAGGAAGCGTTCGCAAGCCTTGATATCGGAGGATACAATTATGCGGCTTCCCGCTATGAGATAGACAAAGATCTGCATCCCGACCGTGTGATTGTCGGTTCGGAGACACTTCCTAAAAATCTATACAAAAACTGGCAGCTTGTGAAAAAGCTTCCGCATGTAATAGGAGATTTCATGTGGACGGGGTGGGATTATCTTGGCGAGGCTGGTATCGGGACAGTCCGATACAAAAGCTATAAAAAACCGGGGAATGATGCGCCGATTATTTCCGGCGGCTGCGGTGTTATTGATATCTGTGGGAAAATCCGTCCTGAGGTGCAGTGGAACAAACTTATCTGGGGATTAACGAATACGCCCGGAATCGGTGTGGAGCCATTGACACATGCCGGGGATCTGGGGTCTGTGTCTATGTGGCGTGATACGGATGCCGTGGGAAGCTGGTCATGGAGTGGCTGTGAAGGAAGAAAAACCAAGGTAACAGTTTATTCAAACGGAGCAGAGGCAGAACTGCTTGTCAATGGAAAATCTTACGGAAGAAAAACAACAAAAGAATGCAAGACAGTCTTTAAAAATGTGCGTTATGAAGAAGGCACGATTACAGCGGTTTCTTATGATGTACAGGGAAAGGAAATTTCCCGAAACGCATTAAAGACAGCGAAAGGTAAGACTGTTTTAGCTGTTGATGCGGAGAAGACGGAACTGCTGGCAGACGGACAGGACTTGTGCTATTTGAACATTGATCTTGTGGGCGAGGATGGAATCACGAAATCATCAGAGGATATGCCTATATCGATAGAGGTAAGCGGTGCGGGCACGCTGCAGGCGTTTGGTTCTGCCAAGCCGAATATGGGAGAAGATTTCCATAGCAGACAGCATACAACTTACTATGGGAAAGCACAGGCAGTAATCCGTGCAGGTGAAAAGTCAGGAAACATATTAGTAAAAGTAAGTGGAGAGGGACTTGGTACAAAAGAAGTGTCTATTCATGTGAAAGAAAAGTAAGTTTTAGAAGGAGGATGATGAGGATGAAACGTCAAGCATATAATCCCTATCTGCCGGCGTGGGAATATATTCCGGATGGGGAGCCCAGAGTATTTGGGGACAGGTTGTATATTTTTGGAAGTCATGACAGGTTTGGTGCCGAAGGGTATTGTGAAAACGACTATGTGGCATGGTCTGCACCAGTGGAGGATCTGTCAGATTGGAGATATGAAGGAGTGATTTTCCGGAAAGACCAGACACCGTGGAATACACGTAATCAGGTATATTATGCTCCGGATTGTGTGCAGGGACCGGATGGGCGGTATTATCTCTATTACTTTGTAGTGAATTCCAGCATTATTTCGGTGGCAGTTTGTGATAAACCGGCAGGGAAATATGAGTATCTGGGAGATGTGAGCCTGCCGGACGGGCATGCTTACGGAACCAAACCTGAAGAATGGTTTACCTTTGATCCTGCAGTTCTGGTGGATGATGACGGAAGAATATGGCTTTATACAGGTAGCAGCCAGCCGGAGAACGGACAATACGGACATGAGATTAAGGGCTGCTTCGTGATGGAATTAGCTGCAGATATGCTTACGGTGATAAGTAAGCCCCAAATTCTCCTTCCTGCAAAATGGGTATATACAGAACCGAATTTTTTTGAGGGGGCATCCATACGGCATATTGGGGAATGGTATTATCTTGTTTATCCGGCAACAAACATGACGGGGCTGAACTACTCCATGAGCCGTTTCCCAGACAGAGATTTTGTTCATAAGGGGGCAATTCATTGTTCCAGTAATATTGGTTATCAGGGACGCAGTCTTATGCAGGCCTCTTATCCAATGGGAAACAGTCATGGAGGTCTGGTATGCATAAAAGAACAATGGTATATTTTTGATCATCGTGTGACAAATGGAAGCCCTTTTTCCAGACAAGGTGTGGCTGAGAAGATCACTATTCATCCGGATGGAACCATCGATATGGTAGAATCCACAAGCTGCGGTCTTAATGACGGTCCGTTGAAAGGAAGTGGGACTTATCCGGCATATATCGCCTGTGTACTGATGGGGAAACCAGCTGGAGAAATGTTTAACCCGATGGCGATGACAGGTCCATGTGTGACACAGGATGGGCCGGATTATGATCCGCCGGAGCCGGAAGGGGCGGAGATTAATGGGGAGACAGCAAAGGATGCGCCGGTTTCCTATATTACAGGGCTTGAGGATGGCAGCCAGGCAGGTTACAAATATTTTGATATGACCAATACCAGACATCTTTCGGTAGTAACCCGCGGCGCCGGAGGGAAGCTTGAAATCTTAAACGGAGAATCCGGAGAAGCTGTTGCAGAAATACTGCTTTCGCAAAGCGATGACTGGGCGGTATCCGAAACGGATTTTACGCCTGAACGGATTGTTGCGGAGAGGACAGATATTGCAGTTTCGCGTTGTCCACTGTTTCTTCGCTATCAAGGAGAGGGCAGTATTGATATTTTAGAATTTACATTATCATAGGAGGATCGAGAACATGAAAGTAGAAAAAATTGTATTGAATGAAGCAAGAGAAGTGTCATTAACGGCCTATCTTCTGGATACCGGGGGAGAATTCCGGAATATCTGCAAACGCCCGGCAGTTTTAATTCTTCCCGGCGGCGGATATCAGTTCTGCTCTGAAAGAGAGGCTGATCCGGTCGCAATGCCTTATCTCAAAGCAGGATATCAGGCTTTTATCCTTAGATATTCGGTTGGGAAACATTCTGTGTGGCCGAATCCCCTGCAGGATTATGAACAGGCAATGGAAATGATCCGCAAGAGGTCAGAAGAGTGGAAAGTATTTTCCGATAAAGTTGCAGTAATTGGGTTTTCAGCGGGAGGGCATTTGGCGGCAGCAGCGGCGACAATGTCAGAGAATCGTCCTAATGCAGCAATTTTGGGATATCCGGTGACAGGTTCCGATGTGAAAGGCTGCTGTGCTACTGCGCCGGATACAATTTCCTGTGTGGATAAAAATACCTGTCCCTGTTTTATATTTGCAACACGGACAGATGCAATTGTTCCTGTTATGAACAGTATCCGATTTATGGAAGCGTTGGTGCAGGCGGATATTTCGTTTGAAAGCCATATTTATTCCTATGGACCTCATGGATTTTCAACATGCGATACTTCTGTTCAGAGTCGTGATACAGCTATTTCCTCACGTGTTCCTAACTGGATGTCCGATTCTATCGGGTGGTTGAAAGAGGTATTTGGGGATTTTGGAAACGGCGAAATGACAAAGCCCGTATGCAAGGCGCATGTGACGGATAATGATGGAGAGTTTTTATCCGTTGACTGTACCTTTGGTTACGTAATGGGAAATCCGGAAGGGTGGAAGGTTGTGGAAGGTTTTCTGGGGGGCGCAGGGAAACAGGAAAAACCGGAAGGGCAGGAAGCTCCGCAGATGACTCCGGAGATGATGTCTATGGCATCAGGAATGAAACTGAGGCAGATATTGGAGTATGCTCATATGCCTGAAGAAGTAATAGAGCAGGTTAACGATCAGCTTTCCATGATTCCCAATCAAAGATGAAGTGATTTGTGATCCATTGACATTCAAAAGACAGAGATAGAACAAGTAAACAAGGAGAGTCTATGATCAAATTAGCAAAAATATTTCAAGATGGCATGACGTTTCAGAGAAATAAGCCATGCAAAGTATGGGGAACCAGTTCAGAAGTGAAGACGGTAACTATTTATATGAATGAAAAGGAAGTTGCTGAAAGAGAACTACCGCAAGGAGATTTTGCTTTTTTTCTTCCCCCGCAGGAAGCAGCACAGAATGTAACTGTCCGGATAGGAAATGATGTTGTGCTAAGAAATGTGGATTTTGGGGAGGTATGGTTTGCCGGCGGACAGAGCAATATGGAATTTCCCATGAAGTATGACAGTCAGTTTGAAGAAATGAAAAGCAGCCGGCCGGATGAGCATTTACGTTATTATGAAGTGGCAAAGTATTCCTTTGAAGGGGAAGAAGAAGAGGGGCTGAAAAGTAATCAGGACTGGAACTGTTGGAGATGTCTTACTCCGGAGGCGATTGGAAGTTTTTCGGCGGTAGCTGTATATTTTGCAATGGAGCTGCGGAAGCATTATAACATACCGGTGGCAATAGTCAGCTGTAATTGGGGAGGAACTTCCGCATCAGCATGGATCAGCCGGGA
>ERZ779637.260-NODE-260-length-38770-cov-15.702002_pt1 | contig 38770 bp, 36 predicted proteins | sample MGYA00514196_ERZ779637 | MGnify/ENA primary metagenome ERZ779637 (study PRJEB29562, sample SAMEA4376700) | mouse gut metagenome | isolation source: Cecum | study: EMG produced TPA metagenomics assembly of the A DSS colitis mouse model was used to assess the...
CCCGGGGCCTGCGCGGCCCCGGACCCCGCGGGTACTTTTTGTGCAGACAAAAAGTACCCAAAAAGCTGCTGGACCTGCGGTCCAGACCCCCTTATTTATGACGGGGGTTATTTTTTACGCTGCGAGCTGTCAGGCGAAGCCTCTGACCGATTGCCCTGGGCCGTTGGGCTGCCCTGCCTTTGAAGGACACCTTCTCAGCAGAGATTGCCGTGGGCGAAGCAGTATCTTACCTTGCTTGCTTGACATTCCGTCTGACTATTGCTGTTACTGCCCGGCTCAGATAGTTCTCCGCTGGACGCAGAGGCCCTCCACGTCCCGATCAATCCTATCGCAGAGTCCAGATAACGAACGGAGGCGATATGTTACGAGGAGAAGAGTGACAAAAGCGGAGATTCGCCTGCGGGAATGTAGGTCCAGAAAGGGTCCTTCAAAGGCATCGCGGCCCAACGGCCCATAGCAATCGGTCAGAGGCTTCGCCTGACAGCTCGTAGCGAAAAAAAGAGGCCGGGGGATCCAGCCCCGGAGGGGGGCTGGCGCATTTTTGGTACCTTTTTGTGCGCACAAAAAGGTACCGCGGGGTCCGGGGGCGGCGTTAGCCCCCGGGACTGCCGTCAAGATACGCACAATCCCCCAAAAGCTATAAGACCCTGACCACCGCCAGCCCATTGACCACCCCGTGGAGAAGCACACTCCCCCACAGGGAGCCGGATCTCTCATAGGTCCACGCCATCACCGCGCCGGGAACCAGATACTGAACCATCAGCAGCAGATAGGTCAGATCCCCCCTGGCGGCGGCGAACTGCCACACATGGAGAAGCGCAAACAGCAGGCAGGAGACCAGGTACGCCAGCCCCCGGTGGACCTCCCGCAGGTTCCCGAACACATACCCCCGGAACAGGGTCTCCTCCACCACCGGAGCCAGTACCACCACAATGAGGATCGTGGTCCTGGGCGCGTCCACCATCCGCCCCACAATGGCCTCGTCGTTGAGATTGACCTGTCCCTCCAGCACCAGCCCCAGCAGGCGGCCGCAGATCTCGTTGAGCCCATAGAAGGCCACCAGCCCCAGCCCCGCCGAGGCCAGCACGCCGCCGGGCCGGTCCAGAAACGCCCGGGTGGTCCGCCCCAGGTAGCCCCAGAACACGATCACCACCAGGGCGAACACCACGTAGTAATAGATGGCGTTTCGCACGCTCTCCCCCAGGCGCGTCCCCAGCAGCCGCTCCAGCAGATCCAGGGCCGGCCCGGACACGTAGGGCAGCACCGCCAGATACAGCGCCAGCACCGCGCCCCCCAGGGCCTTCTCCCTGCCGCTCATGCCGGCAGATAATCCTCTCCTTGCCATAGCCGCCTCCTGTCAGAAGCCTATTTCAGCTTCTCCTTTAATTCGTATAACAGCCCCAGGGCCTCCATGGGCGTGAGCACATCCGGCTCCGTCCGGCGCAGCCGGTCAATGACCTCCGCCTCCCCTATGGCCTCCAGGGATACCTGCTCCTCCCTGGGCGCGGCCAGCAGGGGGGCCGCGTGTCCGGACTGGCTCTCCAGATCCTTCAGGATGGCCCGGGCCTTTTTGACCACCGCCTCCGGCAGCCCTGCCAGCTTGGCCACCTCGATGCCGTAGCTCCGGTCCGCCCCGCCGGGCAGGATCTTGCGCAGGAAGATCAGCTCGTCCCCCCGGCTGCGGATGGCGATGTTGTAGTTGGTCACCCCGGGCAGGGTGCTCTCCAGCTCCGTCAGCTCGTGGTAGTGGGTGGCGAACAGGGTCTTGGCCCCCAGCTTCTTCCGGTCCGCGCAGTGCTCCAGCACCGCCTGGGCGATGCTCATGCCGTCAAAGGTGCTGGTGCCCCGGCCGATCTCGTCCAGAACAAGGAGACTCCGGCTGGTGGCGTGGCGGAGGATGTCCGCCACCTCCGTCATCTCCACCATGAAGGTGGACTGGCCGGCGCTGAGATCATCGCTGGCCCCGATGCGGGTGAAGATCCGGTCCACCGCGCCGATCCTGGCGGACCGGGCCGGGACAAAGGAGCCCACCTGGGCCATGAGGACGATCAGGGCCACCTGCCGCATATAGGTGGACTTGCCGGCCATGTTGGGGCCGGTGATAATGGCCACCCGGTTCTCCTGCTCCCCCATGTAGGTGTCGTTGGGCACAAAGAGGCTCCCCTTCAGCACCCGCTCCACCACCGGATGGCGGCCCTCATGGATCTCGATGCCGCCCCCCTCGTCCACAGCCGGACAGCAGTAGCTGTTCTTCACCGCCACAGCCGCAAAGGAGCACAGAGTGTCCAGCTCCGCGATCACTGCCGCCGCGGCCTGGATGCGGCCCATCTCCCCGGCCACCTGCTCCCGCAGCCTGGTGAAGAGCTCAAACTCCAACGCCACCACCCGGTCGCTGGCCGTGAGGATGGTGCTCTCCAGATCCTTGAGCTCCTGGGTGATGAACCGCTCGCAGTTGGCCAGGGTCTGCTTGCGGATGTACTCCGCCGGCACCTGGCCGTAATAGCTCCGGCTGACCTCGATATAGTAGCCGAATACCTTATTGTACCCCACTTTCAGGCTCTTGATGCCCGTTTTTTCCCGCTCCCGGGCCTCCACCTCCGCGATGACCCCCCGGCCGCCGGTGAGGACGTGGTGGAGCTTGTCCACCTCCTGGTCATAGCCCGGCCGGATGAAGCCCCCCTCCCGGACCGAGAAGGGCGGCTCGTCCACAATGGCCCGGCACAGCAGCGCATATACGTCCTCCAGCGTCTCCAGCCGTCCGGCCAGCTCCCCCAGCCGCCCGGCGGCGAAGGGGGCCAGACAGTCCTTCAGGCGGGGCAGCTTCTCCAGAGCGGCCCGGAGGCTGGCCATGTCCCGGCCCCCGGCGCTGCCGTAGACCACCCGGCCGATGAGCCGCTCCATGTCGCCGATGCCGGTCAGGGCCACGATCAGCTCCTCCCGGCCCACCGTGTCCCGGGTCAGGGCCTCCACGGCATTCAGGCGGCGCTGGATAGCCGCCACGTTCAGCAGCGGGCGCTCCAGCCAGGACCGCAGCAGCCGGCCCCCCATGGCGGTCTTGGTCCGGTCCAGCACCCACAGCAGGCTCCCCCGCTTCTCCTTGCCCCGCAGCGTGGCGGTGAGCTCCAGGTTCCGCCGGGTGTTCAGATCCAGCTCCATGAACCGGCCCTGCTCGTAGTACTCCAGATCGCTGATGTGGCTTAAATCGGTCTTCTGGGTCTCGTAGAGGTAGCTGAGGAGCCCGCCCAGGGCCATCACGGCGGCAGGGTTGGCCTTGGGCAGCCGGGCGGCCGCCTCCCGGCCGTACTGCTTGACCGCCATCCGCTCCGCCTCCTCCAGGCAGAAGGGCCGGTCCCCCCGGTTCTCCGCCCGGCAGCGGAACTTCTCCCGCAGCGTCTCCACCAGGGCCCGCTCCCCCCAGGCGCACTCGCTGAGCACCGCCTCCACCGGGCTGAAGCGGCCCAGCTCGTTCATCACGTGCTCCACCCGCTCACTGCCGGAGAAGGCGGTCACGTGGGTCTTGCCGGTGGTGATGTCGCAGAAGCACAGCCCCGCCCGCTCCTGGTCCAGATAGATGCCGCAGATGTAGTTGGACTGGCTGCCCTCCAGCATGGACGCGTCCACCGTGCCCGGGGTGACCACCCGGATGATGTCCCGCTTCACCAGCCCCTTGGCGGCGGCGGGGTCCTCGGTCTGCTCGCAGATGGCCACCTTGTAGCCCTTGGCGATGAGCCGGGAGATGTAGCCGTCGCAGGAGTGGTAGGGCACGCCGCACATGGGGGTCCGCTCCTCCTCGCTCTTGCCCCTGTCCCGGGTGGTCAGGGTGAGATCCAGCTCCCGGCTGGCCAGCAGGGCGTCCTCGTTGAACATCTCATAGAAGTCTCCCAGGCGGAAGAAGAGGATGGCGTCCTTGTTCTGCTCCTTCATCTGGAGGTACTGCTGCATCATGGGGGTGGTCTCTGACGGCATGGCTCGTTCCTCTTTTCTTTTGTATCTGCCGCCTTGACAGCGGGCTCTGATTGGCTTATAATAATTAATGGAAGGGCAAGCTGCCAATCAGCGGTTCAGCCCAGCAAAGCTAGAGATTTCTATGTCTATAGAAACCGTCACCGTGCGGGGTGGCGGTTTCTACGTTTTACGACAATCGTCACCGTATAGGCTCCGATATGGAACGTAATCCGCATCAGCCTCACCTCCCTCCGGAGGATGTGGCCAAACCGCCGACCGTAATTGCAGCATTGCCCTTCCGGCCCCCAGCCGGGGGCGTTTTTATTATATCCTCTCTGTTGAATTTTGTCAATCTCAGGGTTTTGCGGGACCAGGGAAATCCATTTTTTCCGCGGCGGATGGATCCTTGCGGGAGCTGTGCAGGGGCGAGCATTGCTCGCCCCTGCAGGATACTGTGTTTCCCGGAAGATGAATTTCCTCGCTGCGGGGCCGCGTCCGTCACGGCTCCCGGCTTGTCCCGGCGCTGTTCTTCCCGGCCCGGTATAAGAATTGAGCCTCTTCAAAGGAGGCGTCTGCGCAGTATACCGTTATTTCATCGGTGCGGTATTCCAGAATATAGTAGCGAAATACAGCGGCGCCATCAGAAAATACCTGCTCAGGATATTTTAAGTATATCCTGCCATTTTCGATGGCTTCAATGTTGGAGGAATCTGCTAAAAAGCGATAGGAGGATTCGGATTCATAGTCGGAAATATCGTATCCGCCGTCTGTTTTTTGTATCACCAGTCTGCCGGCATCCCCTTCTGCCGTATACGCATATTCTCCAACCAGATTTTCCAGCGGGGCCTCCGGCTGTTCCGGATTTGATATGCTCCCGCCGGACGGATTTGTCCCGGCGGGCAGGGAAGGGCTGTTGTCCTTCAAACCGCAGCCAGACAGCAGAAAAGCGCCCAGCAGCAGCACCAGCAGGAGTTTTTTCATAGAAACACCTCCCAAGCGCGTTTTTTATGTACACAAGGATCAGGAACGAGCGCTTACAGCACCTTGGCCAGAAAGGTTTTCAGCCGGTCGCTCCTGGGGCTGGCGAACAGCTCCGCCGGGGCGTTCTCCTCCACGATCACGCCGCCGTCCATGAACACCACCCGGCTGCCCACCTCCCGGGCAAAGCCCATCTCGTGGGTGACCACCACCATGGTCATGCCGTCGCGGGCCAGATCCTTCATGACCTCCAGCACCTCGCCCACCATCTCCGGGTCCAGCGCCGAGGTGGGCTCGTCGAAGAGCATCACCTCCGGCTCCATGCACAGCGCCCGCACAATGGCGATGCGCTGCTTCTGGCCGCCGGAGAGCTGGCTGGGATAGGCGTCCGCCCGGTCCCCCAGCCCCACCCGCTCCAGCAGGGCGCGGGCCTTGGCCTCCGCCTCCTCCCGGCTCTTCTTCAGCAGCTTCACCGGGGCCAGGGTCATGTTCTCCAGGATGGTCATATGGGGAAACAGGTTGAAGTGCTGGAACACCATGCCCATCTTCTGCCGGTGGACGTCGATATTCACCCGGGGATCCGTGATGTCCACGCCGCCGAAGGTGATGGAGCCGCTGGAGGGCCGCTCCAGCAGATTCAGGCACCGCAGGAAGGTGGACTTGCCGGACCCGGAGGGGCCGATGACCACCACCACCTCCCCCCGCCGGATGTCGGCGGATACGCCGTCCAGGGCGTGGATGGAGCCGCTGCCAAAGTGCTTTTGCAGGTCCCGGACCTGGATGAGGATCTCGTTTTTACCGCTCACTGTTTCTCAGCCTCCTCTCCAGCCTGCCCACCAGCCAGGTGAAGAACACCACCATGACAAGGTAGATGGCCGCCACCGCGATCAGGGGCATGAACGCCTCGAAGGTCCGCCCGCGGATGATCTCGCCGCCCTTGGTCAGGTCAATCACTCCGGCATAGCCCGCCACGGAGGTCTCCTTGAGCAGCACAATGAACTCATTGGCCAGGGCGGGCAGCACGTTCTTGAACGCCTGGGGGATGATGATATAGCGCATGGTCTGTATGTAGTTGAACCCCAGGGACCGGCCGGCCTCAAACTGGCCGTTGTCGATGGACATGATGCCGGAGCGGATGATCTCCGCCACGTAGGCCCCGGAGTTGACGCCGAAGACGATGCAGGCAATGACCACGTCGCTGCCCAGAGCCACCAGGATGACAAACACGCCCAGCAGCAGCTGCACCACCACCGGGGTGCCCCGGATCACGGTGAGATAGATCCTGCACACCCCGTTGGCCAGCCCCAGCAGGACGCGGCCCGGACCGGGGCGCATGCCGTCCCGGTTCTTGTCCCAGCTGGTGCGGACGATGGCCACCACCACCCCCAGGGCCACGCCGATGAGCAGAGCGAAAAAGGTGATGAGCAGGGTGTTGCCCAGGCCCCTTGTCAGATACCGCCAGCGGTTGTCCTCAATGAAGCAGCGGTAAAAGGTGTCTTGAAACGCCGCCATATGCTTTCCTCTCTCTCAAAAAATATGATCTATCGTCAAAGCCGGGGGCGGCGGACCGCCCCCGGCCTGATGCAGGGTTATTTATTGTTGGTCTCCACGTAGGCCTTGGCGGGCTCCTGGTCAATGACCACGCAGTCCACCTTGCCGGTGAGCAGGGCCTGGACGGCCTCGTTGCCGGTCTTGTAGCGGACCACCCGGTCCTCACCGATGCCGCCGTTCTCCGCCGTGTCGGAGAGGTAGATGTCGCCGGTGGTGTCCTGCTGCACGCCCGCCTTGTAGCTGGCGTTGGGATCGAGCAGGTCCTCCAGGGTCTTGATGGGGGAGTCCTCCCGGAGAATCACCACCTGCACGCCGGTGGCGTAGCTCTCGGAGAAGTTGACAGACGCCTGACGATCCGGGGTGACGGTCATGCCGGCCATGCCCATGTCGTACTTGCCGGTCTGCACGCCGCCGATGATGGAGCCGAACTCGGTGTCCACGATGGTCAGCTTGCGGCCCATCTGGTCCGCGATGGCCGCGGCCATCTCCGCGTCGATGCCCACCACCGTGTCGTTCTCATAGAACTCGTAGGGGGGGAAGAAGGCGTTGGTGGCCATAATCAGCTCCGGCTTGCCCTCGGCATCGGCCTGGAAGGTGAGGTCATGGGCCGTGCCGGAGATGTACTTGTCCACGATCTTCTGGGCGGTGCCGTCGGCGGTGATGGCGGCCAGGGCCGCGTTCACCTCGTCCAGCAGGTCCGTGTTCTCCTTGGCAATGGCGATGGCGTAGTCCTCAACGGCGTACTCGGTGTCCAGGATCTTCAGCTGGACCTTCTTCTCACCGCAGGCGGCCAGGCTCAGGACCATGGCCAGGGCGAGAATCGCAGTAACAAACTTTTTCATACGGATTGCTTCCTTTCCAATATGCAGGTGGTTTCCACCCGAATTGCACAGCGCCGGGCCTCGCCCGGGTGAATGGAGCATACTACAATCCAGGCGGATTGTCAATAGTTTTCCAGAAATTGTGCATATTTATTGATATGTACCGTCCGTTTTCATCACAATACCAAAAGAAAGGACCGAAAGCCGCCGCCGCTTTGCATGATTTGACGGTGCCGTTTGTCTGCATAATGCAAAAAATATACATTCTCAGGGGGCGGCCTCCCGGCGGAACACGTGGATGTGAAAGGCCATCTCGCACGCCAGCGTCTCCAGGGCCGCCAGCCGGGCGGCGCCCTGCCGGGGGGTCTTCCAGTAGTAGGGGGTCATCTGGAACAGGGCGCGGATGTCCGCCTGGGCGGGCAGATGGACCGTGAAGGACACGGGCAGAATCTCCTGGTAGGCAAAGCCCTCGTAGGGGGTCTCCCGCTCCTCGTTGGGGTAGGGCCGGTCATAGAGGACCTCCTTGAGCTGCCAGAGGTGTCTGGCGGCGGGGACCACGTAGAGGTACGCGCCCCCGGGGCGGAGCACCCGCCGGAACTCGTCGATGGCCAGGGGGGAGAACACGTTCAGCAGCAGATCCACGCTCTCCGCCGCCACGGGCAGGCGGTAGGCGGAGGCCACGGCGAAGGAGATCCCGGGGTACCGCTTGGCCGCCTTCTGGACAGAGAACTTGGAGATATCAATCCCAGCCGCCGCCGGGGACCGCCCGTCCGCCAGCAGAGCGTCCCGGACGGCGGCGGTGTAGAAGCCCTCGCCGCAGCCCGCGTCCAGCACCGCCGGGGCGGGGCCGGGGGCGTACCGCACCGCCAGATCGCACAGAGCGTCCCGCAGGGGGCTGTACCAGCCCCGGTCCAGAAACGCCCGGCGGGCGGCCACCATGCCCTTGTCGTCGCCGGGGGCCTTTGAGTGCTTCTGCCCCACGGGCAGGAGGTGGACATAGCCCTCCCGGGCCCGGTCAAAGCGGTGTCCGCCGGGGCAGCGGAGGCCGCCGGGGACGCCTTGCAGCGCCTCCCCGCACAGGGGACAGAGAAAGGAAAACATGGCCGCCCGCCTCCTTCACGGAAATACTGGGGAGCCGCCGGCCGGCGGCTACACCCTGGTGATATCGTTGATCCACTTCCCGCTGCGGAAGCGGATGAGCCCCAGGGGGCACTTGCAGAGGTTTTCCGCCTGCATGGCAATGCACACCAGCCAGGTGGGCGCGTTCAGCACCAGGCCGGCCAGGGCCATCAGGGGGATGGACGCCAGCCAGAGGGGGCCGTTGTCGATGAAGGCGGCCATTTTCACATCCCCGCCGGCCCGGAGCACGCCGGTGATGTTGGTGACGTCGAAGGCCCGCATGGGCATGAACACCGCGTAGACCACGGCCAGGTATCCGGCCACCTCCGCCGCGCCGGCGGTGAGCTTGAACAGGCGGAACAGCACCGGCCGGAAGAAGAGGGGCAGCAGCGCCAGCAGCAGGAGCATCACGAGCGCGCCCACCAGCAGCGACACCACCAGCAGCGTCCAGCCCACGCTGTACACCCGCTCCCGGTCCCGGCCCATGCCGATCTCCTTGCCGATGATGACGGCGGAGGCGGCGGCGATGCCAAAGCAGACCACGGTGGAGAGCTTGTCAATATTGCCGATGAGGGCGTAGGCGGCCAGCATGTCCTGGCTGTTGGCCATGTGGCCCATGATGACCGTGAGCATGGAGGTGCCCATGCTCCACAGGGTCTCGTTGCACACCACGGGGGTGGAGTACTTGAGGAAGGAGCGCAGAATATCCCGGCCCGGCCGGAGGATGCAGGCGGGCCGCAGGGGCAGCCGCTTGTTCCACAGGGCGAAGCCGATGGCCACGGCGAACTCCACCACCCGGCTGGTGAGGGTGGCCACGGCCGCGCCGGTGACGCCCATGGCCGGCGCGCCGAAGCGGCCGAAGATGAGCACGAAGTTGAGGAAGGTGTTCACGCACATGGAGATGGCAAAGAGGATCATGCCGAAGGCGGGGTACTCGGTGCTGCGCTGTATGCCGGCGTAGATGCTGCTGACGCCGTTGAAGATGTAGGAGAAGCCCACAATCTGTATGTAGCTCACCGCCAGCTGTACCAGCTCCTCATTGGGGGTGATGAGCCGGAGCACCTGGGCGGGGAAGAGGAAGGTGGTGAGGGCCACGATGGTGGAGAAGCCGGTCACCGCGTACAGGGCCACGCCCATGCAGCGGTTGATGTTGTCCGTGTCCCCCCGGCCCCAGTACTGGCTCACCAGCACGGCCATGCCGCTCTGGAAGCCGAAGATGACCAGCTGGATGATGAAGATGGGCACGTTGGCGGCAGTGACGGCCGCCATTTCCGCGTTCCCCAGCAGGCCCACCATGAAGGTGTCCGCGAAGCCGAGGGAGGTGGTGATGATGTTTTGCAGGACAATGGGCAGAGCGAGCACCCACAGTCTGCGGTAGAAGCCGGGCTCCCGGCGCAGGGCGCGAAGCATGGAAATACCTCCTTATATCCTTCGGTAGTCAGTCTTTAGCTGATATTTTACAGCTACAGCATGGGAAATCTCGTCTTCCTGTGCTCCAGCAGGGCCGCCGCCAAGGCGTCAATGTCCTCAAAGGCGGTCTCGGGGCCGAAGCTGACCCGCACCGTACCGGCGGCGGTCCGCTTGTCCAGGCCCATGGCGGTGAGCACGTGGCTGGCCTTCCCCCGGTGGCAGGCGGACCCGGCGGAGATGCAGATCCCCTGGCCGCTGAGCTCGGTGACAATGTTCTGGCTGGGGTAGCCGGGCAGGGACAGGGCCAGGATGTGGGGCGCGTCCGCCGGGCCCACAAAGCGCAGATCCGGTATGGCCCCCAGCTTCTCCCGGGCGTAGGCCTTGCAGGCCTCCATGCGGGCCCAGCCCTCCTCCAGGCCCGCCAGCCGCAGCTGCACGGCCCGGGCGAATCCGGCGATCTGGGCCGTGGCCTCGGTGCCCGGCCGCAGCCCCCCCTCCTGGCCGCCGCCAAAGAACAGGGGCAGGGTGTTTTTCGCCCGGCCGCCGATGTACAGCGCGCCGGCGCCCTTGGGCCCCCCCACCTTGTGGGCGGAGATGACCGCGTAGTCCGCGCCCAGTCCTCCGGCCGTGAAGGGGACCTTCAGAAAGCCCTGGACCGCGTCGGTGTGGAGCAGGGCCGGCCGGTCCCGGAGCAGGGCGGCGATCTCCTCCACCGGAAGCCGCGCGCCGGTCTCGTTGTTCACCAGCATCACGCTCACCAGGGCCGTGTCCTCCCGGAGGGCCGCTCTCACCTGCTCCGCCGTGATCCGTCCGTCCGGGCCGGGGCGCAGATAGGTGGCCGTGCAGCCCTCCCGCTCCAGCTGCTTCACGCACTGGAGCACCCCGCTGTGCTCCATGGCGGTGGTGACGATGTGGCGGCCCACCCGGCGGTTCTGGTGCAGAGCCGCCCGGATGGCCCAGTTGTCCCCCTCCGTGCCGCAGGAGGTGAAGAAAAGCTCCTCCGGCCGGCACCCCAGGGCCCCGGCGATCACCGCCCGGTCCCGGTCCAGCCGCTCCCTGGCGGCCCGGCCGGCCGCATACTGGGCGGAGGGGTTGGCAAAGTGCTCCGTCATCACCTCCACCATGGCCTGGGCGGCCTGGGGGGAGACGGGGGTGGTGGCGGCGTGATCCAAGTAGTGCATAGAAATTCTCCTACCAGAAATTTTCCTTGCCCTGGGGCAGGAAATGTAATATAATCAGATGAAATATCCGCCGGCGGAGCTGCGGACACGCCGGCCAGTACAGGAGGAGCCGCCCTATGTCCTACGCCATCCGCCCCATCCAGCCCAAGGACGACCCGTTCGTGGAGGGGGTCATCCGCGCCTGCCTGATCGAGTTCGGCTGGAACCGGGAGGGCACCGCCTGGTGCGATCCGGACCTGGGCCGGTTCTCCCAGGTCTACAGCCGGGAGGGTCACCGCTACTGGGTGGTGGCGGACGAGGCGGACCGCGTGGTGGGCGGGGCGGGGATCGGCGCGCTCACGGACCAGGTCTGCGAGCTGCAAAAGATGTACTGCCTGCCCCCGGTCCGGGGCACGGGCATGGCCCGGCAGCTGATGGAGCTGTGTCTGGACTACGCCGGCCGCTTCTACCGCCAGTGCTACATTGAGACCCTCCACAACATGACCGCCGCCAACCGCTTCTACCAGAAGCACGGCTTCCGCCGCCTGGACCGGCCCCTGCTGGACACGGGCCACTTCTCCTGCGACGTGTGGTATCTCCGGGACCTGCCCTGAGGCGCGGGGCGCTCAACAGTCTAATTTTTTATGTTATCATATTCTTTTCAAAAAAGCAAGGGGGGCCGCGGGTGAATATCGCCATCTATACCCTGGGCTGCAAGGTCAACCAGTACGAGACCGCGGCCATGGAGCGGATCCTGACGGACCGGGGCCACGTCCTGGTTCCCTTTGACGGCCCGGCGGACGCCTACATCGTCAATACCTGCACCGTCACCGCCGTCAGCGACAAGAAGTCCCGGCAGATGATCCGCCGGGCCCGGAAGCGGTCCCCGGCGGCGGTGGTGGCGGTGTGCGGCTGCTACGCCCAGACAAAGCCGGAGGAGGTCCGGGCCCTGGACGTGGATCTCATCGCCGGCACCGGGGACCGGCTGGGCTTCCTCCAGCTTCTGGAGAGCGCGGTGCGGGAGCGGGAGCCGGTGGTGCGCCTGGACGAGGCCCTCCGCCGCCGGCGGTTTGAGGTCCTGCCCGCCGGGGGGCTGGCCCAGCGGACCCGGGCCATGCTGAAGGTGGAGGACGGCTGCGCCAACTTCTGCGCCTACTGCGTCATCCCCTACGCCCGGGGGCCGGTCCGCTCCCTGCCCCTGGAGGCCGCTGTGGAGGAGACCCGCCGTCTGGCCCGGGAGGGGTACCGGGAGATCGTTCTCACGGGCATCGAGATCTCCTCCTGGGGCCGGGATCTGCCGGGCAGGCCGGAGCTGACGGCGCTGATCGAGGCGGTCTGCGGGGCCGCGGAGGGGATGCGGGTGCGGCTGGGGTCCCTGGAGCCCCGGACGGTGACGGAGGACTTCTGCCGCCGGTGCGCGTCCCTGGACAATCTCTGCCCCCACTTCCACCTGTCCATGCAGTCCGGGTGCGACGCCACCCTGGCCCGGATGAACCGGCGGTACACCACGGCCCGGTATCTGGAGAGCGTGGACCTGCTGCGCCGGTTCTTCCCGGACCCCGCCGTCACCACGGATCTCATCGTGGGCTTTCCCGGGGAGACGGAGGAGGAGTTCTCCGCCACCCTGGACTTTGTCCGCCGGTGCGCCTTCGCGGAGATGCACGTCTTCCCCTACTCCATCCGCACCGGCACCCCGGCGGCGGAGATGGTGCAGGTCCCCGGGCCGGTGAAGGAGGAGCGGGCGGGCCGGGCGGGGGCGCTGGCCGCCCGGCTCCACCGGGAATATCTGGACCGGTGCGCGGGCCGGGTCTTTGACGTGCTCTACGAGCAGGGCGGGGACGGGCTCTGCCGGGGCCACGCGCCCAACTATATGGCCGTGGCCGTCCGGGGGGAGGCGGCCGCGCTCCACAACCGGGTCCTGCCCACCCGCATCACCGGGGTGGAGGACGGGCTTTTGCTGGGGGAGCTGGCGGAGCGGTAGGGGGCGGCGGCCGCAGAGATTCCCCTGTTCCCGGAGGGCGGATTTCTGCGGCGCCCCAAAATTCCCTCTTGCAATCCGGCTGTTCATCGTGTATAATAAGGCCAGCACCATGAAATATCCTCCGCAGGCATTCGTGTTGAGGTTCCGGTCTCGCGCAATGGAAGCCTGTGAACCATGTCAGGCGGGGAACCGAGCAGCATTAAGCGGGACGAAATGTGCCGCGAGGGCTCCGGTTCGGAGCGGATGCTTGCGGAGAGTATTTCATGGGGCTTATTTTTTATGTTTTTCCGGGAGGACACTTCCATGTATCAGGCGCTCTACCGCAAGTGGCGGCCCAAGACCTTCGCGGATGTGGTGGGCCAGGAGCACATCACCCAGACCCTGCGCCGGCAGGCCGCCCAGGGCCGTCTCTCCCACGCCTACCTCTTCACCGGCACCAGGGGCACCGGCAAGACCACCTGCGCCAAGATCCTGGCCAAGGCGGTCAACTGCCAGAACCCCTCGGACGGCGATCCCTGCGGCCAGTGCCCGGCCTGCCTGGGCATTGACAACGGCAGCCTGCTGGACGTGATGGAGCTGGACGCGGCCTCCAACAACGGCGTGGACCACGTCCGGGCCCTGCGGGACGAGGCCATCTACTCCCCCGCCAGCGTGAAGTACCGGGTGTACATCATCGACGAGGTCCACATGCTCTCCGTTGCCGCCTTCAACGCCCTGCTGAAGATTCTGGAGGAGCCCCCGGCCCACCTCATCTTCATCCTGGCCACCACGGAGCTCCACAAGGTGCCCGCCACCATCCTCTCCCGGTGCCAGCGGTTCGCCTTCAAGCGCATCATGCCCCAGGACATCGCCCAGCGCCTGCTCTACGTGTCCGCCCGGGAGAACATCGCCCTCTCCCCGGACGCGGCGGAGACCCTGGCCCGCCTGGCCGACGGGGCCCTGCGGGACGCGCTGAGCCTGCTGGACCAGTGCGCCGCCGCCGGCGGGACCATCGACGGGCCCCGCGTGCTGGACGTGCTGGGGCTGGCGGGGGCGGTGCAGACCGCCCAGATGATGGACCTCCTGCTGCGCCGGGACGTGCCCGGGGCTCTGACGCTGCTCCATCAGCTCTACACCGGCGGCAAGGACGTGGCGGCCCTGCTGGGGGAGCTGTCCGCCCTGGCCCGGGACCTGCTCATCCGCATGACCGCCCCCGCCGGGGGCGCGGCCCTGCTCTCAGGCGGCTTTGACACCGGGGTGATGGACAGCCTGTCCCAGGCGGTGAGCCCCACCCGGCTCATCTACATGGCCGCCCAGCTCCAGAGCGCCCTGGCCGCCCTGCCCCTGAGCCCCAACCGCCGCACGGACGCGGAGCTGTGCCTGATCCGCCTGTGCGACGAGAGCCTGTGCGGGGACGTGACCGCCCTGGCCGCCCGTCTGGCCCGCCTGGAGGAGGGCGAGCCCCGGAGGGCCGCCCCCCGGCCCGCTTCGGGCCGCCCGGAGCCCGCCCCCATCCCTCCAGCCCAGGCGGCGCCGCCCCCTGCGCGGCAGGCAGCGCCCGTCATACAGCAGCCCGCGCCGCCGGAGCCCGCGCCCATCCCCCCGTCTGACCCGCCCCCCTGGGACGGCGCGCCCGGGCCGGAGGACGGACCGCCCCCCTACGGCGAGCCGGCGCGCCGGGAGGCGCCGCCGCCGGTAGAGAGCGAAAAAAAGCCCGCCCCGTCGCCAGCCCCGCAGGGGGGCCAGCTGTGGCGGAACGTGGCGGAGATCTGCAAAAACCAGCTGACCCCCATGTACTGGTACATGCTGGACGACGCCAGCGGAACCCTGGAGGGGGACGTGCTGGTGGTGCGCTGCGGCGACGAGCTGACCATGGAGACCCTGAAATCCCCGGACGCGGCGGCGGCCATCCGGACCGCCGCCGGGGAGCAGCTGGGCCGGAGCGTGGCCGTGCGGTTCACCCTGGGCGGCAGCGAGCCGGCGGCCCGGCAGGACAAGCTGGAGGAGCTCATCCGGCAGGGCAGCAGATATGACAGCTTTACTGTCAAGGACTAGAAAACCAGGTTTTGCAGCAGCAGATAGACCTTTGCGGAATTTGTGCGGGGGCGAGCGATGCTCGCCCCCGCTATTTTCCGGAAAGTTGTGCATACAGGCTCTCAGCCCAAAGGCCCGCCTCACTGGTCCGCCAGGCGGCGGTGCTGCTGCCCGATGAGCCGCACCAGCCGCACCGTCAGCCGCCACAGCCCCTGGCCCGCCAGGAGCAGCAGCGCCCCGGCCACCACGGACAGCTTGAAGGCCGTGGCCGGAGGAGCCATATAGCCGCCGATCTGGAACATGATGAAGGGCAGGTCAATCCCCGCCAGGGAGGCCAGGAATTTGGCCAGCCCCGCCGCCGGAATCAGCGCGCCGGATACCAGCAGACTCACCGCCAGGACGCTGGTGAGGGGCAGCACGAGCATGCCTCCCAGGCCGGCCAGGCCCCAGAAGGCCGCCACCGCCCCCAGGCGGGAGAGGCTGAAGGAGGGCTTTTTTGAGATCGTGTCCCCCAGGTAGGCCGCCGCCAGCCCCCTGGCCTCCCCCAGCCGGGAGAGAATCTCCTCCGGGGCCGCGCCCGCCGCCTCCAGCTCCAGGATCTCGCTTCGGATCTCCAGAATGATGTCCGCCCGCTCCCCGGCGGGCAGGGGCCGCAGGCGGCGGTCCACCTGGTCCAGATAATCGCTGAGTGTCTTATCCATGTTGCGTACCCTCCTTGATTTCGTTGATGGCCTCCAGCAGGCTCTCCCACTCCCCGCTCATGGCCGCCAGATAGTCCATGCCCCGCTCCGTGACCGCGTAGTACTTCCTGGGGGGCAGGCCCTGGCTGCTCTCCTGCCAGAAGGAGGTCAGATATCCCTCCCCCAGCAGGCGGCGCAGAAGGGGGTAGACCGTGCTCTCCTTGGCCGCCAGAATGGGCCGCCGCTCCAGGCGGCTGATTATTTCATAGCCGTAGCAGGGGCCCTGTGAGATCATCAGCAGAATGCTGAACTCCAGGGTCCCTCGCTTGATCTGGGATCGCCAGTCGTCGATGTTCACAGCGGTTCACCTCCCCGCGAGTGCATCGTACCACACAGTACCTTCTTTGTCAACAGTATGTTTTTCCCCGTTGTCCGGCGGAATTTCTTCTCTCCCGCCCCGGAGCCCGGCGCGGGGGCCGAAAAGTTTACAATATTTTTCCAATCCTATTCAGATTGCTGATTGCTTTTCCTGGAGAATCTGGTATACTTTGATATCATACGATGCGCAGGGAATGACCCGGCCAACGAGGAGGATTGGATATGGCGAATCGGATCACAGTCACCATCTGCGGGGAGGACTACACCTTTATGGCGGAGGAGAGCCTCTCCTATATGCAGAAGGTCGCGGCCCTGGTGGACGCAAAGATGAGCGAGATCATGGGCGCCGGCGGCCGGGTCAGCCGCATGGACGCCGCCGTGCTGGCCGCCGCCAATATGGCCGACGAAATGCTCAAGCAGCAGTTAAGCACCGAGAACCTGCGCCGGCAGCTCAAGGGCTATCTGGACGAGGCCAACAAGGCCAAGAGCGAGCTGAGCGAGTGCAAGCGGGAGCTGTTCAAGCTCCAGCAGCAGAAGAAATAGCCCATGGAGCTGCTCTCTCCCGCCGGCCACTGGGAGGCCATGGCCGCGGCGGTGCAGAACGGCGCGGGGGCCGTCTACCTGGGCTGCGGGGACCTCAACGCCCGCCGGGGCGCGAAAAACTTCACCCCCCAGGAGCTCCCCGCCGCCGTCCAATACTGTCATCTCCGGGGCGTCAGGCTCTATCTCACCCTCAACACCCTCCCCTCGGACCGGGAGCTGGACAGCGCCCGGGACATGCTCCTGCTCTCCAGCCGCTGCGGCGTGGACGGCGTGATCGTCCAGGACTGGGGACTGGCCGCCCTGGCCCGGTCCGTCACCCCGGATCTCCCCCTCCACGGCAGCACCCAGATGACCGTCCACTCCCTGGCCGGGGTGGAGCGGGCGGCGGCGCTGGGCATGGGGTGCGTGGTGCTGGGCCGGGAGCTGTCCGGGGAGGACGTGCGCCATATCTGCCGCCAGAGCCCCATTGCCATTGAGGTCTTCGCCCACGGGGCCCTGTGCATGTGCTGGTCCGGCCAGTGCGCCATGAGCGCCCTCATCGGCTCCCGCAGCGGCAACCGGGGCCTGTGCGCCCAGCCCTGCCGCCTGCCCTACCGCTTTGACAGCGGAAAGACCGGCCACCCCCTCAGCCTCAAGGACGCCTGCCTGGCCTCCCATCTGGCGGAGCTGGAGGACATGGGCGTGTCCATCCTGAAGCTGGAGGGCCGCATGAAGCGGCCCGAGTACGTGGCCGTGGTCACAGGCATCTACGCCGCCCTCCTCCGGGAGCGCCGCCTCCCCACCCCGGAGGAGCTGCGGCAGCTGGAGCTGGCCTTCTCCCGGGAGGGCTTTACCGACGGCTACTGGCGGGGCCGCCCGGGCCCGGACATGTTCGGCGTCCGCCCGGAGAGCGCCCCGGACCCCGGGGACCTCTTCCGCTCCGCCAAGGCCGCCTATGACCGGGGGGACCTGCGGACGGTCCCCGTGTCCATGGAGGCCCGGATCACCGCCGGGCAGCCCGCCCGGCTGACGGTCCGGGACAGCGGCGGCCGCGCCGCCTCCGCGGAGGGGCCGGTCCCGGAGCGGGCCCGGACCCGCCCCCTGGAGCCGGAGGATCTGAAGGCCCGTCTGGCCAAGACCGGCGGCACGGTCTACCGCCCCTCGGACATCTCCCTGACCCTGGACCAGGGCCTGTCCCTCCCCGCCAGCGGGGTGAACGCCCTCCGGCGGACCGCGCTGGAGGAGCTCACCGCCCTGCGGACCGCGCCGCCCCAGCGGCGGGAGGGTCCGGTCCCGGCCATGCCGGAGGACCGCTTCTCCCCCGCCGCCCCCGCCCTCACCGCCTCCCTCCTCCGGCCCTGCCAGCTGACGGAGCGGCTGGCGGAGGAGGCCGAGGTCATCTACCTGCCGGCGGAGGGGATCGAGGACTTCGATCTGGCCCCCTATCTGCACCGCCGGGCCCGATTTTGTCTGACTCTGCCCCGGATCTGCCTGGACCGGGAGGAGCCGGCCCTCCGGCATCTGGCGGAGGCCGGCCTGAAAAAGGGCTGCGATGCCCTGTCCGTCCAGAATCTGGGCCAGCTGGCCCTGGCGGAGCGGCTGGGCGTACCGGCCCGGGGGGACTTCGGCCTCAACGTGTTCAACAGCCGCTCCCTCCAGGAGCTCTCCCGGTGGGGTCTGGAGAGCGCGGCCCTGTCCTTCGAGCTCCGCTGGGAGCAGATACGGGATCTGAGAAAGCCCCTGCCCTGCGAGGCCGTTGTCTACGGCCGGCTGCCCCTGATGCTGACGGAGAACTGTCTCACCGCCAACGCCCTGGGGGGCTGCGGGGCCCGGAACCTTGCCGGACCCTGCCGCCGGGACCACGCCCTCACGGACCGCCGGGGGGAGGAATTTCCCGTCCTGCCCGCCTTCGGCTGCCGCAGCGAGGTGGAGAACAGCAAGGTCCTCTATCTGGCCGGAAAGCCGGAGCTCCGGCGCTGCGGCCTCACCTGGATCCGGCTGCGGTTCACCACGGAGACGGGCCCGGTCTGCGGCCGGGTGCTGGACCAGTACCTGCGGGGGGAGGACTGCCCGCCGGAGCATTTCACCCGGGGGCTCTTCTACCGGGGCGTGGAATAAAACCCACAGAAAATCATACCATCAGTAAAGAGGACATGCCATGAAGCTGAAAATCAAGCCCCTCTCCCCCATGATCGGCCGGGAGATCCCCCTGCCCTACTACGCCACCGGCGGCGCGGCGGCCCTGGATCTCCACGCCTGCATTGACCGGCCGGCGGTGATCCCCGGCGGGGGGCGGATGACCCTGCCCACAGGGCTGGCCGTGGCCATTCTGGAGAACCACGTGGGCATTGTGGCCATCCGCAGCAGCATGGGCATCAAAAACGGCGTCACCCTCACCAACGGCATCGGGGTGATCGACAGCGACTACCGGGGGCCCGTGCAGGTGAGCCTGCACAACCTGAACAAGGAGCCCTATACGGTCCAGCCCGGGGACCGGATCGCCCAGCTGATGATCGTCCCCGTCACCCGCCAGGAGGTGGAGGTGGTGGACGAGCTGCCGGACACCGCCCGGGGCCAGGGCGGCATCGGATCCACCGGACGGTGAGCCCGCCTGAAATTCCAATGCAAAGGAGCGTCACATGCCGCGCATCATTCTTGCCTCCCAGTCCCCCCGCCGCCGCCAGCTGCTGGCTCAGATCGGCGTGACGGACTTTGACGTCCTCGTCTCGGACGCGGACGAGAGCTATGATCCCGCCCTCTCCCCCCAGGACATCGTCTGCTCCATCTGCCGCAAAAAGGCCGAGGCCGCCCGCCTGCTGGCGGACGACCCCGGCGCGGTGCTCATTGCCGCGGACACCATGGTCTTCCTGGACGGCCTGCGCCTGGGCAAGCCCCGCAGCCAGGAGGAGGCCTTTTCCATGCTCTCCGCCCTCTCCGGCCGGACCCACCACGTATGCACCGGCGTCACCGTGTGCCAGGGCGGGCGGATGGAGACCCGGCCGGAGACCACGGACGTGATCTTCCGCCCCCTGACGGAGGCGGAGATCCGCGCCTATATCCGCACCGGAGACCCCATGGACAAGGCCGGCGCCTACGGCGTGCAGGGAATGGCCGCCCTCTTTGTCTCCGGCATCCGGGGGGACTACTTCAACGTCATGGGCCTGCCCCTCCACCTGCTGGGCCGGATGCTGGCCGGATTCGGCGTGGAGCTGCTGCAATGAGAAACCTTTCAACACACAAGGAGGCGGACCAGTGAAACGTCCTGTGAACAAATTCGGCATCACGGTCCTGGCGGTGGCGGCCGCTGTCGCCGTCCTTTTGAGCGTCATGTCCTACTTCTCCAGCACCGCCGCCGCCCTGCCCAACCTCACCGGCATCATCGCCGCCCCCTTCCGCAGCGTGGCCGCCTCCCTGTCGGACACGGTCCGCCAGTGGACGGACTATCTCACCGAGTTTGACGCCCTCCAGGCCGAAAACGAGCAGCTCCGGCTCCAGATCGCCCAGATGGAGGAGACCGTCCGCCGGGCCGAGGCGGACCGGGACGAAAACGTCCGCCTCCGGGAGCTCACCGGCCTGCGCCAGCAGCGCCGGGACCTCCAGTGGGAGTCCGCCCGGGTGCTGGTCCAGGACGTGTCCAACTGGTCCAGCCTGCTTACCATTAACAAGGGCACCAGCCACGGCGTGGAGAAGGGCGACTGCGTGGTGACGGAGGCGGGCTATCTGGTGGGCGTGGTGACGGAGGCCGGATACAACTGGTCCACCGTGCGCACCATCCTGGACAGCGAGACCTCCATCGGCGCTCTCGTCTTCCGCACCGGCGGCACCGCCGTGGCCCAGGGCAGCTTTGACCTCATGGGCGAGGGCAGGCTGGCCCTGGACTATCTGGGCAGCGAGCCGGACGTGGTGGCCGGGGATCTGATCGTCACCTCGGGTCTGGCGGGCTACTACCCCTCCCAGCTGGTCATCGGATATGTCCAGGAGGTCCGGGCCAGCGACAACGGCCTGGCCCAGTACGCCGTCATCGCCCCCCAGGCGGATCTGTCCGCGCTGACCCAGGTGTTTGTGGTGACGGACTTCGACGTTGTGGACTGACGGGAGGAGAGCTATGCTGCCCAAGAGTTACCTTGTGTTCAAGTGGCTGGTTTACGCCTCCGCCACGCTTCTCTTTTTCGCCCTCCAGTCCCTGGTCCTCAACCACATCCGGGTCCTGGGCCTGACCCCCTTCCTCTATCCCCTGCTCCCCGCCATTGTGGCTATGTACGAGGGCCGCCGGCGGGGCCCGGTCTTCGCCCTGGCGCTGGGCGTGGTGTGCGACGCCATGCTCCACGGGCCCTTTCAGGGGTTTTTCACCATCCTGTTCCCCGCCGTGGCCCTGTTTGCCGCCGTGGTGGGGGAGAATTTTCTCTCCCCGGGCTTTTTCTGCTGTCTGTTTGTGTCCGCGGCGGCGCTGCTCGCTACGGGCGGCATGCGTATTCTTGTACAGATTCTCTCCGGCGGCGGCTATCTGGCCCTGATGGCCCGGATCACCGTGGGGGAGACTTTGCTGACCCTGCCGGCCATGCTGGTGGTGATGCCCCTGTACCGCACCATCCACCGCCGCTGCGCCTCGGACTACTGAGGCCGGCCCAGCAGCTCCAGGGAAAGCAGCATCCCCATGCGCCAGCCCTCCCGGAACCACTCATAGTTGGACTGGGAACGAAGGCCGCTCTCCCAGTCCTGGAGATTAGCGAGCACATCCGTTCCCAGCGCTGGCGCGGCGGCAGGCCCTTGCCATCAGCCAAAGTGAATTTGGAGAAAAGATCGGCCTAAAGCAAAATGCAGTCAGCCTTATGGAAAAGCCGAACGGCCGGATTAAGGAACAAAATATCATTGCCATTTGCACACAATTTCATGTGAATGAGGTCTGGCTGCGTACAGGCGAGGGAGAAATGTTTTCCTTAGAAAAACCATTAGAAGATCCTAAAAAAAAGAGACTTGTATCCCTATTTCAAAAATTAACCCCTCCCTTCCAGGACCGTCTCCTTTCGGATGCCGCCGGTCTGCTGAAACTGCAAACGCAGCTGTCTGAGACCAAAGAAGAATCCTGATTACCCGCAGAATTTATGTAGGGGCGAGCATCGCCCGCCCGCTCTGACGGCACCCCCAGCGGGCCCGGTGGGACATCGCCGCCGTGAGAGCCTGCCGGCAGTCTATACCTCCCCCTCTAAAGTTCTTTTTGGTTACTTTTTCTTTCAAGAAAAAGTAACAGAAAAAAGACGACGAATCTTAGGAGCACTCTCGAATGACCGACGAAAAACGCTTCCACCGGCGGGCAAACTTCCTGATCGGTGCGTATGTTCTCTGCCTCGCCCTGTTTACAGGCATCCTCTACAACGCCCAGATCGTCAACGGCAGCGAGTATCTGGCCCGCTCCACCATCCAGGTCACCACCACCAAGACCGTGGAGACCTCCCGGGGCATCATTACGGACCGCAACGGCAAGATCCTCGTCTCCAACCGGGAGATCTACACCGTCTCCTTTGACCCGGACCTCGTCCCGGACCAGGACGGCGAGACCCACCAGGCCGCCGTGGCCCGGGCCCTTCTGCGCATTCTCACCCTCTTCCAGGAGCACGGCGTAGCCTGGGGCGACAGCCTGCCCATCGGCGACGCCGAGCCCTACGGCTACACCTTTGCCGGCGCCACCGGGGCCCAGCGGGCCTGGTTCTCCCACTATCTGGCGGACCGGAAGTGGTCCAGCACCGAGCTGACCGCGTCCTCCTCCGCCCCCCTCATGAGCCAGACCCTGCTGGACAAGCTGAAGCTCACCGGCTCCACGGTCCTCACCGCCCCCCACCTCCTGGAGCTCATGCGGGCCGACTTCGGCGTGCCCACCGACTTCTCCCGCCAGGAGGCCCGGCTGGTGCTGGGCGTGCTCTACGAGCTGCGCCTGCGCAAGCTGACAGCCAACGCGGTGACCGTGCCCTACGTCTTTGCGGAGGACCTGTCCGTGGAGCTCATCTCCATCCTCAACGACGGGGCCTTTGAGGGCGTGGTCATCGGCAGCAAGGCCGTGCGCCAGTACAACACCGACTATGCCGCCCATATCCTGGGCCGGGTGGGGAAGTTCGAGTCCCGGGAGGAGCGGGACGGCTTCAACGCGGAGTGGAACGCCGCCCGGGAGGCGGGGGAGGACACCACCGGCCTCCCCTACTACCGCCTGGACGATCAGGTGGGCAAGGACGGGGTGGAGCTGGCCTTTGAGCAGTACCTCCGGGGCCGGGACGGCACCCGGCTCATCACCACCAACCAGGAGGGCAAGATCACCAGCGAAATCTACTCCATCCAGCCCGAGCCCGGGGGCACCGTGGCCCTGACCCTGGACATCGACTTCCAGGCCCAGGTGGAGGAGATTCTGGCCCGGTCCGTCCAGGCCATGGACCAGGAGGACCTGGAGGACGGAGAGGAGCCGGTCAACCGCGGCGCGGCGGCGGCGGTGGTCAGCGTGGCGAACAGCGAGATCCTGGCCCTTGCCACCTATCCCACCTACAGCCAGCGCACCTACGCCCAGGACTACGCCCTTCTCAGCCAGGATCCCCGCCACCCCTACGTGAACCGGGCCATCTCCAGCGCCTACGCCCCCGGCTCCACCTTCAAGCCCCTCACCGCCGTGGCGGCCCTGGAGAGCGGCGTCATCACCCCCACCACCATCATCAACGCCACCGGCTCCTGGACCTACCCCGGGGACCCCAACAGCTACGCCAACTGCTGGCTCTACAACAGCTCCCGGGGCCGGCACGGCCGAATCAACGTCAGTCAGGCCATCACTGTCTCCTGCAACTACTTCTTCGCTCAGATGGGCTACTCCCTGGGGCTGGACCGGCTCAACGCCTACTGCCGGGCCTTCGGCCTGGGGGAGAGCACGGGCATTGAGATCTATGAGCGCACCGGCACACTGCCGGAGAACAAGCCCGGCGAGGATCAGTCCCCGTGGGCGGGGTTCGGCCAGTCCAGCCAGCTCTTCACGCCCCTCCAGCTGGCCAACTACGTGGCAACCCTGGTCCGGGGCGGCACCCGCTACAACGCCCATCTGCTCAAGGACATCTCCGCCTACGACGGCAGCAGCGTCCTCTATACCGCCCAGCCGGAGGTCCTGTCCCAGCAGGAGATCCAGCCGGACAACCTGGCGGCGGTGAAGAAGGGCATGGGGGATCTGGCCACCACGGGCAGCGTGGGCCAGCAGTTCGCCAACTGTATTGTCACAGCCGGCGCAAAGACCGGCTCCGCCCAGACCGGCGAGGTGATGGCAAACGGCGTGTTCGTCTGCTTCGCCCCCTTCGAGGAGCCGGAGGTTGCGGTGGCGGTGGTGATCGAGAAGGGCAAGGCCGGCGCGGCCCTGGCCTCCACGGCGGTGGAGATTCTGAACGCCTATTTCGCGCCCAGCGATATCGGCGCGATGATGGCCCCCGAGGGCGCGCTGCTGCCGTGAGGAGCTGGTCATTCTTTTTTCTTGAAAGAAAAAAGAAGCAAAAAAGAACTTTAGATGTGGTATAATAACTGCTGGCTACTAGTACGGGAAAACACCTGCAATCGAATACTGCAGATTATCTCGCGGGCCGGTCCGGCGATCCGGCGCGGCATTGAACAAAAACGAAAAAGCATGATTACCCCGACAAAGGAGATTTTGGCCTATGATATTTGACTCCCGCGACGAACGCTGCAAGCGCCCCTACGGCGCCGCGCCCTGCTCCACCGTTGTCAGTCTGACCCTGCGTCCCCCGGTCTGGGAGGACTTTTCTCAGTGTACCATGGTAGCCACGGCGGAATTTTCCGGCGCGCGGCTGGAGCTCCCCCTTGAGAACGAGGGCATGGAGGGGGACCGCCAGATCTTCTCCGGGGCCTGCCACCTCCCCCTCCGCCCGGATCTGGTGTGGTACTGCTTCCGCTTCCGGCGGGAGAACGGCGAGATCCGCTGGCTGGGCAGAAACGGCCTGTGCGGCGAGGGCGAGGCCGTTTGCTGGCAGCAGACCGTATACGACGACGCCTGCCCCACGCCGGACTGGTTCGGCCGGGGGGTGACCTATCAGATCTTCCCGGACCGGTTCCGCCGCACCTGCGTGCCGGACCCCGCCGGAATGCTGGGGTACCGGACCGTACACCAGGACTGGGAGGAGCTGATGGACTACCTGCCGGACGAGCGGGGGGAGATCCGCAACTGCGACTTTTTCGGCGGAAATCTGGCGGGCATCGAGGAGAAGCTGGACTACCTCCAGAGCCTGGGGGTCTCCACCCTCTACCTCTGCCCCATCTTCGAGGCCGACAGCAACCACCGCTACAACACCGGGGATTACGACAAGATCGACCCCATGCTGGGCACGGAGAGCGACTTCCGCCGCCTGTGCGCCAAGGCCAGGGAGCGGGGGATCCGGGTGATGCTGGACGGCGTGTTCAACCACACCGGCAACAACAGCCGCTACTTCAACGCCTACGACGCGTACCCCTCCCTGGGGGCCGCCCAGAGCTGGGAGAGCCCCTATATCTCCTGGTACACCTTCCGGGAGTGGCCGGTGAGCTACGAGAGCTGGTGGGGCATCCACACCCTGCCGGCGGTGAACGAGAGTGACCCGGGGTATATCAACTTCATCGTGGAGGGCAAGGACTCCGTCATCCGCCGCTGGCTCCGGGCCGGGGCGGACGCGTGGCGGCTGGACGTGGCCGACGAGCTGCCGGACGAGTTTATCGCCGGCATCCGCCGGGCGATGATGGAGGAGAAGCCGGACAGCTTCCTGCTGGGGGAGGTCTGGGAGGACGGCAGCAACAAGATCGCCTATGACCGCCGCCGGAAGTACCTGCTGGGCCGGGAGACCCACGGCCTGATGAACTACCCCTTCCGGGTCAGCGCCCTGGAGTACCTCCGGGGGGGCGACGCCGCCGCCTTCCGGGAGGCCATGGAGACCATCCGGGAGAACTACCCCCGGTCCGCCTTCTACAGCGGCATGAACATGCTGGGCACCCACGACACCCCCCGGGTGCTGACCATGCTGGGCACCTGTCCCAAGGAGGCCCCGGCCACCCGCACCGAGCGGGCCCACTACCGCATGTCGCCGGAGGAGCGGGACAAGGGCATCCGTCTGCTCCAGGCAGGCGCTGTGCTGCTCTACGCCTTCCCCGGCTCCCCCACGGTTTTCTACGGCGACGAGGCGGGCATGGAGGGCTGGGAGGACCCCTTCAACCGGGGCACCTACCCCTGGGGCCGGGAGGACCCGGTGCTCCAGCGCCGCTTTGCCCTGCTGGGGCGGCTGCGCCGGGAGCGGCTCAGCCTCCAGACCGGGGATCTCCGCTGGCTCCACGCCCAGGGCCCCGTCCTGGCCTTTGCCCGGGACGGGGAAGGGGAGACCACCGTGGCCGCCGTCAACGCGGGGCCCGAGGCGGTGCGTCTGGATCTGCCCTGGTCCGCTCCTCTGGCTGTGGACGCCCTCACGGAGCAGCGATTCCTGGCCTCAGACGGCGTGGTGCGCCTCACCCTCCCGCCCAGGGACGCGGTGCTGCTGATCTAAGAACCTGTATTCATAACCGGGGGATGCTGGATTGGTGGAGGATTTTGCTGCCAATCAAGGCAGATTTTCGCAGGCATCCTGACGGATGGCAAGAAAATTTAACGCAGAGTGGCGGCAAAAGAGCCGCCAAGACAGTCTCAACCGGTTGTGAATACAGGTTCTAAAAGACTTCCGGCCGCCTCCTGTGTTCAGGAGGCGGCCGGTCTTATGGTCTTATAGGGCGGCGATCTCCCGGCATATCTCCGGGATGGACCTGCCGGTGGTGTCAATTTTGATGGTGTTCAGGTCCCGGTACAGCGGCAGCCGGGCGAGGCTCTGCTCCGCCGCGCCCGGACCCCGGCGGCCTGCGGCGACGTCCGCCCGGATCCGCTCTGTCAGGGCCTCCTCACTGGCTGTCAGGGAGACGGGGACCACCCGGCAGCCGGATAGGTCCAGACCGGCGAGAACGTTGTCAAGAATATCCTGCCGGTCCATAACCCAGCAGAAGATCACGGTTTCGTAGGCTGTGCAGCGGAGGAAATTGCCCAGAAGATGGCGGATATTGCCCAGCACCATGGCCCGGGTCTCCGCCGTCACCTGGAAGGGGTCCGCGTCCCAGCACCAGTCGCCATCTAAAAAGACGCTGTTTGGCAGCGCCCTCTTCAGCCGCTGGCACACCGCGGTCTTCCCCACCCCCATGGGGCCGCCCACAAGGTAGAGCATTTTCATGGCTTTCTCATCCTTTCTGAGAGAAATTTGCGCGGCCTGGGATCCGCGCTGAAAAATCCCTGCGCCCGTCCGGCGCAGGGATTTTTGCCGTCCTGTCACTGGGCGGACAGGGCCGGGGTCCAGTGGTGCTGGCCAAAGAGGTCCGTGATGCGGTAGGCGGCCCGGGTGACGCCCTCCAGGGGCACGTCGCTGATGGCCGGCGCCTCCGCCCCCACGGTCAGGGGCTCCCCCAGCAGGTAGCTGTCCTCATAGCTGCCGTCGTAGCTGTAGTAGTCGCAGAGAAACTCCAGGGTGTCCCCGGGCTCCAGGCCCGTCTGGCCCTTGGCCACCGTGTCCGTCTCCCCGTCCAGGTATACGGACCGGACGCCGGCCACATAGCCCTGGGGCCGCTGGCTGTCAAAGACCAGGATCAGCTCCGCCCGGCTGCCGTTGTGGAGCACCGGGACCCGGCCGGTGATGGTGTAGTCAGTTCCGTCGTCCAGGGTGGCGGTGTGGTAGTAGGCCACCGGCTGGCCCTCGATGGCCAGCCACGTGCCCTCGTTCACCCCCAGCAGGCCGCCGGAGGCGTCCCACTGGAAGACGTTGTCCAGGCCCAGGTCGATATACCCCGCCCCGTCGTCATAGAAGAGGTTCAGCTCCAGCTCCTGGACCAGACCCCACTGGTCCTCCTCCAGCCGCAGCACCAGCTGGCCCTCCGCCCCGGTCTGCCACACCAGGGCCTCCTCCGGGAACCGGTGGTCGGAGAGGTACTGGGCGGTGTCCTCCGGGCTCATGGCCCGGTCGCTGAGGAAGTCCGTGTTGTCCGCCGTCAGGCCCGCCACCCGGCCGAACCCGCCGCTGAGAAACTCCTCCAGCAGGGCGGAGACCATGTCCCCGCCGCCGCCCCCCACGGCCCCCAGCAGGGCGGGCAGGGGAGAGGCCGTGCCGCCGGAGGCGGCCTGACCGCTGGCGGCCAGACTGGCGAACTGCCGGATGCACCGGCTGTAGGTCTCGTCCATGCCGATCTGCTGGTAGGTGGAGACCGCCCGATCCACGGAGGAGGTCTTCCGGTAGGGGAAGTAGATGGACAGGCCGTAGGCGTTGGTCATGTCGGCGGAGGTGCGGTTGTACTTCACCGCCCCCAGCAGCGCCTCGGCCAGGGCCTCCCCCTCCGGCGTGCCCAGGTTCCGGGCCAGATGGACCAGATCCACCTGGTCAATCTGGCTGGACCGGGCGAACTCCCGGGTCCCGCTGCGGGCGTTGGAGACGGTCTGGTACTGCTTATCCTGAATGAGCTGGGCCGTGGACCGGGAGAAGTCCGCCAGCGCGCCGGGCAGGGTTGCCTCCAGCTCCGCCAGATCCACCACGGACAGGGTGGTGGACTGGCCCCGGCACTTCTGGGCGCAGGTGTCCACAAAGCTGTCCACGATGTTCTTCCCCACCTGGATGGTGGCCATGGAGGGGTCCTCCCCCAGGGCCGTGAGCCAGTCGGTGTAGTACCAGCCAACGCCGGGCTCGGTCTCCTCCGAGGCAATGAGGTAGTCGGCGTACTGGGCCATGGTGAGGGCCGTCTCCGCCGTGGCCATGAGGCAGGCGTCAAAGCCGATGAAGTCGAACTTCACCCCGCCGTCCCCCAGGGCCCGGTCCAGACCGGCCAGGTCCATGGAGCCGGTGGAGGCGAACTTCTCGTCATACCCGTAGCCGCTGACGGAGCCGCCGCCGTGGTCCCAGAGGATCAGGGCGTACCGGCTGGCGGGATACCGGCCGGCGCACCACTGGATGTACCAGGAGAGCACGTCCGGGTCCGTCATGGACCGGCTGCCCAGATCCGCCTCCAGGCAGGCCAGCTTTCCGTCCTTCACCTGCCAGATCTGGTTGACCGCGCTGCTGACCACGCTGTTTTTCCAGCCCTTGCAGCCCCCGGTGTAGATGAGCAGGTTGATCTCGCCGCCGAACCGGGCGTTCAGCATCTCCTGGAGGTCATAGGTCCCCATGCTGCTGCGGGACTCCAGGTCCGTGCCGCACATGTAGACCATGATGGTGGCGGTGTCCTTTCCCTTCCCCAGCAGCCGGGTGTACTTCTCCCGGGCCCCCGGGGCCACGGAGGCGTCCAGCGTACCCGTGTTGGCCCCGCTCTGCCAGCCGGAGGACACGCTGCCGCCGCTCAGGCCCCCCAGCATCTGGGTCCAGCTGGCGCTCCCCGGGCTCTGGACCTGCTGCTGGACCGGCGGCTGCTGGGGCGCGGAGGGGAGGTCCGTCTGGCCCCCCAGCAGGGCCGTCAGCCCGCCGCCGCCCCCCAGCAGGAGCAGGAGGAGCAGGCCGATGATCTTGAGGCCCCCGCCGCTCCGCTGGCCGGCGCTCCGGCTGCCGGCGGTCTCCCGGCGGTCCTGAGAGCCGCCGGCCTCGCCCACCGGGCCGGTGCCCAGGCCCTCGCCCCGCTTGCGCACGGTCTTTCCAGGGCCGGTCACATGCTTCTCCCGGCCTCTGGGTCTGTTGTTGTTCTCCATAGAGGTTCTCCCTTCACACACGATGGATCTCCCGTCAAGCAGGGCACAGTTTAAGGCGGCCCCCCAACGGGGCCGCCTTAACACGGATTGGAGCGGATTTCGCTCCGACAATATGGCGGAGATGGAGAGATTCGAACTCTCGATACCCTTTTGGGGTATACACGATTTCCAATCGTGCGCGCTCGACCAGCTACGCGACATCTCCACATAGTTGCCCGGCTCTCATCGGCCTATACAATGGAACACTGCTTGACAGCGTAAGTTATTATATCCGTTTTTTCCCCTAAAGTCAAGAGACAAAACCGGGATTTTTGAAAAATTTCCCGTTCCCCGGGGATGCTGCCGCCGGGCGGCCCCGGGCCGTCCGGCGGCAGGAGGCGTTCACCGCCCCATGGTGTGCTTGACAGAGGCGGCGGCGCTGTCCACCGCGTCCGTCACCGTCTGCATGGCCCGGCCGGCGCTGGTGCGCTTGCCGCTGGCCGTATGCAGGGCCAGGTCCGCCGCCGCGCCTGCGGCCGCGCCCAGCAGCATGCCGGCTACAAATCCGTTCTTCATGGCTCTTCCTCCTCTCGTCCGCCTGGGACTCTCCCGGGATACAGCCTTCGCTGTTTCCAGCCCTAGTCTCCCCGGCCGGACGGAAATTAAGCGCCCAGCGCCCATCCTTTTATTGCTAATTGCCGGACAATCCGATATAATAAATTCATCTTTGCAATCCGAGAGGAGACCTTTCCCATGACGAGAGAGACCTTTGCCCTGCTGGAGAAGTACATGCTCTCCTGCGCGGGGGACGCGGCCCACGACAGTGAGCATGTGCGCCGGGTGCTGTACCTGGCCCTGGAGATCGCAGAGACCGAGGAGGGGGTGGACCGGGACCTGCTCATCGCCGCCTGCCTGCTCCACGACGTGGGGCGGCCCGAGCAGTTCGCGGACCCCACCCTCTGCCACGCCCGGGTGGGCGGGGAGAAGGCCCGCCGGTTTCTGCTTGACCACGGCTTTTCCCAGGACTTCGCCGCCCGGGTGGGGGACTGCGTGCGCACCCACCGCTACCGCTCCGATGATCCGCCGGAGAGCCTGGAGGCAAAAATCCTCTTTGACGCGGACAAGCTGGACGTGACCGGGGCTGTGGGCATGGCCCGCACCTTCTTCTACGCCGCCCGGGTGGGGCAGCCCCTCTACACCCTGCTGCCCGGCGGAACGGTGTCCGACGGCTCCGCAGAGGAGCCGGAGGGGGTCCACTCGGTGCTCCGGGAGTACAAGGTGAAGCTGGAGAACATCTACGGCAGCTTCCTCACCCGCCGGGGCGGGGAGCTGGCCCGGCAGCGGCAGGCCGCCGCCAGGAGCATCTATGAGAATCTTCTCTCGGAGATCCGGGAGCCCTATGACGCAGGCGGCGCGCTGCTGCGCCGGTACATTGAGAACCTGTATTCATAACCGGGGGATGCCGGATGGACGAGGATTTTTCTCGTCAGACAAGGAGATTTTCCGCAGCAATCCTGACGGATTGCAAGGGAAATCGACGCAGTATGGCGGGAAAAGGACAGGCCAGGCGGCGTGCAGCGGTTGTGAATACAGGTTCTGAGAATACATAGAGGAAGGTTCCGCCATGACAACGAAAATTTTTCTTGTCCGCCACGCTGAGGCGGAGGGCAACCTGTTCCGGGTGGCCCACGGGCAGTATGACAGCAACATCACCCCCCAGGGCTACCGGCAGCTGGCCTATCTCCGCCGCCGGTTCCAGGAGGAACGGCTGGACGCGGTGTACGGCAGCGATCTGACCCGCACCCACACCACCGCCTCCGCCCTCTACGTCCCCCGGGATCTCCCCTTCCGTCCCCTGCCTCTGCTGCGGGAGATCCGGCTGGGACAGTGGGAGCAGATGAGCTGGGGGGAGATCCAGCGCATGGACCGGCAGATGTACGTGGATTTCAACAAGCGCCCGGACCTCTGGCAGGTCCAGGGGGCGGAGACCTTTGCCCAGGTCCGGGACCGGATGCTCTCCGCCGTCCGGCAGATCGCCTCGGAGAACCCCGGCGGGATCGTGGCCGCCGCCAGCCACGGCGCGGCCCTGCGGACCCTGCTGGGGACGCTCCAGGGCATGAGCCTGGAGGAGATCGGCAGGACCGGCCACGGGGACAACACAGCCGTATCCCTGCTGGAGGCGGAGGGGGAGGAGATCCGGGTGGTGTTCCGGGACGACGCGTCCCACGTCCCCGCCGGGGAGTCCACCTTCGGCCGCCAGAGCTGGCACAAGGACGACGCGGCCACGGAGCCGGGGCTGTGGTTTGACACCCTGGAGGAGGGCCCGGAGGGCCGCACCGCCCGGGCCATGCTGGACGGGGAGGAGACGGGCCGGGTGGCCGTTGTCCTGGAGCCGGACCGGGCCCGGATCACGGACCTTGCCCTGCTCCCCTCCTGGCGGGGCCGCCGCTACGGCGTACAGCTGCTGGGTCAGGCGGTGCAGTTCGCCCGGGCCAGGGGGCGGGAGACGCTGGTTCTGGCGTGTCCCCCGGCGCTGGCGGGGTACTTCGGCAGATACGGCTTTGTCCCGGCGGGCGGCGAGATGGTCATGGACCTGCGCCGCCGGGTGGGGGAGATCCCGGAGGTGTAGGATTTCCACCGGAGGGAGCCCGCACTGCCGGCTATCCGCCGAAAACCACCGGAAACACCCCGTACGCCATGGCCGCCGACAGCGCCGCCTGGAGGGCCTTGCCCGCCCAGTGCCAGCGGAAGGACAGGGGCGCGGCCGCGGACAGGGCCTGACAGTGGACGCTCAGTCCGCCCCAGCCCACGATGGCTCCGGCCCAGACGAACCCCGCCCGGCCCGGGGAGAGGGCCGACACGCCGGTGACCATCTCCAGCACCCCCAGGGCCGCCCCCGGCAGGACCGGCGGCAGCAGGGCCGCCAGCACCCGGAAGAGGACCACAAAGGCGCAGATATTCAGCGTGGCGGTCACCGCCCCGCTGCCGGCGGCAGTGAGAGCCTGGGGGAAGGGGACGCTTCGGGCCGCCGTCCGCCCGCCCGGCAGGGCCGGGTCCCGGCCGGGACACAGGCGGCAGAGGACCATCCCCGCCAGCAGAGCGGAGAGAACGTGGATCAGGTACAGGTACGCCCCCGCCCGGGCGTCCCCCAGCACCCCCGCGCCCACGTAGCCCAGCAGGAACGCGGGGCCGCAGTTGTCGCAGAAGCCCAGGAGGAGCTCCGCCTCCCGCCGGGAGAGACGGCCCTGCTGGAAGAGCTCGGCGGCGGTTCTGGCCCCCGCGGGGTAGCCCCCCAGCAGGCCCGCCAGCAGGGGCAGGGCGCACACGCCCCGCATACGGAACAGGGGCCCCATGAAGGGGCCGCACAGCCCCTGCAATGTCTCCGCCAGCCCCAGCTGGAGCAGCAGGGACACCACCACGAAAAAGGGGAACAGGGAGGGGATCACCGTCCCTGCGCACAGGGCCAGCCCCTCCCGCACCGCCTGGGCGGCCTCCTGGGGGCGCAGCAGGAGCAGCCCGCCAACGGCCAGAACCGCCGGCAGGGTCAGCCATTTTTTCATCATCAATCACCCCTAGAGGGTATGCGAAGCCGGGACAGGTTAGACCTGTCCCGGCTTTCCGCTCGTGCAGATGGAATCCTACGCCCAGAGGCTCCGCAGATATGCCGCCGTCTCCTGGGGGATGGAGAAGGTGAGGTCCACAACGCCGGTGACAATGGTGAGATAGTCCCCGTCCTCGTAGCACTGGAGGGTGCAGATCTCCCGGGTCTCCGCCGTTTTTTCACCCAGGAGCGCGGTGATGGTCTCCTCCTGCCAGAGGGTGAAGCTGCCGGAGGGGGTCAGGTCTGCGGGCTTTTCCGCCATGCGCCAGCGGGATACGTCCACGGCCTCCACAAAGGCCTCGATGTCCGTCTCCTCTGTGAGAACGGCCCGTTCCGTCCCCCCGCCGTCGGTGACCACGATTTTCCGGGCCTTGGAGAACTCCTCGGCGTTAAAGTCAGTGGTGACCCGGCACCCGGCCATTGCCAGCAGACACAGCAGGGCGGCCAGGGGAACGCATAGACGTCTCGTCATGGAAATGCCTCCTTTTCAGCAGGTCCGGGCGCCTCTCAGCTGAGGAACCGATACAGCGCCCAGGACAGGATATAAAAAATATAGATATGGGCGGGATAAAAGGCGTAGAACAGGTTTTTGCAGCCCCTCCCCCGCTGTCCGTTGTAGCACAGCATGAGGAGCCCCGCGAAAGCGCCGTACCACTCGTAGTAAACGGTGAACATCTGCGTCCAGTGAAACCCGGGCATCTGGGAGTACACCAGCCCCACATAGACCAGATAGAAGAGCAGGTGGAACGCCGCAAACGCGGCCACCTGCATCCGCCGCCTCCGGCGGCAGAGGTAGAGCAGGATCCCCGTGACCAGCACGGGCAGGCTGGCGTCCGGACTGAAGTTCCAGGTGGGGACCAGGGCGATCAGCGCCGTCAGCGGCAGGCCCAGGGACGGAAGGGCCCCCATGGCCGCGGTGAGCAGCATGGGCCAGGCCAGCGGCAGAATCACCGCCGCCGCGCCCCGGAGATACCGCCCCTCCCCCAGCCAGTCCATGCCCTGCCAGACAATGGTGAGAACGGCGAAGGTGGTCATGATGCCGTTCATGGGGTAGAAGCCGTCCGGCCGGACCAGAACGCCCAGGAGGTTCATCACCAGCAGCAGCCCGGTCATGAGCACCGACAGGGCGTAGACCCGCAGAAAGTAGGTTTTCCGGCTCCGGGTGTGGGTGAACCCCTCCACCGCGCAGAACAGGAACAGGGGCGCGGACAGCCGGCCCAGCATGGAAAACCACTCCGGGATCCACCCGGTGAAGCCGAAGATATAGTGGATGTGGTCAAGAACCATAAGCGCCAGGGCGATGCCCTTGAGCCCGGTGGAGGTCAGCCCCCGGCGCGCCCCGATTCCCGGTGTGACAGATGCTTCCATGGACAGATCTCCCCCTTACTCCAGATTCAGCCGCCTGCGGAGGATGTACTCCGTGCAGAAGAAGTAGAGGGCGCTCAGCAGTCCGGTCCACACGATGGCAATCCATAAGGCCACATGGGCCCCGGCCATGCCCTCCATGCCGGACAGCACATCCAGCGCCGCCCTGAGGGGGCGGAAATTGATGGACCCCAGGACGCCCAGGAGCGTGCCCATCACCGTATTGATGGCGATATAGGCCGCCACGCTCATGGCCACCCGATTCCTGCTGAACAGATGGCCGACCGCCATAGCCAGATACAGCTGGAGATACCCCTGGGCCATGCCCACGCAGATAAGCAGCAAGAGCTCCAGCAGGAAGAAGACGCCGTGGGTGGCATGGATGTTCCAGTGGGTGAAGAGGTACCCCAGGCCCCGGAACAGGGTTCCCAGCTCAGGGACCCACTGGACGGGCGCGATAAGCAGGATGGAGAAGACCGCCACAACGATGCTCAGCAGGGTGGCCGCCACCGCGCTGAGGAGCTTGGAGGAGATGAGCTGCCAGGGCCTGACCGGCAGGGTGTGCATCAGATATCCCTCGTCCCCCAGAAGGCCCTTGAAGAACCGCTGGATGACAAAGATCATGGTGATGATGAACATGGCCATAAGGATGGCCACATATACCAGCATGGCCATGCCGGCGGTGGTCTCCCCCACGGTGCTGGTGCTGTTCAGACCGAAGAGGGTGAAGTGGTTCACCAGGGCCAGCAGCAGGGCCGCGGGCCAGATGAAGCCGAACTGCTTGAACATGGAGCGGAAATCGTATTTCACAAGCCTTCCAAACATCAGAACGCGCCTCCTTCCATATTGTGGGCCCGGAAGATCTCCCGGAACAGCGCGTCCACGCTCTTCCCCTCCCGCTCCCGGATGCTGTCCACCCCGTCGTGGAGCGTGACGGAGCCGTCCTTGAGGAATACCACCTCGTCCAGCACCGTCTCAATGTCGCTGATGAGGTGGGTGGAGATGAGCACCGTGCCCTCCTCGTTGTAGTTGGTGAGAATGGTGTTGAGGATGAAGTCCCGGGCCGCCGGGTCCACCCCGGCAATAGGCTCATCCAGGAGATAGAGCTGGGCCTTCCGGGCCATGACCATCACCAGCTGCACCTTCTCCTTGGTGCCCTTGGACATGCTCTTGATCCGGTCGCTGGGGGTGACGCCCAGGCTGGCGCACATGTTCAGGGCCTTTGTCCGGTCAAAGTCGGCGTAAAAGTCCGCGAACAGGTCAAAGAGGTCCGTGGCCTTCATCCAGTCGGCAAAGTACATCCGGTCCGGCAGGTAGCTGATGATGGACTTGGTGTAGGGCCCCACCGGGGATCCGTCCACCAGCACCGCCCCCTCCGTGGGCTGGAGAAGGCCGCAGAGAATCTTGATAAGGGTGGTCTTGCCGCTGCCGTTGGGGCCCAGCAGGCCCACGATGCGGCCCCGGCCCAGCTCCAGGTTCACGCCGGTGAGGGCCGTCTTGCTGCCGTAGCGCTTGGTCAGCGCCGTACAGGTGACAAGCTGTTCATTCATGTTCCAATTCCTCCTTTACAAACACAAGGGCGTCGCTGGGAGTGTAGCCCAGCTCTGAGAGTACGCGCAGGCAGTCGGCCACAGCGGCCCGGGCCCGGGCCTTGGCCGCCGCCTCGATGGCCCCATAGTCCTGGGTGACCGTGCGGCCGGCGGTGCGGCTGCCCACGGCCAGGCCGTCGGCCTCCAGCTGGGCCAGGGCCCGCTGCATGGTGTTGGGGTTGACCCCCGCCTGGGCCGCCAGCTCCCGCACCGCCGGCAGCCGCTCCCCGGGCGGGTACTGTCCTTTCAGGATGCGCAGAGTCAGCTGCTCCGTCAGCTGCTGCCAGATGGGCCTGTCGCCGGTAAATTTCCAGTCCATATGCTCCTCCTTTCGCAGAGAAATACGATGAGCCGTCATTCTTTTTCTTGAAAGAAAAAGAATCAAAAAGAACTTTAACAGGGTGTTCACGCCCAACGCAGCTGTACGAGGCTTCTGTACTGTTGTATTAGGCAGTTAATACAATAATACATCAAGAGCAATTTGTCAAGAGGTTTTCTAAAAAAAACGCCGGCCGCATAGATATGGATATGCGCCGCACTGTCCAGAGCCGGAAGGCGTCAGCCTTTCGGCCAAAGGGTTCTTTTTTGATTCTTTTTTTTTTCAGGAAAAAAGAATGGCGGCAAATCGGGAGGAACATATGGAAAAGAAGAAGGTATTTCTTGAGGCGGCAGAGCTGTTTGATCTGCCGGCGGATCTGGTGGCGGGCCTGCCCCACGTGGAGGTGCTGGGCAGCGGCTACTTCTACATGGAGCACCACCGGGGGATCCTCTCCTACAGCGGGGAGGAGATCGACGTCAACGGGGAGGCCATGATCGTGCGGGTGTACGGCCAGGGGCTGGAGCTGACCAGCATGACCGGGGACGCGCTGCGCATACGGGGGAACATCAGCCGGGTGGAGTGGGTGAAGTGAGATGATGCGCCGCATAGTGAACCTCCTGAAGGGGGAGGTGACGGGCCGGGTGGAGAGCGGGTTCCCGGAGCGGGTGCTGAACCTGTGCGCGGAGTACGGGATCGTGTTCTGGGATCTCCAGTGGATCTCGCCGGTGGAGTTCACCTTCACCATGGCCCGGCGGGACTGGAAGCGGCTGCGCCGCCTCAGCCGCCGCATCGACTGCGGCATGACGGCGGTGGGGTGGAAGGGCGTGCCCTTCTTCATGGGCCGGATGCGCCGCCGATACGCCCTGTGGGTGACCCTGGGGGTCTGCGCGGCGGCGCTGATCTGGGGGTCCTTCTTCATCTGGGACTTTGAGATCGAGGGCAGCGAGGCGGTGTCCGAGGAGGAGATTCTGCGGGCCCTGGAGAAGTACGGGGTGGGGTTCGGAACCTACGGCTACGCCGTGGACTCCTTTGAGCTGCGCAACTACCTCCTGCTGGAGATCCCGGAGCTGAGCTACATCGCGGTGAACGTGAAGGGGTGCCGGGCCTACGTCCAGGTCCGGGAGCGGATCCCGCCCCCGGAGATTGTCAGCAAGCGGCGGCCGGGGAACACAGTGGCCGCCAGGGACGCCCTCATCACCGCCATCGAGCCCTGGGACGGGGAGAAGCAGGTCCTGCCCGGCACACTGGTCAGCGAGGGGCAGCTGCTCATCTCCGGGGTGGTGGAGAACGACTTCGCCGGGGCCCGGTACCTGCGGGGCATGGGGAAGGTCTACGGCCGGACCTGGTACACCCTCCGCTGTCAGGTGCCCCTCACCGTGGAGCGAAAGGCTCACACCGGCGGGGAGCAGGTGCGCCGGGCCCTGCTGGTGGGAAAAAACCGGATAAATTTGTATTTTGGCAGTAGCATTTCCGGGGATACTTGTGATAAAATAATAACCTGGGACAAGTGGCGGCTGCCCGGCGGGATCGCCCTGCCGGTGACCATGGTGACGGAGACCCTGCGGCCCTACACCCTCACCCGGGAGGTCAGGAGCGAGGAGGAGGCCCTGCGCCTGGCGGACCTGGTGCTCACAAAGCAGCTGGCCGCCTCCATGGAGGAGGGAAAGGTGCTCTCCCGGTCCCTGTCCACGGAGGTGCGGGGGGACACCCTGCTGGTCACCCTCTCCGCCGAGTGCGAGGAGCAGGTGGGGCGGCTGGTGGAGCTGCCGTGAGGCATTGATTTTTTAGAAGAAACAAAACCTTCAAACGCTTTTCTTTTGCTTCTTTTCCGGCAGGCCCGCCGGGGGCGGCGTCTGTTCACAGAGAAAAGAGGAGAATCACAAAGGAGACAAGGCACATCTATGGAACAAAGGATAGAAATCGAGCGGCTGGAGCAGGCGGTGAACCTGTTCGGCTCTTTTGACGAGAACATCCGGCTCATGGAGGCGGAGTTCCACGTAACCGTGGCCAACCGGGACGGGGAGCTGCGCATCTCCGGCGAGCCGGAGGACGCCATGCTGGCCGCCAAGGCCATCCGGGCCCTGCTCACCCTCTCCAGCCGGGGGGAGAACATCGGGGAGCAGACCGTGCGCTATGTCATCGGTCTGGCCCGCTCCGGCCAGGAGGAGAAGGTCTCCGAGCTGACGGCGGACGTGATCTGCATCACCGCCAAGGGCCGGCCGGTGAAGGCCAAGACCATCGGACAGAAGCGGTACGTGGAGTCGGTGCTGAACAACACCGTCACCATCGGCGTGGGCCCCGCCGGCACGGGCAAGACCTATCTGGCGGTGGCCGCCGCCGTGGCCGCCTTCCGGGACAAGCAGGTCAACCGCATCATCCTCACCCGCCCGGCGGTGGAGGCCGGGGAGCGGCTGGGCTTCCTGCCCGGGGACCTCCAGAGCAAGGTGGACCCCTACCTCCGGCCCCTGTACGACGCCCTCTTCGACATGCTGGGGGCGGAGACCTACCAGAAGTACCTGGAGCGGGGCAACATCGAGGTGGCCCCCCTGGCCTACATGCGGGGCCGGACCCTGGACGACAGCTTCATCATCCTGGACGAGGCCCAGAACACCAGCCGGGAGCAGATGAA
>ERZ779637.261-NODE-261-length-38703-cov-13.598582_pt1 | contig 38703 bp, 35 predicted proteins | sample MGYA00514196_ERZ779637 | MGnify/ENA primary metagenome ERZ779637 (study PRJEB29562, sample SAMEA4376700) | mouse gut metagenome | isolation source: Cecum | study: EMG produced TPA metagenomics assembly of the A DSS colitis mouse model was used to assess the...
AGCAGTATTTGTCATGCATGTAGTGGATGATGTTCAGTGTATTTACATACACGTCAGCCTGCCACTCAAGCATGTCAATGAACTTATCCATAACATCGTCGTAATCCAGCACGTCGCCGGTAACAGGACGATACTTCGGACCAACCTGTTTCTTGGTAACTTCGTCGATACCGCCGTTCAATGCGTACAGCAGGCACTTGGCAACGTTAGCACGTGCGCCGAAGAACTGCATCTCCTTACCGATAACCATGGAAGATACGCAGCATGCGATACCGTAGTCGTCGCCGTGTGTCACTCTCATCAGATCGTCGTTCTCGTACTGGATGGAAGAGGTCTGGATGGACATCTTCGCACAGTACTTCTTCCAGTTCTCGGGAAGTCTGGTGGACCAGAGAACTGTCAGGTTCGGCTCGGGTGAAGGACCTAAGTTGGTCAGTGTGTGCAGATAACGGAAGCTCATCTTTGTTACCATGTGACGACCGTCAACGCCAACACCGCCGAGGGACTCGGTTACCCATACCGGATCGCCTGCGAAAATCTGGTTGTACTCAGGTGTACGTGCGAACTTCACGCATCTTAACTTCATAATGAAGTGGTCAACGAACTCCTGAATCTGCTGCTCTGTGAAGGTGCCGTTAGCAAGGTCACGCTCTGCATATACATCAAGGAAAGTAGATGTACGTCCGAGGGACATTGCAGCGCCGTTCTGCTCTTTTACGGAGCAAAGGTAGCCAAAGTAAGTAGCCTGAATCGCTTCCTGTACGTTGGATGCGGGCTTGGAAATGTCGCAGCCGTAAGAAGCAGCCATTTCTTTCATCATCTTCAGGGCAACCATCTGCTCGGAAAGCTCCTCGCGGAGACGGATTACATCGTCGGTCATAACGCGGCCTGTGGAATCCTTCTGCGCCTGCTTGTCTTCAATCAGTCTGTCAATACCGTACAGAGCCACGCGTCTGTAGTCGCCGATGATACGGCCGCGGCCATAAGCATCCGGAAGACCCGTGATGATGTGGGAAGAACGGCATGCTCTCATCTCCTGATTGTAAGCGTCGAAGCAGCCTGCGTTGTGTGTCTTTCTGTGTGTGGAGAAGAACTCGCTGATCTCGGGATCTACTTCGTAGCCGTTGTCCGTGCAAGCCTTCTCTGCCATTCTGATACCGCCGTAAGGCTGTAAGGAACGCTTGAAGGGCTTATCTGTCTGGAAACCTACGATGGTCTCTTTGCTCTTGTCCAGATAACCGGGACCGTGGGATGTGATGGTGGATACAACCTTGGTATCCATATCAAGTACGCCGCCTGCCTCACGCTCCTGTTTCTGCAGATCGAGCACCTGTGCCCAAAGATCCTTTGTGTTCTGTGTAGGCTCTGCCAGGAAGGACTCGTCACCGTCGTAAGGGTGATAGTTCCTCTGGATGAAATCGCGGACATTAACTTCTTTGTCCCACTTGCCGCCTACAAAATCTTTCCATTCTGGTCTCATTTTTGTACCAACCTCCTATTTTAAAATTTTTAATAAAGTAACTTTGAAATGGCCGCGCTCGGAATCATGCACAATCACGGTGCATCACTCTGAATCGGTAAGAATATTATATGCCAAGTGTCGAATCACAGTCAAGACGGCCTTTGTTCTTTTTCTCATACAAATGCCAAAAAAAGAATGAAAATTTTGTGAAATATGCAATAATGTGGATGTGACGTTTTTTCGTTCTTGACATTCCGTATGCTCTTCCATATAATTAGCACAAAGCATATACTTTCTATTGATAATAAATATTCGGAACTGCATTGTTTCTGCTTTTATTAGGGAAATTGAGATAGCGTAGATCATTCAGGGAGATTGCGCGGACATTCGGTTTTTGCTCCGAAATCATACGAGATCAGCGGTTTCTGCTGATTTTTCGGTCTGTAATTCAGAATTTCTATGCTTTTAAATCAACCAACACAATTTAAAAGCAGGAGATTCTGGGCGGCAGATGATCGGATGGTCGCAGCGGACAAATGTTGAATATGCAGGTCGGAGTGTGAAATGCCAAGACCGGTATAGCCGGATTTCTCCTGCGGAACAGGAGGAAAACTATGGAAGTAAAGAAAACAAAGGACTGGGGCACATTCCCGAAGCTGAGAGAGGCAAAAAATCCGGCAGAAGCATCAGAGCCGGGAACGGTTAGGCGGGAGGAAGGATTCAGGATGATTAAGGGCGGAAAAGGCTACACAATCGCGGATATCGAAGCGCTGCCGGAGGGCGAACGTGCGGAGTTGATTGATGGGGAGATGTTTCGGATGGATACGCCGACGTGGACGCATCAGGAAATGCAGATGGCGCTTAGTGCAAAGATCTGGAATTTTATTGTGGAGCATAAAGGCACATGCCGTGTGATACCTGCGCCCTTTGCCGTATATATTAAGAAAGACAAGCGCAACTATGTGGAACCTGACATTTCTGTCATCTGCGATGAGGAAAAGAAGAGTGAGAAGGGCTGTCAAGGCGCCCCTGATTGGGTGATTGAGATTGTATCACCCTCCAGCGTCAAAATGGATTATGAGCGGAAGGTGAAGCTGTACCGCGAGGCGGGCGTACGGGAATACTGGATTGTGGATGCAGAGAAGCAGACGGTGACGGTGTATGATTTTGAGCACAGCAGAGCGCCGCTCCAGACCGATATGTGTACAGGCGGTACATGCGCGGTGGCGATGGAGCAGTGGGACGAACCTGTACCGTATGCTTTTTCCGAGCGGATTAAGGCGGGGGTTTTTGAGGATTTGTATTTGAAGATTTTAGAGATGGGGATTTGATTTCCGGCGGGAGAAAGGGCATTTTTTTGAGCTGCGGCTGTTAACACAAAATGAAATAAGCAGCAACAACGAGCAGTTGTAGGACAGAAAGCAGCAAACAGCTTACGGAAAATGGATCATTAAGCAGGAGCAGCGCTATTTTCACGATGATACATATCCACCCGATAAATATGAAAATTAGTTTTGCTATATCACGCATAGCGATGCTAATAAAAAATTCGAAAAAAACAAACAGAATACGATCAGTGCGGCCAAAACAAAAACACTCACAAGTATCTTATCAAACATACTCCTGGGACTGATTATTGAGAATAATGATAGGATTACCACTATGCTAAATATAATAGAGCCAACAGAATAGCAAATAAAAAATACACCAGCCGACCGAAACACATCAAGCCATCCTCAACAGCAAAGCGGCGGAAGCCAACGCCCCCGCCGCTCTTCCATGCCTGTCGGCACGGTTTGCTATTTACTTTCTTCTTTTGACATTACGTGCCTGACTCTTCATTACCCGAATCAGGTGTTTCGGGAGTAGATGTAGTCTTCACGGTAACCTCTACCGTATTGCTTACCACATTGTCAACCGTAACCTTCACAGTCAGCTTCGAGCTATTTCCTGTCTCATCGCTCGCTACGTTCAAAGTAGCCCTCAGCGGGTCGCTGCTATCTTTATCTATCGTGGTACCAGTATTATTGGTAGCGCCCTCCACCTGCCACTTTACTTTATCAGCAGTAATCTCTGTCATCGGCTTATTGTCGCTGCCTGTCACTATAGCCGTAAAGGTCACCGTTCCGCCTTGTTCTACCTCAACACTGCCGTCATTACCAGCGCCTTCGGCTGTAATCGCTACACTCGTCACCGTAGGCTCTTCCGGCTCGGGAGGTGTCACTTCTGCGGTACCGTTCCAGCTTCCGCCTGCTGCCGTAACCGTGGAGCTGCTGCCCACTGTGTCCACCGGATTGCCGGTTCTGGACTCTCTCACCGTGTAGTCATACGAAATACTTGTGAGCGTGCCAGCTGCCTCATCTGCAAGAACAGATGCAGAGTTGGTGCCTGACGCTGCAGGTGTGTATGTGGGTGTAAATTGGGTAACCGTGACAGTGTACTTATCTTTCTCAAAATCATCGACTACCTTCTGCAAAGCTGTCTGGAGCGCCCATCTGGTTGTGGGAACTGCAGTTGTCCCTTCGGCAACCTTTCCGTCCGCATCGGGAACTGCATATCCTGTAATCGCCGCTTTGAGTACGCTTACCAGAGTCTGTGCTGCCGCGCCTTTCTTCACTGTGATCTCAACGTCAGCAGTCTTGTCTGTTGCATCAGCCGCCTTTGTCACGTCTGCCAGGGTAACCTTGATCTTGTGGTCGCCCGCCACGGCTGTGTCCCCTGTTCCGCTGTCTGCAAACTTCGTGGGATCAGATGCCGCCACAGCAGTCACCTGAATGCCGGAAAGTGCAGGGATATCAATGTCATCAGCCGCTTTCTTAACCTCAGCTGCCGCAGCCGCTGCATTGTTGTAATTTGCGCTCGATACGCTAAAGTCTTTCAGTGCATTCTTCTTTTCTTAATTTTGAAAATCCCAGTATTTATAAGGTTTTGCAGAATATTGTATTGATTTTCTTCGCGTAATATTAATTTATATAAAGCGTAATTTCACCAACCAAGCCAGATTTGTCACAAATTAAATTTTTATTAAATCGCAAAACTCGCGCGGACAGTGGGATGGTAACGGTTCCGATCTTTGAAAATTTGTCGCTAATTTGTTACTAATGCGGAAATTGCGGATGTTATTGCATGATTTTGCGGCCATACGAAAATTGACGGTAAACCGCAATGTAACGGGTGGTATGAAACGGCAGGACGATAATGAAAGGTGCGTGTGATAAATCGCAGATTACGGAAAGTCCGCTTGACGGCGCGGGTACTTTCTTTTATAATCGTATCTGGTACAGGAAATGGATGTATAATTTATCGAAAGCTATCACAGAATGAAGAATGGAGGTATATAAAATGGCAGATATTACGAAGAACACAACAATCGGAGAGGCGCTCAGAATCAATCCGGATATCGCGCCCGTGTTGATGGAGATCGGGATGCACTGTCTCGGCTGTCCTTCCGCGCAGGGAGAAACACTGGAGGAGGCGGCTATGGTGCATGGCATCGACGCAGAGGATCTGATGGCGAAGATCGCAGCGGTATAAATGCGGCTGACGGAGATTGATAGGAGCGGTTTCAAGCCGCCGGATTTATAACAAAATAAAACCCGCGCTGTTTCCGTAAACTCGGCTGACAGTGCGGGTTTTATTTTATAAGGTATTTTTTAAATCTGCGCCAGTGTCTCCACTGCGCTGTCTTTAATTAACGGCTCAAAATGCTCTTCCAGATATGCCTTAGCGGAGTTCACGGTTTTTTCGGGTCTGCCGTACTCCGAAATCAGACTGCAGATGCGGTTAAAATCTGCGGGCTCCAGCTCTTCGGGAGTGATCAGCAGAAGATAGTTGCCGCCGGTCTCATCTTTATATAAGGTATTGTTTCCCCTGCAGGTGCCGATCACGCGGGCCAGTCGGCTCACTTCGCGCAGAGAGCGGAAGGAGAAGAGGCGGCTCGCCGCCTTCTCATGGCTGGGAAGGGCGGGCTGCGCATTTCCCTTGGATGGAGTTTTCGGGGAGGGGGTGGATTCTTCCGTGCCGTTCATTCGGCGCAGGAGATTGAGAACCTCGTCCGCGCTGTCGGCAAAAGCTTCCATCAGCGCTTCGTTATCCTCGGTTTCTTCCATTTCATATTCATCATCATGAACGGAGGGAGCAAACTTAGCAAACCGGGTATCCAGCTCTTCGGGATCTTCCACCTTGGTGACAATCAGCACAATACACTCGGCGTTTAAGGGAATCGCTTCGATCATAAGAGGGATATCCTCCGCCTCAAAGCCGCATTCGTATGCTGCCTGCTGCATCAAATCGCGGAAGAGGCTTTTTGCCTTCTCTGTGCCGTAAGCCAGTTCGCTGATCTTTAATTCTCTGTTCAGCAGATCTTCTCTTGTGAGGGTGCAGCGGATTTGCTGTTCATTCACTTTTTCTATTCTCATGTTATTGTTCGCTTCCTTTATTTTAGAATAATAGCGTTTGTGCCGGGAACGTTTCCCGCATCTCTTAAGTTAAGTGTATCTTAATCCCAGAGGTCGGTTTTAGTCAATAGTGCGCGATAAGTGTTTAAAAAATTTTAATAATTTTAGAAAATGCTTGCAATTCCTGTCAGATTATGGCTATAATCTAACTACAAGATGTCTCTGATAATCCGCAGGGGAAGGAGGCATGCGAAAATTTAATAGGTAACATCTGTGTCTTTGCCGGTATCTTTTGGCGGAGGCAGTCTTATGGGCTATGTGCCTTGTCAGAGACCATATCTTATTCCCATCTAAGCGCCGGGTTAATTCTTAAGAGTTTCCTTTGGTACACAAAATATAATTCACAAGGAATGAGTAGGTTATACAGATATTTTTCAAATTCATTTGCATGTCAGAGTCATCTTCAGAACTGTTTCCACCCTCCTATATCATATGCTGTTAGTATATCACGGTTGAGTTATTTTATAGTTTTTTTGTTAATCCTTTTGGGAGACGGCATAAGAGGGTCTGTTATTATGTTGGTTTTGGGAGGCTTCCCGCTATGTGACGCTGTCATTACCTGAAAAAAACTAATGACTGAAAGGGAATAGTTTGATATAATCGTAGTAAACGCGGCGGGCAGGAAAGGGAAAACTTCCCTGCCCGGACGGCGTTTATCACGGTCAAAAAGGAGCTGGACAAATGAAAAAAGTAATTCCGGTGATCGTCGCGGTCGTTCTTATTATATTGATTGGCGCGGTGGGGGTTGGAGCGAAGCTGCTGGAAAAATACTCTTATTCTAAAGAGAGGGCGGATTTGACGGAATATTTTGGCATTTCCGGGGAGAATGACGTCCCCATTATTTTGCAGGACGAACAGATAGAAGAGCATGCAAAGCTGTTTGACGGCATGTGCTATTTCGATATAGCTACTGTGCATAAATATTTTAATGACAGATTTTATGAGGACAAGTCGGAAAACAGTCTCCTCTACACGACGCCGGACATGGTCTACGCGAACGTGATCGGTACGGGGACGGTTACCGGCTATGACGCGGATTTTGTCGAGAGCGATGAGAGCTGTGACTATACGCTCTCCCGCTATGAGGGGGAGACGCTTTATATCGCGGCGGACTATGTAAAAAAATACGCGAATTTTTCATACGAGCTTTTTGCGGAGCCGAACCATATGCAGGTGTATACCGAATGGGACAAGCGGGAGACTGCGCCCGTCAAAAAGGACACGCAGGTGCGTTATCAGGGCGGCATCAAGAGCGATATCCTGACGGACGTATCGGCGGGAGATACCGTCATTGTGCTGGAAGAAATGGAAACCTGGACGAAAGTAAAGACGCAGGATTCTTTTATCGGTTATGTGGAAAATAAAATGCTGGGGGAAAAGACGGAGGAGGAGCCGGTTCCCGTGACGGATTATGTGGAGCCGGAATATAAGGCGAACACCCGTGATCACAAGATTAATCTGGGCTGGCATGTGATCGGCGGGGTGGAAGGCAATGATACGCTGGAAGCGGCTGTCTCGCAGACGAAGGGGCTTAATGTGATTTCTCCGACATGGTTTACTCTGACGGGGAACGAGGGAGAGTTCAGCAGCTTTGCCACGACTTCCTATGTGGAAAGAGCGCATGAAATGGGGCTTGAGGTCTGGGCGCTGGTGGGCAATGTGGACAGCGTGGATGTGGACATGTACACGGTGCTTGGCAAGACGTCCAACAGGCGGCGTTTGATTTTGCAACTATTAGCGGCGGCACGGGAGTATAATCTGGACGGTTTGAATATTGATTTTGAAAATATCAGTCTGGACGCGGGAGAACCTTTTGTCCAGTTTATCAGGGAACTTTCCATCCCCTGCAGAAAATACGGCATAGTGCTTTCCGTGGACAACTATGTGCCCATGGATCACACGGATCACTATGACCGGGCCGAGCAGGGCGCCGTGGCGGACTATGTGATTATCATGGGATATGACGAACATTACAACGGCAGCGACGAGGCGGGGAGCGTGGCTTCGATCGGCTTTGTGGAGAAGGGCATCGAAAATACAGTGGCGGATGTGCCGAAAGAGAAAGTGATCAACGCCCTTCCTTTTTATACCCGAATCTGGGAGACCGGAGCGGACGGCATAAGCAGTCAGGCGGTGGGCATGGAAATGGCGCAGACTTACGTGGCGGATCACCAGATTGCAACCCGCTGGGACGAGAAAACCTGTCAGAATTACGGGGAGTTTCAGGACGGCGACAGACTGTGTCAGGTGTGGCTGGAGGATGCGGAGTCCATCAAGGTAAAACTGAACATTATGGAAAAGTATGAGATCGCGGGCGTGGCGGCGTGGCGTCTCGGTTTTGAGACGGCGGACGTCTGGGATGTAATCGGGGAATATATGGACAGGTGATTACATCGACGCTGTTTTTGCGTGTTTTGCGGCAGAGGGTGAGATGAATAGTTATCTTCCGACGTCTTTCTTCATATATATGCACTAAGATGTGTATCGGCATAGCCAAATCTGTATCTTGCCGAACGGCAGGCGTGGTTTGGCCCGGGTGAAAAATGGAGAGAGAAAAATCGGGAAAATATAACAGACTTGTCAGGATAGGGCTGCTTCTGATGCTGCTTGCTGCCTTTGGATTTGCTCTGCGTGGCGGCGCGCGCATGGTGTCCTCTAACAGAGCCCTGACGGAGAAAACAGAGAAGGTAAAGCCCTGTGTAGTCATCGACGCCGGGCACGGCGGGGCTGATCCGGGCAAGGTGGGCGTGGATGGCAGTCTGGAAAAGGACATCAATTTAAAGATTGCGAAAAAGCTGGCTATGTTCCTTACGGCGGCGGATGTGGACGTGGTGCTCACAAGGGAAGACGATGCAGGGCTTTACGACGAAAACGTCTCAAACAAAAAGGTGCAAGACATGAAAAACCGCGTGGCGCTGATCGAGGAGAAAAAACCGGCGCTGACGGTGAGCATCCACCAAAACAGCTATCACGAGGAATATGTGCACGGCGCGCAGGTCTTTTACTATGAGGGCAGCGAGGAGAGCAAGGAGATCGCGGAGCGTATGCAGCGGGTGCTGGCGGAGCAGATTGATCCGGACAACGCCAGAAAGGCGAAGGCGAACGGCAGCTATTACCTTTTGAAAAAGACGTCGTCGCCCATTGTGATTGTGGAGTGCGGTTTTTTGTCCAACTATGAGGAGGCGCAGAAGCTTTCCTCGGAGGTATATCAGGAAAAGACGGCGTGGGCGATTCATCTGGCGATTATGAACTACCTGAACAAGACGGAGTAGATGAAGTGCGGAAACGGATACGGCGCGGGCGCTATCGGCTTGGACGCGGTACATGACAGAAATAAAAAGAAATAAAATGAGAAGGATACGACTGTGGATACAAAAGTAGTCCGGATAGACGAATCAAATAAGAGCGAGGCTCCGATTCGGGAGGCAGGAGAGATTATCAGGGCAGGCGGGCTGGTGGCCTTCCCTACGGAAACCGTTTACGGGCTGGGGGGAGATGCGCTGAATCCGATTTCTTCCGGAAAAATTTATGAGGCGAAGGGCAGACCTTCCGACAATCCGTTGATTGTGCATATCGCGGACTTGGAGGCTTTGGAGGCTATTGTGAAGTGTGTGCCGGAGACGGCGAAAAAGCTGGCGGCAGCTTTCTGGCCGGGGCCGCTCACCATGATTCTGGAGAAATCGGATCTGGTGCCGAAGGAGACGACGGGCGGGCTTGATACGGTGGCGGTGCGTATGCCGTCAGACGCTGTGGCCTTGTCGTTTATCAGGGCAGCAGGCGGTTATGTGGCCGCGCCCAGCGCCAACCGTTCCGGCAGGCCGAGTCCTACCCGCGCGTCCTATGTGGCGCAGGATCTGGACGGAAGGATAGAAATGATATTGGACGGCGGAGACGCCACGCTCGGATTGGAATCGACGATTGTGGATTTGACGGTGGAGCCGCCCGCAATTCTGAGGCCGGGGTTTATCACCGGTGAAATGCTCCGGCAGAAGCTGGGACGCGTGGATGAGGACGAAACGCTTTTTTCCGCCGACAGCGGACAAGCCCCGAAAGCGCCGGGCATGAAGTATCGGCATTATGCGCCGAAGGGTGAGCTTACGATTGTGAGAGGGCCGGCGGAGGAGGTAACGGATTTTATCGGCAAAGAACTTGCCGAAGGGCGAAGAAACGGGAAAAAGACGGGCGTTATTGCTACGGATGAGACGATAGATAAATATGAGGCGGATGTGCCGCGCAGCGTCGGAAAAAGAACGGACGCTGCTGCGGCAGCGAAAGGATTATACCGCGTTCTGCGGGAGTTCGATGATGAAGGCGTGGAGCTGATTTATTCGGAGAGTTTCGACGGGGAAGGCATTTCGCAGGCGGTGATGAACCGGCTGCTAAAAGCGGCGGGACACAGGGTGATAAATGTGTGAGAAGAAGTTCTGCTTCTCGCACAGAAAAATGCCAAATTGGCGGTGTCCACAAATAATATAGCAGGAAGCGTCGTTTTGCGCGCTTCGGAAAGGGAGGCAGACATGATTGCAATAGGAAGTGACCACGGCGGATATGATTTGAGACAGAAGGTAATGGCGCATTTGAAGGAGCGGGGACTGGAGTACAAGGACTTCGGCTGCCCGGATAAAAGCTCCTGCGATTATCCGATTTTCGGTGCGGCGGTGGCGAAGGCGGTGGCCTCGGGAGAGTGTGACAGGGGGATCGTAATCTGCACCACAGGCATCGGGATCTCCATGACGGCAAACAAGGTAAAGGGAATCCGCTGCGCGCTCTGCGGCGATCCGGTTTCCGCGAGATTGACAAGGGAGCATAACGACGCGAATGTGCTTGCCATGGGGGCGGCGATCATCGGGGAAATGGTGGCGCTTGATATCGTAGATATCTTTTTGGACACGCCCTTTTCCCACGGGGAGAGACATCAGAGAAGAGTGGATTTGATCGAAAACTGTTAAGGATGCTTAAGAGACGGCATTCTCTGATATGTCCTATGAGTTCATATAAGTGGGGAGAAAAGTATGGAAAGGAAACGAAGAGCGGCTGCCTGCCTGGTGCTTGTTCTGCTCTGCGGCTTAATGCCGCTCTCCGTGCAGGCTACGGAGGAGACAAGACGGCAGATCAGGGAGGCGGAGCAGCAGCACGAAGAGACGGAAGAAAAACTGGATGAGACGGAGGAGAACCTGAAGGGACTGAACGAGCAGCACAGCTCTTTGCAGGGAACTCTTTCCACGTTGAACACGGAGCTTACCCAGGTGAGCAACAACCTGAACGAGCTGGAGGGACAGATTGCCGAAAAGGAGGAGGAGATCGACGATCTGGAAAAACAGATTGCCCAGGTGGAGGAAGAACTGGCGGAGGCCATCGCCCTGAAGGACGAGCAGTACGCCACCATGAAAAAGCAGATTCAGTTTACCTACGAACGCAGCAGCAATCTTTACATGGAGCTGTTTTTTTCCTCCGGGAGCCTGTCCGATTTCCTGAATAAAAACGAATATATTGAGCAGCTTTCCGGATACCAGAAAAAGGTGCTGGACGAGTATAAAGCGGCGCAGGCGGCGATGGAACAGAAGCAGGAAGAACTGGAGCTGGCGAAAGCGGAGCAGGAGAAAAACAGGGAAGAGCTGGGTGAATACAGGGTGCAGGTGGTGGCGGAGCAGGGACGGGTTTCCGGACTTGTGAGCCAGACTTCCAGCAGCTTAAACGCTACGGCGGATCAGATTTCCGAGGCGGAGGCTGCGGCTCTCGCTTACGAGCAGAAGCTCAAGGAGCAGGAGGAGGAATTGTCCGCCCTGCGTGCCAAGCTTGCCGAAGAACTCCGCATGGCGGAGTTGGCGGCACAGTCGAGCTGGCGCGATATTTCCGAGGTGAGTTTTGCAGAGGGGGATAGGTACCTTCTGGCGAATCTGATTTACTGCGAGGCGGGCGGCGAGTCCTACAGCGGACAGGTAGCCGTCGGCTCGGTGGTAATCAACCGCGTATTAAGTTCTGTATACCCTGATACGGTGACAGGAGTGATTTATCAGTCGGGACAGTTTTCGCCTGTGGCCAGCGGACGTCTTGCGCTCGCGCTCGCGGAGGGCAGAGCCACGGGAAGCTGTTATCAGGCTGCCGATGAAGTCATGGGCGGCACCACCAACGTAAGCAACTGCGTTTATTTCCGCACGCCCGTAGACGGAATCGAACCCCGTTACAGAATTGGAGGACATATCTTCTACTAAGCATTGAGCCGCGAATCGGCACGGCGGAATCGTACAGCGGATTAAAGGAGAGGACGTTTTGAAAAGGGTATTAACTTGTGTAGAAATTTGTGCAGGGGCGGGGGGGCAAGCGCTTGGTTTAGCAAGGGCTGGATTTGCGCATGTCGCGCTTGTTGAGTATGAGATGGAGTATTGTCAGATTTTAAAACAGAATTGTCCTAAATGGAATGTAATATGTGCAGATGTACGTGATTTTGATGGCAAACCTTATTATGGAGTAGATTTACTTGCGGGTGGGGTGCCTTGTCCGCCTTTTTCTGTTGCGGGAAAGCAGTTAGGGAAAGAGGATGACCGCGACCTATTTCCAGAAGCAGTTCGGCTAATAGGAGAAATTCGACCAAGAGCAGTTATGCTGGAAAATGTAAGAGGTTTTTTGGATGCAGGTTTTGAAGAGTATCGGAAACATATTATAGAGTCTATAGAGAAATTGGGATATAATGTGCAAATTAAACTATTAAATGCGTCTGATTTTGGGGTACCGCAGCTTCGCCCCCGTGTAGTGATTGTTGCGATAAGAAAAGGAGAAAAGGGTTATTTCTCATATCCTGAAGAAAAGTCTGTGCGCACGCCTACGGTTGGAGAAGTGTTATATGATTTGATGGCGGAAAATGAGTGGGAAGGCGCAAGGATTTGGGCAGAAAAAGCAAATCGAATTGCGCCAACTCTGGTTGGCGGCTCAAAAAAGCATGGCGGACCAGATTTGGGACCTGTAAGAGCCAGAAATGCATGGGCTGAATTGGGAGTAGATGGACGCGGGGTGGCTAATGCAGCACCCGAGGCAGATTTTGTAGGTATGCCACGGTTGACAAGCAGAATGATGGCTAGATTACAAGGATTTCCTGATACATGGACTTTTGGGGAGAAGAAAACAATGGCGTGCCGTATGATTGGAAATGCATTTCCGCCTCCGGTAGCGCAGGCGATTGGAGAAAAAATAAGGGAGTGTTTGGAGTATGGAAGCGATAATAGCGAATGCAAGATTTCAATTTCACAGGCAGTTATTTGAAACAAATACTTTAACATTGACTGAAGCAGGGATTGCTTCAAATGCGGATAACAGTAGTAAGGGATCAATAGCTATATCAGGTAGGATAATAGAAATTTTGGTAGGTGAATACGGCTATCAAATTAATAGAATTAAAAAAATTTCGGGACAAACGCTTGGGAAACAGTTTGAGATACTAACGATGGAATTTTTACAGAGAACTTTTCCATATTTACAGAATCTTCGTCCCGGTCGATGGTCAATATTACAACTTGGCAATAATAATAGATTAAAAACAAGCGACTTTGAGCAATATGAACATTTGGCCTATTTAAATGCATTGACTGCGGAAAACGCACAACTAGCAGCAGTGTTGGGCAATGATTATCTTGTTGCGCCGGATGTGGTCGTCTATCGTGACCTTTGTGAAGACCAAGAAATAAATGCGGAACAATACATAGTTGATGATAATATAAGCAGGATGGCAAGTATTAGAAAGGCGAACGGTGGAAGACCTCTGCTACACGCAAGTGTATCGGCAAAGTTTACGATGCGTAGTGACCGGGCTCAGAATAGTCGTACAGAAGCATTAAATTTAATACGGAATAGAAAAGGGCATTTACCCCATATTGTTGTGGTGACTGCAGAGCCTATGCCAAATCGGCTGGCATCTCTAGCACTTGGAACGGGTGATATAGATTGTGCGTATCATTTTGCACTTTATGAACTGATTCGCGCAGTAAAAGAGGTTGGCTCCGAAGATGCAATTGAAATTCTGGAAACACTTGTACAGGGGAAAAGGTTAAAAGATATTTCAGATTTACCGCTGGATTTGGCAGTGTAGTCTAAGTAAAAGCTATATGGAGAATATTACTAATGAAGAGTGTGTTTGTCATATTGGGAAATGGTTTTACCATAGATTTCCTAAAAAAATATAATCAATTTTTGGAAAGCAAAAAGATACAGAACGTAAGCATAGATGTCCGAAATTTATTTCATTATGGAGAAGTAATTGGAACACCGTGGGATGACAGACCGGGATTTTTGTCATATAAAGTATGTCCGGCTTTGTGGACACTGGGAGCGCGACCAAGCAACAGTGCCGAGGAAAGTAATGCGTTGATTGAAGAAATTATTTCCTGTGCGAATATGTTTTTTGACTTTATTAACGATCCAGATCAAAAGATGAAACGATTAAGCATGATAAATTCAAATGACGATAGAATATATTTGAGAGCATATAGTGAATTGATTGTTTATTTGAGGCAATTGTTTTCGTGGTATGATTCGTTAATAAGTAATAAAATATTACTGGAATTTGTCCGAACGTGTACAAACTGGGGCTGGTTATCCTTTTTGAAAGATTTAGATTTTAAAAAATATAAAAAAATTATTTTTGTTACATATAATTATGATGTATGGTTAGAAAGAATTTTAAATTGTTTGGGTTTTCGGTATAGTGTATATGGGTTTGAGGATGGAGGAGATGAAATTATAGAGATAATCAAGCCACATGGATCAATTAGTTTTGTGCCTAAAAATCATATTGATAGATACAAAATTAACTATGATATTGGCGTTGATGGATTGAAAATAGATGAATTGATTTTAAAATATGATTCTTTGACAAAATATTCAACAGGTGCGATTATTCCTCCAGCGGGCGATTCGTCAAGACTGAAATCAACATCGTCATGGGCAGATACTTTGAGAAGTGAAGCTATTGAAAAAGCTAAAGAGTTATCAAATGATAAGGAAAGCAATGTTATAATGTGCGGTATTTCGTATTGGCATGTGGATCGAAGGGAGGTTGATGAACTATTAATAAATTTGAATTCGGATACGGAATTTACTTTTATCAATCCTGCTCCGCCTAGAGATTTAAATGCTGTACTAATTAGTATTTTTAAAAATTATGTATTACAAATGTCATCAGACAATATTGGAGGAATCATAAATGGCTAAGTTTTTTGAAAGAAATTCAACGAAACTTACAATTTCAGAGTTTTATGATAATTATTTGTCCAATAAGTATAATTTTCAAGCAAGTTATCAGAGAAAAAGTAATGTTTGGGCAGAAGATAAAAAATCCTTTTTGATTGATTCTATTTTAAAGAATTATCCTGTCCCAGCTATATTTATGAGACCTATTGTGGATGAGGATGGAAAGACAAAATATGATATTGTTGATGGAAAACAAAGACTTCAGGCAATAATTGATTTTATTGTTGGCAAAATTTCGCTAACATCATATTTTGCGGAAGATGGGTTTTTAGATGAAGATGGAAGACGATTGGCGGAAAATATTTCAGGGAAAAATTTTGAAGAAATTAAGCAAGAAAGTCAGACGAACGAATATATTAAACAGTTTTGGACTTATACTTTGCAGATTGAGTATCTTTATGAAGATGATTTAGAGTCGGTTTCTTCTGTGTTTGATCGTTTAAATAGAAATGGGGAACCATTAAATAGACAAGAATTGCGAAATGCTAAATATTCGACAACTTCATTATTGAAATTAGTTCAAAAACTTTCGGAGAATAAATATTTAAAAGATAAATTTGAACGATTAAAGATTGAACGTATGGAAGATGAAGAATTTGTTTCGGAGCTACTTTTTTTAATATTGGATAAAAGAACGCTGGATTCAACTCCAACAGTATTGGATGAAAAATACGAAATATATAAAGATGCAACAGAATTATTAGAGGAGGGTGAAAAAGAATTTGATAAAATTATAGAATTTATGGATAGTTTAGATTTAGATTATGAAAGAAACAAACGGTTGTGCTGGACGACACATTTGTATACGTTATTTTCTTTATGTTGGTATTGTGTAAATAATCATATACCTGCTGAGGAAATAAAAGGTTCTGTTTCAAATTTTTATGAAGAATATTTTTCCAAAAATACAGAATATTTCGGCTGCTTGAAGGAATATAAAGATGCTGCTTCAAGCAGAACCCGTTCAGCAAGTCAAAAAAATAATAGAATGCATGCTATTATTAAATATTGCAATATTAATTGAACAGGTTGTATGTGTGCACTTTTCATAAAAAATATTGCCATTTTTGATAGTAAATTTATGGTGATTACAATTTTTTATCAAAAATATTTTTCCAGCGGCTCCTGCAGTTTCTCAAATCCGCCGTCGTAAATCACCTGCAGCAGATGATTGAGGGTCAGGAGCGCCTTTTTCAGCATGGCGTCGGTCAACAATCCCGCTTCCTTGGCGGTGGCCAGTTCGTCAATATCCACGACCTTTACAAATCCGTCGGGGTAGATGATGACGTCCGCCAGAAGATCGGTGATGATATATGTATCGGTTTTGGCATCGTAATCATAATCTACGATATCGCAGTACCAGTACAGAAGAGAGCCGTTTTCATCATAGAAACGGCTCACTTTTATGCCTTCCCGCAGGTAGTAGCAGGAACGGCCGTGATGCAGGTCCTTGCGGGGCTTCAGCGTGTTCCAGGCAGTCACAATAATCTCCCCGTCGCGGTAAAGAAGCCTGTCGTCTTTCAACAGGACACATTCCTCAGGAATCAGTCTCTTGCGGTAAAGAATCGGATCTGCCATATTTTGTCCCCCTTGCTTTGTTATTTAAAGGTACACCGCGGCGGGATAAATGTCAATGTTTCCACAAGAATTTTGCCCACCGCAGAAGTTGGGCTGGACAAAAGTACCAAAAATGAGTATAATTTTCTTGTTAGACTTTAGGGGAAATTCTGCGGATTGGGAAGGCGGTACTTTGAAGTATCATAAAACTGTTTATCAGGCGTTAACGATGATCACACAGTTTGGCGTCAACATGCTTGTTCCCATCTTTCTCTGTTCCTTTGTGGGGATGTTTCTTGACAGAAAGCTTGGGACCAATGTCTGGATGGTGGCGCTTTTTTTCGTGGGCGCGCTGGCGGGATTTACGAATGTGTTTCGGTTTGCGAGAAAGATTTACGAGACGCCGGCGAGGACGCGCAGGCGCAGCACGCAGATAAAAGAAGAGATGAAAGAGAATGAAAAGAAAGATTGATCCGACGCTTTTGGAGCTTTGGCTGGGCATTCTGGCATACGGCGTCATTTTTGAGATAGTGCTTTTGTTTTTTTCACGGAATCCGGCATACAGTATTGGACTCTGGATCGGTGTGTTTCTGGCCCTGGCGGGCGCGTTTCATATGTGGTGGGCTTTGGATCGGGGGCTTGACCTGCCGGAGAAGGAAGCCGTGAAGAGCATGGGCGCGCAGAATATCATACGCTACGCGGTTTTGGTGGTTGTGATGGGCGCGCTGATGTTTGTGGATTTCGCGAATCCGATTTTTACATTTTGCGGCTATATGGGCATGAAAGTGTCCGCTTATCTGAATCCGCTGATTCACAGGCTCCGCGCAGGGAAGGAAGAGCGGGAAATATCGGATGGTACTGCATTGTAACGGTGCAGGCCGCTGTTACATGTTTCACATATTTATCATGTGTAGAAGGAGGTGAGAAGATGGGACAGGGAATTATGTTGTCAGGCGGTGCGGATATTGACTTTATGATTCACGGCGTTTTTTCCTATGAGATTTTCGGGCAGACTGTGTGGATTACCACCACCCATGTATGCCTGCTGATTGTCATGCTGGTAATCATAGGGTTCTGCATCGCGGCAAACCGTGTTATTAAGCACGCCTCGGATGTGCCGGGGACATTCCAGAACATTGTCGAGCTGGTGGTGGAGATGCTTGATAAGATGGTTGGCGGCGTTATGGGCAAATTCAGTCCGCAATTCCGCAACTACATCAGCACGATATTCATTTTTATTCTGCTGAGCAATATTTCGGGACTGTTCGGACTCAGGCCGCCGACGGCGGACTATGGCGTGACGTTCCCGATGGGCGTTATGACGTTCGTACTGATCCACTTCAACAAGTTCAGGTATCAAAAAGTGAAGGGTGTGATTGCGGGATTGTGCGATCCATGGCCGATCTGGGCGCCGATCAACGTGATCGGTGATGTGGCGGTGCCGATCTCTTTGTCGCTGCGTCTGTTTGCAAACGTTCTGTCGGGCACGGTTATGATGGCTCTGGTGTATGCGCTTCTTTCAAAGATTGCAATCATCTGGCCGGCGGCGCTCCACGTGTATTTCGACCTGTTCTCGGGAGCGATCCAGACGTATGTGTTCTGTATGTTGACTATGACGTACATCACGGACGCCTGCACAACTGAATAATTTTTAATCCAGACACCATTTTTTATTGAGGAATATATGACAAAAGGAGGAAATTAAAAATGGGAGAATTTAACAACAATTTTATCTTGGGATGTTCAGCAATCGGCGCGGGCCTTGCGGTTATCGCAGGTATCGGCCCCGGTGTCGGTCAGGGTATTGCTGCGGGCCATGCGGCTGCTGCGGTAGGCAGAAACCCGGGCGCGAAGTCTGACGTTACCTCTACGATGCTGCTCGGGCAGGCCGTTGCCGAGACCACAGGTCTGTACGGTCTGTTGATCGCGATGCTGCTGCTCTTCGTGAAACCTCTTCTGCCTTAACTTTGTTACGGCAGGCACAATATAAGAGTTCTTACGGTCGGCGCAGCAAGTGTGCAGACCTGTGAGGAGGAATGAAAGGAGGAGGGACGCTTGAGTACGACAGTTGCGAGTTTGGCGCTGGCGTCCGCAGAGATGGCGCCGAGGTTGTTTGACCTCGATTTTCAGCTCATCGCGGATTCCGTGCTGACGGTTATAGCTGTATTCTCACTCTTTCTGATTGCTTCCCATTTTCTGTTTAATCCCGTGCGGGAAATGATGGAAAAGCGGCAGGAGCGCATTAAAAGCGAACTTGATACGGCGGCATCCGACATGGAAAACGCCAAGGCGCTTAAGGAAGAGTATGAGGCGAAGCTGAAAGAAGTAGATAAAGAAGCCGAAGAGATTCTCGCGGAGGCGCGCAAGAAGGCTTTGGCGAATGAAAACAAGATCGTGGCGGACGCGAAGGAGGAGGCGGCAAGGATTCTTGAGAGAGCCGGTGTGGAAGCTGAGCTTGAGAAGAAGAAGGCCGTTGACGAGGTGAAGCGCGAGATGGTTGTGCTTGCATCCATGATGGCCGCCAAGGTCGTGAACGCGGCGATAGACACCACTGTGCAGGACAGTCTGGTGGAAGAGACGCTTAAGGAAATAGGTGAGAGCACATGGCTAAGCTGATTTCAAAGACATACGGTGACGCGTTGTTCGAGCTTGCGGTGGAAGAAGGTAAGATAGACGTCCTGTTGGAAGAAGTGGAACAGCTTCAGAAAATCCTTGCGGAGAACGAGGATTTTGGCAGACTGATGAATCATCCGAAGATTATTAAGGAAGAGAAGATTGAGGTTGCCAAAAGTGTGTTTGAGGGAAGGGTATCGGAGGAGCTGTTCGGGTTTCTCACTATCATTATCTCGAAAGACCGTTACAGGGAGATCAACGAGATCCTGAAGTATTTTGTCGCTACGGTTAAGGAGCACAAGGGAATAGGTATCGCTACGGTGACAACGGCCGTTCCGCTTAAAGACGGTCAGCGCCGGGAGGTTGAGCAGAAGCTGCTCGACACCACGCAGTATAAGTCCATGGAGATCAGTTACGGCGTGGATGCCTCCCTGATCGGGGGCATGGTGATCCGAATCGGCGACAGAGTTGTAGACAGCAGCATCAAAACAAAATTGAATGAGCTGCAGAAGGATCTGTTAAAAGTACAGATATAAGGAAAATCCTAAAATTTTAAGAAAGGTGCGTATGATCCATGAATTTAAGACCAGAAGAGATCAGTTCAGTCATTAAGGATCAGATTAAGAGATATGCCTCCGAGCTGGAAGTATCCGAGGTGGGTACGGTTATCCAGGTGGCGGACGGTATCGCTCGCGTGCACGGACTTGAGAATGCAATGCAGGGTGAGCTGCTTGAGTTCCCCGGCGAAGTTTACGGCATGATCCTGAACCTTGAGGAAGACAACGTTGGTGCGGTTCTGTTTGGTAACCAGCACAATATCAACGAGGGCGATACCGTAAAGACCACAGGGCGCGTGGTAGAGGTGCCTGCGGGCGACTGCATGCTCGGACGTGTCGTAAATGCTCTGGGACAGCCTATCGACGGCAAGGGTCCGATCCAGACTGACAAATATCGTAAGATTGAAAGAGTTGCATCCGGTGTTATCACGAGAAAATCTGTGGACACACCGTTACAGACAGGTATCAAGGCTATCGATTCCATGGTGCCCATCGGAAGAGGACAGCGTGAGCTGATCATCGGCGACAGACAGACCGGTAAGACGGCGATCGCCATTGATACGATTATCAACCAGAAGGGACAGGGCGTGAAGTGTATCTACGTTGCTATCGGTCAGAAGGCTTCCACTGTCGCTTCCATTGTGAAAACTTTGACAGAGTACGGCGCAATGGCGTACACTACCGTAGTTGCGGCGACGGCAAGTGAGACGGCGCCCCTGCAGTACATTGCACCTTATTCCGGCTGCGCGATCGGTGAGGAATGGATGGAGAACGGCGAGGACGTGCTCGTGGTTTACGACGACCTGAGCAAACAGGCGGCTGCATACCGTACACTCTCCCTGCTCTTAAAGAGACCGCCCGGGCGTGAGGCGTATCCCGGCGACGTGTTCTATCTGCATTCCAGACTGCTTGAGCGCGCGGCGAGAATGAGCGAGGAGTACGGCGGCGGTTCGCTGACGGCGCTCCCGATTATTGAGACGCAGGCGGGCGACGTGTCCGCATACATCCCGACGAACGTAATCTCCATCACGGACGGTCAGATTTATCTGGAGACGGAAATGTTCAATTCCGGTTTCCGTCCGGCGGTGAACGCGGGTCTTTCCGTGTCCCGAGTGGGCGGCGCGGCGCAGATCAAGGCGATGAAGAAGATTGCGGCGCCTATCCGTACAGAGCTTGCGCAGTACAGAGAGCTTGCGGCATTCTCCCAGTTCGGTTCCGAGCTTGATGCCGATACCAAGGAGAAGCTGGCGCAGGGCGAAAGAATCAAGGAAGTTTTGAAACAGCCGCAGTATAAGCCGATGCCGGTACAGTATCAGGTTATCATCATCTATGTGGTGACGAACAAGTACCTGCTCGATGTTGCGGTTGAGGATATCACCAGATTCGAGACGGAGTTCTTCGAGTTCCTTGACACGAAATATCCCGAGGTGCCGAGTGCGATCGCGAAGAATAAGGAAATTAACGACGAGACGGATGCGAAGCTTAAGAAAGCCATTGAAGAATTCAAGGCGCAGTTCAAGTAAGCGAAGTGCAGGTCGAAGCGCTTACTGCTGAGACCGTAAGAATTATGATACAAGGGTGCAAAATTCCATTGTCGAAGAAAAACTCAAATGAATTTTGCACAGTAACAGCGAAGCAGTTAGGAGGGTAACGCTATGGCCTCAATGAGAGACATTAAAAGGCGTAAAGGCAGTATTCAGAGTACACAGCAGATTACCAAGGCTATGAAACTCGTTTCTACCGTTAAACTGCAGAGGGCGAAACAGCGCGCGGAACAGTCAAAGGCATATTTTAACTGCATGTATGAGACGGTGACTTCCATGCTGGCTAAAACCGGCGGCTTAAATCACCCCTATCTGACGGCGGGCGAATCGCAGAAGAAGGCTGTGATCGTGATTACCTCCAACAGAGGTCTTGCGGGGGGCTACAATTCCAATGTTGTGAAGCTGATCACAAAAGGCGATTTTAAGAAGGAAGATCTGCGGATCTACGCAATCGGCAAGAAGGGCAGAGATGCCCTGAACCGTAATGGCTATGAGATTGTGGAGGAGGATTCCGACATTATCGAGGAGCCGTCCTATGTGGATGCGATGGCGCTGTGCAAGAGGCTGCTTGCCTCCTTTGCGGCGGGGGAGATCGGAGAGATTTATCTCGCCTACACGGGATTTAAGAATACGGTGGTTCATGTACCGACGCTTTTGAAACTTCTTCCCGTGGAGCCTACGGAAAACGCTTCGGAGGAGACGCAGGGCACGGGCAGCAAGGCGCTGATGAATTTCGAGCCGGCGGACGACGAGGCGCTGGACATGATTATTCCGAAATATGTGACCAGCTTGATCTACGGCGGTCTGGTGGAAGCGGTTGCGAGCGAAAACGGTGCGAGAATGCAGGCGATGGATTCCGCAACGAGCAATGCTGAGGAAATGATAGATCACTTGTCGCTGATGTACAACAGAGCGCGTCAGGGATCTATTACGCAGGAATTAACAGAAATTATCGCAGGTGCAAATGCGATCTCATAATGCAGTTCAGCCAGAGCGAATAGGCGTGTGCTGAACGGTTACAAAAAGTAAATTTGCGAAAGGAAAAAAGAGATGGCAGAAGTAAAGACAAGTGAAAATCTTGGAAAGATCACTCAGATCATCGGCGCCGTACTGGACATCAAATTTTCGACAGGCAGTCTGCCGGAGATTAATGACGCAATCAGAATTCCGCTTAAGACGGGCGGGGAATTGACTGTGGAAGTAGCGCAGCATCTGGGTGACGATACCGTCAGATGTATCTCCATGGGTCCCACGGACGGACTGGTGAGAGGTATGGATGCGGTTGCAACAGGCGCTCCCATCACGGTTCCTGTCGGAGAAAATACGCTGGGACGTATCTTTAACGTTCTGGGAGAACCGATTGACAATAAACCCGCGCCCACGGATGTGGGTCATGAGCCGATCCACAGACAGGCTCCGGCGTTCGAGGAGCAGTCCACGGCGACTGAGCTTCTGGAGACGGGTATCAAGGTCGTTGATCTGCTCTGTCCTTATCAGAAGGGCGGTAAGATCGGCCTCTTTGGAGGCGCCGGCGTAGGTAAAACCGTGCTGATTCAGGAGTTGATCCGCAATATTGCGACAGAACACAGCGGCTATTCCGTATTTACCGGCGTGGGCGAGCGCACCAGAGAAGGTAACGACCTCTATCACGAGATGGAGGAATCGGGCGTTATCGACAAGACGACGATGGTGTTCGGACAGATGAACGAGCCCCCGGGGGCAAGAATGAGAGTGGGTCTGACGGGACTTACGATGGCGGAGTATTTTCGTGACAAGGGCGGTAAGGACGTGCTGCTTTTCATCGACAATATCTTCCGTTTTACACAGGCGGGTTCCGAGGTGTCCGCGCTGCTTGGACGTATGCCTTCGGCCGTGGGTTATCAGCCTACGCTGCAGACAGAGATGGGCGCGCTGCAGGAGCGTATCACTTCCACAAAGAGCGGTTCCATCACTTCCGTTCAGGCGGTTTACGTGCCTGCGGATGACCTGACTGACCCGGCACCGGCAACGACATTTGCGCATCTGGACGCGACCACAACGCTTTCCCGCTCTATTGTGGAGTTGGGTATTTATCCGGCGGTTGATCCGCTTGAGTCCTCCTCCAGAATTCTGGATCCCAGAATTGTCGGGGAGGAGCACTATCAGGTAGCCAGAGGCGTGCAGGAGATTCTGCAGAAGTATAAGGAGCTGCAGGATATCATCGCGATCCTCGGTATGGATGAGCTTTCCGAGGAGGATAAGCTGGTGGTTGCCCGTGCGAGAAGAATACAGAGATATCTCTCACAGCCTTTCCATGTGGCGGAGCAGTTTACCGGAATGAGCGGAAAGTATGTGCCGATTTCCGAGACAATCCGCGGCTTTAAGGAGATTCTGGAAGGCAAACACGACGACATTCCGGAGAGTTATTTCCTGAATGCTGGAAGCATCGACGATGTAGTTGCGCGTGCCCAGAACAAGGCATGATGAAGATACCGAATAGCCGCAGGAGGTAACATATGGCTGAGGACAGCAGAAACTTTACATTAAAGATCATCACACCGGACAGAGTCTTTTTTGAGGACGAGGTGTCCATGGTGGAGTTTAATACGGTCGAGGGCGAGGTCGGCATATACAGGGAGCATATCCCGATGACGATGATTGTCGCGCCCGGAATCCTCACGATCACGAAGGATCAGGAAGTGTCCGAGGCAGCGCTCCATGCGGGGTTTGCCGAGGTGCTGCCGGATCAGGTCACGGTGCTTGCCGAGATCATTGAATGGCCAGGGGAGATTGATCTGGAGCGTGCGGAGGAATCCAAGGCCCGCGCCGAGGAGCGGATCAGGGAACATGCGCCGGGAACGGACATGCGAAGGGCGGAGATGTCCTTGAAGAGAGCGGTGGCGAGGATAGAGACAGTACACAAATGACAAAGCTTTGTGGGGGAACGGATTGATCCGTTCCCCTGTTTATACACAGACCCGCATTGGAAAGTCTGACGCTTCACAGCGTGCGGGTCGCGTGGCGAGTAGGGAGAAAATATTCCCTGCTCGATGATACATAAACGAACGGGAAGGGAGAAAGGGCTTGGCAGTTTGAAGCGCCCGGAGACGGAAGAAATGCGGAAAATTCAGACAAAAATTATTGCTATAGTGGTATTGGCGACAGTGTGTGTTTCAGTGGTTGCGGGGATTGTGAGTACAGTAGTAACCCGGTATTCTACTGGGTCAGCGCTTGAGAAAAATATTCTGGAAACGGCAGAGCTTGCCGCTCTGGCGGCGGAAAATATGATCTCTACCTATACGCTGACAATAGCGGAAATGGCATCGAATCCGATTCTTGTGGATGAAGCTGTTTCACCGGAGGAAAAGCAGGCGTTTATTCAGGAACGGGTAGATGCCTATTATATGCGTTTTGGCGGAATGGCTGATATAGACGGTCATGATGCGGTTCATGATGTGGATATTTCCGGAGAACCCTTTTTTCAGGCGGCTGTACAGGGGAACAGCTATATGTCTACCCCCTATATAGACGGAAGCGATATGTATATTATGGTCGCAGCTCCGATCCGGGAGGGTGAGGCAGTGAAAGGCGTGCTCTATTTTCAGTGCGATACCTATATTTTACAGTCTATCATTGAAGGGCTGCAGATCGGGGAGGAAGGCGAGGCATACATTCTGGACAAAGAGGGTACCACAATTGCCTATGTGGATCAGGAGTCGGTGCTGAACCGGGAAAATATCATGCGGGAAGCGGCGGCGGCTCCCGAAGATGAAGGTCTGCAGACGGTAGCGGCGATTGAAAAGAAAATGACGCTCGGTGAAGTTGGTGTGGAGCGGTTCTATTACGCGGAGGATCAGTCCAACAATATTCAGAGCTATGCGCCCATTGCGGGGACGGACGGATGGTCCATTGCGGTGACGTTAGATGAGGATGAGTTCATGCGTCCGGCAGAGTACGGAAATTTTATACAGATCGTGATCTGTGCCGCGGCATGTATTGTGATTATTATTATTTCCATGAAAGTCAGTCATTCCATCGTCACGCCCGTTGTCAGGTGTGCGAAGCGGCTTCAGGCGCTTGCACAGGGTGATCTGGGAAGTCCGGTTCCGCAGATAAAGAGTAAGGATGAGACGCGGATACTGGCGGATTCAACGGCACAGCTTGTCAAAGAATTTGGCGAAATTGTACATGAAATGCAGGATATTCTCGGCGCGATAGCGGATGGAGATCTGACTCGGGAAGTTTCAGGGCAGTCCTATCCCGGTGATTTTGCCGCTTTGTGGGAATCTCTGCGGGTTATCAGTGAAAAGCTGAATGTTACCATGGCAGGTATTGTCTCTGCATCCGGTCAGGTTTCGACGGGATCGGATCAGGTGGCGTCCACCGCAGCGGCCTTGTCTCAGGGCGCAGTGGAGCAGACAAGCGCAGTGACAGAACTTTCCGGAACCATTTCAGACATGAGCACGGAGGCAAAGGGAATTGCGCAGCGGACGGAACAGGCCAAAGATGTCGTGGAAGAGGCGGGAGAAAAGCTTCAGGAGAGCGGCGGGTACATTGACAGTCTGAATCATGCGATGGGACAGATTACGCAGTCGTCCGGCGAAATCAGCCGTATTATAGATACCATTGAAAATATTGCTTTCCAGACAAATATTCTGGCGCTTAACGCGGCGGTGGAAGCGGCACGTGCCGGGACGAGCGGAAAGGGCTTTGCCGTGGTGGCGGAAGAAGTGAGAAATCTGGCGATTAAGTCGGATCAGGCAGCGAAAGCGACCAAGGAGCTGATAGAGCGATCCGTCAACTCAGTTGAAAGCGGCAGCCTTGTTGTGGAGAAGGTGACCGACTCGGTGACTGCCGCGGCAAAGATGGCGGGCGAGGCGGTAGAACAGATGGAGCAGGTGTCGAAGGCCGTGGAGGATCAGACGGATGCAATCGGACAGATTGCCGCAGGCATCGAGCAGATATCCGGCGTGGTACAGAATAATTCTGCGACCGCGGAGGAAAGCGCGGCTACCAGTCAGGAACTATCCGGTCAGGCAGCGTTGCTTCAACAGCTTGTAGGTAATTTCAGAATTTCAAAGAAATAGGAATTTTGCGGCATCGTGATGCGGCGGTTATAAAATTTTCACGTTCCGGCGGCCTTGCCATATGATAAAATAAAATGACTGATTATCATGGTGAGTGTATGAGACAATCGAGAATTTTACCGTTTTATATGGCGTATCCGATGCCGCTTTTTTATCAGGAGCAGGATACGGTGACGCGGGATCTGGAATATCTGCAGGAGATGTACCCGGCGGAGGCAAAGAAGTACCAGAAGGTGATTGCAGGGATTCTGGATCGGTTAGACTATGAAGGCAGTATGATTTATGACGAATATCCCGACAAGTGGCAGATTTACCGTCTGACACAGGTCGTTGTGGATAAATTAAAACAGTCCGGGGATGTGGGGCAGACAGAGCAGGACTTGGAAAGGATCACGGAATTTGTCCAGGTGCTTTTGTGCTGTGAGATTTATAAAAAGCGCCATATGAATCAAAACGGGGTTTTGAAATTTTAAGGAACAGTTTGCCGAGGGCTGAACTGTTACGGTTTTGCTAGAGGAATGATTAATACATGAAGAGAGCGATCATAAAGGGTGTTTTGCTCGGATGTATATTTGCGCTTGCGCTGATGATTTTGAGCAGGGTAATGAATCAGGGAAATACGGATATGACGACCGAGATGGGTGAGGCGACTTACCCTGTGCTGTCCATGTATGTGGATGCGTACAGGGTGGGGAGTCTGCATGGCTATGCCCAGACCATGGAGTGTGCCTATCTGCGGGACAACCTGCAGCCCATCGGTGAGGACAGAAGGATAGATGTAAGGATGGATACTTACGGACGGGGAATCGATACCATTGCCTTCGAGGTGAGGAGCCTTGACGGAGAGCGGTTGGTAGAGAGTACACCTGTGGAGGACTATCAGGTAAATGAGGATGATATTTCCTTTTCCATCACATTAAAAGACTTGATTGAGAGTGATACCGAGTATATGCTGGTTTTCCTTGTCACACCGCAAAACAGCGCGCCGATCAGATATTATTCCCGAATTATTTTAAGCGAATCGCTTCATATCCGAGAAAAGCTTGATTATATCACGGATTTCCATGAGCGCACATTTGACAGGGAAGCGGCGGCGGAGTTGACAAAGTATCTGGAATCCAATGCGGAGGGGGATAATACTACCTTCCATAAGGTAACGATTCATTCCAGTTTCAATCAGGTAACGTGGGGAGAACTGCCAGTAAGACGGGTGACAGAGCCGTGCATTATGATCAGGGAGCTTACGGAGCAGACAGGCTCCTTTAATCTGGAATATCTGGTTGGCATAAAGAACGGGAAAAAGACAGAGTACTATCGTGTAAACGAATATTACAGAATCCGCTATACGCCCGATCGCATGTATCTGCTTGATTTTGAGAGAACGATGGAGCAGGTTTTTGACGAGGAGTCCGACGTCTATATCAATGACAAAATTGTGCTGGGGATTACCGGGGACGAGGTGGAGATCAAGGAGAGCGACGGCGGCAACGTGTTTGCCTTCACGGTGGCGGATAAACTTTACAGCTATAATGTGACGGACAACAAGCTGGCAAGACTTTTCAGCTTTTACGGCAATACGGAAGAATTGCGGGACACAAGAAGCGCATACGACAGACACGACATCCGGGTGTTGACGGTGGACGAGACGGGGAATATCCTGTTTTTGGTCTACGGTTATATGAACAGGGGGAGGCATGAGGGTTGTGTAGGTGTTGTGCTTTATGCCTATAACAGCATGACGAATACCGTGGAGGAGATGGCATACGTCCCCTACGATAAGTCTTACGAGCTTTTAAAGACAGATATTGAGGAGCTTTCCTATCTGAGCAGAACCGGCATTTATTATTTTATGCTGGATGGCAGCGTGTATGCGGTGGACGTGCGAACACTCTCCATTCAGACGGTGGTGACAGGCTTAAAGGAGGGGGGCTATCATGTGTCAGAGTCCGATAAGATGCTTGTCTGGCAGGAGGGTAGCGATCTTTACGCGGCCACTGATCTTATTCTGATGAATCTGAATACGCAGATGCAGACAAAAATCAGGGCAGGCGCCGGCGAGTATATTTCGGTAGTGGGATTTATGGGGGAGGATCTGATCTACGGTCTTGCCAGAGAGCGGGACATCAGGGAAAACAGTACGGGCATTACGACCTTTCCTATGTACTGTCTGAAAATTCAGAGCGACGACGGCAGCATTTTAAAGACCTATCAGAAGAACGGGGTTTATGTGGTGGAAAGCGAGATTGCGGACAACCAGCTTACGCTTTCCAGGGTTATATATGATGAGGAGAGTGAAAGCTATGTGCCTACACAGGATGACCAGATTATGAACACGGAGGAGATCAGAAGCGGAAGTAATGTGCTGAGTTTTGTAGTCACCGAAAACTATGAAACCATCTGTCAAATCACGGTGAAGGACGAGATAGATGCCAAGGGGCTAAAGCTTCTGACGCCGAAAGAGATCCTGTTTGAAGGCAGCCGTTCCGTGGGAGAGCTGGGGGACGGCCCGACGGAAGATTATTTTTATGTATATGGTAAAAACGGCATTGAAAATCTCTATGTCAATCCCGGCAGGGCGGTAGAGCTGGCGTACCGTGTGGCCGGCGTAGTGGTGGACGACGACGGGGATTATGTATGGCGCAGGGAAACCAGAAGCACGCGCAATCAGATTATGGCGATCACGGAGGACGAGGCGACGGAATCCCGAAGTTCTGTGGCAGTTTGTCTTGACACAATCTTAAAATACGAGGGGATTTCCAGAAACACACAGCGGCGTCTGAATCAGGGGGACACGGTGATGGACATTCTGGAAAGTGATTTGCAGAACCATACGATACTGGATCTCTCGGGATGCAGTCTGGATGCGGTATTATATTATGTAAATAAAGACGTTCCCGTGCTGGCTATGCTGGAGGACGGCAATGCGGTACTGATCACAGGCTTTAACGAGCTGAATATTGTGGTGATGGATCCGGTGGCCGGGACGCTGGAAAAGAGGGGGATGAACGATTCTACGGAATGGCTTGCGGAGAATGGCAATCAGTTCATTTCCTACATCAGAAAAGAGTAAAGACAGAGGAGGCGTATATGCGGCAATCGGACATTGCAGTTATTTTTGACATGGACGGTACGATTTTTGACACGGAAAGGCTGGTTTTAGACTGCTGGGAGCGTGTGGGCGAAAAGCATGGAATTACGGATATACGAGAAGTGTTCATGCGGTGCATCGGGACAAACAAAGTGCGCACGGAGGAAATCGTCTACGGGCATTACGGGAGGGATTTTCCTTATGGTAAATTCAGTGAGGATAGCTCCGTATTGTTTCATGAAATTACGGAGAAGGCGGGGATCCCCGTGAAGCCGGGCGCGGCGGAACTGCTGGAATACCTGTTCGGCAATAAGATTCCTCTTGGGCTTGCCTCCTCCACAAGACTTGCCACTGTCACGCAGGAGCTGCAGGCGGCAGGGCTTTATGATTATTTTCAGGTGGTGGTGGGCGGCGATCTGTTAAAGAAAAGCAAGCCTGCCCCGGATATTTATCTGATGACCTGTGAACGCATGGGTGTTTTGCCTAAAAATACATACGCCGTCGAAGATTCCTACAACGGCATCCGCTCCGCGCACAGCGCCGGTCTGCACCCCGTTATGGTGCCGGATCTGACGCCTGCGACGGAGGAAATGCGCAGTTTAAGTGTGGCGGTGTTTGAGGATTTGTTTGGGGTGAAGGATTATTTTGCAAAGATGTGACGGCCGTATTTCTCCAGCGCAGTCAACAAAATCATCCCCAGTATCCCGCAGGAAATCACTTCTCCGGCGCCGACGGTCAGGCAGTAAAAACCAAGGCACTGTACCAGTGTCATTCCCTCGATCAGCAGACCATAGCCGTACACCAGAATCAGCGGCACGATAATCGTATTCGCGATAATCGGGCAGACGGGTGCACACCATTTCCATTTCCGCAGGGCATAAGTGCCGAGCGCGCCGAGCAGTGTCGCCAGAGTACCGAAAACAATGTCGGGCAGGGCGCATCCTGTCAGGATATTGCTCAAAAGGCAGCCGATAAACAGTCCCGGAATCGCAGCGGGGGTAAAATAGGGTAAAACGGTGAGCGCTTCGGAGAAGCGTACCTGAACAGCGTAGTTGGCCAGCCCGAAGGCATTTGCGATAAAGGTCAATACGATGTAGAGAGCGGCAATCATAGCCGCCTGCGCCATGAAGAGCGCATGAGTGTGGGCGGTTTTGATGGAAACCGCCTGTGTGTTTTGTGTTTTCATATGCAGTTGTCTCCTTTAGTTTTGTTTTAGGTGAGGAAGGTCTCGAACTCACCGTGTATATTTGCCGAAATTTCTATATTGATAAAAATTCCAACATCCCACAGTATAGCATGATATTTGACAAAATACAAGCCGACAGTAAGTAATTTGAGGGCTATGCAAGTTCCCCTGCGTGATACCTTGTCACAATCGACTGGATGCGCTCCACGGGGTTCAGCAGGTCGCTGATGGAAGCATCGTGGTTCAGCGTGTCGATGATATAGGCAATGTACTTGCTCATATCGCAGTCGATGTACCACTCCCTGCTGAGCAGTTCCGGCGTCTGGTAGATCAGGTTTGTGGTCAGGACGCGGCAGATGGTGCCGTCCTCGTAAGCCTTGTCGAAACGCTCCAGACCGGCGGTAAAAAGACCAAAGGTGGAGAAGACGAAAATCTTTCCTGCCTTGCGTTCTTTTAACGCGGCAGCCACTTCCAGCACGCTTTCGCCGGAAGAAATCATGTCGTCGATAATAATCATATCTTTGTTTTCTATGTTACTGCCGAGAAATTCATGGGCAATAATCGGGTTTCTGCCGTTTACGACCCGTGTGTAGTCCCTTCTCTTGTAGAACATACCCATATCCAGACCGAGCACGTTGGCGATATAGATCGCTCTGGTCATGCCGCCCTCATCCGGACTGATTACCATCATGTGATCGCTGTCGATCTGCAGACCCTTTACATGGGTCAAAAGCCCTTTGATAAACTGATAGGCGGGCTGTACCGTCTCAAAGCCGTGCAGGGGGATGGCGTTCTGTACGCGGGGATCGTGGGCATCAAAGGTGATGATGTTATCTACGCCCATATTTACCATCTCCTGCAGCGCGAGGGCACAGTCCAGAGATTCCCTTGCGGAACGTTTGTGCTGTCTGCTCTCATAGAGGTAAGGCATAATCACGGTGATGCGTCTAGCCTTGCCGCCCACCGCTGCGATGATTCGTTTTAAATCCTGATAATGATCGTCGGGGGACATATGGTTTTCGTGTCCGCAGAGAGAGTAGGTGAGACTGTAGTTGGCTATATCCACCAGAATATAGAGATCGGTGCCGCGCACAGACTCTTTGATGACGCCTTTTCCTTCACCGGAACCGAACCTTGGCACGTCTGCGTCCAGAACGTAGGTATTGCGCTGATAACCCGAGAAGGCGAGAGAGTCCTTGTGCTCGCTCTCGCGCTCGGTGCGCCATTTTACCAGATAATAGTCAACCTTTTCGCCGAGCTTGTGGCAGCCTTTCAGGGGAATCATCCCCAGAGAGCCGACGGGTATTGTTTCCAGATTTCGTTTCTCCTCACGTCTGTTCATAGAAAAGTTCCTCACTTTTTGTTCAACTGTCGCTTTTGGTACATACGAATGTCCGGGCCTGTGAGTTTACAGACCTCAAAATTACTTGTAATACGGGAGAAAATGCGGTCAGAATATCTGTCCTGCAATTCTCTGAGAGAAAGGTTTGTGGAAATGATGGTGGCCTTTCTTCCTATATTTCTCTCGTTTAGAAGCGAAAAGAGCTGGGACGCCGTGAACTGGTTTGTCAGTTCTGTCCCCAGATCATCAATAATAAGCAGATCGCATTGATAGAGGTCGGAGTAAGTGTTTTGCCGTTCCTCCCTGCTTTTTGTGTCAAAAGAGGTACTTGACAACAAATCAAAAAGACCTGTCGCTCCAAAATAGATTACGGAATGTCCCTGATCCATTAACTCTTTTGCCACACAACCGGAAAGAAATGATTTTCCCGTTCCCACTGTACCATAAAAAAAGAGATTGTGGTAGTCGGAATCAAAATTTTTGATAAAATTCTTACAGTTTTCTACAGCTTTCTCAAAATGTGAGAGATCCTCTCCGCTGTGATATTCGTACGACAAAAGAGAAAAGTTATTTTTTGCAAGCATTTCCTGAAGACCTGACTGCTCGTAGAGCAGGGAGATTTCCGCCTGTCTCAGACAGTGGCACTTTTCACGATCGACATAGCCGGTGTCCCGGCAGTCGGGACAGACAAAGATGGGTTCTAAATAATCGGCGGGAAGGCCGGCATCCAGCAGAAGCTTTTTTTTCTGTTCCTTCAAAGCGGCGAGATTTTCCCGTAGTTTTTCGAGGGCTGTTTCATCCCCAAAGAGAAGTTTTTTTCCCTGCGCGACGGAGAGAGAGGCAGTTTCATCCTCCAACATCCGGTATTGGGGGAAATGCTCATACACGTAGTCCCGCCTGCGCTCGGTTTCCAGACGGCTTTGACGCTGTTTTTCTTCATATTGCCGGAAAATCCGGTCGTACTGCGTATTTGTTAACGGCACAGGCGCCTCCTTTTTAGTTGCTTAGAATTTCTTTTTCAAGAGCTTCAAAATCATATTCGTTTTGCGTAAATTGATTAAACTTATTTGTTGACGCAGTGGGGCGGCTCGCTCTGCTGCGCCGATGGTTCTCATCCAGAGACTTAATATCGCTTTTGTGGTGAACACCCGCCTTATGCCAGCTTGTCAGAATACTGTCCGCATATTCAAAGCGGTGGCTGTCCGTGGCGAGTACCGTGCGCTCGCAGGCGGTAAGAATTACATCGCTTTCAAAGCCGTAGAGTTTCCGCCAGCGGTCAATATACGCCACCTCCGTCTCCGTGGGGAGATTGTTTTTTCCGAGGGCGCGCATGATTTCGTAAACGTCCTTGTCGTATTTTCCTGCCAGAGAAGCGGCCTGCTTCTGGGTGGTGATGCCTTGCTCGGCCCAGCTTATGGCCACTTTTTCTATGTAACGGAAATCCCTCTTGCCGCGGTCGACGCAGTACTGGATCAGATAATCGGTCAGATCTTCGGAGAATCCCAGTTTATCCATGATAAAGAGTATGGTGCGCATATCGTTTGCGCTCAAAGGTTTTTTCAGGTACTGCTCCGCCACAAAGAGAAGTCTTGCAATATCTTCATTTGCCTTAAAATTCCGGAGCTCATCCGCCGTGTAATTTGGCTTTTCCACAGAGAGCGGGTGACTCTGCGGTGGTACGGGAACTGCAGCATTCACGGTCGGATAAGTGATTGCCCGGGCAGAGGGCGCTGCAGCCGAAAAGGGCGCCGTTACGCTCGGATAAGCGGCCATGGAAGGACTGACAGGAACCGGTGAGGAAGTATTGGAGTCCATCAGGTGAATGCCGATAATATTCTTTTGACTATCATAGTCAAGAACAAGAAGGCGATTTCTTTCCCAATATTTGAGGGCGCGGATTACGTCCTTTTCCGTGTAGTTGAATTTATCGGCGATATCGCCTATGCTGGTGTCGAGTCTGGCGCTCATCATGCGGATCAGATAAAGGTAGATCTTTAACTGGGCATCGTTGGCAGCCTGCATGTACTCGTCTATAAAACGGTTTGAAATAACCGTGGAATCCGTGTAATTATCCTGATAAATTGTCAAAAACCCCATTTTACACCCCTATATATTATAAAAATTGGAGACGCGCCATTCGCAAAATCGCAGCTTCGCTGTTTCCCTTTTGCTCATGTCAGAGTATATCATTTGTCCTCGGGAAAAGAAATGGGCAATCTGTAACAAACGGATATGCGTTTATGAATGACGAACCGGGCCATTGTTTGTGGATATTGTGGACAACCTGATAAAACGGTATGAAATCGTATGGATTTTTCCACAAAAATATCCACAGAAAAAATGGATTGTCCCCGGTTCTTTTCTGTGGATATTGTGAATAATTATTTCTGTAACAGGTTTTCAGCGATTTTTACGACGTCGCCCGCGCCCATAGTTATCAACAAGTCATCCTTTGTGCAATTTTTCAGAAGATAATTTTCTATCGCCTCAAAGGTAGGGAAGTAATGGCAGGAATGTCCGAGCGAGCGGATCTTTTCCTGCAGAGTTTCGGAGCTGATGCCCAGCGTATCCTTCTCTCTGGCGGCGTAGATATCTGCCAGGACGATCTCGTCAGCCAGGGAGAGGGCGGAGGCGAATTCCGCCAGAAAAGCTTTGGTTCTCGTGTAGGTGTGGGGCTGGAACACGCACCAGATTCGCTTGTGGGGGTACTGCAGGGCAGCGTTTAAGGTGGCACGGATCTCCGTGGGGTGATGGGCGTAGTCGTCAATAATGTTGATGCCGTTCACCTGCCCTTTGTATTCGAAACGTCTGTCCGTTCCGGTGAATGCAAGGAGCCCCGCGTGGATTACCTCATCCGAAAGCCCGAGCAGATCCGCCAAGGCGATGGCAGCCAGAGCGTTCAGGATATTGTGATCCCCGTGCACCCGCAGAGAAAACCTGCGCTCTCTGCCTTCTTTGTCACACAAAAGGAAGGAGGGAAAGCCTGCGTCATCATAAGTAATCTGCGAGGCGGTATAGTCTTTGCCGGAAGAAAAGCCATAGGTAATCACGCGGCAGGATAGGTCTTTCGTGAGTTCTTCATACCGTTCGATATCGCCGTTGATAATGAGGGCGCCGTCCTTCGGACAAAGGAGTGCGAAACGGTGGAAGGACTCCCGGATATCCGCAAGATCCTTAAAGAAGTCCAGATGATCCTCTTCTATATTAAGTATAATGCCGATTTTCGGAAAGAAGCTCAGAAAGCTGTTTGTGTACTCGCAGGCCTCCGTGACAAAAAGCTCGGATGCGCCCACTCTGATATTGCCGCCGATTGGTCGATAGATGCCGCCGATGGACAAGGTAGGGTCGGCATCTGCGTTCAGAAGAATCTGGGAAATCATGGAGGTTGTAGTCGTTTTCCCGTGGGTGCCGCTTACGGCGATGGGCGTTTCGTAATTTTTCATCATCTGCCCTAAAAGCTCCGCCCGGGTCAGCGTGGGAATGTTTAACTTCTTTGCGGCAAGCAGCTCGGGATTGTCGCTTTTGATGGCGGCGGTATATACGACAAGGTCAATGTCGTCTGTGAGATTTTCTTCCTTCTGCCCGTAAAAAACTTTAACACCGCGGTCTTCCAGCATACGGGTCAGCTCAGAAGGAGCGCGGTCGGAGCCTGATACCGTAAAGTTTTCAGCCAGGAGAATCTCTGCAAGGCCGCTCATGCTGATACCGCCGATTCCGATAAAATAAATGCGGATTGGCTTGTGAAAATCAATCTGATACATGGGGTATCTCCCTTTTACAGTTTTTACTAGTATTATACTCATTTCACGGGAAAAAACCAATATAAAGTTAGGAAATGAGAAGAAACAGGATAATATGTAAAAGTTAACAAAGACATTGAAAAAAGAAATAAAATATTGTATATTATTAATATATCAAAAGGACTAAAAACAGAGAATTCTTGTAAATTGTATTCAGTTTTTAGTCGGCCTGTGGTATACTTTACATATAGGTATGTTTTTGTGACAGATATATACAGCTATAAAATATAATATTTTAAGAAATAAGAGGTGATAAAGATGGTAAAGAAAGAAATGATTGCCATGCTTTTAGCTGGCGGTCAGGGAAGCAGATTGGGAGTGCTTACGTCGAAGGTGGCCAAGCCTGCGGTGTCCTTCGGAAGTAAGTACCGGATTATCGACTTCCCACTCAGCAACTGTATTAATTCAGGCGTTGACACGGTTGGCGTGCTGACGCAGTATCAGCCCCTCAGGCTGAATACACATATCGGTATCGGCATACCTTGGGATCTGGACAGAAACATAGGCGGCGTCACGGTTTTGCCGCCCTATGAAAAGAGTGCGAACAGTGAATGGTATACCGGCACGGCGAACGCGATATATCAAAATATCGACTACATGGAAACCTTTAATCCGGACTATGTGCTGATCCTTTCCGGGGATCATATCTATAAGATGGATTATGAAGTGATGCTCGATTTCCATAAGCAGAACGGCGCGGAGGTGACCATTGCGGTTATGCCGGTTCCGATGGAAGAGGCGAAGCGCTTCGGTATTATGATTACTGATGAGAGCCGCAGGATTACGGACTTCGAAGAGAAACCCGCGAACCCGCGCAGCAATCTGGCGTCCATGGGTATTTATATCTTTAACTGGAAGACGTTAAAAGAGGCGCTTCTCGCCAATTCGGAACAGCCGGGACTGGATTTCGGTAAACATCTGATTCCTTACTGCCATAAGAAAGGCGCACCTCTTTATGCCTATGAGTTTAACGGGTACTGGAAGGATGTGGGAACGCTTCACTCCTTCTGGGAAGCGAACATGGAGCTGATCGACATTGTGCCCGAGTTTAATCTCTATGAGGAATATTGGAAGATTTACACCAAGAGCGAGATCCTGCCGCCGCAGTATCTGTCGTCGGACAGCGTGGTGGAGAAGAGTATTATCGGTGAAGGCTGCGAAATCTGTGGACAGGTTTACAATTCTGTGATCGGCTGCGGCGTTACCATCGGGGCCGGCACGGTGATTCGGGATTCCATCGTTATGAACCAGACCCGGATCGGAGAAAACTGCGAGCTTTATAAAGCGGTTGTGGCGGAGAACGTAGAGATTCAGGACAATGTGAAGCTGGGTGTCGGGGATGCCGTTCCCAATGAGACAGACCCGGGTATCTACGACCACGAGCTGGTGACGGTAGGCGAAAAGAGTGTGATCCCGAAAGGGGTGAGCGTCGGGAAGAACTCGGTGGTCTTTGGCGTGACTACGCCGGACGACTATCCGAATGGATATCTTCCCAGCGGCAAAACTTTGATTAAGGCAGGTGATAAATCGTGAGAGCAATCGGAATTATCTTAGCAGGTGGTAATAATCACAGGATCAGGCAGCTGACCCAGAAGCGCGCGGTCTGCGCGATGCCCATAGCGGGAAGCTACAGAAGTATCGACTTTGCGCTCAGTAATATGTCCAACTCCCATATCAACAAGGTGGCTGTGCTTACGCAGTATAATGCGGGCAGCCTGAACGAGCATTTGAGCTCGTCCAAGTGGTGGGATTTCGGACGGAAACAGGGTGGTCTGTTCGTGGAAACGCCTGCGGTGACGGCGGAGAGCAATGCCTGGTACAGAGGTACGGCGGATGCGATTGCGCAGAATCTGTCTTTCTTAAAGAACAGCCATGAGCCATATGTAGTGATTGTTTCCGGCGACTGTGTTTATAAGATGGATTACAATAAGCTTCTTGAGTATCATATCGAGAAGAAGGCGGATATTACTGTAGTCTGCAAGGACCTGTCTCCGAATGCTAATGTGGAGCGTTTCGGTACGCTGAAGATGAACGAGGACAGCCGCATTGAGGAATTTGAGGAGAAACCGGTAGTGGCGAAGTCCAACACCATTTCCTGCGGTATCTATGTAGTCAGAAGAAGAATGCTGATCGAGATGATCGAGAAGTGCCGGGAAGAGGATCGTTATGATTTTGTAAAAGATATTCTGATCCGCTACAAGAACCAGAAGAGGATTTACGGTTATAAGCTGAAGGACTACTGGAGTAATATTGCTACCGTGGAAGACTATTTCAGAACTAACATGGATTTCCTGAAACCGGAAATCAGAGATTACTTTTTTAAGCAATACCCGGATGTTTATTCCAAAGTGGACGATCTGCCGCCCGCGAAGTATAATGTGGGCGCCAAGATTAAAAACAGCCTGATTTCCAGCGGCTGTATTGTCAACGGCACGGTGGAGGATTCGGTGATCTTTAAGGAAACCTATATCGGAAGCAACTGCTATATCAAAAATTCCATCATTTTGAATGATGTGTATATCGGCGATAACACGCATATCGAGAACTGCATTGTAGAGAGCAGGGGAACGATCCGCGCAAATTCCTACCATAAGGGGGAAGAGGGGATTGAAATTGTGGTGGAACATAACGACAGATATTCACTTTGACCAAACGGCTGATTTATGTTATGATATGCAGGATATGAGTTAAAAGGGATGAGGGGTGATTGCTAAGAAGAATTAAGTTGTCTGTAAGAGGGGCATAATCTAGGTAAATGTTATTTATAACTATTCAGCACAGGTCGAAGCAT
>ERZ779637.262-NODE-262-length-38663-cov-14.582366_pt1 | contig 38663 bp, 33 predicted proteins | sample MGYA00514196_ERZ779637 | MGnify/ENA primary metagenome ERZ779637 (study PRJEB29562, sample SAMEA4376700) | mouse gut metagenome | isolation source: Cecum | study: EMG produced TPA metagenomics assembly of the A DSS colitis mouse model was used to assess the...
TCGAAAAAATATCCTCGAAAATTTGCACAGGAACTTCAAGTACGGAGTACTAGATGAAGAAAATAGAGAGAGCAGATAAAGAACAGACAAGGCAGCGGCCATGAGTTGACTTTACGGGGATTATGATGCCGGCAGGATTTTTTAAAACCGTATGAGCACGGATGTAAGAGATGGTTTATTCCCGCGAGCAACGAGCCAAGTGGCTGCTTGCAGACATTTGGCGACTGCCGCGAGGGTCAAATACCCCGCTGCTCTGCAGCGCTGCAAGTTTGATACCCCGTTGCTTGCAGCGGGGTCTTTGATTGCTGCGCAATATGCCCCGGAGCTGCAAAGCGTTCAAGCTTCTCAAGATTGAGAGGCAGGAGAGTTGGGTGGGCTTGCCCACTTTGTTGTAAGGGAAAGGGATTAAGATTCGCATGGAAAAAACAGTGGCGGAGTCCAGAATGGAACAGATTTATCAGGTGCGTCCGGAATACTTAAACGGTGCGGGAAGATTATTCGGAGGAAAATTGATGGAGTGGATCGACGAGCTGGCCGGGCTGATAGGAATCCGATATGCGCAGCGGGATGTGATAACGGCCTCCGTAGATAATCTGAAATTTATACGGGGAGCGTATCTGAAAGATCTGATCGTATTGATCGGACGGGTAACCTATGTGGGCAGGACGTCGATGGAAGTGCGGGTGGACACTTATATAGAAAGCATCGACGGGATCAGGAAGCCCATAAACAGAGCCTACTTAACGCTGGTGGCGATCGATGAAGATGGCAAGCCAGTGGAAGTGCCGAGACTGATCGTTGAGACAGAGGCGGAAAAGGCGGAGTGGGAAGCGGGGATAAAAAGGCGAAAGATGCGCAGGCAGCGGCAGGAAGAAGGGTTTTGACCAGGAAGGAGCCCCTTTTTTCCTTAAAGAGTCATTTATCGGACTGATGATTTGCGATAATATTTGACAGAAGTATTGTTTACATCAAATATAAAAAGGACGTAGAGACTACCGATCATGTTTCGGAGTGCATTGCAAGCGATTTAGCAACATTAATTGGAATTCGGAAGTATTGAGATTTCTCCGAAGTAATTACTATAGTTAACGACATTAAAAATTTCGTTTTCGGTCCTGCAAAAGCTTCCGTATATGGCTTTGGCAGGAACCGGAAGTAGAAATTTGTTATGTCGTTTACTATATGTTCAGACGAGGGGTACAGCCGACAAGATCAGGACACTTGTGACATAAGATTTGTGATATACTTAACCAATATAGCGAAGCACTGTCTGAAAAGAGAAAACTTCTTATTAAGAAATATCTTTTGTCTAAAATAGGGATTATGCAGGATATTTATGGAGGAGAGTAGGCCTATGCTGCAGGTGGATGGAAGGGACTATTTGTATTTAATTTGGAAATCAGAGCAGTCAAGAACGCAGTATATCGTGGGGCAGCTGGTAAAAAACGGACAATATGAGTTTCGATATGCCAAGGAGGTTCAGGCTGCGCTGAATGACGGTTTTACACCATTGCTTTGTTTTCCTGATATTCAAAAGGTATATACGGATCAAAAACTTTTCCCGGTTTTTGCGAGTCGGTTACCGGATAAGAGGAGAAAAGATATTCAGGATATTTTAAAGAAATATGATTTAGAACAATATGATGAATATTTGCTTTTAAAGAGAGGCGGAGCCAGACTTCCGATTGATAATTTCGAGTTTATTGATCCGATCATGAATTTAGATGAAAATGTAGAAAGATAATTTTTTATTGCCGGTGTCAGGCATTATCTGGGCTGTGATGGTGATAATTGTGAGAAATCGATTACGGTTACCAGAGGAGATGAGGTCATTTTAAAGAGAGAGCCGGGAAATCAGTATGATGAGAATGCTCGAGAGCAATAAGAAGATCGCATGCCATGTTCACTATGTGGATAGTAAGAAGAATTGCAATGAATGTATTTGAGTCATTTTTAAGTGTTTATCGTAAAGTCAAGAGTTGATGAAGAAAAACAATATTTTTACAATCCCTTGTAATTGCAGATTATAAGGGATATCTTTTTATCATACAGGCGACACAGATACAAACAGGAAAAGAATGTGGATAGATCAGAAGGAGAACGAAGGAAATGAAGCTTCGCAAAAGAAACTACCCGGGGACATTGTCTGCGGAAGAAAGCGACAGGGAGAGGGAACATCGCAAGATCGCCAGGCGGGCGGCGGCGGAAGGAACCGTGCTTTTGAAAAATGACGGTGTTCATGCCGCCAACAACTATGACCCGTGCACGACGGCAGCCCGACAGGAGTGGAGATTTAAAAAAGTTTCAACACTTTTCTCTTCTCAAACGTTATCTATATGAAAGCACATATAGTTAACGACATTGGAAATTTCGTTTTCGGCCTTGCAGGAGCTTCCGTATATGGCTCCTGCAAGAGCCGGAAACAGAAATTTGTTAAGTCGTTTACTATAAGACAATGGATCTTGCTTGGGGAAGGAGACAGGGGTGCGGATATGATCGATGAACTGTATGATACCCTCTATCAGGAACTCGCAGGCTGGTGCACGGCCATGGTGGGCAGCAGGACGCAGGCGGAAGATCTGGTGCAGGAGGCGTTTCTGCGGGCAATGTTGAACGCCGGGCTGCTGGAAGAACTTGACGCCGGCAAACGCCGGGCCTGGATGTACCGCACGGTCAAAAACCTGTACATAGACAGGAAGCGCCGGGAAGCCTTTGAAACCATGGTGGAGCAGATACCCGAGGAAGGGGTCGAGGATACGGAATATGCGCAGGTGGATGACGCACAGCTTCTGGCTGTACTGACGCCGGAGGAGAGGATGCTTTTTACACTGCGTTATCTGGAAGGCTATAATTCCGCAGAGTTGGGAAAACTTTTCGGCCTGCCTTCCGGCACGGTGAGATCCAGACTGTCGGATGCCAGAAGTCGCCTGCGGCAGTCGCTGGAGGAGACCGGCGGTCAGGGAAAACGAAGAGACGGCAAAAAGAGAGACCGGAGAGACCGGACTTAAAGAAAGGGACAGGTGTTGACATGTCAGAGAAGAAAAAATTTATCTTAAATTGTGATGTATGTGATGCGAGAAAGATCAAGGAGGAGAGTCTGTCGGAGTACGAACAGATTATTATCAATGCGGATTTGATCCTGGTAGATGAGTACAGCCGGGATGTATTTCATAGACTCCCCATAATGTGCAATGCGGATGAGATGGTGGATGTGGAGGGCGATGTGGCGGTGGTCTGCTCAAACGGCAACTACGAGATCGGCAGCGACACGGCATTTCAGAAAAAGACCGTGCTGTGTGTGAACGGAAGGCTGGCTATTCATTCGGGTGCAGAGAAGGCTATGGAAAATGTCCTGAAGATCTGTGTCAATGGCAGCGCCAGATACCCAGAAAGCATGGCTCCTTTTCTGGACAGGATGCTTGTCAACGGAGAGGCGCGGTGTATTCCGGATGACTGTATCGAATTGAAATCGGTCTTTGTGATCGATAAGTATTTTCCGCTGCGGGCGAGACAGGACGGAAAGTATTACGTAGAGCATAAGGTCGTGCTGACAGACAGGGATGTGGACGTTACAGCGCTCACAGACAAGAATGTACGCTTTGTGACGAAGCGCTTCTTGGTGAGAGAGGAACTGGCCCCGCAGGCGGTGATCCTGGTTGAGGAAAGCGTGGAACTGGATGTAGTGCCGGAAGGTTTTGCTTATGTCAGAGAGGAAGCGGTTTTGAACGAGGCTTTGGTGAACAAATACGGAACGAAAATGTATATTGACGGCAATCTGACCTTGACGGACGGGAGCGAGCGCTGCTTTGACAAGATAGAAAAGCTGGTGATCAAAGGGGATGTGCTTCTTCTGAAACGACAGTCGGAAGATTTTGCCAGGGTGGATGCTTCCTACAGGAAACTGGTATTTACGAAAGGACGGCATGTATCGACCAAGGCTCTGATCGTGGTGGACGAGAGGATGCTGGAAACCGCACCGGATGGCGTGGAAATCGTCAACAGTGCACTGGTGAAGGTGGAAAAGGATGTGAATCCGGAACTGATCATAGAGAGACTTTCCGTGAAAAACTGCGCCCAGGTATTCTGCAGCAGGGAACAGAAGAGCGCGCTGCATCTGGTATGTAAAAATGTGGCGAAGATCAGCGACGAAGAGATGCCGTCCGATGTGGAGGGAGAAGGCGGCGAAGCGGACGGCATTCTGGGAATGTTGAAAAAGGCTGCAAACTGTAAAGTAGTGAATGCGGACACGTATCTTCTGTAAGGAACCTATACAGTGCAACAGTGCGCTATACTGTATTATAGAAGGCAAATTTTCAGCCGTACCTGTACCGCTGGAAAATAGAACAGCCGGGGCTGCCCACAGCCCTGGCTGTTCTGCTGTGGGACGTTTTGCTGACTGTGGATTATAAAGATATATACGGCTGCGATAAGCGAAGAAGTGAAGAGCGGCCATAATTTATCCCCGGATTTTCTTTATTTTTTCTGTTTTATGTACTGCAAAGATGTAATAAAATAAAGGATAAACGATAACAATTACGGCTGAGAATGCTGTGGCAGAAAGGAACATAGATACGGGTATGCGGATCATAATGGAGAAACTGGAAAACCATCTAAACGATTACCGTCTGAAGAAAAAGCTGCAGATGCTCTATATCTTCTGCGTCCTGTTTCCCCTTGTTGTGACAGACGGGGTTATCCTATATGACCTGATCCGTTTGGAGCGGCAGAGACAGCAGTACGAAATGGAAAATGTGGCGAGCGCCGTGCAGTATAACCTATCCAATACCGTGGAGCATTCTGCGGCTACGGCTAAGAATATTTATCTGAACCGTTACATAGAAAATTTTCTGAACGTACAGTTTGGATCGGTATTGGAATATGTAATGGGCAGACAGAGATTTATGAAGGATACACTGTTTGAGAGCAGTTTGGGAATGGATAATACAAAGCTGACCATGTATGCTGATAACGAGACGATCGTAAATGGCGGAGAGTTTTCCAGGATCTCGGCAGCCAGAGGAACGGGCTGGTATGAACGACTGCAGGAAAGCGGCGAGGACATGCTCTTTCTGTTTTATTATGATGACGGGAGGAATCCGGCAGTTGACGGAAAGAGGAAACTCCTGTTTCTGCGTAAGATGAATTTTTTTCATAACAGCCCCTGTGAAAAGGTGTTGAAGATTGAGATGGATTACAGCAATATGGTAAGGAACCTGGAGCGGATGCATTACGAGCAGCCGGTCTATATCTGCAGGGACGGAGAGATTCTTCTGTCTAATGAGGGCCATAACAGTGTACTGCAGAAGTTTGAAGGCTTTATGGACGTTGACAGAGTCGGTTTTGAGAAAGAGATTACGCTTTACGGAGAAAAACTACAGATTTATGTGCTGAAAACACCCGGCAGTATACTGCCATTCCTGCGGGAGAATATTGTATTGATCGGCACCCTGCTGCTTGTCAATATCATTCTTCCCTGGTTTCTGATGCGGCAGATCGACAGTTCTATAACCGCTCGGATAGGAGAACTCAGCCATGTATTTGAGAGCGTGGGTAAGGATCGCATGACGGAGCTCTCACGGGTGCGCGGCAAGGATGAGATCGGGAGCCTGATGCTAAATTACAACCGCATGGCGGTCAGGATGAATGATCTGATCCAGACAGTGTATAAGGACAAGCTGAAGGAGCAGGAGATGGATATAGCAAGGCAGAGTGCGGAACTTCTTGCCCTGCGCAGCCAGATTAATCCGCATTTTCTTTTCAACGCGCTGGAGAGTATCCGCATGCACAGTGTTTTGAAAGGAGAATATGAGACCGCGGATATGGTGGAAAAGCTTGCCATCATGGAGAGGCAGAATGTAGACTGGGGCGTTGATGATGTGGAGATCGGGAAGGAGATGGAATTTGTTGAAGCCTACCTGGGACTTCAGAAATACCGTTTTGGGGACAGACTTTCTTATGAGTTGAGTGTGGCGCCGGATTGTGTGGCGGTAAGGATACCGAAACTTACACTGGTGACGTTTGTAGAGAACGCTTGTGTCCATGGAATCGAAAGCAAGACCGCTCCAGGCTGGATCTTTGTCCGCATATACAAAGAGAACGGAATACTTTGTATAGAAGTGGAGGATACGGGGGATGGCATGGAAGAAGACGCGCTGGCGGATATTCTGGATAAAATGCGTAACGCAAGTATTGACAGACTACGGGAGAAGGGGCGCGTGGGTATTTTAAATGCCTGTCTGCGTTTGAAAATGATGCCTGCCTGCAAAGCCGATTTCTATATAGAAAGTGAAAAAGGAACAGGGACTATGATCCAGATTAGGATATCGCCGGAGATACTTTCGGAACCGGGAGGGGGTGAAAATGGACATGCTTAAGGTGTTACTTATTGACGATGAACCGTTCATTGTGCAGGGCCTGGCAGTCCTGATTGACTGGAGCCGGGAAGGATTCGAGATTGCGGCCACAGCCGCTAATGGCAGGGAGGCGCTTGAGTATCTGCAGGATCATAAGGTAGACTTGATCATAGCGGATATCAAGATGCCCGTCATGGGAGGGCTGGAACTGCTGGATGTGATACGCTCCGAGAAGGTTTCGGAGGCTTATTTTGTTATTTTGAGCGGTTACAGTGACTTTGCTTTTGCCAGACAGGCAATCCAGCAGAACTGTATGGACTATGTACTGAAGCCGGTGGAGAGAGAGGAACTGACTGCTATCCTGCGCAAGGTAGCACAGCGGTCCGCCGTAGACCGGATGGACGAACAGAACCAGAAGAAGATGGAACGGGCCTATCTGGAAAGGAATGTTTTGGCGGTGCTGTTTGGAAAGCATGACGGACAGAATCTGGAGTATGTGAAGCGGCATATGCACCTTTCCGAAGGCGTTCGCTATATCAATATCGAGCCGGATGGTTTAAAGGATGTTCAGGAACGGGAGGATGGGGAACTGCGGCAGCTGCAGAGACGGCTCTGCCAGGCCTGCATGGACTGGCTCAAAGAGGATGAAACCCATTGCATTTTCGACGTTTCGCAGGATCAAAAGAGTTATGATATCGGTTTTTTATACTGTGACTATATGGCGCAGAGACACGGATGCGGTGAAAAGGAATATCTGCTGGATTTTCGCAGGAATCTGGAGAAGGCACTGCAGCATCCGGTAAGGATGCTTGCGGGTAAGAAGGTCAGCGATATCTCTGCTGCGGCAAAATCCTACACTTCAGCCTGTGTGCTGAAATCGCTGGAGGCATTTCGGGAGAAGAAAACACTCTATTTCTATGAGGAGGAGGTGCAGGTCAGTCAAGGCGGAATTGTGTTGTGCAAACAAAGACTGGATTCGCTGATTGCCTCGATCGAACAGAATAATAAGATACAGATCCGGGAAAATACAGAACGGTTCTATGAAGAAATGAAGCAGATGGGTGTGGCCGGCAAAACAGTTAATCTTAATATCAATTATCTGTTGTTTCAGTTGATCCATCTGGCCACGGAACAGGACAACAGTGTGGATCAAAAGGAGATCCTGCATTTTATCAGTGAAAGCGCGTTCGAGGAAGGCATTCTGCGGGGGAGCAATATTCACCTTGCGCGGTTTGCCGGCGAGTATGCGGAATATCTTATGCAGCTGCGGAAAAATGTCTCCAGGGGGGTGCTGGCACAGATCGAAAGGGAAGTAAGGGAAAATTATGCCCAGAACCTGACGCTCAAGGACCTCTCAGGAAAGTATTATGTGAACAGCGCTTACTTGGGACAGATTTTTCGAAAAAAGTACGGACAGTCCTTTAAGGATTATCTGAACGGTTACAGGATTGAACAGGCTTCCCTGCGGCTGCTGCGGACGGATGACAAGGTGTATGAGATCGCACAGGATGTGGGGTATAAGGATCTGGATTACTTCATCAACCGCTTTATCGCGGTAAAGGGCTGTACGCCTGCGAAATTCCGACGGGAGGCGCGGGAGTAGGCAGATCGGATAACAGAGCGGAACAGACGGAGCAGGTATAGGTGTGCATTGTGATCTATCTATACTTTGCCCCGTCTTTTCATATTCTTTCTCCGGTTGTGGTCAGTATTCTCTGTAGATAAAATATTGTTAACAAATAAAACATCCGGTTGTGCGGATGAAAAAAATGGAGAAAGGGAGGGGATATTGTGAAAGCGAAAAAGCTGGCAGCATTATTACTCACAGCCGCAGTGGCGGCGGGTACTCTGGCCGGATGCGGCGGAGACAGTACACAGGCGGACTCTGATGACGTCACAGGCGTGGAGGGAACCGGAGGAGACAGTGCGGGAAGCAGCGGTGAGATGAAGCATTTCACAGCATTCTTTGCGGTACCGGGATCGGAGATCAATGATGATAACGAGATCATGCTGAAGATCGGTGAACTGACAGGAGCAACCTGTAAGGAGACATGGCTTACCGGACAGACGGCACAGGAGGCGGTTGGCACTTTGATCGCGGGCGGTGAGTATCCGGATTTCATTGACGGCGGCGACGGAACAGCACAGCTGTACGAGGCAGGGGCGCTGATTCCGCTGGACGACTATATTGATCAGTATCCGAACATCAAAGAATATCTGACGGAGGAGGAATGGGATAAACTCCGGCAGGATGACGGACATATCTACTGGATTCAGCAGTTCGGCAATATTTACGGAGAAGAAAAGGCAACGACACATAATGACGAAGCTTTCTGGATTCAGACACGCGTATTGGAGTGGGCAGGTTATCCCGAGGTACATACCATGGATCAGTATTTTGACCTGATCGAATCCTATCAGGAAGCAAATCCAACCATGGAGGACGGCATGGAGAACATTCCCTATACAATCCTCTGTGATGACTGGCGTTATTTCTGTCTGGAGAATGCGCCGCAGTTTTTGGACGGTTATCCGAATGACGGTTCGGTGATCGTGGATCCTGAGACGCTCAAGGTAATTGACTATAATACCACACCGACGGCGAAGCGTTATTTTCAGAAGTTGAATGAAGAATACCAGAAAGGTATCGTGGATCCGGAATCCTTTACACAGACTTATGATGAATATATTGCGAAGCTGTCTACAGGCCGCGTGCTTGGTATGATCGATCAGTGGTGGGACTTCGCCTACAACGTAAACGACGCGTTAAAGCAGCAGGGTCTGGATAAGCAGGGCTGTAATTATGTGCCGCTTCCCATCACCATAGAGGAGGGAATCAAGAATCAGTGGCACAATTCCGGCGGTGTGCTGAATGTATCGAGCGGCCTGGCCATTACGACGAGCTGTGAGGATGTAGAAGGGGCGCTGGCTTTTGTGGACGCGCTGCTGGATCAGGAAGTACATGATCTGCGCTATTGGGGCATTGAAGGCGTTGACTATGAAGTGGATGAGAACGGAGAGTTTTATAAGACGGAGGAAATGCGCACGAATGCATCCGACACGGCTTACAAAGCATCCCATATGTGCAGTTACTCTTATTTTCCGAATTATTCCGGAACAAGCCGTGACAATATTAATGCAATGTCGCCGCAGTTCCAGCCCAAAGAGTTTTATGATGCATTGAGCGAGGATGTGCAGAAATGCTTTGAGGCATACGGAGCGGAGACATACGTGGACATGCTGGGTACAAGCGAAGCGCCCGGAGCGTGGTATCCCATGTACTCATTTTCGAGCAACATGACGACAGCGACCGAGGGCGGCATGGCCTGGGCAAAGATGGACGAGATCAAACATGAATACCTGCCAAAGGTGGTAATGGCTTCTGATTTCGAAAGCGCATGGGAAGAGTATATGGGTGTCTATGAAGGATGCAATCCTCAGGCGTTCCTGGATGAGATGCAGGAGGAACTGGACCGCAGAATGGAAGCGGCTGAAAAATATAAATAAACATTCCGTGAAAACAGGCAGATGTCAGAGCAGTCTGGCCTGTCTGTTTTCCATATCAGGCACTGCAGGCACAGCCGGGAATGCCCGTCAGGAGTATGGGGCTGCGGGGGAAGCAGCCGGCAGTACTGCAGCGCCGGCCGGAAAGTGAGGATGGAGGTAGAGATGGCTTCTATGGCAAAAAGAAAACAAAAAATAAAAGAACCCAAAATCGAGATCACATGGAAAGAAATCAAACGACAGAAAGTGTTGCTGATCTGGTCGGCGGCCATAGTATTGTATGGCATTATATTCTATTATCTGCCGTTGGGCGGCTGGATCATGGCATTCCAGAATTACAGGCCGAAGGACGGTCTGTTCCATTCACAGCTTGTAGGACTCGCGAAATTCCGGCAGCTGTTTTCGGATGCAACCTTTTTGCGTGTGATCCGTAATACGCTGTCGATGGGCGTGATCAATCTGGTAGTGACTTTCGTGATGGCGATCGTCTTCGCGATTCTGTTAAACGAGATAAAATCCAACGGCGGAAAGAAGGTCGTGCAGACCATATCCTATTTACCGCACTTTCTTTCCTGGATCATTGTGACCGGTATTCTGCATGATGCGCTTTCCGGAACGGGGATCGTAAATGAACTGTTATTAAAATTCGGTATTCTGGATCAGCCGCTGAACTTCTTTGCTCATCCGAAATATTTCTGGCCGATCGTAGCGTTTGCCAATGTATGGAAAGAAACCGGATGGAATGCGATCATTTATTTGTCGGCGATCACGGCGATCGATCCGTCGCTCTATGAGGCGGCGAGCATGGACGGTGCGGGAAGATGGGCTAAGATCCGCTATGTTACCCTTCCGGGTATCAAGCCGACGATCATCATATTGCTCCTGATGAATGTGGGAAATGTTTTAAATGCCGGATTTGAGATCCAGTACCTGTTAGGAAACGGACTGGTACAGAGTGTTTCGCAGACTATTGACATATATGTATTGAAATGGGGAATCAGCCAGAATGACTTTGCTATCGGTACTGCGGCAGGTATTTTTAAGAGTCTGGTCAGCATTGTCCTGATCGTCATTGCAAATATGATCGCAAAGAGAAGCGGTGAAGAAAGACTGTTCTAAAGTCGGAAAGGCATGGTAGCGGTATGGGTCAAAAAGAAATGAAGAGACGAAAAACCTCGTTTGGGGATAAAATATTCACAGTGTGTAATGTGCTGTTTATGATTGCATTTGTGGTCATAACGCTTTATCCGGTTCTGAATACACTGGCTATTTCACTGAATGACGGAACGGATGCTCTTCGGGGCGGAATCTATCTGTTCCCGCGGAAATTTACAATGAAGAATTATATTACTGTTCTGGAGAAAGATAATCTGGTCACAGGCGCCTACATCACCGTGGCGAGGACGGTGGTCGGAACGGTATTTTCACTGGTGACCAATGCAATCCTGGCGTACATAGTCAGTCGAAAAAGATTTCTGTTCAAACAACAGCTTTCGTTGTTTTGGGTAGTCACCATGTATGTGAACGGCGGCATGATCCCTACATTCCTGCTGTTTAAGGGACTGCATCTGACGAACAGTTTCTGGGTGTATGTAATTCCCGGTATGATCAGCGCTTTTAATATGCTGGTAATTCGAACCTATATGAATGGCATACCGGACAGTCTGGAAGAATCTGCACAGCTGGATGGTGCCGGATATATGACGATATTCTGGAAGATCATCTCGCCGCTGTGCAAACCGGTATATGCGACGGTGGCGTTGTTTGTTGCGGTGGGGCAGTGGAATTCATGGTTTGATGCTATGCTGTATAACCGCATGAGCAGCGAATATACTACTTTACAGTATGAGTTGATGAAACTGCTTTCCTCCGTGACCAACCAGGGAAACAGCGCGGAGGCAATGAAGAATGCGGCAGGCACGGTAACGCCAACTTCGGTGCGGGCCGCAGCTACGATCCTGACGATGCTGCCTATTGTCTGTCTGTATCCGTTCCTGCAGCGTTATTTTGTAACGGGACTGACGATTGGCGGTGTGAAAGAATAAAAGTGGCTGACACAGGACGTGCCGGTACAGGTATGCAGGGTGTAGCTACCTGTAAAGAAACTCTAAGACTGCAGAGAACACGGTCTTAGAGTTTCTTAATTGTTACTTTTTATTCAACCTTTGGCAGCCTGCTGCGGTAGTGTGCCAGTTCTTCTTCGGTAGGGATGTAGTCATCCATCTTCCCGTCGTGGAATTTCTCATAGGCCATCATATCGAAATAGCCCGTACCGGTGAGGCCGAAGACGATGGTCTTCTCTTCGCCGGTTTCCTTACACCGAACTGCTTCGTCAATGGCGACGCGGATCGCGTGGGAGCTTTCCGGCGCGGGCAGGATGCCTTCTACTTTTGCGAAGTACTCCGCGGCTTCAAACACTTCTGTCTGCTTGACGCTGACTGCTTCCAACAGGCCCTGGTGATAGAGCTCGGACAGGGTGGAACTCATGCCGTGATAGCGCAGGCCGCCGGCGTGGTTGGCGGAAGGGATAAAATCGCTGCCCAGCGTATACATCTTGGCAAGAGGGCAGACCATACCCGTATCGCAGAAATCGTAAGCGTATACGCCGCGGGTCAAGCTGGGGCAGGAAGCGGGTTCAACGGCGATGATCCGGTAGTCGGCTTCGCCGCGGAGCTTTTCTCCCATAAACGGTGCGATCAGGCCGCCCAGATTGGATCCGCCGCCGGCACAGCCAATGATAATGTCGGGTTTTATGCCGTATTTATCCAGGGCGGTTTTGGTCTCTAAGCCTATGATGGACTGGTGGAGAAGCACCTGGTTGAGCACGCTGCCCAGCACGTAGCGGTAGCCTTCACTGGATACCGCCGTCTCCACCGCTTCGGAAATAGCGCAGCCGAGGCTCCCCGTAGTGCCCGGATGTTCAGCCAGGATTTTCCGGCCAACTTCGGTTTCCATGGAGGGCGACGGCGTTACCGACGCACCGTAAGTGCGCATCACTTCCCGGCGGAAAGGTTTCTGCTCATAGGAGCATTTCACCATGTAGACCTTGCAGTCAAGGCTCAGATAGGAACATGCCATAGAAAGCGCCGTGCCCCATTGACCGGCTCCGGTTTCGGTGGTCACACCGTTAAGCCCCTGTTTCTTCGCGTAATAGGCCTGGGCGATGGCGGAGTTTAGCTTGTGGCTGCCGCTGGTGTTGTTGCCCTCGAACTTGTAATAGATCTTCGCGGGCGTGCCGAGCTTTTTCTCCAGACAGTAGGCGCGGATAAGCGGCGCCGGGCGGTACATCTTATAGAAATCGCGGATCTCCTCCGGAATCTCGAAGTACGGCGTGTCGTTATCCAGCTCCTGCGCCACCAGTTCCTCGCAGAAAACGCCGGAGAGCTCTGAGGCCGTCATCGGTCTGTGGGTGCCAGGATTTAAGAGAGGCGCAGGCTTCTTTGACATATCGGCGCGCAGGTTATACCATGCCTTGGGCATTTCGTTTTCGGTGAGATAGATTTTGTAAGGGATTTTTTCGTTGTTCATGGCAGATGCCTCCTTATGAAAATTGTAATTTTGTAACAAAAGTGTATTTCTGCCAAATAAAAAACGTCCTTGACAGAAATATACTTTCTGTCAAGGACGAATAGATACAATAATTGTAGACACTATCCGCGGTGCCACCTTGATTCACGGTATGACCCGTGCGCTTAGCAGGATACCAACATATCCCCGGCATATTACGCTTGCCTGCAGCGTCGCAGAATACTTTGTGATAAAAATCACATTTGACTGCGCCCTCGGCGGTCCATTTGACAACTTGTTTCTTGCCTGCTTCTCAGCATCGCAGGTTCTCTGTAAAGGCATGATTGCCGTTATCTCCGCTTCAACGGTTTGCTGTATGAAATTTTTATATACTATAGCACCATTGTATGTGTGTGTCAATAGTTTTGTTATTTTTCCTCCATACGATACTGTTTAGGTGTGATGCCCACGCTCTTTTTGAATTGTCTCTGAAAATAAGAGGGTGTGGAAAACCCGGTTCTGTATCCGATCTCCTGTAAGGAATAATCTGTTGTGGACAGCATAACCTTCGCAGCTTTCAGTCGCTCTTTGAGAATAAAGCTTGTGAGAGATTCCCCGGTCTTTTTGCTGAATATAGCAGAGATATAATCCGGATTCATGTGAACGAATTCGGCGATCAACTGGCGGTTCAGATCGGGAGAAGAGAGGTTTTTGCGTACACAATCCTGAATGATTTCAATTGTGGATTCCGGCTGTTCTTCTTCCGGATTGATCTGAAATAATTCCGGATATACATTTCTTCGCTTGCTTTCTTTTACAGCTTTTGCCAGGGTGCTCTCCAGATGGTGAATATCCACCGGTTTGGTGAGATAGTTCTGGACGTGCAGCTCAATAGCAGAATGCGCATAGTCAAATCGTTCGTGACCGGTCAGCAGCAGGACTACAGGATTCAGATTCTTCTCATGCAGCCAGCGGATGAAATCAAACCCGTTTTCTTTGGGCATCTCGATATCTGTCAGAACGATATTCATGTCAGGATGCTGTTCCATCACGTGTTTTGCCTCCGGTACGCTGTGTGCCGTATACTGTTCACTGATGCCCAGCTTGTCCCAGTCGGTATTGAGCCGGATGTCTTCAACAATATAGAATTCATCGTCTATGATCAATATTTTCATAACTGTTTTCCTCGTATCATAAGTGTATAGTTTTCAAAATAAAATGAGCGGTATGAACAGGATCTTAAGAGTCCTGGTAGGAAATATAGGGAAGAATAATGTCAACCTGGGCTCCGCCTCCATGCGGGAGATTGGAAAAGAGGATGCTGGTGTGGGAATCATCATAGGCCAAAAGGATCCTCTTTTTGATATTATAGAGTCCGATTCTGGAACCGTCTGCAATTTCCTCCACGGTAGGAGCCGGGTTGTTCAAATCCGCCAGCATCTGCTCCGGAAAACCGCTTCCGGTGTCCGTATGTCTAATGTGCACATAGACCTGCCCGCTTTCACTCTGCTCCTCAAAGGCGGTGACGGTGAGACTCAGCTTATCGCTGGTGCTTAAATTATGCTTAATGGAATTCTCGCTCAACATCAAAACCAGGCTGGGAAAGACGGCCGCATTATCACATAACCCCTGTATATTAATTTGATAGAGCAGACTGTCAGGGTAACGGTAACTGTTCAGATCATAATAATTGCGCACGAAATGCATCTCTTCCGCCAGACTGACAAAGGGCTTGGTGGAAAGAGTGTAGCGCAGGTGCTCTGCCAGAGTGGATATCATGGACTTTAAAACAATACGGCTCACTGAGGTGCCCGCCATGGAGGAGATAACGCTCAGGCAATTGATCAGAAAATGGGGCGATACCTGATTGCGCAGGCTCAGGAGTTCGTACTCTTTTTTCAGAAGCTGTTCCCGGAGTACTTGGTTCTCCAGGGAATCGATGTGCTCCAGAAGACGAATGACTTCCTCATGAATTTCCCGTACTTCCTTACAGCGGCTGACTTCCTGGAGATTAAGCGCCTCAAGCTGAGGACTTTCCTTCACCGTTTCCGAGATCCTGTACAGCTCACGGATCGGCAGACGCAGTCTGGTGCTGAACAGGATAAAGGTGGAGAGAAAGCAAAGGGTGAGGATGACGATGAATACACCCTGCAGTTTAAATCGAAGCTCCAGCGTCTGCTGCAGATGGGAATAGGGCATCAGGATCAGCAGATCCGATTGGCAGAAGGAGGGCCTGATCTCAAATTTCAGATATTTACTGCCGGAGTAGGTTACAACCTGTGTGTTTTTGCCAAGAAGCAGTTGTAACTCGTTGGAATCCACAGCCTGATTGACAACGGGAAGCTCTGTTTCCGGCGCGTTGAGGAAGGCGCAAAGCGTATCTTTGGAAGTGGATTCTTCCAGATCATGCATGATTGTATCCACATTGACCCATGCGCCGCCGATGGTATTGTTGTAGGCAAACATACGCACAAGACAATAGCTGCCGTCAATTTCATAGAAAGCAAAAGAACTCTTCTGCGAAGTGAGTTCTCTGGAAAAGGCGGCAAAGTCCACCGATCGCAGAAAGGTTTTGAAATAGGTGGAAAAGGAGGTATTGGGGTCTCTTGACTCGGAAATAAAACGGTCATTGCGCTCACTGTAGAAAAACAATCCGTCCACTGTCGAATAGCACAGCAAATAAGAACTCAGTGTTCTCTGAAGACGGGATTCGCAGGCGGAAATCGTCATCATATGATCCGAAGTGGATAACTGAGACAGATCAGGGTTGTTGTAAAGGGTTGACAGAACGGAACGATTGGCGATTTCCAGATCATTTTTAGTCTCAGTTAGGCAATAATCTATCGTTCGGTAGTAGCTGTCATAAAGATTGGAGCGCATATTATGGTTCAGGAACAGAAAAAGGACCAAAAAGGAAATCAAAAAAAGGCCATATATCACCAAAACAATTTTGATCAGCTGAGAAAAAAGCGAGTACTCGCGTTTGTGAAAAAGCATGAATACCTCCATCTGTCAGAAAATGTCTATGTATGATAGTAATCTTAGTGAAAAGGAAAAGCAATCGAGAAATCAGAAATTGTAAGAATTTTGAAATATTCACTCAAATATGTACATAGTTTTTCCGGGGGCATCTTCCTATAATGAACAAAAGCCTACTTCGAAGAAGGGAAGAGAGAAGAACGGCTTAGAGCATTTTCATGGGAAATGCCGTGTGAACGGCAGAAAGGGAGAGGTAGCTATAGATCATGAAAACCTGGAAAGAGAGAGTAAAATCGGATTACAGTGAGATTCGCGGCGTACACCATGGCCCGAGAGAGGGGGCTTCCATGGAGCAGCTGGACCGGGAATTGGGATATGCGCAAAGACTGCGGATTAATTCCGTCCGAATCTTTATCCAAGAGACGGAGTGGCACAAGGATCCGGAGGCGCTGGAGAAGAAAATACTGGATTATACCAGACTGTGTGCCGCTCATGGGATCAGCATTATGCCTATTTTTTCAAGCGGTAATCAGATCCGCACGTATGAGCTTCTGACGCAGGAGGAATGGGAGAAGAAGAGGGCCTTTTTGACGGCCATGATCCGTTTGCTTAAGAAGGAACCCAACCTGTTGATGTGGGACGTTTATAATGAGCCGTTCTGCAACGATTATCTGAGAAATTGTCCCGAGGAGGAATATGAATCCCGCTATAAGAAGATTGAGCATGATCTGAGACTCCAATGCCGGATGGTGCGCGAATTAGATGACGATACGCCCATCACCGTGGGTCATGAGTTGAAAGAGCATCTGGAATCCACGGCAGATCTGGTTGATGTGATCGCTTTCCACGATTACCTGACCACCAGAAAGGATATCAGGGAAGTATATGAGTATGCGGGAAAGATTGCAAAGGAACAGGGCGGCAAGCCGGTCATCAACAATGAAATGGGCTGTATTGGGCGTGCGAACCCCTATGATGTGGAGCTGCAGTTCTGTGAAGAGTTTCACTATGGATATTATATCTTCAATCTGGTGATCGAGGGCTTCTGGGCGCCTCTTCACGGAATCGTATATCCGGATGGAACGGTGCGAGATCCTTCTATTGTAGCAGCCATGTTTGGTTTCTATAGGAACAGAGGCGCAGACAGGGTGATTCCGCAGGGGAATCGTGAAGAATATGCCGCAGTGGCAGTGGAACGGGTAAAGAAGGCGCTTTCCGTGGACAAGCAGAGTCTGTTTACCAGATTTGAAGCCACTACAGATGAGATTCTGGAGGCCGCAGAGGTATGTGTGAATATTCTGGAGTGTTGTGAGATCGCCCCGATGGACAATCTGTTGTTGGCTCAGCTGTTTGCGTTACGAGATATTCCGGAGGAGAAGCGTGACCGTGCACAGATCAGAAGATTTGCCTATGAGGTTTCCAGGAAACTCCAGGAGTACTATTGTCTGTATTGATGTGTCTACAAGGATCCCTCTGCAGTATTTTGTATAAATGTGCTTCGGAATGGGGGAAAAGATGTCAAAATAATGCAATAACAGCTAAGATGTGTGAATATTTTTTTGACATTGAAACAGCTATAATTATAACACAATAAAGAGAAGAAAATATCGGCCGATAAGAACTTCTTCCGTTATTGAATGAACAAATTTGAATAAACAAATGAAGGAGGAAATGTTAATGAAAAAGATTCTTGCACTTATGATGTGTGTTGCTCTTGCGGCAGGAACTCTTGCCGGATGCGGAGGAGGACAGGATGAAAACATTGGCGGTGATGCTGCTGACAATACGAAAGATGAGGGAGCAGACGCTGAGGCCGCTGGTGATGAAGCGGCTGCCGGAGAGGCGGCAAGTGATCTGATCACAGACTTTGGCGGAGAGACGATCGTTGTTGCATTGTACTGCAACGATGATTCCGTACCTGGAAAAGACAGAGTATTTGGTAAGATCAAAGAATATTATCTGGACACTTACAATATCAATGTTGAGTTTGTAACGTCTCTTATGGGCGATTATACACAGAGCGTGAATATGATGCTTTCCTCAGGGGAGCAGGTGGATATTTTCAGCTCAGGCGTTATGAACTTCTCGAATACGGTAGCGAACGAGAGTACTTATGATCTGAATGAGGGAAATCTACTCAATAATTACGGTAAGGATATTGTGGAACTGATCGATCCGGAGTTCTTAAAGGGCTGTGTTGTAAATGGCACTCTGTATGGGATTCCCTGTATGCGTGATCTGGCAAGCGGTATGTGGTGCGTCGTAGTCGATAAAGAGTATATGGATGGTATAGACTATGATTATTCCCAGATCAACATGGAAGAAGTCAATCCTGCGACTGCGGAGGATATGACGGAGTTGTTTACGCAGCTTCACGAAGCATATCCTGATGTGAATGTAGTGTATCCTTGGGATTACGGGTATCTTGGACAGAAGCTTGCCTATGATGCTATTGGCGGAGACGTGTTTGGCGTGCTGCTTGATCCTTCCAACAGTCTTGAAGTGTCCAATCTGTTTACCAGCGATATGTTCAAGGAATATTGTCAGCTGATGTATGAGTGGCAGCAGGCAGGATTTATGTCGAAGGATGCCGCCACCGAGACACAGAACGGCGGCGCACAGGTTATTGCAGGCACTCTGATCGCTGATACGACAGCCGGAAAGCCTGGTATAGTACGCCAGAAGGAAGCGGAACGTGGCGGACGGGATTCCGTTGTATTCCAGCTGGGGCCTGACTTTGTGGCAAGCAGCGCGCCTGTTGGCGCTGCTTGGAGCATCAATTCCACGACAGAAGCTCCTGAGGCCGCGATGACGGTTCTGAACGATCTGTATACCAGTCCCGTAGTGACCAACCTGCTTTTGTGGGGTGAAGAAGGTGTGGATTATGTTCTTACGGAGTCCGGTCATTGTACTTTCCCTGAGGGAGTGACCGAGCAGACAGTAGAGTATTACAATCTGGTGTGGGCTTGGATGATGCCTTGTGAATATCCTACCTATGTACGTGAAGGGGATGACATCGACCTTTGGGAGAAGACGATAGATTTCAACAACAATGCCATGAAGTCCAAGGCGCTTGGCTTCAGCTTTGACTCTTCGGAAGTCAGTGCAGAGTATACGGCGTTGACCAATGTATGGGAAGAATACGGCAACAGCCTTGTATTCGGTCTGATCGAGCCGGAGGCAGGTATTGCCGAACTCAATGAGAGACTGGAGGCTGCAGGACTTCAAGCTTATATAGATGCGAAGAAAGAAGCTTTGGAGGCATGGGCAGCCGCGAACGGTGTCGAGTAGGAAACGATTGATCGTGCATGAGTCCGTCCTGGACGGATGTATCTGAAAACGGGAAAAAGGAATGGAAATCTCAGATTCCGGTTCCTTTTTCTCTTGTATAAGAAAGGCTGGCATACTGTGAAAAATAAATTTTTCACAGGCAAATTTGTGCTTGCGCTCAAATTCGCGTGTTGAGCAAGAATGGAGATTTCTATGAAACAGACAGCAAAAGTAAAGAAGGATTCCAAGAAGACCTTAAGACTTGTCAAACGGTTTATTCCCGTATATCTTATGGCTCTTCCGGGAGTTATCTATCTGTTTATCAATAATTATATGCCGCTTCCGGGCCTGGTGCTGGCATTTAAAAAGTATTCCACGAAAAAGGGAATTTGGGGTTCGCCATGGGTGGGACTCAAAAATTTCAAATATTTGTTCCGGACACAGGATGCCTGGATCATTACAAGAAATACACTGGGTTATAATATTTTGTTTATCATCGTTAATGTGATCATGGCAGTTTCGATCGCCATCATCCTGTCCGAGCTTACCACAAGATGGAAGAAGGTTTATCAGTCCACCATCCTGTTGCCTCATTTTTTGTCTACGGTGATTATCAGTTATCTGGTGTTTGCTTTCCTGAGTTCGGAAAACGGATTTTTGAATAACAGTATTTTTCCTTTATTTGGCAAGGAACCGATTCCCTGGTATACGGAACCGAAATATTGGCCTTTTATACTGGTATTCGTACAGACCTGGAGAGGCGTGGGCTATAACTGTATCGTGTATTTGTCCACGATCCTGGGATTCGACAGGGAAATCTATGAGGCATCTGCCATTGACGGTGCATCGAAATGGCAGCAGATCAGAAAGATCACTCTGCCGCTTCTAAGACCTACGATCATCATGCTGGTGCTGTTGTCCGTCGGACGTATCTTCTATTCGGATTTCGGTCTGTTCTATCAGGTGCCTCAGCAGAGCGGTGTATTGATGAATGTGACGCAGACCATAGATACATATGTATACAGAGGACTGCTGGAGAGAAATGATATGCCTATGGCTACGGCAGCGGGTGTTTACCAGTCATTGATTGGATTTATCCTTGTAATGTCTGCGAACCTGATCGTTCGCAAGATAGATCCGGACAGCGCATTATTTTAGGAAGGGAGACGGAATTATGAAGTCAAAAGACGAAAAACGCTTTCAATTTATGGGTAATGTTGTTATGATAATCATGACAATATTAGCGGTGGCTCCCCTGCTCCTGGTGATCATCTCTTCCTTTACAGACAATAACACATTGATTCGGAACGGTTACAGTTATTTTCCTGAAAAGTTCAGTTTGGATGCATATCATTATATTTTTGTAGAGAATCCGCAGGTTTTGAAGGCATATCTCGTATCCTTCCGTCTTACGGCTGTGGGAACGGTTCTTTCGCTGTCTGTCACAACACTGCTTGCCTATGCAATTTCCAAGAAAGAACTTCCGGCAAGAGGCGTTCTTACTTTCTACGTTTTCTTTACTATGCTGTTTAACGGTGGATTGGTTCCGACCTATATCAATTACGTGAATATTTTCCACATTAAGGATACTTTCTGGGGGCTGTTGCTGCCGGGTCTGGTGACGAACGGATTTAACGTTCTGCTCATGAAATCTTATTTCACATCCAGTATTCCGGATGAGATCGTTGAAGCGGCGTATATTGACGGGGCATCTGAGACGCAGACGTTTCTTAAGGTAGTCGTTCCGCTTGCCAAGCCTATTATCGCTACCATTGGGCTGTTTGCCGGAATTGCTTACTGGAATGACTGGAATAACGGATATGTTTATCTGAACAGAAGACAGGATCTGTATTCGATACAAAATCTTCTGAACAGGATCGTGCAGAATATTCAATATCTGCTCCAGTCCGGAGATTCCAATGCGTCGGCTCTGCTGGCGAATCTGCCTACGGTCTCGGTGCGTATGGCGATGGCGATCGCAGGCGTGCTGCCGGTACTGGTGATCTATCCATTCGTGCAGAATAACTTTGTAAAGGGTATCACGCTGGGCGGCGTGAAGGGCTGACAGGAGTTAAAAGGGGTGTAGATGGAGATAAGGTTGAATAAAACGCTTCGGCATGGAGGTAAAAATGAAAAAAACAGTTGATTACAGGAACCTGCGAGGGTTCAATTACACACAGCCTGATGCCGTGAATGACAGGGATTTCTGGTCTCATTATCATCATGACGTTGTGGACAGGGATATGGGGTATGCCAGGAGACTGCACCTGAACAGCGCGCGGATTTTCTTAAGCTATGATTTCTATAAGGAGAATCCCGAGCAGTTTCTTGCAAACGTCAAGGATTTTGTGCAGACGGCATGGAAACATGGTATTTCCACTAACCCGATTATTTTTATGGGATTCCGATTCCGTGAAGATGAGCTTCCGCCGGAGGGATTCATGCTGGAAGCAGGACTGCGGCCGATCGCTAAGACGCTGGAAGATCCTTCCAGCTGGTATATTGGAGAGCAGTATTTTGACGCGCTCTATGATGCGATTGGCAAAGAGGAAGGCCTCTTGTTCTGGGATATCGCCAACGAGCCCGGATATACGGATAACTTTGTGACCTGGTATGACGAGGAACCTTCTTATGTGCAGGATTATCAGGATCGGCCTGATATGGAGGCGTTGCGCTACAGGCAGGAGAAGACCTGGGAGATCATCCGGTATTTCTGTAAGTATGTGAAGGCTAAGGACCCGGTGCATGATATCGGGATTGGCAATATTTTTATCTATGAGACGGAACCGAGCAAGACGGCGGAGTTGGTTGATGTGATCGTATTCCATGACTATTGCCCGACCAGGAAGCGTATGCGTGATACGCTGGAGTATGCGAAGCAGATGAGTGAGAAATACGGCAAGCCGGTTTTGGATAACGAAATGTGTTGTATCGGCAGAGCGAATCCTTATGATATGTCCATCGAGCTGCATGATGAATACGGTGTGGGCTGGTATCTGTTTGAGTTGATGATCGGGAAGGATATGTGGTCAAGGGTACACGGGGTGGTTTATCCGGACGGAACGGTCAGGGATCCTTCTATTGTGTCCGCGATCTATGGATTCTTCCGCAACAGAGGGGAAACGGCGATCCGCTCTGACGTGAATCAGGAGGATTATGTGAGAAGAGCTTGTATCCTGGCGCAGAGAACGCTTCGTAAGGCGAGACAGAATCAGGGCTTCGCGCACAGCCATGATGTGGAGGATCTGCTGGAAGTCTGCGAGTTTGTGGCGAATCTGCTGGAGGGCGGCGAGCTGGTGCCGATGGCATATCCGCCCACTGCGAAGATCGCAGCATACAGGAAACGGGAGCATGTGGATTCCATGGAAATTGCGGATTATCTGACAGAGTTGATTGACACGTTGAAGAAGGCATGCCATGTAGTAGAGATACAGCAGTAAGAAGTTATCTTATGAGAGAGGATGCTGCAGACCATCAGAACGGATGGGAGCGGCATCCTTACTTTATGTGTCGGAGATTTCCGGGACAAAGGGCTGTACCAGGTCGTGACATGAAAACGGCCGTTTGTGAGTAAGACAGATCAAACAGGGGACGTCGGTCGATATATATCATGGAAAAGAATGTTTATGAAATGAGGCAGGTGACGGGAATGATAGCAATTGTAGTATGCGATGATGAAATCCTGGAGTGCTGTCGTATGGCAGGGCGGATCAGTGTAATCCTGGAGGAAATGAAAGTTCCCGGTATCATACGCCAGTTCAACAGTGGGCAGGAGCTTCTGCAGGCGGGGAGCGGGTGGTGATCGCCAAGCGCAGATATGAACAATTCTGTCGCGAAATATTAGCTTATACGAGCAGAGAAGGAGAATAGCGGAGTAAGATATCGTTATAGCTTACGGAACAATCTTTTTGTGGTGAAGTGTTATGATGTATGGGTTTGTCTTTATTCTTATGATGATTATATGCCGGTTAGGGTATCTTTGGACGGCTGACATGTTTTGCAGAAAGTATCTGAAGATTTCGCAAAGCAGAGAGATGGTATGGCTGGCACTTCTTTTAGGCGGCGATATTCTGTTCAGAATATTGCAAGAAAACTTTGCGGCCTTGCCCAATCTTCTTTTTGCTGCAGAATGGCATGTGATAATGATCGGACTGGTGGCGGTGCTCTTTGGTGGTGAGACGGAGAGAAAGCTGTTGACGGCTTCGATCCTGACAACGGTAACAACGCTTACAGGTATGTTCTTTATATCGTTGTTGTCGTGCCTGGTGTTAGTCTGGAAACATGCCTGGCATCATATGCCGGCGCCTTTGATAGAGGCGGGGGAAGAGGAGTTACTCGTCTGTGGTGTACAGCTTGCAGAGATGCTGGCAATTTATCTGCTTTCAGGATGGCGGATTTCTTTTATGGAGCAGGAGAACGTCAGCGAAGGCTTAAGAAAGGATATGCCGTTCTGGCGATTCCGCTCTTTGTCATCACGCTGGTGATCGATGTGGCGAACTGGGGTGCAAGTCACGGGGTAATGGTCAGGAGTGGTGGGATTCTATCTTTACGGACTGGACAAGATCTATCTGGAACAGAAAAAAAGCAGCCGGTATCAGGCTCAGATCGCAGCCTATCAGATGTTGGAGGAACAGTACAGCCAGGCAGAGCGGTTACGACATGATATGAAAAATCATGTGATCGCATTGTCAGGATTATTGGAAATAAGGGATTGGGAGAAACTGTCGGAGTATCTGGACAATATGCGGGAAAGCGGCGGCATTGGAAAAGGGGAGGAGGCCACGGGAAACCGGGCGGTGGAAGCGTGCGAGAGAATGGGGCGTGGCGGACTGCCCCGGCAGACAGATGATACGGAGAGGGAAAGATTTATTCATATGCAGGCGAGAACCGTCAAGCGATGTTTTCTGCTGGAAGTAAGCAACAGTGTCTGTCCGGAGGAAGGCAGGGGAGGAAAGCCTGCCAGGAAAGGGCGGGCAGAAGGGTGGAGAATGCACGGGACCGAGGGGCCTGGAAAGAAGGATGTAAAACGACAGGGGATCGGACTTATCAATGTCAGAGATATGGTGAGACGGTATGACGGGGTGTTCGGCATGGAATTTCAGGAGGATGTTTTTTAGATTTTGATTTTAATCCCGCTGGAGGAGAAATCTGAGAAGGGTGAAGTGGGAAGTGAAGGCTGGAGAAGCCGTACATGACATGAAAACGGTTATTTGAAACGAGATGATAAGATAGTATGCACTGTCCTCCGAAAGAAAATGAAAGAGGTGTTTATCCGGATAGGGATTACAGAGATTGGAGGAGATGCCATGCATACAAAAACAATGGAAGGGCTGATCGGTGCGAGAACTAATATGAATCTGGTGGATACGCCGATGCGGGTCTACAAGGAAGCCAGACGCAAGGGTGACCTGGGCGCGATGGAGAGAGCAATGGGTTATGCCAACGACTTTAAAGGCAGAGCAGAAGAATACAAGAAGGTTGCCGATGAGGGCATGGAGAAAGAGGCCGAGGAAGCGAAAGAGAAGGAAAAGCTGGAGCGGGAAGAGGAACTGGAGAAAAAGTGGGAGGAGAAGAGAGAAGAAGGCGGGGAACAGATCAGCCGTCTGGAACATGCAGATACGGTGGAACTGAGCGAGGAAGGGAAGGCATTCATGCGTGAGAATCAGGATTCGGGTATCGATGATGTTTCCCTTCCGGCGACGAATCCCGCTGTTGTGAAGGAGCCTGTTCTTTATACAAGCGCGGGCATGACGAAGCCGGCAGAGTCAAAGCCGACAGTGTCTGTTTCGGTATAAGGCCGGTCAGGAAATATAACATAAAAAGCGATAGAAGGTGGCAGCAAACGCTGTCATCTTTTTTGTTGTTCCGTTAAAGTACAGAATCTTTAAAGCGCAAAAAAAGGTGGAAAATCTTTAAAAAGTGCAAGATTATATTTATTTATGCGGACAGACCTGCCTGCTATAATGCAGATAACAAAAGGAGGGAGACGAAATAGAAAAATGAAAAGAACAAAAAAACATACTAAAATTGATGGGCAGGGGTATCTCTTTATAGCGCCGTTATTTCTCTTTTTTCTTATATTTGTGGCGATTCCCGTGGTAGTAACGTTATTCTATTTAGGGTTTACCAGGTACAATATTATGAAGGATCCGCAATGGATCGGCCTGGATAATTTCATCAGGATCTTACAGGATCCTGCCATCCCGCAGATTGCCTGGAATGCCATCAGGCTGCCTCTGTATTTGGTTCCGGCGCATGTGATTTGCGGCCTGCTGCTGGCATATGGAGTCTACAGGATCAAGAACAAATATCTGAAATATTTCTGTCGGACAACCATTTATTTTCCGGCGATGACAACAACGGCGTCGGTCGCGCTGGCGTGGGGATTCCTGTTTAACAGAGATTTCGGCGTATTTAACTGGTTCCTGCAAAAGGCTGGTATAATCGATGAGGGGATTCCCTGGTTGAATTCCTCCCAGTATGCAATGATTGCCATGGTGATTTTTAGTATCTGGAAATTTGCCGGACTGCACTTTTTGTATTATCTGATCGGTTTTGAGAATATACCGACGTCTTATTATGAAGCGGCCAGAATCGACGGTGCGAATGAATGGAGGCTGTTTTTCAAGATTGTGCTTCCGCTCTCAACGCCCTCTGTTTTCTATGTGCTGTTGACAACGCTGATCGGTACGATGCAGGCATTTGACGAGCCGTATTTCCTGACGCATGGCGGACCGGGAGATAATACCAGAACAGTTGCCATGTATATTTATGAGAAAGGATTCCAGTCATACGATATGGGATATGCGTCCAGCATAGCGGCAATATTATTTATAGCAGTCTTTATCCTGACGGCGGTACAGCTGAGCCTGCAGAAGAAATGGGTCAATTATGACTATGAATAGAGGAGGGGTATATGTTTAGAATAAAGAAATATTTTTGTACGGGATTACATTATTGCCTTATGTTGGTGATAGGAATTGTCATGCTAATGCCGATCGGATGGATGCTGGGGACCTCTATGCGTCAATCCAGGAATTCTTTTAAGCTGCCGCCCAGTTTTTGGCCTACGGAATGGAATCCGGATAATTTCAGACAGGTATTTACGGCGATTCCGATCGTGCGTTTTACCTTGAACAGCTTATTTGTCGCAGTGGTTTCCGTTGTGCTGATGGTCTTCCTGACGAGCCTGGCAGCGTATGGATTTACGAGGTTACAGTTTAAGGGAAAGAATGCTTTGTTCGTACTCATGCTTGCCGGACTGATGATCCCGCAGCAGTCGATCAGTATCCCTGTTTTCCTGATTATAAAGAAATTCGGGCTGATCGATTCGCCATGGTCTTTGATTGCAACATCGATCTATTATCCGCTGGGATTGTTTATGATGAGACAGTTTATGATGACAATCCCCAGAAGCTATGACGAAGCTGCAGTATGCGACGGGGCAGGCAGGTTACAGATCTATTTCAGAATAATTCTGCCCATGAGTAAAACGGCCATCATCGTAACGGCCGTCATGCATTTTATCAATGCATGGAATAATTTCTTTAACGCAATGATCTTTATCAACAGTACGGACAAGATGACTCTTCCGTTGGGCATTACACTGTTGAATACTACGAACGGGAACTCTAACATGCCGTTGATCACCGCGGCAGTACTATTGACGCTGATCCCGCCGCTGTTGATCTATCTATTCGGACAGAAGTATCTGATTCAGGGGAACATGACGGCGGGCATTAAGGGGTAGAACAGATACATGGACATGGATGCATTCTTCTGTGCAGCAGAAGATGATCATACAATCATTCAAAGGAGGAAGAAAGAAATGAGAAGGAAAAGAATGAAAAAAGCGATTGCCGTTTCAACGACGCTTGCCCTGCTGACAGGTCTGGCAGGATGCGGTACGGCGACAGTGGATGAAAGTTCGGAGCAGACATTTGAAAGTGGAGAAGAGACGGCAGAAGAGCCTGCGGCGGTGGAACCTGTCAGCGCAGGAAAGACTCTTAAGATAGCCGTATCCTCATCTTCTATTTCAGAGAAAGAAGGCACTGCACCTATGGAGGCCATGTTTGAGAAGTTCGAGGAGGAGAATGACTGCGATGTGGAGATTGTCGTTGTCGCACATGACGGATGGGCCGATTACATGACTAAGCTGCAGACAATGATTATTTCCGGCAATGGCCCGGACTTGTTCCAGAACCCGCACGAGGGTGGAAGAATGGCTAATTCGCTTGGGCTTAGCCAGCCTCTCAACGACTATATGGATGCTCATCCGGAGGCATGGGAGGAATATACCGCCAATACGATCAATGTTTTGCAGAAGGCGCGTGAGGTGGACGGAAAGATCTACGGGCTGCCCTGTTTCTACCAGACGACGTACATGTGGCTGAATATGGACCGCCTGGAAGCGGCGGGTCTGGATGTGCCGGATGTGGACTGGACCTGGGATGAGTTTGAACATTATCTTGAGGTTCTGTCTCAGCCGGATGCAGATGGCAACAAGCAGTATGCGTGGGCGATTCCGGACTACTATTTCGTATATAACCAGTGGCTGTATTCTTTCGGAACAGGGTATATGGATGACGAGTATAAGGAAGTAACGTTTGACAGTGAGGCATCTATAGAGCTGATGGAGGTCTGCTATGAGGCAGTCAGAAACGGGATTGCGCCGATGCCTGATAAGAACTACGATTATCAGCAGCAGCTTGTGGACGGACATGTTGCCATGACAACTGCAGGCAGATGGATGGTGAATTACTGTAACAACAATGATCTGGACAATGTGGCAGTAGTCCGTGTTCCGCAGAAGTACTCAAGCAGACAGGAATATGCGATCGGTAATTTCGAGGTGTGCAGCAGCACGGACAATTACGATCTGGCGGCGGCGTGCTGCTTCTATACGGCCGGTAAAGACTGGGTAGAGAAATATTCCAACGATACGGCAAATATACCTGCATGTAAGGGCGTCAATCTGACGGATCCGTTAACAGATAAAGGGTATACGAATATGGAATTATTCAGTGATCTGCCGGATAACTCCTATCCTATGCAGAACCCGTCAAGCTTCACGGAACTCAGTAATATTTTCGACCGCACGTTTACCTCGGTTATGGCGGGAGAAGTGACACCGGAAGAGGGATGTAAGAATGCGGCTGAGGAAATGAGAGCGGCTGTCGCTGCCAATCCGGATTAATCGGAATCGTCGGGTATGGAAAAGGTGATCAGGGTACCTTGACCGACCACGCTCTCTATATTCAGACTGTATGCATTACCATAGTGGTAGTGTATACGGTTCTGAATATTGACAAGTGCGATAGAGTCAGACCCGGCAGTTTCATTGATGCCTGGCAAATGAGCCAGTTTGTCGGGTGAGATACCGTTTCCGTTATCTTCTATGGAAAATTGGATGGTATCCCGGATCTTTACAGCGCTGATCTTGAGGCAGCATTCATGATCAACATGGGTAAAGGCATGTTGAAATGCGTTTTCCACAATCGGCTGCAACAGGAACCGCAGAATCTTATGGTTCTTGATAGCGTCAGGAATCTGGAAGAAGATCTGTACTTCACTGATCATCCGCAGGTTCATAATCCGGCAGTAGTTGGTGATAAATGTGATCTCTTCCGCTATGGATATATAATAGTTGGTGCTCTTCATGCAGTATGCCAAAATATCGGAGAAGGAACCGATGGCGTCAGCGAGCGCATCAGCCTGCTGCATGGAAGCCATCCATTTCAGTCTGCTGAGCGTATTATAGATAAAGTGCGGCGTAATCTGATTCTGCAAGGAGTGGATCTGCAGTTTGCGCTTTTCGTCTTCCTCTTTATAGATACGATGAATCAGGGCATTGATGTTATCGAGCATCTGCTGAATCATCTCATTGACTTCCCCTATTTCACCGGTGCCTGTCTCGAATTGAACGTTCAGATCGCCATTGGAAACAGACTGCAGATTGTTCTTCATATGAGTGATCGATTTTGTAAAGGAAGAGATGATGATACATAAAGTGACCGTAATGATCAACAGGAGAATGATCATGCTGATGACCACAAGCTGGAGGACTTCATTCTTGTAACCGAGAAGATCGTTTTTGGGTGCAATGGACAGTACTTTCCAATCGGTTCCCTGGATCGACTGGGTTATCGTATAAACGTTGGAAGAATCCGTATAAGAGGCAGACCTGTCTGAGAGGAGATAGTCTCCGACAGGAAAATGTTCCGTAATAGGGCTGCCGATCAATTCTTGTTTGCTGCAATAAACTATAGACTGGCTACCGTCGATCAGATAGCAGTCTCCGGCCGATTTTGCGTAGCTGTTTTCGCATAATGTTTTGAAGGTGGAGGTCTTGATATTGATATAGAAAGCGCCGTACAGCTGCTTCTTTTTGGAGACATTGTTGTTAAATCCGGAAGCATAGGTGACTGTATAGTCCTCGTGTGGCTGTACCAGCAGATAATTTTCGTGAAGATCGCTTATATAAATATCCGAGGAAGCATTTTCCAGCATTTCAAAATCAGAGTCATGTTGATGGAAGTCATAGTAACTGTCTTTGTTCAGAATATAGGTATTGCTGATTCCGGTATAGCTGTCATCGGAGGAATCATAGATAATACATGACTCAATATCCGTATTCGATAACATGACTTCCCGAAAGAGAAACATCTGGATCGCATAGGCGTCTTTGGATTTTTCGGAATATGGATATATGTTATAGTCTTTTTTTAGGAGAGATTTGATTTCTATGGTATTTTGCGGTTTCTGTGAAATTTTGTGAATGGTGTGGAAGAACTGTTCGATAGAATTTTTCACCTGCAGGGAGTTCTTGAGTTCCGTATCGAGGGCTATTTCTTCGAGTGAACGGAATGCATAGTTATATAGATAAAAGATCTCGAAAGTGCTCACGATGGTTATAATCAGGAGCACAGGGCAGAGTATGCGGAAACGTATGGTGTTGCTCATATTGGCACCTCCATGTCAGCATTGACACAGGTTCCCATGCCTGCCAGCCGACGGATTCACGTTAATTAATGTTAGAGTATCAAAAAGGAGGGACTTTTTCAATGAGTAAAAATAAAATAAAGATAATTTTGGATACGGATATCGGGACAGATATTGATGACGCGCTGGCGCTTGCTTATTTGCTGCAGCAGCCGCGCTGTGAACTTATGGGGATTACGACACTTACCGGACAGGCAAGGGAGCGAGCGATGCTGGCAAGCGTTATATGCCATGCGGCAGGCAGGGACGACATTCCCATTTACCCGGGAATTGAAGAATGCATGCATATTGCGCAGAAGGAGAAATATGCGCCGCAGGCCGGCGTGCTGGGGCGATGGAAGCATACGGAGTCTTTTCCGGAAGGGGAAGCGTTGCAGTTTATGAGGAGGATGATTCGTGACAATCCTGGAGAAGTTATTCTGCTTGGCATTTCTCCGATGAGTAACATAGCGAGATTATTCCTTATGGATCCGGAACTTCCGTCTCTGTTGAAAGGGCTGTATCTGATGTGCGGCAAGTTCAGTGAATACGAATTCAAAAACTGGTTTGATCCACAGGATCAGGGAGACGGAGCGTTGACAGCATTTGAGCCGCGCAACCTGAAATCGTTTATGGCCGGCGGTTCTCTGGAAATGAATGCGTTGATCGATCCTTATGCCACTGCGGTTGTCTACCGGCATTCCTGTCCGGTACACAGATCGATCGGAGTCGATATGACACATCGAGTGACGATGCCGATGAAGGAATTTCAGGAAGCGTGCTCACAGCATGAGCTGCTTGAGCCGGTTCTGGATATGGCCGGTATATGGTTTCAGTCAAAGGCGGAAGTATGCTTTCACGATCCGCTGGCTACGGTGTGCATTTTTAATGAGAAGGTTTGTGAATTTGAGAGGGGAAATGTGGATATAGAATTGATGAGTGACCGTTTATTGGGGTATACTTTTTTTGAAAAATACCCGTCCGGAAAGCATGAGGTTGCCGCCAGTGTGAATACCGTGGAATTTTTTAAAGAATATTTTTCTGTGTTCCGATAGAAACGGTAGGAAGAATCTGATAGGCCTGGATTCGCAGATAGAGCAGGGATAAGAGATGTTATGAGAAATATTAAGATCACTGTAATGATCGCAGAAGATGAACTATTAGTCAGATTGGGATTAAAGACAAGCATCGATTGGGAGAAAAATGGATTCAGTCTGATTGGTGAATGTGAGAACGGGATTGATACCTTAAACAAACTACGTCAGTACAGGCCAAACATATTATTGCTTGATGTAAAAATGCCGGGATTTACGGGACTGGATGTGCTAGAATATATTCAAAAAGAGGAAATGGACACCAAAGTGATCGTGATCACGGGGCTGGATGATTTTGATACGGTGAGGGCTGCATTGAAACTGGGGGCGTTGGATTATATTCATAAACCGCGCCTGGGTTCCGGTGAATTGATCGAAGTGCTCTCCAAGGCCAAGAAGGAGGTGATGGAACAAAGATGCAGCCAGATGATTGCAGAAGAACAGCCGGAGATAGAATTTTTGAAGCATCTGATTCCTGACGGAGAAGCTGGGTATTCGCCAATCCGGCAGGCAGAGCTGCTTCGGGACAGGAAGTACTGTTTTCTCTACCTTTCCCTGATCGGTATCTACGGTAAGAGAAAGAACAACAGCAGCTATGATGTACACAAAACATACCGCTACGCGGAGAATTTGATCACCGAGTTTTGTGCACAAAAAGAGAATGTGTGGAACATTACCATCAAGGACAATCGGCTCCTGGTGTTGTTGACGGAAGACAGATATCAGACGGATGAAGTTTTGGAGAAAAAGGCGGTTTCGATTAGCCATTCCATAAATACTGTTTTGAAAAGATTTATTGATGTCGGCATAAGAGCGGGGATCAGTCCTGTGACGATGGATGCAGCGGAGGCGGCTGTCTTATGTGGGAAAGCGCACGAGGCGTGGGAGAGCACCTTTTTTCTTGATGAGAGGATCATGGCCTTTGAGCAGATTCCACGGGCGGATCAGGAAGCGGCCGAGCAGAATCAGGTTTTGATTAAAGAGCTGCAGTTAAACGATTCTCTGGCAAGGTTGAATATTCATGTCAATCATTTTTGCGAATGGTGTGATCTGCTGCAGCGTTATTTTATGATCAACCAGCGTCAGCTTATGTATCATATTCAGAGTTTTCTATACAAAATACTGATGCAGGATATTCTGTTGTGTGAAAAGTGGCTGGACGAATTCAACAGCTGTGAATCGATCAGGGAATTGAAAGAGGCGTACCGGAAGCAGCTTGGGGAGTATATGGCCGGTCACAGGCGGTATAGCCATACGGTGGAGATGATTATCCGGTTTATCGAAGATAACTATCAGAGGCAGATATCACTGTCGATCCTGTCGAAGCATTGTAATCTCAATGAGCATTATATCAGCCGCGTTTTTAAAGAAGAGACAGGAGAGAATTACCTGGCATATCTGAATAAAGTGCGGATCAATGAGGCGAAAAAGCTATTGGGTGATACAAATCTGAAAATATATGAGATAGCGGAAGCAACGGGATTCTCCAGTCATGTCAATTTTAATTATGTTTTTAACAGAATCGAAGGGATATCGCCGAGCGCGTATCGGGACAAAATTAGTCTATAAAGAAAAATGAAAGGGGGGGGGGGTAGTGCATTTGCCGCACGGAATTTATTTTGCTTATTGGGAACAGGAATGGGCAGGGGATTTTAAACATTTTATTCGTAAGGTGTCAGAACTGGGATTTGACATATTGGAGATAGCGGCCGGGCCGCTGCCCGAGTATTCCAGGACAGATCTTGAGGAGCTTGGGAAGTGCGCGGAGGATGCCGGTGTCCGTCTGACTGTGGGGTATGGCCCATCTCCTGACCATAATGTGGGATCGGCGGATCCGGCGGTCAGGAAGAATGCGCTACGGTTCTATGAGGATCTGTTTGAACGGATGCAGCTGATTAATGCCACTTTGATCGGCGGAGCGTTATATTCCTGCTGGCCGATAGATTATTCCGTCGAACCCGACAAGGCAAGGGATTGGGATAACAGCGTTAGAGGGGTTGCGCAGCTGGGAAAGATCGCGAGACAGTATGGCATAGAGGTTCTGGGTATGGAGTGCATCAACAGATTCGAGAATCATCTGTTGAATACGGCGCAGGAGGGCGTTGCGTTCGTAAAGGCAGTGCAGCAGCTGGAGCCGGAGACTTCCAATGTAAAAGTGATGCTCGATACGTTCCATATGAATATTGAGGAAGAGAGCATCGGAAGTGCGATCAGGGCAGCCGGCAGTCTGTTGGGACATTTTCATACCGGAGAATGCAACAGGATGGTTCCGGGACAGGGGCATATGCCCTGGCGTGAGATCGGCGATGCCTTAAGGGATATTCAGTATAACGGAGCGGTCGTTATGGAGCCTTTTGTTATGCCCGGCGGCCAGGTAGGCAGAGACATCAGGGTGTGGAGAAAGCTGCGGGATGATATTTCGGAGAAGGCTCTTGATCAGGATGCGAAAGCAGCATTGGTTTTCCAACGGTATATGCTCGGGTAATGATTTTGTTATAAGGAAGTGTTTTCAAATGAGGCGGTATGGACCCGGTAGTAAGGGCTGTACCGTCTTTTTGAACGCCTATGCGACTTATTGTTTCGATTGCTGTTAAAAAGTGTCTTGAAAATGATTTTTAATAGACTTATCCTTTATCTAAGGATATCCTTAGAACACTTAAAGGAGAAAAATATGATTCGGTATAATGAATTCAAATACCTGTCTTAGACTTCATCCATGAGCCATAATAAGATTGAAGAGTCTCTGTTTTAAGGATATAATAATAGAAATAAAAATTAACCGAAAGACCGGCAGGATAGGCAGCGGGATAAATAAGGAGATCATAGATGGTTACGTTTGCGGTTCCGGATAAGTTAACGGCAGAAGAGATCAGAACCATACGCAGGAAGCTGGGACTCACCCGGGCTGAGTTTGCCCGGCTGGCCAACGTTTCGAAGAAGACCGTAGAGAGATGGGAGGCGGGAGAGAGGGAGATTGGCGGGCCGATCGCGGCACTGGTGAAGCTTCTCTGGGAATATCCGCAGATGAGAGAGGAATTGACTGTTCCGGATAAAGAGTATCCTTTAAGGCTCTGGTATATGGAAGGCAGCAGGGTATGTACGATCATTGACGTAGATGAGCGGTCCAGGAAAGTGAAAGTGCACAATTATACAAAAGATTATATCGCAAGGGCATTTGGGAAAGAGGAAAATCCGGATTTTGAGGCATATGAGGCGTTTCTGGAATCCAGATGCTTTCCAAGGAGCAGGGATAAGATGAAGCTGACTCTGCGGGAACTTGATCTGCCTTTTTATGAACCGCTGCTGATCATCGAGAAGACGCAGGGAAGAATGGCGGAGGATGATTTCTGGCTTCGGATTGAAAGATGACAGGAAAGCAGCAGATAAATATACACGGAATTGATTGAGGTATGCTATGGTTGAGCTTTTTGGACAGCATAAGGAGATGGAAAGCAGGAAGTCCTCCAAAGGGAATCAGTTGAAATGGGAGGAGCAGGGAATCTGGTATAAGGCTGATTATACCGGATATGAAGGCTTGGCCGAGTATGTGATATCCGGACTGTTTGCATACAGCAGCCTGGGTGGGAAGGAATATGTAGCTTATCAGACGGAAGAGATCGTCTATGGGCATAACCGGTATCTGGGCTGCAAAAGCAGGAATTTTCTGCCGGAAGGATGGAAGCTGATTACATTGGAGAGGCTGTTTCAGAATGTGTATGGTGAGAGCCTGAACAGAAGAATTTACACGATCAGGGAATATGAGGAGCGTGTGCGGTTTCTGGTAGAAGAGACGATCAGAATGACCGGGTTGGAAGAATTTGGAGTATATTTGAGTAAGCTGCTGACAATAGACGCGATTTTTTTAAATGAAGACAGACATACACATAATATTGCGGTTTTGCGGGATGATATGGGGCATTACCACTATTGTCCGATCTTTGATCATGGAGCGGCATTATTGGCTGATACAACGATGGATTATCCACTGGCAGGAGATACGATCGGCTTGATGAAGGAAGTAAGAGCGAAAACAATCTGCCAGGATTTTGATGAACAGCTGGATATTGTAGAGAGGTTGTATGGGCAGCATATACAGTTTTCATATGATCGGAAAGTTGTGGAGAGTATGCTGGCAGAGGAGAAATATTATCCGGTTGAAAGTAAGCGGCGGGTGGGAACGATCCTGATGGATCAGAAGAGGAAATACAGATATTTGTTTGCGAATGGAAGTTGTGAATAATACGGATGAGAGATTTGAACAGGATATACTGATGGAGGAAAGTACGGTATGCCGATTGGAGTCATTACAAATGCGTTGGTAGTAGCTGTCGGAGGAATCGTGGGCGCGCTGGCCGGGGATAAGATAAGCAATGCTTTCAAGGAAAATCTGAATACGGTATTTGGAGCCTGTGCCATGGCGATGGGCATCAGTTCGATCGTACTGATGGAAAATATGCCGGCGGTGGTTTTTGCGGTCATCGTGGGAACTTCGATCGGGCTGGCCATGCATTTGGGGCAGCGGATCGACAGAGCCGGGCTGATGATGCAGAAGGGAATCGGCCGTGCGCTTTCCGGGCTGCAGAGAGCAGGGAAAGAACAGCAGGAACTGGCGGGCAAAACAAGTGCAGCAGGCCAGACAGATGCAGTGGGCAAAAAAGATTCGGCGGACAGCACAGGTACAGTGGGCCAAACAGATACAGCAGACAACAGTGCAGTACTGGCGAAATCGATCCTGGATTTTGCCACGGCGTTGATCTTTGCCTGTTCGTTGGGGATTGTTGTTTCACTGATCGCAGTGCCGCAGTTTCTCATTTTCATGGCGCTTTATCTGCTGGCGGGGATGATCTATCCGCTGTGCACACCGGCTATGATTAACGACTTCAAGGCCAGCGGAGGCATTCTTCTGCTTGCGACAGGATTCCGTATGATTAAAGTCAAAGAATTTCCTGTGGCGGATATGATCCCGGCCATGGTGCTGGCGATGCCGGTAAGTTATCTGTGGACAAATTATATCATGCCGCTTATGGGGTGAGAGTGAAAAGGAAAGGCTGTTCTATGTTGAAACTGCTCAAGATTGCTGTCGGGAGTGTGGCATCCATTTTTCTGGCCGATGTGCTGGGACTGAGCTACAGTACGGCGGCCGGTATCATAACGCTTTTGACGATTCAGGATACTGCCCGGGAGACCATCACGATCTCTGCAAAAAGGATCTGCGCTTTCCTGCTGGCGACTTTGATTGCTTATACGGTATTTCATATTGCCGGATATCATGTGTTCGCATATGGCATATTCCTGTTTTTGTTTGTTGCAGGCTGTATATTGATGCGGATGGGTGATGCAGTCTCTATTAATGCGGTCTTAGCGACGCATTATCTGCTGGAGAAGGACATGTCTCTTCCGTTGATCGGAAATGAGGCGCTGCTTCTGATGATTGGCGCCGGGATCGGCACGCTTCTGAATCTGTATATGCCGGGAAAAGGCAGGGAGATCCGGGCCGTGCAGCATACGCTGGAGGAAGATTTGCGTAAGGTGTTGATGCGGATGGCGGAATATATTGCAAAAGAGGATCGGTCGGATTATACAGGAGCTTGTTTTGACAAACTGCAGGAAGATATTGCCGCCGGTACAAAACAGGCGTATGCTTATATGAATAATACCTTTTTCCAGGAATCGAAGTATTTTATCTCGTATATGAATATGCGGGAACAACAGACGATCGTCTTGCGGGATATTTATAAGAAGATTATCCATATCCGGTTTCTCCTGCCGCAGACGGAACGGGTGTCGGGATTGCTCTATGAGACGGCGGTTTCTTTCGGGGAATGCAACAATGCCAGAGAACTGCTGACAAAGCTGACCGAAGTGCTGGGGCAGATGAAGGATTCGCCGCTGCCTGCGACACGGGAGGAGTTCGAGGACCGGGCGGTGTTGTATGGTATATTGATGGATCTGGAGTATTTTCTGCAGTTGAAGAAGGAGTTTGCGGATGCGTTGACGCAGGAGCAGATGAGGCGGTATTGGGGAACTGAGAGGAGCCGGTCGAATCAGTGTGTATATGGCACTGATCAGATTGATCAAACAGAGTTAACAAAAGAGTAGTGGTTGTATGAGAGATGAGAAGCCGGAAAGTGAGAAAGGTGTGGTCATAAGCATGAGGGATGCGATTCATATTATTAATGAACTTCGGGCATATGATCTGGAGCGTGAATGGTTTGAATTCAAAGTAAACTGGTATAAGGCAGATGAACTGGGGGAGTATATATCGGCATTGTCCAACAGTGCTGCATGGGAAGGAAAACAGCAGGGTTATTTTGTCTGGGGAATCGATGATGTGACGCATGAGATCAAAGGGACAGATTTTAACTGCAATCAAAATGTCAGGAACGAGCCTTTAAAACATTATCTGGCAAGACGGCTCAGCCCGGATATCAATTTTATATTTGAGGAGATATGGATTGAAGAAAAGAAATTAGTATTGCTGACGATACCGGCGGCGAAATCAGTTCCGACTGCCTATGACAGAGAAAGATATATCCGCATTGGTTCAAGTAAAGAGAACCTCAGAAAATATCCGGAAAAAGAATCTTATTTGTTTGACCTGTTACGGCATGGACATCCGACGATAGAAAATACACCGTCGGATCATCAGGAGCTTTCGTTTGAAAAGCTGCTGATCTATTATGGTGCAAAAGGATTGAAATTAAATCCCGATACGTTTAAGAAAAATTTATCTTTATATACAGAGGACGGAAAATATAACATATTAGCGCAGCTACTTTCGGATGACTCACATCTGCCGGTCAGAGTGGCGATTTTTTCCGGGAGATCAAAAGCTGATCAGTTGTATTCGGTGAGGGAGTTTGGGAATCAGTGCCTTCTGTATTCTCTGGATGAAATTCTGCGGTATGGGGATGTTTTAAATAGGTGTTAGTCCGCAAATGTGTTGGTAAGGTTATATCACTAACACCTTTGCCGT
>ERZ779637.263-NODE-263-length-38633-cov-13.864171_pt1 | contig 38633 bp, 53 predicted proteins | sample MGYA00514196_ERZ779637 | MGnify/ENA primary metagenome ERZ779637 (study PRJEB29562, sample SAMEA4376700) | mouse gut metagenome | isolation source: Cecum | study: EMG produced TPA metagenomics assembly of the A DSS colitis mouse model was used to assess the...
GCTTCGGACTTCAAAAGGAACTTTATCGTTCCCGCCATCCTGGGGCTGCCGTACCATTTTCTCTCTTTGACTTCCTTTAACTGCGCGTTTGGCCACTCCCCAATTAACAAACCCTCTTGACAAAACAAACATCCACTGATATACTAGACAAGCCGCTTTGAATGGGCTTTAAGCGCGCGCATTTTTCGCGCCGCCTACGACAGCGTGCCCGTAAAGGAGCGCGGTCAGTGCTTCATAATAAAGGAAAGCGAGGTGCAAAAGGAATGCACGCAATCATTGTTACTGGCGGTAAGCAGTACAAGGTGGCCGAGGGCGACACCCTGTTTATCGAGAAGCTGCCCCAGGAGGCCGGCGATCAGGTGGTCTTTGACCAGGTTCTGGCTGTTCTGGACGGCGACAACGCCACCATCGGTACCCCCACCGTGGCGGGCGCCAAGGTGGAGGCCTCTGTGGTCAAAAACGGCAAGGGCAAGAAGATCCGTATCTTCAAGTACAATCCCAAGAAGGGCTACCGCAAGCGTCAGGGCCATCGTCAGCCCTATACCAAGGTTGAGATCAAGAAGATCAGCGCCTAAGGCATGACGACGGTTACCTTCCACACCCAGGGGAGCCGCATCACCGGCTTTGATGCGGCGGGCCACAGTGGCTACGCCGAAGAAGGCGGGGATATTGTCTGCGCCGCTGTCACCAGCACGGTACGCCTCATTGCGTGCGTACTCAACGATGTGATGGGGCTGTGCGCGGCAGTCAAGGTCAGCGAGGCCTCCGCCCGCATCTCTCTGCGCCTCCCCGGCTCTCTGAGCCAGACCGCTGAGAGCACCTGTCAGACCCTTCTGACGGGAATGATGGTCTATCTCACGGAGCTGCACGGCGAGTATCCTGACTTTATCGAAGTTCTTGAGGCCGAGTAGGCCTCTCCCTCTGCGCAACCTTACAGAAAGGATGGCATACGATCATGATGAACATTGGTTTGCAGTTCTTCGCCCACAAAAAGGGCGTTGGTTCCACCAAGAATGGCCGCGACAGCGAGAGCAAGCGCCTGGGCCCCAAGCGTGCTGACGGCCAGCACGTCCTGGCGGGCAATATTCTGGTCCGTCAGCGCGGCACCCACATCCACCCCGGCGTCAACGTGGGCCGCGGCAGCGACGATACCCTGTACGCCAAGGCCAGCGGTGTTGTCCGCTTTGAGCGCCTGGGCAGGGACCGCAAGCAGGTCTCCGTCTACGAGGCTTGATTCATACACTACCAGGGACGGGCTCCGCGCTGACGGAGCCCGTATTTTTTTACGCTGAGGAGAACACTATGGAGGAGCTTTGCAGATGCGCCTGGACGGGCTCGGACCCGCTCTATATTGACTACCACGACAACGAATGGGGGCGGCCGGTCCACGACGACCGGAAGCTCTTTGAGATGCTGATCCTGGAAGGAATGCAGGCGGGGCTCTCCTGGATCACCATCCTTAAAAAGCGGGAGGCATTCCGCGCCGCATTTGACAATTTTGACCCCGCCAGGGTGGCCCTCTACGGCGAGGAAACGCTGGCCGCCCTGATGGAGAACCGCGGTATCGTCCGCAACCGCCGGAAGCTGGCCGCTGCCGTGGACAACGCCCGGGCGTTTCTGGCCGTGCAGCGGCAGTACGGCAGCTTTGACGCCTTTATCTGGCGATACGTGGACGGCGTCCCGATTATAGGCAGTCCCGCCTCGGAGGCGGATCTGCCGGCCTCCACCCTCCTGTCGGAGCGGATCAGCCGGGACTTGAAAAGGCTGGGCTTCCGCTTCGTGGGCCCCACCATCGTCTACTCCTTCATGCAGGCTGTCGGCATGGTGGATGACCATGTGGAGCGCTGCTTCCGCCACAGAAACAATCGTCCCGCCGGGACCGATTGAGGCAATTTCCTTGCATTTTCAGCCCCTATCGGATACAATACTATAGAAAACACCGGGGCGCGCCCCCTTGCCGCTCAGTCGCGGCAAAGAAAGGACCCTCTATGGCTACTACCTTTATTGATAAAGCCCGCATTTCCGTGAAGGCCGGCGCAGGCGGAAACGGCTGTGTCTCCTTCCACCGGGAGAAGTATATCGCCGCCGGCGGACCGGACGGCGGCGATGGCGGCAGCGGCGGCAGCATCATCCTCCAGGTGGACGACAACCTCTCCACGCTGATGGACTTCCGCTACAAGCGGAAATACGTGGCGGAGAACGGCGTGGACGGCTCCGGTCAGCGAAAAAGCGGCAAGGACGGCAAATCCCTGACCATCCGGGTCCCCCGGGGCACCCTGGTGCGGGATCCGGAGACCAGCGAGATCATTCAGGATATGTCCGGCGACGAGCCCTTTGTCCTCTGCCGGGGCGGCAAGGGGGGCTGGGGCAACACCCACTTTGCCACCCCCACCCGGCAGGCCCCGCGGTTCGCCAAAAGCGGCCTGCCCGGCGAGGCCATGGAGGTGGTGCTGGAGCTGAAGCTGCTGGCGGACGTGGGCCTGGTGGGGTTCCCCAACGTGGGCAAGTCCACCCTTCTCAGCGTGGTCAGCCGGGCCAACCCCAAGATCGCCAACTACCACTTCACCACCCTCTACCCCAACCTGGGGGTGGTGTACGTGGACGACGGGGTCAGCTTTGTCATGGCGGACATCCCCGGCATCATCGAGGGAGCCAGCGAGGGGGCGGGTCTGGGCCACGACTTCCTGCGCCACATTGACCGCTGCCGTCTGCTGGTCCACGTGGTGGACGTGTCCGGCAGCGAGGGACGGGACCCGGTGGCAGACTTTGACGCCATCAACGCCGAGCTGGTCAGGTACAGCCCGGAGCTGGCCCGGCGGCCCCAGCTGGTGGCCGCCAACAAGGTGGACGTCCTGTCGGACCCAAACCTGCTGGAGGCCCTGCGGGCGCATGTGGAGGCGTTGGGGTACCCCCTGTTCACCCTCTCCGCCGCAGCCCACCAGGGCACCCGGGAGCTGGTTTTTGCCGTGGCTGACAAGCTGCGGGAGCTGCCTCCGGTGGCGGTCTATGCCCCGGAGTACGTCAAGCGCCCCCCCAAGGTGGACATGAGCCAGCCCTTGGAGATCACGGTGGAGGACAATGTATATCTGGTGGAGGGCCCCTGGCTCCAGCGGCTGATCTCCAACACCAATTTTGGCGACTATGAGAGCCGGAACTGGTTTGACCGGATGCTGCGGGAGAGCGGCCTGTTTGACCGGCTGGAGGCCATGGGCATCCGGGACGGGGATCTGGTCAGTATGTACGATCTGGAGTTTGAGTACCAGCGATAAGAGATGTCAGTAATCGCCGCAAACACATCAACGCATCTATGATAAAGGAGAGCAGTCCATGGAACTGGAATTTATTACCGCCGGACGGATTGTCAACACCCACGGCGTCCGTGGGGAGGTCAAGGTGCTGCCCCAGGGGGTGGAGCCGGACCTGCTGGCCCAGTGCGCCCCCCTCTATGTGGACGGCCGCCCCCTCTCCCCCACGGCCTGCCGGGAGCACAAGGGCTGCCTGCTGGTGAAGCTGCAAGGGGTGGACAGCATGGACGCGGCCCTGGCCCTCAAGGGCAAGGACGTGTCCATCCGCCGCGAGAGCGCGCCCCGGCCCGCCTGCGGATACTTTGACCAGGAGCTGGTGGGACTGTCCGTCCGGGACGCGGCCACGGGCCAGGACCTGGGGCGGGTGGAGGAGGTGCTGGCCTATCCGGCCCACAAGATCTACGCCGTCCGGGGCGGTCCGGACGAGTATCTGGTCCCCGCCGTGCCCGCCTTTATCGCGGCCATTGACCTGGAGGGGGGGACCATGGATATCCACATGATGGAGGGACTGGGGACCCATGAGAATTGATATTATGACCCTGTTCCCGGAGACGGTGGGGGACATGATGAACGAGTCCATCCTGGGCCGTGCCCAGGAGCGGGGCTTCATCCGCATCGAGGCCCACCAGATCCGGGACTACACCGTCAACAAGCAGAAGCAGGTGGACGACTACCCCTACGGCGGGGGCCGCGGAGCGGTGATGCAGGCGGACCCCCTGTACCGCTGCTGGGCCCACATCCGGGAGCAGTTCGGCACGGAGCGGAGCCGCACCATCTACCTCTCCCCCTGCGGGACCACCTTCTCTCAGGCCAAGGCCCGGCAGCTGCTGGCGGACTATGACCACCTGATCCTGGTCTGCGGCCACTACGAGGGGGTGGACGAGCGGTTTTTGGAGGAGTGCGTGGACGAGGAGATCTCCCTGGGGGACTTTGTTCTCACCGGCGGCGAGATCCCGGCCATGGCGGTGGCGGACGCGGTGTGCCGGATGGCCCCCGGCGTGCTGCCGGAGGCGGCCTGCTACGAGGAGGAGAGCCACTGGAACGGCCTTCTGGAGTACCCCCAGTACAGCCGCCCGGACGAGTGGCACGGACGGCGGGTGCCGGAGGTGCTCCTCAGCGGCCACCACGCCAACGTGGCCGCCTGGCGGAAAAAGCAGTCCATGCTCCGCACCCTCCGCCGCCGTCCGGACATGTTCCGGGAGTCGGACTTCATGGGCACCAAGGCGGACCGCCGGCTCCTCTCGGAGGTCTATGAGGAGCTGCGGCAGGAGAAGCAGGCGGAAAATCCGCCGGCCGGGGGGGACTAAACCGCCGGTTTACCCGGTCAATCAACCAATCAGTGGTTGCTTTTGCGCCTATGCCGGCCTACACTGGTCCCAAACAACCCAAAGGAGGGCGTAACCATGGAAGAAAAACAGATCGGCCTGTTCATCCGGGACCGGCGGCTGGCGCTGGGCCTGACCCAGCAGCAGCTGGCGGACAAGCTGGGCATCACCGACAAGGCGGTGAGCAAGTGGGAGCGGGGCATCAGCTATCCGGACATCACCCTGCTGCGGCGGCTGGCGGACGCGCTGGCGGTGAGCGTGTCGGAGCTGCTGGGCGGGGAGCGGGAGGCGGCGGCCGTTGTGCCGGCGGCGGTGGAGGACGTGGTGCTGGACACGGTGGCCTACGCGGAGACCGCCCGGCGGCGAAACGGCGGCTGGCGGTTCTGGACCTTTGTAGCCTTCACCGCATTGTGCCTCATCGCTGTTCTGGTGCTGTTCATCATCTATCTGTCCACCAATCGAAACACCTACATGATGCTGGCCATCCGGTGCGTGGCCTTTGGCTGGGCGGTGTGCTACCCTCTGCTGCGCTGGGAGCGGTATCCGGTGCGGGGCGCTCTGCTGATCGCCACCTTTGCCGTGTTCCCCTTCCTCATGCAGTTTCCCAGGTGGATCTGGCAGTGGGCCATGTGGATCGCCCTGCTGGGCGTGATCTACCTGTGGGCGGTGTACTTCATCGGCTGCCGTCTGCGGAAACGGATATGGCTGGCCGCCGGTTGGAGCTTCCTGCTGGGGACGCCCCTGTCCTTTGCCATAAGCGGCATATTGCAGTCCAGGGGCATTGAGGGCAACGCGGTGGGCGTCGTGTCCACCGCCCTGACCGCCGGGGCCTGCTTCCTCATCGACTTTGCCCTGGGCCGGCGGGAGTGAGGCCTCCGGATTCCTCTATTGACGCAGTTCACGCCATGTGCTATAGTCGGCACACCTGAGAAACGTCGAATTTCGCGGCTCCTCAGGTATGCCGGCTATCTTTCTCTTAGAGCCTGTTTATAACAAATATCGCCAAGGGTTGACAGGCTCTAAGAGAAGCAGGAGATGATCCATTTGATTTAAGCCGTTTTGCTCGCCGCCATAAACGGCGGCAGCTGAAAACATGGCACATATTACTTCTGACCTTTCGGCTCGGAAGTAATAATATGCTGCACAGCGAAGCGCGAGAATTCCTGGTACAAGGGAGTTTTCAAAGCAGCGATGTTATGATATAATGGGCACACCATATTGATAGGAGGACCTGCCATGAAAATTGGATTGGCCTATGCGCTGGAGGGTGAAATTGAGAGCATCCTGCGCACCACAGACGCCAAGCAGCTGGAGACGGTTTGCGGCGTCGCTGTCTATGAAATCGCGCCGGACGTGCTGGCCTATGTGGGGGGCGTGGGGAAGGTCAACGCCGCCATGAGTGCCCAGCTGTTTATTGACCGCTACCACCCGGACTGGATCATCAGTGCCGGCGTAGCGGGCTGCTTCCGGGATCTGCCCATCGGCACCATGGTGCTGGCTGACAGCTTTATCCAGCACGATGTGGACACCACCGCCGCCGGGGACCCCATTGGATTCGTGTCCACTGTGGACCGGGTGGAGTTCCCCACCAGCGATGTAGAGGCGATATCCGCCCTGCTCTCCAGTCTGGGGGTGGAGCACCTCACCGGCCGGGTGGCCACCGGGGACGCGTTTATGTCCGGCGGCAGCCGCGCAGACTGGGTGGCTGAGACCTTTTCGCCGGTGCTGTGCGAGATGGAGGGCGGCGCGGCGGCGCAGGTCTGTCTGCGCAACGGCGTGAAGTTCACCGCCTTGAAGTCTGTTTCTGACCGGCTGTGCCAGGAGAACAATGCGGAGGAATATTTTAACTATCCCCAGGCTATGGAGAAGCTCAACAGCATCGTCCTCCCCTTCGCCAGGGCACTGGCGGGTCTGAACTGAATACTTAATAAAGGAGAACCTGCATGGAACGCATTGCGAGCTTTCAGGTGGACCACAACAAGCTGGTCCCCGGAATGTACCTATCCCGCCGGGACGGCCAGGTGACCACGCTGGACCTGCGCTTTAAGAAGCCTAACACGGGCGATCTGCTGACCAACGCGGAGATGCACTCGGTAGAGCACATCATCGCCACCCTTCTCCGCAACAGCCGGGCCAGGGAGGCGGTCATCTATTTCGGCCCCATGGGCTGTCAGACCGGATTCTACCTTCTCTACGACAGCAGCCTCCTCAGCAGCGCCGATGCCGTGGAGCTGGTAAAGGAGACCTTCGCCCAGGGCGCGGACTACGACGGCGAGATGCCCGGGAAGAGCGCCGTGGAGTGCGGGAATTACATCAACCTGGATGTGTCGCTGGCGAAGGCACAGTGTGCGTATTACCGCGATATCATCCGGGACTGGACTGTGGAGAAGCTGGCGTATTGATCGCGGCTTTCTGTCTCTGGGCAGTTCGATTCGTTCTCTTTGTGAACAAGCTTTGGGAAATTATGTGCGCAGCTGCATGATGCCTGTGCGTCACGCAGGCTATATTCCGGGCCGCGGCAGCCGGCAGCAGGGAGAGCTTTCGGCGCAGAGCGGACAGCGAAACAGAGGCCGGGGACGAAATCGTCCCCGGCCTCTGTGCATCGAAAAAGCCTTATGCGTCAATTCCCCGGCTGGTCAGGTACTTTTTAACCATCAGGGCGAACTTGAAGGTGATGGCGTCGTCAAACTCCCGCAGGTCCAGCCCTGTCAGCTTCTTGATCTTCTCCAGGCGGTAGACCAGGGTATTGCGGTGGACGAACAGCTTCCGGGCCGTCTCGGACACGTTCAGATTGTTCTCAAAGAACTTGTGGATGGTGAACAGCGTCTCCTGGTCCAGGGAGTCGATGGGGTTCTTTTTGAACACCTCCACCAGGAACATCTCGCACAGGGTGCTGGGCAGCTGGTAGACCAGCCGGCCGATGCCCAGGTTCTCATAGTTGATGACGTACTTCTCCGTGTCAAAGACCTTGCCCACCTCAATGGCGATCTGGGCCTCCTTGTAGCTCTTGGCCAGCTCCCGCAGGTGCATGGCGATGGTGCCGATGCCGATGACCACCCGGTTCTCGCCGCCCACCCGCAGAGTCTCCTCCAGCAGGGCGGCCACCCGCTGGACCTCCTTCTCCCCGCCGTTCTCCGGCAGCTGGTGAATGAGGGTCACATCGCTGTCCCCCATGCTGAGAACAAAATCGTTCTGCCGGTCCGGAAACAGGCCCTGGACCACGTCCATCAGAGCCGCGTCGGAGTGCTCGGTCTGGCGCAGCAGGAACACGCTCCTGGGCACCTCCGGGGCCACGTGGAGCTCCTTAGCCCGCATGTAGATGTCGCTGAGCATGATGTTGTCGGAAATGATATTTTTAATAAAGGAGCCCCGGTCGTGCTTCTCCTCGTAGTAGCTCTTCGCGCCGTTGAGCGCCACGCTGGCCATGGAGCAGACCGTGTGGCTCACCGTGTCGTCGCCCATGGTGAACACCGCGTAGTCAAAGCGGGAGCCCCAGCCGCTCAGGGCGTGAAAGGTTCTGCCGTCCAGGGTGGCGACGGCGCCCTCTGCGTGGTTGATATGCTCCACATATTCCGGCCATTTTCTGCCGATCAGCCCCAGGTCGCTGCACGAAATGACAGTGCCCTCCGCGTCGATCACGCCCACTACACGGTCCGTGGCATCTTTAATTTGCAGGACAACGTTTTGAAAAATCCTTCCTGACATAAGTTTTTCCTCCATAGGCCGTATTTCGAGGTTGATGTTTGTGCAATATGTCCATCTATTTTTCATTATACTGTGTCTATCGACATAATGCAAGACATTTTTTCTTTTTTTCACAAAAAAGATTGGTCTTTTTTGGCGGATCTGTAAGTTCACCCGTTTTTTATGTTTTTCCTCCACATTTTGCAACTTCTTCGTCGGTTAAAAGCCGCCAACCGCCCTTGGGCAGACCGGGATCCAGGTGCAGCGGCCCCATGGACAGGCGCTTGAGATAGCAGACTGCCACACCGCGGCTGAGTGTCATGCGTTTAATTTGGTGGAATTTACCCTCGTGCAATGTGACCAGAACCTCCCGGCCGTCCCCCAGCAGCTCCAGCTCCGCGCTCATGCACCGCGTACCGTCCGCGAGCACGATCCCCTCCCGGAAGGCGGCCTGGTCCGCCGGCCCCAGAGGGCCGTCCAGCCGGGCGTAGTACCGCTTATCCACATGTTTTTTCGGGGAGAGCAGGCGGTGAGCCAGCGCCCCGTCGTCCGTCAGCAGCAGCAGGCCCTCGGTATCCTTGTCCAGCCGCCCCACCGGGAACAGGCCCCGCCGCCGCAGATGCTCCGGCAGCAGGTCCAGCACCGTCTCCTGCCGCGGGTCCTCGGTGGCGGAGAGGACCCCGGCCGGCTTGTGGAGCATAACGTAGGTAAACCGGGAAACGGCCACCGCCTGCCCGTCCACCAGCAGTGCCGTCCCCGCCGGGTCCACCTTTTGCTCCCCGCTCCCGGCCGGCTGGCCGTCCACCAGCACCCGCCCTTCCCGGATGAGCTCCTTTGCCTCCCGCCGGGACCAACGCCCCGTGGAGGCCAGTACCTTGTCCAGCCGCTCCATCCCCTAGTGCCTCCTTTTTACCGCTTCTCAGGCGTGTCATCTATATAATCGTAGTGTATCCGATTTCCGGCCGGCGCGCAACAGAAAAAAGGCAGTCCGCAGCAAAGAACAGGCGGCGTCCCGCCGACGCCGCCTGTTTTTCTGTGGCATTTGCTGCGCGCTCAGAAGATACTCAGATACAGCTCCTTGCTCAGCCGCTCCAGCAGGTGAATGCCCGCCATGCTGTTGCCCTTGCTGTCCAGGGCAGGGGAATAGATGCCGATGCCCATGCGGGTGGGCACCACGGCCATGATGCCGCCGCCGACGCCGCTCTTGGCCGGAACGCCTACCCGCATGGCAAATTCCCCGGATCCGTCGTACATGCCGCAGGTCATGAGGATCGCGTTGACATACCGGGCCAGGGCGGAGGGGAAAATCCGCTGGTTGGACACCGGCAGCCGCCCCCGGTTGGACAGCACCGCACCGATGTGGGCCAGGGCCCGGCAGTCCACCTGGATGGAGCAGGCCCGGAAGTAGCAGTCCAGCACCTCCTCCACGTCGTCCTCCAGCAGGCCGTAGGATTTGAGCAGATAGGCCAGAGCACGGTTCTTGCTGCCGTGACTCTTCTCCGAGCGGTAGACCGCCTCGTCAACGCCGATGCTCTCGTCCCCGGCCAGCTTACGGGTCAGCTCCAGCAGGCGCTGGAACCGCTCCTCGTAGGTGGCGCCCCGGATCAGGGTGCACATGACGATGGCCCCCATGTTGACCATGGGGTTGATATGTCCGCTGTCCAGGGACTGGTCCCCGGCGTTGATGGCGTCAAAGGGCTTGCCGGTGGCCTCCACGCCCACCCGGCTCTGCACCAACTCCACGCCGTTGTCCAGCAGGGCCTGGAGCAGAAGGATGGGCTTGACCACGCTCTGGATGGTAAAGGGCTGGTGGCAGTCCCCGGCCCAGCTGTGCTTCCCCTCGCTGCCGATGACGTAGATCCCCAGGGCGTCCGGGTTGGCCTTCGCCAACTCCGGGATGTAGTCCGCCACCCGCCCCTGGGTGGTAAAGTGGAGGCACTCCTCCAACAGTCGCTCCAGAAGTTCTTCCATGTCTCCTCCCGCCTTTTCAATGAGATGACTCATCCTGAAGAACAACAAAGCGCAGCGGACAAAAAGCCGCCGTTTTCGCTTTTTGCCATTCCCCAAGCGCGTCAAAAATATCCTGTGGTTTACAGCACCAAGATAGCAGTTTGTCCGCCGCCTGTCAATAGGATGCGGCCAATATTTCTGCGTGCTGCCGCCAGGAGAAGGACAGAGGGCATCCACACCTTGCTTTCTGAGGGAAAAAGGTGTATTCTGAGAGCGGTAAAACCGCCAAAGCGGGAGGTGCTTTTATGGACGAGCGTATAGGACAGACGGTGACGGTGGACGGCGCGGACTATAGGATTCTCCGTCTGCTGGGGAAGGGCAAGGGGGGCTATTCCTACCTGGCCAAGGCCCCCGGCGGGGAGCAGGTGACGGTCAAGCAGATCCACCATGAGCCCTGCGCCTACTACCAGTTTGGCGACAAGCTGGCCGCTGAGCTCAACGACTACCGCCGGCTGCGGGAGGCGGGCGTACCAGTGCCGGAGCTGCTGGTTGTGGACCGGGCGGGGGAGCGGCTGGTAAAGGCCTACATCCCCGGTTCCACGGTCTGCGAGCTGGTGCTGGCGGACGCGCTGCCGGACTGGTGCCTGAGACAAGTGGAGTCCATGGCAGGACGTCTTCGCGCCCTGGGGCTGAATATTGATTACTTCCCCACCAACTTCATCCCCCACGGCGGCATCCTGTGGTATGTGGACTACGAGTGCAACAGCTATATGGAGCAGTGGGATTTTCCGCACTGGGGCCGGCTGTACTGGTCCAAGTCCCCGCAGCTGCTGGCCTACGCGGAGCGTGAGCGGGACGCGTGAGACGGGCCGGAGAGATTCTTATTGGCCCGGCTGGGTTTGCTGACTACCTGTCTGCGTTTTCTTGTTCCGCATAGACTTCCTTTGCCATGCGAAACGCAGCCCATGCTTTTGGCCAGCCTGCGTAGAAGGCCGCGTGCGTTAAGATTTCAGCCATTTCTTGAGCCGTGACGCCATTCCTTTTCAACGATTCAAGATGATAAGAAAACGAGTGATCTGTTAATCCCTGCGCCATGAGCGCAGTAATGGTTACGATGCTGCGGTCTCGCAGGGAGAGCTCCTCCTCTCTACTCCATATTTCTCCAAATAAAATGTCATCATTAAGCTCCGCAAATTTAGGGGCAAATTCTCCTAATGCGCTGCGTCCCGCTGTTTGCGTTATCATAGATAGTGCTCCTTTCCAGCTTACAATAATTTTTCATATTCCTGTGTATCAACAGGCTCAAGCCATTCGTTTGAAGCCCCCACGGCGGGAACTTCTACTGCAAGGTGTGAAAACCAGCTGTCTTTTGCTGCACCATGCCAGTGCTTTACTTCTGGAGGAATATTCACTACATCGCCGGAACGTAATTCTCTCGCCTCCTTCCCCCATTCCTGATAATAGCCGCGTCCGGCAGTACAAAGCAGTATTTGTCCGCCCTTATGGTGGATGTGCCAGTTGTTACGGCATCCCGGTTCAAAGGTTACATTTCCAATGACTACCTGTTCTGTGGACAGCATATTCAGATAGCTTTGTCCAACAAAATATTTTGCATATGCGTTATTCAGTTCTCCCATGGGAAAGACGCTGATATTTTCTGTTGTCATCGCATTCCTCTCCTTATCGTTTTATTGAATGGCCATACACGGCCGCCGGCTCTGGTTTTCGTTATCATTTTTAGATGAGCACACCTAAATCATACACCTTGAAGCTCAGTTTAAGTCAATACCTAAATGATTCATATGCAGCCTGAACGGTCCTTTATGGACAGGCGGGTCCACCTGGTCCGTTTACATAAGCACTGCGATAAGAGCGCCAGGGATGCCGATACTGACCACATTGCGAATCATAACCCCGTTCGGCGCAAGCCGTTTAGGTGTCCATGACACTAAAGCATATTTATAACATCCACAATAAAAATGACACCTTCACGGGAGAAGGTGTCAACGCTGATCTACGCCATGATATCCCTACACTGGCGCGGCGAAGCAGGTGCCTTCCCAGAAAATTGGAAAATCTCCAGGCAGTTCTTGCTATTTTTGTTCAGGCCTACAACCGTTTCGGCTTCTAGAAAGACCTCTTATCGCTCCCGACACCGAGGGCTACGGTCCACTCTTTTCCCTCTTTGCCGCCCTTATAACGCTGTGTTTGGACACCCCCCTCAAATTCCCCCTTGACACCAGTGCGCTAAAGTGCTATAGTATCCCCATCAAAACCGTTGAGAGAGTGTGAGTACGCAGGCAAGTACCCCACAGAGAGCCGCGGAGGGTGGGATCGCGGCGGGGATGGCCGGGGCGGAATGGGCTCTCGAGGGCGGACCGAAAACGTTGCCGCAGGGCAGCGGGACTAGGCGAGCCGGAGGGGATCTCCGTTATCAAAACCGGCGCATGTCTGTGCGCACGAAGTGGGCGTCTTTTCAGGCGTCAAGCCGGGTGGCACCGCAGAAGTGTCTGTATCGCTTCTGTCCCAGCAGTCAAAGCTAGGGACAGAGGCGTTTTCTTTTGTCCCGCAGCAACAAAGAAAAGGAGAACAGAACCATGAGTGAGAACAAAATCCCCTACAAAATCTACCTGTCCGAGGACGAGATGCCCCGGGTATGGTACAACCTGCGTGCCGATATGAAGAACAAGCCGGCCCCCCTGCTCAACCCCGCCACCGGCGCGCCCATGACGGCGGCGGAGCTGGAGGCCGTGTTCTGCAAGGAGCTGGTGGCCCAGGAGCTGGACAACGACACCCCCTATTTTGACATTCCCCAGGAGATCCGGGACTTCTACAAGATGTACCGCCCCTCCCCCCTGGTCCGGGCCTACTGCCTGGAGGAGAAGCTCCAGACGCCCGCCAAAATCTACTACAAATTCGAGGGCAACAACACCTCCGGCTCCCACAAGCTCAACTCCGCCATCGCCCAGGCCTACTACGCCAAGCATCAGGGCCTGAAGGGCGTGACCACGGAGACCGGCGCGGGCCAGTGGGGCACGGCCCTGAGCATGGCCTGCAGCTATCTGGGCCTGGACTGCAAGGTATTTATGGTGAAATGCTCCTATGAGCAGAAGCCCTTCCGCCGGGAGGTCATGAAGGTCTACGGCTCCTCCGTCACCCCCTCCCCCTCTGAGACCACCGAGGTGGGCCGGCGGATCCTCTCCCAGTTCCCCGGCACTACCGGCTCCCTGGGCTGCGCCATCTCCGAGGCCGTGGAGACCGCCGTGGGCCTCCCCGGCTACCGCTATGTGCTGGGCAGCGTGCTCAACCAGGTGCTGCTCCACCAGTCGGTCATCGGTCTGGAGAGCAAGGCCGCCCTGGACAAGTACGGCGTGAAGCCGGACGTCATCATCGGCTGCGCCGGCGGCGGCAGCAACCTGGGCGGCCTCATCGCCCCCTTCATGGGCGAGAAGCTCCGGGGCGAGGCGGACTACCGCATCATCGCCGTGGAGCCCGCCTCCTGCCCCAGCTTCACCCGGGGCAGATATGCCTATGACTTCTGCGACACGGGCATGGTCTGCCCCCTGGCCAAGATGTACACCCTGGGCTCCAGCTTCATCCCCAACGCCGATCACGCCGGCGGACTGCGGTTCCACGGCATGAGCTCCACTCTCAGCCAGCTCTACCACGACGGCTGCATGGAGGCCGTGTCCGTGGCCCAGACCGACGTGTTCCGGGCGGCGGAGGCGTTCGCCCGGGTGGAGGGCATCCTCCCCGCGCCGGAGAGCAGCCACGCCATTCTGGCGGCCATCAACGAGGCCAACCGCTGCAGGGAGACCGGCGAGGAGAAGACCATCCTCTTTGGCCTCACCGGTACCGGCTACTTTGATCTGGTGGCCTATGAGAAGTTCCACAGCGGCCAGATGAAGGACGTGATCCCCACAGACGAGGACATCGCCAGGAGCCTTGCCCAGCTGCCGGAGGTGAACGGATGAGGGCGCATCCCCGGCGGTGAACACACGCGCCAAGCTTCAACCCAGGGAGGGGCCCGCCGGCGGGCCCCTCCCTTTTCCCGGTCCATCCCCGGGCATCTCCACCGGCCGCTCCCTCGCCCCCCATCTGGCAGACAATTTGTAAAAATTTGAAAATTCCAGAAACAGGGGCTACCAAACGGGGGAAATTTGTGATAGATTATATCTTGAGAAAACAGGGGATCCCCAGTCCCCGGAGAGGAGCGCGCCCATGGCGGTATGGAGACGCGGATGGATACTGCTGCTGACGGCCCTGCTGCCGGCGGTGCTGGGCGGGTGCATGCTCTCCGCCTCGCCGGAGGATCTGTACGCCCTGCCCCAGCTGCCGGAGGAGTACGAGTCCCTCAGCGCCCAGCTCTCCGAGGTGCTCTCCGCGGGGGCGGAGTACGCCGCGCCCCAGGCCGGGGGCAACCTGCCGCCGGTGCAGATGAAGGATCTGGACGGGGACGGCGTGGACGAGGTGCTGGCCTTCTTCCGGATCAACAGCGAGGACCGGCCGTTGAAAATCTACATCTTCCGGGCCCAGGGGGACGACTACGTTCAGGCGGCCCTCATCGACGGCGCGGGCACCTCCTTTCACAGCGTCCGCTATGAGGACATGGACGGGGATGGAATCCAGGAGATCATCGTCAGCTGGCGGGTCAGCGCCGAGGTCCAGGCCCTCAGCGTCTACTCCGTCAAGAACCTGGAGCCGGTACAGCTGATGACCTCCTCCTACGCCCGCTACGAGGTGGTGGACCTGGACGGGGACGACGATCTGGAGCTGGTGGTGGTCCGCTCCGACGAGACGGAGGCGGGCCTGAGCCTGGCGGACTACTACGACTGGGACAGCGGCAAGAGCGCGCTCCAGCTCCAGTCCACCGCCCGCCTCTCCGCCTCCGTGGCGACGATCCGGTGGATGCAGGCGGGGTCCCTCCAGGAGGGGGAGCGGGCGGTGTTCATCACCGCCCGGGACGCCGGCGCGGATGAGACCAGCCGGGCCATCACCGATATCCTCGCCTGCCGCCAGTCCCAGCTGACCAATATCGTCCTCAGCAGCGACACCGGCTTCACCACCCAGATCGCCCGCTTTCTGAACCTGCCGCCTGCGGACGTGAACGGCGACGGGGCCACGGAGGTGCCCCGCCCGGCGGAGCTGCCCTCGGAGCCGGGGGAGGACCCCTACTGGAAGATCTACTGGTACTGCTACAGCGCCGACGGCTCGGACCAGCTCCAGGCCGTCACCTACCACAATCAGGCGGACAACTGGTACCTGCTCATTCCCGAGGAGTGGGACGGCCGGTTCACCGTCCGGCAGAGCAACGCCAGCTCCGCTGTCCACGCCACCACGTTCTACAGCGTCCGGGGCCGCAGTCCCGGGGAGGAGCTGCTGACCATCTACACCCTCACAGGGACTGACCGGGAGACCCAGGCGGCCAAGAGCGGCCGCTCCCTCCTCCGCCGCCGGGCGGATACGGTCTATGCCATCTCCTACAGCGCGGGCTACGACGAATGGCACTACGCCGTGGAGCGGTCCGTGGTGGAGGAGAGCTTCAAGCCCATCGAGAAGCAGTGGAGCATGGGGGAGAATTAGCGCCCGGCTGACCGGCAGACGGCGGGCGGGGCAATGCCCGCCCCTACATCCTGTTTACGGAAACAACCCCTCTAAGAGCCTGTTTAAAATCTCCCCCGCGCATGTCTTGGCGGCGTATTTTCCGCCCTGACTGCGTTAAAAATCCACTCGCCAATCCATACACGTCGAGATATTAAACAGGCTCTAAAGTTTTTCTTTTTGGTTCTTTTTCTTTGTTCACAAAGAAAAAGAACGCCCTAAAGAGCGTTAATCGCAAAGGAGGCACACCATGGCCAGAAAGGTATTGGTGCTGGAGGATGAGTCCAGCATCCGCAGCTTTATCGTCATCAACCTCACCCGGGCGGGCTACGAGGTGATCGAGGCGGAGACGGGGGAGGAGGCGCTGGAGAAGCTAAAATCCGGGGCCGATATCCGGGTGGCGCTGCTGGACATCATGCTGCCGGGGATCGACGGCTTTGAGGTGTGCCGCCGCATCCGGGCCACCAATACCCGCATCGGCATCATCATGCTCACCGCCCGCAGCCAGGAGATGGATAAGGTCACCGGGCTGATGACCGGCGCGGACGACTACGTCACCAAGCCCTTCTCCCCGGCGGAGCTGACGGCCCGGGTGGACGCGCTGTTCCGCCGGGCCGGCGGGTCCGCGCCGGAGCAGGCGGGGGAGATCCGTCAGGAGCCCTTTTTGCTCAACACCAGGAACCGCACCCTGGAGAAAAACGGCCAGCGGGTGAAGCTGACCCAGGTGGAGTACTCCATCATGCGGATGTTTATGGAGAACCCGGGCAAGGCCCTGAGCCGGGAGGAGATTCTGGATACCGTCTGGGGCCGGGACTATTTTGGGGAGCTGAAGATCGTGGATGTGAATATCCGCCGCCTGCGGCTGAAGATTGAGGACAACGCCCAGAATCCCACCTACATCAACACGGTCTGGGGGTATGGGTATAAATGGGGATTCTGAGCGGAGGCCCGGGGAAGGAGGGCGCGCCGCCGGGCAAGACCCACATGGAGATCACCGGCCTGCGCAAGCGCTGGCTGCTCAGCTCCCTGAGCCCCATCTTTGTGGTGGCCCTGCTGGTGGCCGGCACCTTCTGCGTGGGCATGGCCAACTACTACTATAATATGATGCTGGACGGGCTGCGCACCCGGGCCACCCACGCCAGCAACTACTTTACCAGCAACACCATGAGCAGCTACGGCGAGTTCTACCGCAACGCCTACACCTTTGCCGCCGAATTTTCCGAACGGGATCTCATGGAGCTGCAATTCATCGGCTCCACAGGGGAGATCATCGTCAGCTCCTACGGCCTCACCGCCGGCATGGAGCCCAGGACCCAGGACATCTACGACGTGTTCCAGAACAAGGACATCTCCCCCTTCCGGGGCGTGGACCCCAATACGGGGGAGCACATCATGTCCGTGAGCGTGCCGCTGCTGCTGGACGATCAGGTGGTGGGGGCCATGCGCTACGTCACCTCCATGGCCGCCGTGCAGCGGGAGATCCTCACCACCGTGGGCATGGCGGCGGGGCTGCTGCTGGTGGTGACGGGGATGGTGTACGTGTCCAACATGGTGTTCATCAACAATGTGGTGGAGCCGGTGGCCGAGGTCACCGAGACCGCCAAGCGCATCGCCGGGGGCAGCTACGGCACCCAGATGGAGAACCCCTACCGGGACGAGATCGGCCAGCTCATCGACGCCATCAACAACATGTCCAGCCAGATCAGCAAGAGCGAGCGGATCAAGTCGGAGTTCATCTCCTCTGTGTCCCACGAGCTGCGCACCCCCCTCACCGCCATCAACGGCTGGGGGGAGACGCTGCTGGAGGACACGGACCCCCAGCAGCTCAAGCGGGGCGTGGGCATCATCCTCAAGGAGTCCCGGCGGCTGACCAACATGGTGGAGGAGCTGCTGGACTTCTCCAAGATGGAGGACGGGCGCTTCACTCTGCGCATTGAGCAGGTGGATTTGCAGGCGGAGTTTGAGGACACCATCTACACCTACATGGAGCTCTTCAAGCAGGAGGCTATCGCCCTCCACTACGAGAGCAGCGACGAGCTCTTCGCCCCCATCCCGGCGGACCCGGAGCGGCTCAAGCAGGTGTTCTGCAACGTGCTGGACAATGCGGCCAAGCACGGCGGCGCGGGCCGGCGGATCGACACCGCCGTCACCGGGGACGGGAGCCATATTGTCATCACCGTCCGGGACTACGGGCCCGGGATCCCGGAGGCGGAGCTGCCCTTTGTGAAGCAGAAGTTCTACAAGGGCTCCTCCAAGGCCCGGGGCAGCGGCATCGGCCTTGCCGTGTGCGACGAGATCATCCGCCTCCACGAGGGGACGTTTGAAATCGACAACGCCGAGGGCGGCGGGTGCGTGGTGACCATCACCCTGCCGGCGGCGTGAGGGCGTGACCATTCTTTTCTTTGTGAACAAAGAAAAGAATCAAAAGAAAAACTTTTTATATGTTTTTTACCCGCAGGGCGGTTAAAGAGCTTTTGGCTTCTTTTTCCTTCGGGAAAAAGGGGAAATACCACATTCATTGCAGGACAAGAAAGGCACTTTCATGGAAAAAAAGCAAGGCACATTTCGCACCACCATCGGCGGACAGGCCCTCATTGAGGGCATTCTCATGCGCGGCCCGGAGAAGCAGGCCATTGTGGTCCGCGGCCCGGAGGGGCTGGTCATCCGGGAGGAGGCCCTCAAGCTCATCCGGGACCGGTACCCCATCCTGGGCCTGCCCCTCATCCGGGGCAGCGTCACCTTCCTGGACAGCATGGTCAAGGGGGTGAAGGCCCTCATGTTCTCCGCAGACTACTTCCCTGAGGAGACGGCGGAGGAGCCCTCCAGGTTTGAAAAATGGCTGGACGGAAAGCTGGGCAGCGAGAAGATGGAGAAGCTGGTCATTGGCTTCTCCGTCGTTCTGGCGGTCTGCTTCTCCGTGGGCCTCTTCATGCTCCTGCCCACCTTCCTGGCCAGCTTTGTAGAGCTGGCGACGGACAGCGTCCTCATCCGGAATCTGGTGGACGCTGTGCTGCGCATTGCCATCTTCATGACCTACATGATCTGCGTGTCCCGGATGAAGGACATCCGGCGGGTGTTCGCCTACCACGGCGCGGAGCACAAGACCATCTTCTGCTACGAGAAGCGGCTGGAGCTGACGGTGGAGAACGTCCGGGCCCAGTCCAAGCACCACCCCCGCTGCGGCACCAGCTTCCTCCTGGTGGTGATTATCGTGGCTATCCTGATCAACACAGTGGTTTTCGCCCTCTTTCCGGTGGACAACGTGGTGCTGCGGATGCTCGTCCAGCTGCTGCTGCTGCCCCTGGTGGTGGGCATCACCTACGAGTTCAATCTCTACGTGGGCGGCCATGACAACCCCGTCACCAACCTCCTGGCCCGGCCCGGCCTCTGGATGCAGAATTTTACCACCTTTGAGCCCGACGACTCCATGATTGAGGTGGCCATTGAGGCCATGAAGCGGGTCATCCCCGCCCAGGAGGGCAAGGATGCGTGGGGCCGGTAGGTGAAACCATGATTACCTACAACAACCTCTACCTGGAGCTGCGCCGGAGCTTCCTCCAGGCAGACTGCCCCGCCGCCGGACTGGAGGCCCGGGAGCTGGTGTGCTTCGGCGGCGGCAAGACCCGGGAGGAATTTTACCGGGACGCGCCCCTCTACGTGCCGCCGGAGACGGAGCGGGCGATCCGGGAGCTGGCCCGGCGGCATCTGGACGGGGAGCCGGTGGCCTACCTCATCGGGGAGTGGGAGTTTTACGGCCTCACCCTCCACGTCAGCGAGGCCGTGCTCATCCCCAGGACCGACACCGAGGTCCTGGCCGGAGAGGCCCTGGCCTATGTATCGGACCTGGGGCCCTGCCGGGTGCTGGACCTGTGCGCCGGCAGCGGCTGCGTGGGGTTGGCCGTGGCCCACGGCGCGCCGGAGAGCCAGGTGCTGCTGGGGGAGCTTGATCCGGCGGCAGTCCGGATATGCCGGCAGAATATCCGCCGCTGCGGCCTCGCGGGCCGGGCGGCGGTCATGCGCCTGGACGTCCTCCAGCCGCCCCCCAGGTCCATGGGGGCGTTCGCCTGCGTGGTAAGCAACCCGCCCTATATCCCGGACGGGGATATTCCTGGCCTGGACCGCTCCGTGCGGGACTTTGAGCCCCATCTGGCCCTGGCGGGCGGCGCGGACGGGTGCGACTTCTACCGGGCTATTGTCCGCCAGTGGCGGGACGTGGTGGCCCCGGGGGGCCGGCTCTTTTTTGAGGTGGGCATCGGCCAGGCGGACACGGTGGCGGACCTGATGGCCGCCGGGGGATTTGCGGATATACAGGTGGTCCCGGACAGCCAGGACATCCCCCGGGTGGTTTACGGGACGAGGTAAGCAGGGACCACGGCTATATCTGCTGTCACGGCGGTATTCTGGAGTGACAGCCCCCGGTTTGCCGGATGCTGATCGGGAAGATAAAGGAAAATATATAGACTTTTACCGGCGCAGGCGATAGATGTCCGGATTTTTGGACAGTCAATGTGGTATGCTGGCGGTATAGAAAGGAGCGGAGACAGCTGTGAACAGAGAGCATCCTCCAATAGAGGCGCTTTTTGAGCGCCTGGCGTCCCTGCCGGAGGTGGAGGCCATCGCCCTGGGGGGCTCCCGGGCGGGGGCGGACTACGACGAGGCATCCGACTACGACGTGTACCTCTACTGCCGGGGGGAGATCCCGGAGGAGGTCCGGCGGGACCTGCTGGCCCCCTTCTGCAGCCGGATGGAGCTGGGCAACCGCTTCTGGGAGTACGAGGACAACTGCACGCTGACCGGCGGCGTGGACATTGACCTGCTCTACCGAAACCTGGACGAATTTGTAGAGGATGTGGCGGACGTGGTGGAGCGGTGCCAGCCCCGGAACGGCTACACCACCTGCATGTGGCACAACCTGCGCACCTGCCGGATTCTCTATGACCGGCACGGGCGGCTGGCCCGGGCCAAGGCCCGCTTTGACGTGCCCTACCCCCCGCTGCTGCGGCAGAACGTGATCGCCCACAACCGGCGGCTTCTCCATCAGGCCCTGCCCGCCTATGACGGCCAGCTGAAAAAGGCCCTGGCCCGCTCTGACGCGGTCAGCGTCAACCACCGGGCGGCCGCCTTCCTGGAGTCCTATTTTGACATTCTCTTTGCCCTCAACAGCCAGACCCACCCCGGGGAAAAGCGGCTGGCGCAGCTGTGCCGCCGGCAGTGCGCCCTTCTGCCGGAGGACTTTGAGGAGAATTTGCAGCGGCTGTTCTCCCACCTCTTTGCGGGCGGCGATCAGGCCGGGGAGGATGTGGACCGGATTGTCGCGGCGCTGGAGAGGATCCTTCCGCAATAAAATTCATTGAACATAAGAGGAGAGAACACCATGGCCGACAAGGACAAGAAAATAACCAAAACCGCATCGGTGGCCAACGACAAGAAGGAGGCCATCCAGACCGCCATGAAGAACATCGAGAAGATGTACGGCAAGGGCTCCATCATGCGCCTGGGGGATCAGACGAACCTGAACATAGAGGTCATCCCCACCGGCTCCCTGGCCCTGGATCTGGCCCTGGGCATCGGCGGCGTACCCAAGGGACGCATCATCGAGATCTACGGCCCTGAGTCCTCCGGCAAGACCACCCTGGCCCTCCACATCGTGGCCCAGGCCCAGAAGGCCGGCGGCGAGGCGGCCTTTGTGGACGCGGAGCACGCCCTGGACCCCACCTACGCCCGGGCTCTGGGGGTGAATATTGACGATCTGCTCATCTCCCAGCCGGACACCGGCGAACAGGCTCTGGAGATCACCGAGGCCCTGGTCCGCTCCGGGGCCCTGGACGTGGTGGTGGTGGACTCCGTGGCGGCCCTGGTGCCCCGGGCGGAGATCGAGGGCGAGATGGGCGACAGCTACGTGGGTCTCCACGCCCGCCTCATGAGCCAGGCCCTGCGCAAGCTGGCCGGAGCCATCAACAAGACCCACTGCATTGTGGTGTTCATCAACCAGCTGCGGGAAAAGGTGGGCGTCATGTACGGCAACCCGGAGGTGACTACCGGCGGCCGGGCCCTGAAGTTTTACGCCTCCGTGCGCATCGACGTGCGGCGGATCGAGACCCTGAAGGCCGGCGGCGAGATGATCGGCAACCGCACCCGGGCCAAGGTGGTGAAAAACAAGATGGCCCCCCCTTTCCGGGAGGCGGAGTTCGACATCATGTACGGCGAGGGCATCAGCCTGCTGGGCGAGCTGCTGGATCTGGGCGTGAAGCTGGATCTGGTGCAGAAGTCCGGGTCCTGGTTCTCCATGGGGGAGACCCGCCTGGGCCAGGGCCGGGACGCGGCCAAGCAGTACCTCAAGGACAACCCCGAGGCGGCCGACGGCCTGGAGGCCGCCATCCGCCGGGACTTCTTCAAGCTCATGAGCAGCCAGTCCCAGATCGCCGCCAAGGCCGCCGGACGGGCGGTGGACGTGTCTGCCGAGGACTTCGACGACAGCGACGATGGCGGCGAGGCGTAGGGCTTGATACATCCCAGGTGATTTTAAAGGGTATAATCAAGAGAATTTATACAGGTTGTATGCTATGCGGATTGCGGAACTGAAAAAATCAGAGCGAAAAAAAGGCCGCCTCCTGGTGAAGCTGGAGGATGGGGATATCCTGCGGGTGACGGAGGAAGAGCTGTTGCGCTTCCGTCTGCGGGAGGGCATGGACCTGGACGGCGAGACCCTGGAGGCTCTGCGGTCCAGCGCCAGGTCCTCCGCGGCCAAGTCCCAGGCCGCGGCCATCATCGGCAGCCGGGCCCTCTCCAAAAAGGAACTGACCAAGCGGCTGGTAAAGAAGGGCAGCGGCCAGGAGGACGCCCAGGCGGCGGCGGACTGGCTGGAGGACATCGGAGCCGTGGACGACGGGGCCTATGCCGCCTCCCTGGTCCGCCACTACGGCGGCAGGGGCTACGGCCCCGCCCGGGTGCGGGAGGAGCTGCGCCGCCGGGGCGTGGACCGGGCGCTCTGGGAGGAGGCACTGGAGGAGATGCCGGACCCGGCGGAGATTCTGGACAAATTGATCCAGAAGCGGTGCCGGGGGGACCTCTCCGATCCCGGGGAGCGGCGGCGCACCAGCGACGCGCTGCTGCGCCGGGGATTCGCCTGGAGGGACGTGAAGGCGGCCATGGGCCGGTACGCGGAGATGGAGGAGGACGGCTGGGAATGATTCAGAAGGTCCGGTTTTACGACGATGCAGCGGACGAACGGCTGAAATTTGCCGTCATCCTCTCCCGCTTTGAGGGCAAGTGGGTGTTCTGCAAGCACCGGGACCGGGACACCCTGGAGGTCCCCGGCGGCCGCCGGGAGCCGGGGGAGGCTATTCTGGAGACAGCCAGGCGGGAGCTCCGGGAGGAGACCGGCGCGGAGCGGTTCCACCTGCGGCCCATCTGCGTCTATGCCGTGGTTCGGGAGGGCGGCGAGAGCTGCGGCCTGCTGTGCTGGGCGGAGATCGAGGCTTTGGCCCCGGAGCTCCACTGTGAGATCGAAAAAACCCTCCTGATGGAGGGCCTGCCGGAGCGGTGGACCTATCCGGACATACAGCCGGAGCTGCTGCGGGAGGCGGCCCGGCGGGGATTTGGGGGAGGCGCACATGGGGAGGACTGACTGGGCGGCCCTGGGGCTGCTGTGCGTCTTCTACGGGGCCTACCTGCTGAAAATGGCGGCCCAGCGGCGGCGGGGCATTGCCGCAAACGTGCTGATCCGGGGGCAGAAGAGCCGTCGGGCCTATTGGACCGGCCTGGCGCTGATGACTGTGAACTACTGCGCCTGCGCCGCCCAGTTCCTCTCCTGCTTCTGGCGGGGCCGTCTGGGGCCGCTGGCGGTCCCGCTCCCGCTGAGGCTTCTGGGGCTGGCCCTGATGGCCGCGGGGGACGGACTGTTTATCGCGGCGATTCTGACGATGAAGGACTCCTGGCGGGCGGGCGTCGACGAGAGCCAGAGGACGGAGCTGGTGACCGGCGGCCTCTACCGCCGCAGCCGCAACCCCGCCTTTGTGGGTTTTGACCTCCTCTACCTGGGGAGCGCCCTGGCTGTGGGGAATTGGGTGCTGCTGGCCGCCGTCTGCGCTGCCGTGGTCCTGATCCATCTGCAAATCCTGGAGGAGGAGAAGCACCTGGAGAAAATGTTCGGTCAGCCCTACCTGGCCTATCGGAAGGAGGTGGGGAGATATCTGTAAAGATACGAAGCGAAAGAGCGGTGAGATCAGGGCTCTGCCGGCCCGCCCCGGGTCAGAGCATGAGAACCGGCGCATCCCCGCCGGCCCCCGCAGCCTGGGCGCGGGCCGGCGGGCGCTGTGAATGATACGTCCTTGCGGACAAGAAGGAGGCATATATGCCCTATAAAGTCCATTTTATCTCCCTTGGCTGCGCCAAAAACGTGGTCAACTGCGAACAGATGATGGCCCTGTGCCGTCAGGCCGGCCACATCCTCCAGCCGGAGCCGGAGGGGGCGGACGCGGTGGTGGTCAACACCTGCGGCTTTCTCTCCAGCGCCAACGAGGAGGCCATTGGCCACATCCTCCAGATGGGCCGGCTGAAGGCCCGGGGGCAGATCGGGAGGATCCTGGTCACCGGCTGCATGACCCAGCGGTATGGCGAGGACGTGCCCACGGAGCTGCCCGAGGTGGACGGCATCCTGGGCACGGGCAGCTACAAGGACATCGTTCCCGCCCTGGATATGGTGATGGCCGGCGGACACCCCCGGTATTTTGACGACATCAACGCCCCTGTGGACGAATTTGGCCGGGTGCTCACCACCCCCGGCCATTACGCCTACCTGCGCATTGCCGAAGGGTGCGACAACTGGTGCGCCTTCTGCATCATCCCCAAGCTGCGGGGGAAATACCGCAGCCGCCCCATGGACAGGGTGCTGGAGGAGGCCGGGGAGCTGGCCGGACGGGGGGTGCGGGAGCTGATTGTGGTGGCCCAGGATATCACCCGCTACGGCACGGACTGGGACGGGCGGCGCCATCTGGCGGACCTGCTGGAGGCGCTGTGCAGGCTGGATTTCCACTGGATCCGCCTCCACTACCTCTATCCGGACCAGATGGACGATCACCTCATTGAGGTGATCGCCCGGGAGGAGAAGATCCTCAAGTACCTGGACATCCCCCTCCAGCACTGCAACGACAATATCCTCCGCCGGATGAACCGCCGGGGGGACCGGGCTGCCATCGAGGCGCTGCTGGACAAGCTCCGGGAGCGGATCCCTGGTCTGGTGCTGCGCACCAGCATCATCACCGGCCTGCCCGGGGAGGATGAGGCGGCCTTTGACGAGCTGTGCCAGTTTTTGTGGGATCAGCGGATGCTCCGGGCCGGCGTGTTCCCCTATTCCCCCGAGGAGGGGACCCCGGCGGCGGGGATGGACCGGGTGGACGAGGAGGAGGCCGCCCGGCGGGCGGAGCTGGTGGTGGACATCCAGTCCCGGATCATGGACGAGTGGAACGAGGAGATGCAGGGGGAGACCCTGGAGGTCCTCTGCGACGGGTTCGACGGCCAGTCCATGTGCTATGTGGGCCGCAGCTACGCCGAGAGCCCGGACATTGACGGAAGAATATACTTTACAGCCCAGGAGCCGGTGGAGACGGGGGCCTTTGTCCAGGTCCGGATCACCGGGGCCATGGACGGAGAGCTGACCGGGGAACTGGCGGCGCGGGATGGAGAGGAGAGCGAGAGATGAATCTGCCCAATAAGCTGACCCTGCTGCGGATCGTGCTGATCCTGCCCTTTCTGCTGGTGCTGTATCTGGATGTGCCGGGGGCGGCGTACATCGCCCTGGCGGTGTTCATTCTGGCCAGTCTCACGGATCTGCTGGACGGAAAGATCGCCCGGAAGTACCACCTGATTACCGACTTCGGCAAGTTCGCGGACCCCTTGGCGGACAAGATGCTGGTCACCGCGGCCATGCTCTGGTTCGTGGAGAACGGGCAGATGCCCGGCTGGGCCCTGCTGATTGTCATTGTCCGGGAGTTCGCTGTCAGCGGGCTGCGGATGGTGGCCAGCGACAAGGGCCGGGTCATCGCCGCCGGCTGGTCCGGCAAGGTGAAGACCGCCGCCACCATGGTGTGCGTGATCCTCATGTTCCTGCCCATCCCCGGGTGGCTGAACACGGCCTGTGTGGCGGTGATCGTGGTGACCACCATCTATTCCGGGGTGGAGTACTTCCTGAAAAACCGGGACTGCCTGAGCGATATGTGAGGCAGTCCCCTCTTCCATAGGGAAAAATTGAAATTTGTCGGAATCCACAGTTGCCAGCGGGGCAAAAATATGGCAGAATGGTGCTCATATTCAGAAGAAGGGCAGACGGCCTGCCGGGGCGGGAAGAGGACCGGCAGGACTGGAGTACCCTTTGCGGCCGCCGGAACGGCCGGCACCCTGACTGGCACAGCAGCAAACCACAAATAAGGATGAGAGGATGTGGCGAAACGATGCAGGAGCTGAAGGAACGCATTCGCAGGGAGGGCAAGGTGCTGCCCGGCAACATCATCAAGGTGGACGGCTTTCTCAACCACCGGGTGGATATCCGGCTAATGGAGGCCATTGCCGATGAGTTTGCCAGGTTCTTTGACGTGGGGAACATCACCATGGTCCTCACCGCCGAGGCCAGCGGCATCGCCCTGGCCGCTATCTGCGCCCAGAAGTACCGCGTGCCCATGGTCTTTGCCAAGAAGGCCAAGAGCGACAACATCGAGGGCGGACTGTACCAGAGCGAGATCTTCTCCTACACCTACAAGAGGAAGGTGACCCAGATCCTCAGCAAGGAGTGGCTCACCGCCAATGACCGGGTACTCATCGTGGACGACTTCATGGCCAACGGCGAGGCGGTCCGGGGCCTGTGCGATCTTGTGAGCCAGGCGGGCGCGGAGCTGATGGGCATCGGCATTGCCGTGGAGAAGGGCTTCCAGGGCGGCGGGGACCGGCTGCGGGCCATGGATGTGAATTATCACGCCCTGGCGGTGATCGAGAGCGCGGACGAGAACGGCATCGTGTTCCGGGAGGACCAATAAACGACGATTAAGGAGGGAGCGGCTTTGTCCCATCAAACTGTTATTGTTCTGGACTTCGGCGGGCAGTATAACCAGCTGATCGCCCGGCGGGTCCGGGAGTGCGGCGTGTACTGCGAGGTCAAGCCCTGCACCACGCCCCTGGCGGAGCTCCAAAAAATGGAGCCCATCGGCTTTATCTTCACCGGGGGCCCCAATTCGGTCTATCTGGAGACCTCTCCCCAGGTGGACCCGGCCATCTTTACCCTGGGCGTGCCCGTACTGGGCATCTGCTACGGCTGCCAGCTCCTGGCCCACCACCTGGGCGGCCGGGTGACTGCCGCACAGGACGACAGCGCCCGGGAGTACGGCAAGACGGAGACCTTCTACGACGCATCCTGCCCCCTGTTCAAGGGCCTGCCGGAGAGCGGGATCAGCTGGATGAGCCACGGGGACTACATGGAGAAGGTGCCGGAGGGCTTCGCCCTGGCGGCCCGGTCCCTGGCCTGCCCCAACGTGGCCATTGCTGATGAGAGGCGGGGGTTCTACGGGGTCCAGTTCCACCCGGAGGTCAACCACACGGAGCACGGCGTGGAGATGATCCGGAATTTCCTCTACGAGGTGTGCCATGCCTCCGGCGACTGGACCATGGGGGACTACAAGCGCACCGCTGTGGCGGCTATACGGCAGAAGGTGGGCAGCGGCCGGGTGCTGCTGGCCCTCTCCGGCGGCGTGGACAGCTCCGTGTGCGCAGCCCTGCTGGCCGAGGCCGTGGGGGAGCAGCTGACGTGTGTGTTTGTGGACCATGGCCTCATGCGGAAGAACGAGGGGGATGAGGTCCAGGCGGCCTTCCAGAGCTGGGCCATGCACTTTGTCCGGGTGGACGCAGAGGCCCGCTTCCTGGAGAAACTGGCCGGGGTGACCGAGCCGGAGCGGAAGCGGAAAATTATCGGCGAGGAGTTCATCCGGGTCTTCGAGGAGGAGGCCAGGAAGATCGGCGCTGTGGACTTTTTGGCCCAGGGAACCATCTATCCGGATGTGATCGAGTCCGGCGCCGGCAGCGCGGCGGTGATTAAGAGCCACCACAACGTAGGCGGCCTGCCGGATTATGTGGATTTCAAGGAGATTATCGAGCCCCTGCGGCTGCTGTTCAAGGATGAGGTGCGGCAGCTGGGCCGTGAGCTGGGTCTGCCGGAGTATCTGGTCAGCCGCCAGCCCTTCCCGGGGCCGGGGCTGGCGATACGGGTGATCGGAGAGCTGACCAAGGAGAAGCTGGACACCCTGCGGGATGCGGACGCCGTCTACCGGGAGGAGATCGCCAGCGCGGGTCTGGACCGGGAGATCGGGCAGTACTTTGCCGTGCTGACCAACACCAGGAGCGTGGGGGTCATGGGGGACGGCAGGACCTACGATTATACCCTGGCCCTGCGGGCTGTGAACACCAGCGATTTTATGACCGCCGATTGGGTCAGGATTCCGTATGATGTGCTGGACAGGATCAGCACCAGGATTGTGAACGAGGTGCCAGGGATTAATCGGATTGTGTATGATATTACCAGCAAGCCCCCGGCAACGATTGAGTGGGAATAAGTATCAAAACCCCTGTATCCGTTGTGCCGCAACGGTTACAGGGGCTATTTTTGTTTCTGTGGCATTAAAATGGCATTACCGCATCAAATCATCGAGTTTTTGGACCGCCTCACCGCCCGCCGTGGGGTAGAGATGTCCATAGGTCTTGAGCGTCGTCTCCACGTTCTCATGGCCCAGGCGCTCACTCACCAGCAAGATCGGCGTCCCTAGCCGGATGAGGAGCGCGGCGTGGGAGTGCCGGAGATCATGCAGGCGGATTTTCTCCATACCGGCGGCGTCACATCCCTTCTGCATCTGCCGGTGGAAATAACTCTTTGTATACGGGAAAAGCCGGTCCCCCGGCTGCGGCTCATAGAGGGCGTCCAGGTAGGTCCTGATCTCATCACATAGGGCCTCTGGCAGCGGGATGACCCGTCGGCTCCGGGGCGTCTTCGTGTCCATGATGAGCTCCTTCCCGTTGATCGTCTGGAAGCCCTTGTTCACCGTCAGGGTCCGGGCCTCCAAGTCGATGTCATCCGCCCGCAGGCTCAGGAGCTCGCTGATTCTCAGGCCGGTCCAGAACAGGATAGACAGCCCCGTCCTGGCCGGGAGCTTCGGCACGTTGGGGATGAAGGTCTTAAACTCATCCACGGTCCAGAAGTGCATCTCCTGGGCCTGCTTCTTGCCCACGCTGCCCGCGAGGCGGGCCGGGCTCACCGCAAGGCCGTAATACTTCGTGGCATAGTTGAAGATCGCGGCGAGCTGGTTGTTGATCGTCTTGACGTAGGTGGGCGACAGCTTCTCCGCCAATAGGCCGGACTGCCAGCGCCGGACGTGGGCCGGGGTGATCTGGTTGACGGGCAGGTCCTTGAAGAATGGCAGCACCCGCTTCTCGATGAGATACCGCTTGTTCTGCATTGTGGTGGGCTTGAGCCGGTGCTCCATGTCCGGGAGGTAGAGCTCCACCAGGGAAGCAAAGGTCATGTCGCAGGTCCGGGTCCCCTGCTTCAAAAACTCATCCTCAAAGGCTTTGGCCTCCCTGCGGGTGGCAAATCCCCGCTTCTTTTTCAGCTTCCGGTGGCCCTGCCAGTCCGTGTAATAGAACGACGCATACCAGGTCCCGCGCTGCTTGTCCTTGTAAGCCGGAATTGCTATCACCCCCACGATAAGCCAAACAAATAAGGAAAATTACATTGACATGGCATCGAAAAAAGCATATACTACAAGTAGAAACAGAGAAGGTGCGGGAGAAAAATGGGAGCTTTTAAGGTCGTTTTCTACGAAAAAGAGGACGGGAGTAAGCCCGCAGAAGAATATTTGCACTCCATTTCTCCCAAAATGGTAGCTAAGATTTACTCCACAATCGGGATGCTAAAGGAACGCGGGAATCAGATGCGGATGCCAAAGTCTGAGCATTTGCAGGACGGAATTTTCCAGATCAGGGCCCAGCAGGAAGGCAATATATCCCGCGTGTTATATTTCTTCACCATCGGGCAAACCATAGTTTTGACACACGGCTTTACCAAAAAGACCCCCAAAACCCCACCAGCAGAAATAGAGCTTGCGAAAAAGTATCGAGCCGACTATGAGCGACGGGAGGCGCAGCAGAAATGAAAACTTTTGAAGAATCCCTGGCTGAGTTCATGCAGGACCCCGAGTTTCGGGCCGAATGGGAGGCCCTGGAACCCGAGAGGCAGCTTGTCCGCGCTATCCTGGACGGGAAGCCTCTGACCGGCTACACCGTGGAGCAGATCGCGGTGGCCGCCGATGTCAGCCTTGAGGAGGCCCGCATCATGCAGAAGGGCAGCCAGCCCCGCGCTATTCGGGCGAGCAAGCACCCGGCCCGCGTCTCTGTGTGAGACACCGCCGCCCCGGAAGGGGCGGCTTTTTTTATGCCTATACCACCCGGTAAGCTGCGGGCACGTCCTTGAGCCGGACGCGCTCCGAGCGTTGGTAGTCCCGGATGAGCTCCGCCACCCTGCTGGAGGCTCCAGGCTCCCCGGCATCGACGGCGGCCTGATACCGGACTTGCAGATCGGCAAGACGGGCGACACGCTTCCGGGCGCAGGTGGGGCAGAGGCCCCCTACCAGGTCCGCGCAATTTCTCTCCTGGCCGCAGTCGCGGCAATGCAGATAACCGATCATTGTGGAAAACCTCCGTTCTGAATCTCTCTCCTCGCGCGCGCACGCGCGTAAGGAGACTAAGAAGACGACTGTTTATATACGTTTAGACTAGACGTTTATATATGGGGGCAAAAAATGCCCCCTATTTCCCGGATAGGGGGCATTTTTTGCCCCTTATCTGTGCATTTTTTGCCCCCTATTTTTCAGAAAGGGGGCATATTTTGCCCCATATTTTTTGGGGGGAGTGTGGAAAAGTCGAGTTTTCCACATGATTTCCACAGAGTTTTCCACAGCCTATTTCCGGCGGAAGTCTACAAAGATCACACGGCCTTCCCGCCGGAGGATTGGCCCCCGGTTGCCTGTTGGGGGCTGCTCTCCTTCGAGACTTCCACCAGCGTTTGCAGACGGCCTATGGCCCGCTGCTGCTCTTTATATGGCAGGGCGCGGAACAGCTCTAGCATCTCAAGCTCATCCAGGGACATTTCCTGGGTGGGCTCTTTTTTTATGCCCTGCGGCTCCTGGCCTGTGAGCAGGTACTCGATGGAGCAGCCCAGATACTCGCAAATGCTACATATATGCTTCGCGGGCGGGTCAGTGTTCCGTGTTTTCCATGTTGTAGTTGTGCTGGTGCCGACACCTATTGCTTGGCACAGTCCATAGGCTGTTAGATTTTTGCGCTCCAGTTCTTGAAACATTCTTTCACAGATTGTCATTTGCGAGCGTCCTCCTGAAATAAGGAATTTTTCCTTCATTTGCGAAATAAAATATTGACATAGCTCGCAAATGTGGTATACTATACACATAGGATAAGCCAAAGAAATAAGGTAAAACCCAACGAGACGCCGGGTGCAACCGGCGGGCGGGCGCGAAAAGCGCGGAAAGGAGCTAACCATGAAGTATGAAATCAGAAAAGCCCTGGAGGGCTTCTACATCCTCATCATCAATCGGGAAGACGGGACCAGAAACGACTACCGCTTCAAGAACAAGGCCGAGATGAAGCGTTGGATGAAACTGGCCGGTGTGGAGGTGGCGTAGCCGTGAAAAAGCGCTGGACAACCTTCGATGAGGCTGCGGCCCAGTACACGGCCTACACCGGGAAGGTCCCCGAGGAATCCAAGATGCAGGACCTCTACCACCAGTACAGGAACGAGTGGAAGGGCTTCGACGGCTTCCGCAACTGGATGGAATATCACCAGGAGGTGGTCGCATGAAGGACTGGCGGAGGATGACCAAGGAGGAACGGGAAGCGGCCAGAGCCGGGCGCGGCTACTACGACTGCAAGGAGCTGATGGACGCCTGCCTGCGGGACACGCTGGCGCTGCTGACCGGCGACCCCTTCGCTACGGCGCGGGCCTGGAAGATCGCCTGGGGCTGCTACCTGGTGAACACGCCGGAGGAGATCGCGGCCTACTGCAAGGCCCTGGCCCACCCCACCTGATGAGAGCTGGACGGCAACCAGCCGAAACGCCCGGAAGGGCGTCGTGGGAAGCCCCCTGACAAGATGAGCGCCCCCGTATTAAGGCGCTGGGTATCCGTACACGGGCTGGCCGAGAGGCCCGCCCATCCGGTGTAAAAGCCACGACCACCCGGCAATCGCTCGTAGGGGCTTTGAGGGACGCCTCCCCGTGAACCTTGAAAACTGAAAACCGACACCCGGCGGAAGCTGGACCCGGATATGCCCGCGATGATATGAGCGGGCCGAGGGGAAGGCGAGGAGCTGGGGAGATCGGAAGAACTGAGCGATCACACTAGGCCCCGTAGTATGGGGGCCTGTTCAAACGATATAACCCCCGGCAACCCCACGCGGCCCACCGAGGGGGCGCAGTCCAAACGGAGCCCTGGGCGGCGAGCTCTGATCGCCGCACCCCATGAGCAAAAACCCGCGCCGGGTGCAACCGGCGCATGAAGCGCCCAAAGGCGCAGAGAGGAGCTAACCATGAAAACCATCAAGCTGCAAGGCATCCACAATCCTCAGCCTGCAATCGAGGCCCGAGAGCTCAAGCCCGGCATGACCCGCCTCTACAACTACGGCGAGAAGGGCGAGATCGTCAGCGTCGTCCCCTCCAAGACCGGAAAGACCTTGACCGTCACCGTCCGGGAGAACGGCAAGGAGTACACCCACCGGATGAACGCCGGGACGCTGGTGGCGGTGGTCCAGCAGGACGCCGAGCCCGCTCCCAAGAAGTCCGAGGAGATCAAGAAGGCCATTGACGATCTGGAGCGCGAGAACGAGGAAGCGGTCCAGCGCATGGTCTACCAGGTCCCCGAGCGCACCGCTGAGAACCACGACGCCCTCTGGAAAGCCTACTGGGAAGCGGTGGGCCATGAGAACCGCCGGAGGTCTGAGAACCTGCGGACCGAGCTGCTGGTGCAGCTCAACCGGGAGATCGAGGTCGGGGACGGCGTGACCATGTACCTGTATAGCGATTCCCACGCCTGCACCGTCATCGCCCGGACCGACAAGACCCTCACCATTCAGCGGGATAAGGCAACCCGGGACCCGGCCTTCAAGCCCGAGTGGGTCCCCGGCGGCTTCTCCGCTATCTGCACGAACAACGACGCGCAGAAATGGAACTGCGAGCCGGACCCGGACGGGGAGATCATCAAGTGCCGGTGGTCCGAAAAGCATGGGTGCTGGCAGACCGGCTCTGATGGGTCAATCAGGATAGGCCGGGGGCGGCATGAGCACCACGACTACAACTTCTGAGGGGGGTGAGGGCTTGAAAATCTACGCCGTCGAGCAGTGTTACTACGACAACGGCAAGGTCGAAGCCAAGCTGTGGGCCTTCCACGCGGACGAAAAGCCGAAGCCGTACCAGAAGGAGGAACCGCAGTTGGACCTTTACATCGACTACTTTGTCGATGAGACGCTGGCAAAGAAATTCCTGGAGGACGCCCAAAATGCGTAAATATCCCAAGAACCATAAGGACGTCGAGTATTACGTCCCGGGCCGGAAACGCAGAGTGGCGGGCTCTACCGTCGCCACCAGCTACTTCCTGGCAATCGTCCACCAGGACAACCCCGCCGCGACGATCTCACAGATCAGGGAGATCATCACCGACGAAGCCAAATTCGTCCTGGCCCCGGAGGCCGTGGCCGTCCTGGACGCCCACATCAAGGCCGGATACGGGGACCACATTCCGAACTGGAGGTATTGATTATGGCTAAAGTATCTACTATCCGCGAGAAGATCGCGCACTTGCTGGCCCTGGCTGAGAGCCCTGAGCCGGAGGAGGCCAAGGCCGCGATGCTGCGGGCCCGGGAGCTGATGGCGAAGTACAAACTCCGCCCGGAGGAGTGCGTGGACGCCGAGAACACCAAGGTCATCCGGGAGACGGTGGGCGTGACCTGCACCGCGATGACCAACCCCTGGGCCTGCGCCCTATCCGCCGTCATCGCCGAGCACTACTGCTGCCAGGCGTACCGGAGCCGGATGCCTGGGCGGAAGGTCGTCACCGTCGGCCTGGTGGGCCTGGAGGACGACTTCGAGATCGCCAAGCGGATTTTCCTGTACGCCTACGACTGCGTGATCTCCGCGATCAAGCAGAGCATCACCTACGACCCGAGGGCGGAGCGCGGAACCTACCGGGAGAAGTGCAACGCCTACGGCTGGGGCTTTGTCGCTGGCGTGGAGGCCGCCTTCCGCGACCAGGAGGAGGAGCACAAGGACTGGGGCCTGGTGCTGGTTGTCCCCCAGGCCGTCACGGATTCCATGGCGGACATGGGCAAGAAGACCACCTTCGGCACGATCAAGAACAACCATGCCGACTGCGGCGCCGCTGGATTCGAGGAGGGCCGGAAATTCGACCCCACCCGCCGCGTGGCCGGTGGGTCGGAGCAGATGGCGTTAGGGGGTGGCTGCTGATGAAGTGCAAACGCTGTGGGGCGGAGATCATCCGCATCGGAACCATGGGAGGTCCGGTCGTGTGCTGGGCTTCCCCTATCACCTACTGGCGGGTCCGGGGCAAACACGCCCGCGAGCTCTATACGCCAAACGGGGAAACCGTTCACGGAGACATGACCGGCGATCTGCAAAAGGCCGTCGGTATCGGCTACCTGCCTCATACCTGCCACCAGCTTCCGGTCATCTTCAAGGGCCGGGATAGCTGGAGCAGGCCCGTGTACGAGGACCCGTCCGGGCGGCTGCTGGTTGACGTGGACCCGCGCAAGGACCGCAAGCCGGACATCTGCACCAAGCAGGGGAACACCTTCGACGGCGAGCCCTGCGACCCGGTGGAGGGAGATTTTGACTTCATCCCCTGTCGGGACACCTGGTAATGAGTATACCACTTCGCAACCCAAAAAACAAGCCAAAGAAATAAGGTAAAGGAGGAACCGAAAATGAGAACCGCGAACCGGACGAAGCCGAAGACGGCTTTTGGTATCGAGGTCCGCCTATTCACCGCTCAGACCGGCATGAACATGAAGGAGCTGGCGGAAAACGCCGGGGTGAAGTACACCACGCTGGTCGAGACGACCACCCTGATCGGCTGCCATGAGATCGACCGCATCCAGGAAATGCGCTGCGCCCCGCGGGAAACGGGCTGCTGGGACTGCAACCGGCGCGGAACCTGGATTGACGCCTCCGACCAGGAGGTATCCTTTGGAGACTGGACCCCTGGCCGCTTCGCATGGGAGTTTGCCGATGTCAAGGCCATTACCCCGGTCCGGGTAGGTGGGCGGCAAGGCTTGTGGGACTGGAGGCGTACATGAGCACCAGAAGAAGGCTGACCAAGGAGGAGCGCCGGGCCGTCTATGAGAAGATGGGCGGCCATTGTGCCTACTGCGGTTGCAAGCTGCGGTACTCCGATATGCAGGTGGACCATGTGGTCCCCCTGAACGGCTATTCTGTCCAAGGCCCGGATGAGCTGGACAATATGCTGCCCGCCTGCCGGAGCTGCAACCACTACAAGGCCAGCGCGTCGCTGGAGGGCTTCCGCAAGCTGGTGGAGAATATGCCCTATGCCCTGGCCCGGGACAGCGTGACTTATCGGAACGCCGTCCGCTTCGGCCTGGTGGAGCCGAAACCGCATCATGTGGTATTTTACTTTGAGCTGATGGAAGGAGGGGACAGAGCGTGAACGAAAGAACCGATATTCGCCCCAACGATACGGTGTTGCATAAGCCCACCGGGGAGAGATGGGTGGTCTGCGGCGTCAACCGCGATCTCAAGACCCTTATTCCCTGTGGATACCCGTTTCCTTCCATGGCCCGCATGGAGGACTGCGAGCTGGTCGAAAGGGCCTATGAGAAGGAGCCGCAGAGTATTGAGCAGATCGAGGCGTTGAAAAAGCACCACATGGAGAGCTACATCGACGTGAGGAGCGCCATGTTTCACGGAATCATTTAGGAGGAAATGCTATGCTGATTATGACACAATCCAAGACCGGGTTGGTCAACACAAACCAAGTCATCCGCGTCTTTGCTGCTGGCGGCGACGTGATGGCTGAGGACCGGAACGGCGCTATGACCCTGCTGGGGTCCTATGCGAAAGCCGAGCGCTGCGTGGAGATCGTGGCGGAAATTGCCGCGAAGTATGCGAGCTACATCAGGGTCGCGGGTGGCCCGTCTCTCACGGTCAACGCCTACGTCCAACCCCTCATGTTCGAGCCCCCGAAGCTCTACCAGATGCCGGAGGAGGTAGCGCAGGATGAGTAAATTCGCCGATGATGTTAAGCTGCTGGGCGATCTCCAGTCCCTCATCGAGGAACAGAAGAAGACGGCTCAGATGAGCCCGTCCGCTCAGATGATCGTCAAGAAGGTCCTGCCCGGAGCCGGGCAGCTCCTCCCGGAGGCCCGGGAGAGAGCGGAACGCACCATCACCGTCCTGACCGCTGCCAAGGAGCGGCTGGCCGAGCTGATGGAGGAGGCCCACAAATGAGCGCCCGGCGGGAGAAGCGTCTCCGTAAGCTGGAGGAAAAGCTCGAATACATGAACGGGCGGGTACACGCCCTGGAATTTAGAGTTCTTTCCATGGAGGAGAATGATTGGTTATCTGAGCTGCCGCGACTGCGGCCAGGAAAGAAACTGCGCGGACCTAGTAGGGGGTCTCTGCTCCGCCTGCGCTCGGGTGCGCATCGCCCGTCTCGCTGATCTGCAAATCCAGTATCAGGCTGCCGTCGATGCCGGGGAGCCTAGAGCCTCCAGCAGGGTGGCGGAGCTCATCCGGGACTACCAGCGCTCGGAGCGCGTCCGGCTCAAGGATGTCCCCGCCGCCTATCGGGTATCGTAAAACAAAAAAGCCGCCCCGTAAGGGACGGTGATGGTTCCTGCTTCTCACACAGAGATGCAGGCTGGACGCTTGCTTGTCCGCACGATGCGGGGCTGTTTACCCATTTGCATGATGCGGGCCTCCTCAAGGCTGACATCGGCGGCCTTTGCAATCAGCTCCAGGGGGAAGCCGGTCAAGGGCTTTCCCTCGATGATGGCCCGGGCGACCTCAAACTCCGGTTCCAGAGCCTCCCACTCGGCCCGATACTCGGGGTCCTGCATCTGCTGGGCCAGGTATTCATCGTATGTCATCGGCTTACTCATTTGGGCTGGGCCTCCTTCCGCTCATAGTCCGCTCTATACCGCTTGGCTCGTTCGATCTCTCCCGGCGGGGTTTTGGGCGTCTTCTTTGTGAAGCCGTTCGTCAAGATTATTCTCTGCCCGTCGGTGAAGAAATATAACACACGGGATATATTGCCTTCCTGCTGGGCCCTGATCTGGAAGATGCCGTCGTCCAAGTGCTCAGAGTACGGCATACGCACCTGTCCGCCATACTGCCGGAGCAACCCGATAATCTTATCGATCCTGGACCGCATTTTAGGCGATAGGGTGTCCATAAACTCACGGGCGGGTTGGGTTCCGTCATCTTTCGTGTAAAAAACGATCTCAAAAGGTCCCATTTCTATCCCGCTCTTTCTCTGTTTCTACTTGTAGTATATGCTTTTTTCGATGCCCTGTCAATGTAATTTTGTCATTGTAAGCTGGAATTCAGGCCGTTGCGCTCCCCGACAATCTCAATCGAGCGTTTCCCCGCGTCCTTCTGGACATCTTGTCCAGAAGTGCGGGCCCCCTGGTGCTTGATGGCCTCCACCTGCATTTTCAGCGAAAACGCCTTTTCCATCGGCAGGATATTGGAACGCTGGCGCAGGTTGTCATCTGTCATAGCTAGGATCGCCTCGTCGTCCGTCATGTTGCGGACGATACAGGGCATTTTGGTATATCCGGCCAGTTCGCTGGCCTTTTGCCGCCTGTGCCCCGCGATTATCTCATACCCGCCATCCTCACGGGGGCGCACCAGCGCGGGCTGGTTTACGCCGCCTACCTTGACGCTTTCCACCAAGGAGCGCATCTCGTCATCGTCCCGCACCCCGAACGGGTGATCCTTGAACGCATGGAGCTCTCCCAGGTCGATATATACAATCTGCTCCGTTTCCCCGGAGCGCGGCGGTTCGCGGGGGACAGTGGGCTCCGGGGCCTGTTCCGGCACAGGGGGAGCGCCAGCCGCAGGGCCGGATGCGGGGCTGCCTCCGCCGCCCTTGTCTTTCGGAGCGCGGGGGGCTTTCTCTTTTTTCGGCGCTTTCGCCTTTTCCGTGGGGGCCTTTTCCTTTTTCGCGGCCCGGCCCGGTTTTGCTTTTTCACCCGCGCCCGGTTCCACGCCTCCGGGGGCCTCCTGTTCCGCTTTCGGACGGCGGCCACGGCGGGCCGGTTTCTTTTCCGGCTCCGGCGTTTTTCCGCCATCCCCGCCCGGCCCATCACTACCGGGAGCACCTCCACCCGGCCCAGCGGGGGGAGCCCCGGCCTGTTCCTTTACGGCTTTACGCGCCGCCGCAAGGTCGATCACCGTTTCAGAGGGATCGGCCTTTTCTTCCATGCCGGGGATAGTGCCCTGTTCAGCCTCCTGCTCCGGCGCAGGGGGCACGGACGGCCCGTCGGGATTTTCCGGCGTGGGGGACTCGGTAACAACAGCCTCCTCCGGGCCCATGTTCTTTTTTTCGTCTGCCATTCGTTTTCCTCCTTTTTTGTGGCATTAAGGAACCACTGATTAAATCCCCGTGTAGGAAGAAAATGTGATAAAATAGAG